>Ga0265293_10013309_pt1 | contig 10700 bp, 10 predicted proteins | sample Munlanlewell138R_FD_192505 | JGI IMG/M metagenome (GOLD analysis project Ga0265293, IMG submission 192505) | Leachate microbial communities from a municipal landfill in Southern Ontario, Canada - Leachate well 138R | ecosystem: Engineered > Solid waste > Landfill > Unclassified | place: Canada... | reverse complement strand
ACGGAATTACTTAACGAGAAGGCATTTTAAATTGATTGTTTTCATTGCTGAAGCTGTATTGCAGTATTGGAGATGATTCTTCATGAAAGAAAAGCTACCTCTGAATAGACACATTCTTTTTCAAGAATCAAATAGAAGAAGTGAGTTTTGCTTTAATATTAATAGGAAATATTGTATTATATAAAGGATAAATTAAGATATTTGATAGTAAAAGTAGGGTATTAAATAGTTAGAAAGATTGAAGTATAAAGGAAGGATGAATAAACATTCTTGAAAATCAAAATGTCCCCATAATAAGCAAGTGTAAGGAGTGTTGTAAATTTGGAAATTAATCTTTCAAAAATTAGACATATACATTTTATTGGCATAGGTGGCATCAGTATGAGTGGCCTCGCCGAAATTTTGATGAATAAAGGTTACAAAATCACAGGTTCAGATATGAAAAAGTCAGAGCGTACTGACAAGCTAACCAAGCTTGGTGCCAAAGTTTACTTAAGCCATAGCTCCCAAAATATCAACAATCCAGATCTTGTCGTGTACACAGTTGCAGTAAATGGTAATAACCCCGAGCTAATTGCAGCCAAAAAGCTTGGTATACCTGTTATAGACAGAGCTGCTCTGCTAGGACATATGATGAAGTCATATAAGCAAAGTATAGCTATTGCAGGTACGCATGGTAAGACTACCACTACATCAATGATTGCATTAATCATGGTTAATCAAGGAGTGGATCCTACAATACATATAGGAGCACAATTCAATCAAATCGGCGGAAGTACAAGAGTAGGGCAAAATCAGTTTTTCATTACCGAAGCATGTGAATATTTTGACAGCTTTCTAAAGTTCTATCCACATACAGCGGTAATTTTAAATATTGAAGCAGATCATCTAGACTACTTTAAGGACATAAACCATGTTAAACAAACCTTCAGCAGGTTTATTCGTCTCGTTCCTGATCATGGCAATGTAGTTGCATGCATTGATGATAATAATATAACAGACATTTTGCATAATGCTTCCTGTAAGTTGGTTACCTATGGGATTAAATCTGAAACTGCAGACTGGATCGCAAAAAAAATAACTTATGACAAGAAAGGCTTTCCTGAGTTTGCAGTAGTATTTCAAAATTTGGAGCTGGGAAGCATCAAACTAAATGTTCCAGGGCTTCATAATGTTTATAACGCACTTGCTGCAGTCGCCACCTGCCACTGCTCAGGGTGTGATTTCGATACTATTAAGAAAAGTCTTTCTGAATATAAAGGCTCCCATCATAGATTTGAAATAAAGGGTGAGGTCAATGGTATAACAGTTATAGATGATTATGCACATCATCCCTCCGAGATAAAGGCTACTCTTGAAGCAGCTTCAAACTGCAACTACAAGCGTATATGGTGTGTGTTTCAGCCACATACATATACAAGAACCAAGCTTTTATTCAAGGATTTTATCAATTCCTTTGACAAGGCCTATTTCACTATAATTTCGGATATATATGCAGCAAGAGAAGCAGATCCCGGCGATATCAACTCTGCTATGCTGGTAAAAGAAATGAAACAAAATGGTTCTAATGCAGAATATATATCTGATTTTTACCAAATTGCAGATTACCTTAAAAATCATGCCAGTGATGGAGACCTTGTGATTACCATGGGTGCTGGAGATATCAGCATTGTTGGAGATAAGTTTCTTTTGTGATGCTCCTGAATTATTGGACAAAAGGGGATTTCCCCTTTTGTCACAGTGTTTTAGTAAGCTCTCAATGTTTGCGCATTTTCCGCTCAACATTAATACTTACCTAGTAAATCTTTCATTTTAATTTACTGCTATATAAGTTCAACTTTATTTTGTCTGCAGTAAAACTGCTTTTACAGCCAACATTGCAGGATATTCCTCTAATACAAGAGCTCCGGCACCTAATACCTCCTTGCTTAACACATTGCAGTTCCATAAATCATATACGGTAACTTCATAAGTGCCTGTGTCCCCCTCCAACTTTTCTCCAATCTTAGCGCGGCGGTTGGGGCGACCTTTTTGATTTCTTGTCATTAATGTTAAATAAGCGCTTCTTTCCTTTTTCAGACAAAAGCCATTGATCCCATCTACCTGCGTATAATCCTGCTCCATTTCCTGATAGGGGAGTGAATCCATTATCTCTTTTAAAAATTTCAGTCGTGGAGCACTCTGACTTACCATAGTTCCGCCATAAGTCCAGAAAATATCTTTCCTGTTACCTTTTACAATATAGCATTCACCATGGGTAGCATAACCTCCTGCCATCGCACTCAACCAGTGACGGAATAACTCAACTTCACCAGTCAGATTGCCCCAGCGCGAAGCCAGATTGCCCTCATACTGATATTCATCGTTTATAACCGGTTTGTCATACTTTTTCTTCAAATCCATTATAAGTCCATAAGTATTTATTCTTTGAATGGAAGCATGAGTAATCCAATCTCTGTCAGGATAGATATGCTGCCAGTTATGAATAGATCTGAGATGATTGTACGGGTCATTTTCCATAATGTATCTGCCGATCCTATCCCAATCTCTCCTGTCTATCCCGCATCTCATTTTACCAGTCTTGATATCTTTTATTTGGTCATATTCATTTGCAAGTGACCACCATACATTTCTTAAAGAAGAAATGCGCGCCATTAGATATTTAACATATAGTATTCCCTCGTCCTCACTAATCCTCCGGTCAATCTCCCACTTTTCCACATCATAACCATGAAATAGTATTACATCAGCCTCTATGCCTAATTTTAACAGATCTTTTACTCGTTCCTCAAAGTTTCTAAAGTATTCTACGTTATATTTTTTGAAGTCAAAGGTGTATTCTTTTCCATCAAACTCTCCCTCAAAGGGTAATACCGGTGGCTCATAACCGATATCTATTTCATGCTTATGGTGAAAGTATTTAGGAAACACTAGCATACGTATTTTGTTAAACCCATACTTCGCAAATGATTCAAGTGTCTGTTTCCGCACTTCCTCTGGTCGATAAGTCCAAGCATAGGCTGTTGTACCCATTACAAAAAGAGGTGTACCGTCAGCATAAGAAAAGTGATGTTTCCGAGCAACCCGTGCAGGACCATGATTATCCAAAGAAGGCTGTATACTTTCGAAACTTCCTTCCAATCCATTAAATTCAGGAATGCTTGATTCTGTCGAAAACGTGTAAATGCCAATCTCTTCAGGCATAAATCTTATCTTCCATGTAGAATCTCCATCATAAAAACCTTCAGCTTTTTTAATAACAGAACCGTTTGTAAAATTTGCTGCTAAAGATACCTCTGTAAACGGATTATCAAAATTTCTACTTGACTTAAGTTCAACCTCAAAAACATCCCATTTTTCAACTTTGTTTTGCTTTATAACCAAATTCGTGCACCTTCCTTATCCATATATTTTCCCTAAAAAGCTTGTTAAGAAGATTTACGCTAAAGTCTCACCCTCCTATAAATATATAAAGCTTATTGCATTAAATTATAGCATAAAAATGGTGTGAGAATAATCATAATATTTTTACTAATTATCAGTTTCTTTACCTATACATTAATGTTCACACCTAGATCCATAAGTGAACAATCATCTCTAATACAGCAAGTTACTGCGAAGCGACTTACCACCAAGCAATCATTGATTTACTTTACCTTATCAGGTGCTACAAGAGCAAACCTTATTTCTCCCTCTACAGCGACTTTTCCATCCACAGTAGCACAAACTCTCGCCTTTCCCATTCCCATCTTGAAAGCAAGAAACTCAGCTTCAAGTCTTAAAGTATCTCCAGGTAGAACAGGCTTCCGAAATTTAATATTTTCAAACCCTGTAAAAACACCAAGTTTCCCTTTGTTTTCCTCCATCAAAAGACCGGCTACGCAAGCTGTCTGTGCAAGTGCTTCAACCACAAGTACACCTGGCATAATTGGATTTCCCGGAAAGTGACCCTGAAAAAACGGTTCGTTAACAGTCACATTTTTTATACCCACAGCCTTTTTGCCCGGCTCCACCTCAAGAATCCTGTCAACTAGCAAAAACGGATATCTGTGTGGGATGATATTTTGTATTTCAACGGTATTAAGCATTTAGTAATTCCACCTTTCTTAATGTCATTTAACTTCTGCAATTTTTTTTTGAATTTTTACATTCCTTCTGTTCACCTGCTATTTTTGTGAACTTTTCCATTATATATTCTTTATAACCAGTCGAAATTCCTTTTTTTTTACCTTTCCCTCGTTGAAAAAATAAAAAAATGCCCTGTAATTTATATTGTGAAGGGCATCACTATGATAATACCTTTTAATGATATTAAGCTCTTATATTTCTTTATCAAAGTCACCTTTTTCGGAGAAATTTGATAAGTCCTGCTGTCTTATCAACTGCTTATATAAAATTTCAGCTAGTCCTATTCCTTTTGTTTTTGTTGCCTCCTCCATAAGCTTTTCGTCAAGCATAGAGTTAAAAACTGTTTGTCCCATACTCTCAGGAATCAATCCAGACTCAGGTATTGTTGATTTCATTTGCTTATAAATCATTTGTAGCATCACTGATTCAAATTCACTACATACCTTTTTAAGTTCATTGTTATTTTTTTTTGCCATAGAGGATTCTGCCTTTTTTTGAAAGGTCGTAGTGTTTGCATTATTGTAAATATTTTCTACATTATTTAAGGCATCAGTAATGTTAGAGCCTTTACTTAAAAAATCCATATTCCACACTCACTATCATTTTATGATTTTGCCAAAAGTCATACAACGCCTTTTTACTGCTATTTGGTTCAGGAATTCACTTTGTGAATCTCTGGGCTATATTTATCTTGTTAAATTGTTTGCCATACCTAACATATCATTCGCCGACTGAATGGCTTTAGAACTTATTTCATATGCTCTTTGAGCAACAATAAGCTTAACCATTTCTTCAACCACTTGGACATTAGATAATTCAAGGTAGCCCTGCTTTATCTGGCATGGCTTTCCAAATTCGATATCCAGTATTGGATCTCCCGTGGAGGCATTACTTGTGTAAAAGTTTTCACCTATGCTTTCAAGAGCATACATATTTTGAAACTTAACAATGCCTATTTTCTGACCAAGCGGGATTATTGTGTTGTTTTCATCAGTGTAGCTCAGTTCACCAAATGTAGATACGTTTAGATCTTTAATCTCCATATTAAGGTATATTTCCATTCCTGTATCATCAAGCACTGGATAACCACTCGATGTGGTGAGCATACTTCCCTGTTCGGTAACACTCATTTTAAAACTTCCATCTCTTGTATATACCATGTCTCCGTTTGGAGCAAGAGCCATAAAAAATCCTTCTCCATCAATAAGAAAATCCAGAGGATTATTAGTATTTTCTAGGCTTCCGGAAGAAAAATCCTTAACGGTAGAAACAACGCTTGTTCCGTGTCCAACTTGCAGGTTTACAGGCCTTCCTTGTCCATCCATATTCTGGGCACGACTCATTGTCTGATAGAGTAAATCCTTAAACTCTGCTTTATCCTTTTTGAAACCGACTGTATTTACGTTCGCCAGATTGTTGGATATTAAATCCACATTAAACTGTTGTGCCATCATTCCTGTACTTGCTGTCCACAATGCTCTCATCATAGTAAATTCCCCCTCATTTAAATGAGCCGTTCTATAACTTTATAATACATCTTTAATCAAACTACCAGTACATTTTAAACGCAGGCAAAAGACATCTTTTTACCTCGTTATAAAGCTCCTATATCATTAACTGCTCTTTCAAGAGTGTTGTCCTGTGTGGTTATCATTCTCTGATTTGCTTCATATAGACGCATTACATTAATCATATCAACCATCTCTTTGATAATATTTACATTTGAGATTTCAACAGCACCTTGTAGGATTTCGCCTGAAAACTCAGCAACTACTGTTTCATCGGTTTCCGTTAGTAAACAATTGCCCTGCTTTCTGAGTGTTTCAGGGTTTGCAAACTCCCTTATTAGTAGCCTACCAGCAATGTCTCCATGCAAGATTATGCTTCCATCCTTATCCACTGAAAACTCTGTATTTTCAAGGACTATTGGTCCATCCTGCCCCATTACTCTGTATCCTTCTGATGTTACTAGTTCGCGGTTGCTGTTTATCTTGAACGAACCATTTCTGGTGTAGTATGTACCTCCATCTGCACCTTCGCCCACAACAAAAAATGCTGATGGTGATCCGACAATAGCAAAATCGTATGGGTTTGCGGTATTTTCAATACTTCCCTCAGAAAAATCAGTGTGAACTTCATCTACGTCATGTCCTAAATTCATAGTGCCAATGTTTGTCCGTCCACTAATGCTGTCAATCCTCGCTGTCAATATCTCAGGAAAGCTTCCAAACACTACAATATCTTTTTTAAATGCTGTGGAATTGACATTTGATATATTATTTGTAACAACATCCATTTTTCTTTGAACAGTCTTCATGCTCCAAGCTGATGAATATAGCCCTCTAATCATGATAATCCACCTTTTTTAAATGTACACTTTTTACACAAATTGTGTGCCAAAACGTGCTACGAGTATCTAAAAGATATATCGGTAAAATAAGCGGATAATTTAATAGTGATTTTAATTTGTTATAATCTTCTCCCTGCCCTTTCATTGGTTGATATCTGTTCAATAACCTCTAGATTTTCAAGTGCTTTACCTGTCCCAAGAGCAACACAGGAAACTGCATCATCAGCAATAATTACATTAATACCTGTCTTTTCCTGGATAAGCTTGTCCAGACCATAAACTAGGCTTCCACCGCCGGTCATTATGATACCCCTGTCACTGATATCTGCAGCCAATTCTGGAGGCGTCTTTTCCAACACCGAATGTACAGCATCCACAATAGCCGCAACTGGCTCTTCAAGTGCTTCTTGTAGTTCTGTAGAAGTAACCTCTACAGTCTTAGGAAGCCCTGTTATAAGATTCCTTCCCCTTACTTCCATTGAAACTTCCTGCACCCTAGGATATGCTGTACCAATGTGCATTTTAATTTCTTCAGATGTTCTTTCGCCAACCATCATATTATATTTTTTACGCATGTATTTTACAATAGCCTCATCAAACTTGTCGCCTGCCACTTTTATTGATGTGCTTACAACAGTTCCTCCGAGAGATATTACTGCTGCATCAGTAGTGCCGCCACCTACATCTACTACCATACTTCCACAAGCTTTGGCAATATCTAGCCCTGCCCCTATTGCAGCTGCTATCGGTTCTTCTATAAGGTAAGTTTTTCTCGCGCCGGCCTGTATGGTTGCGTCAATAACTGCCCTTTTCTCGACTTCAGTAACCCCACTAGGCACACATACCATAATTCTGGGTTTAAACAAACGAGAAAACCGTTTGCCGCATACCCTGTCAATAAAATATTTAAGCATTCTTTCAGTTATGTCATAGTCCGAAATAACACCATCTCTAAGCGGACGTATTGCTACTATGTATCCAGGTGTTCTTCCAAGCATTTTGCGGGCCTCTTCTCCTACCGCCAGAAGTTTGTTTGAATTTTTATCAATAGCCACTACAGCAGGCTCTTTTAAAACAATGCCTTTTCCCCTTATATATATTAAAACTGTAGCTGTACCTAGATCAATACCAATATCCATGCCAAGTCCCACTTTATATCCCTCCCTCTCTTATATTCATGTATGATGTACATCAATTATTTTGTAATAAGCATTATTACATAACATTAAAAACAATTTTTTAAAAATAGATATCTTGCCTGACATAATATATACAAGAAAAAACTTGTAGTATCCATGCACTGACGACTTTAATATCGTATGATTTCAAGCCATTACAGTATAAATATAATATGGAATAGCAAGACTTATTATTCAAAAATACCTATGTAAATAATATTACCATATTAATTTATTATTGCAATCGTTTCATAGAAAACTTTGGGGTTGATTTGTTTATTGGTTGGTCAGTTAAAAAGACGAAAAAACAAGCCCCTCTTTTGAAGAACTTGTTTTGTGGCTTTTATTCAATTTATTTTTCTCAATTATCTTCAGCTTTGTATTTAGCTTTTGTAGCCTCTCCGCCTCTTATATGCCTTTGGGCTTTGTTCTCATCAAGTACTTCTCTAACCCTATTTGCTAACAAGGAATTTATCTCCTTTAAACGTTCTGTAACATCTTTGTGCACAGTGCTTTTTGAGATCCCGAACTTTTTACCGGCTGCTCTTACTGTAGTTTTTTTTTCAACAATATAGTTCGCCAAATCGATTACTCTTTCCTCTATGTAATCCTTCAATTAAGCGCCCCCCTCTACTGGCATATTTCTTTCCCCCGGCCTGCCTGTGGTACCTGATATCTATCAACTAGTTTAAAGTTTCTACAGTATATATATGCCATAGAGGGTTGGCTTTATGATAGTTAATAACTTTTTTGCATACCAAACCAGAGTATACTTTCCTAGACAATAAAAAAGTGGGCTACGCCACTTTTTTTCGCTAGGGAACCTTATGGTTCCCTAGAAATCCTCTGTTTTAACAATTAACACTTATTTTTCAAAATTGCTTACATCCGGAATATACTCAAATGGATCAACTGGTTCATTATCCTTTAACACCTCAAAATGAACATGCGATTCATCCTTGGACTCAAACACGGCAGTATTACCTATTGAACCGATAATGTCGCCTTTTTCGACCCTCTGGTTGGGAAGAACTACATCATCAGTTGCAAGATTTGCATATACAGTTTTTAAGCCATCTTGATGCTCTATTATTACAGTTATACCATATCTGGGGTCATGTTTAATTTCACTTACTACCCCATCCGCAACCGCTTTTACAGCAGTACCTCTGCTAGCAGCTATATCAATACCACTGTGAGTTCTCCACTCCTCAAGTGTGTTTGAATAAACCAGCTTGTCAATAGCAAAAACTGTCACAACTTCTCCATAGACTGGCATGGCAAATGCAGGTACCTCATCTGATTCTCCCTGATTTACAAGAGAGTCTTCGCTCATTGCTGTTTCATTATTACTTTGTTCCATGCCTAAACTGTCCGATGTCGCTTCCATGACTAAAGTATCCACTGTAGAAGATGCTGTCATTGGGTTATCTTCATTTTCGCTAAGTACAACCGTGTCATCCGGGTCAGGTTTTGCCACACTTTCTGTAGGTTCTTCCAAAACTATGCCATCGGCTATTTCACTATTTATGATTTTGCCAATATCATAATCTTCTTCAATAGACGGTGCATTATACCTTGTTACAAAGTATGCTGTCGCACTTACTACTGCAATACAAAGGACCAGCACCACATAGAACCCTTTTTTATCAAAGAAATCATATATTGCTTTTTTACTAGGAAATATTTTTTTGTTTTTCATACTCACACCTCCATATATTATTGTTGCCGATATTGGAAACATTATACATGGAGGTAATTATATTTTTATGAAAATTCATGAATTTTAAAGAAGCTTATATTTGAAAAACTTACAAGAAAATAATACACTTCAATCTGCTTTTTTTATTACAACAAACAGCATCTATTTACTAATTACATTTAAGAGGGTACCTATATAATAATGCTTAAGAATTTCCTCAAAAGTGCTTCCTTCTTCCGCCATATAATCAGCACCCCATTGGCTCATGCCTACTCCATGACCATAACCAATAGTTGTAATCCTAATACTATTATTATCTTTTCTTTCAATCTGAAAGTTAGTCGATTTCAGTGAAAATAAATCTCTGAACTCGGTGCCCTTCATTGTAATGTTTCCAATTCTTATATACTTAACTCTCCCTCCCTGGGAGAACTCCAAAGTCTTAATGTAAGTTAAAATATCATTATTGCCAATAATTATTCCTGGATATCTTTCCACCAATGTATTTTTGAATTCTTCATCACTTATAACCAAATAATTATAAAAATTTTCACCGTTTTCTTCTCCATAGGACTCGACACTTTTAAGGTATGGAAATGGGTCGCATACCCAAACCTCTTCAACATTTTCTGTCCGACCACCACTATTTGAATGAAACACAGGATTTACAATCTGATTGTTATAAGTAATGATAATATTATGAGTACTGTTTACTGCTGCTTCAATCTTATCCCAGTATTCCTGCCCCTTACTTCCCCACTCAAGCATTGCCTGCTCCTTTGTTATATAAGCCTGGCAATGAGTATGATCGGTACATACATCTGCATCTTTGTGAGGATTATCTGCAGGAAGGAACATACCATTCATTCTGGCGTAAGTAAATGTCCTTGCCGCTACAGCCTGTGCTTTAAGCGCTTCAAGTTCAAATTCAGCGGGCATCTCTGCGGCAACTACGCCTTTTGTGTACTCCTCAATGTCCATATCTACTATCTCATTTTCTTCAGCTAGAAAGACCCTGACAACCAGTTCTTCCCCAGTATCTTCATCTGGTATTAAAGCTTCTTTTGAAAAATTACATCCTTTGACTATGATTAGTGGTAATACTAACACAGCAAAAATCATCACTAATATATAAGCAGCAACTTTTTTCATAAAATATCCCTGTCCCCAATTATTAGAAACATAGCTTTTCCATTATTAAGTATATTAAAGAGATATCAAGTTTATGACCACCTACGTGAATACAGTTCACAGGGGTCTTAGCAAAACTGATAATGAACAATCATCTCTAATACGGCTAATTACAGCAAAGCTTAGGAAAACTAAGTTTAAAATGCCTTAG
>Ga0265293_10013308_pt1 | contig 10701 bp, 6 predicted proteins | sample Munlanlewell138R_FD_192505 | JGI IMG/M metagenome (GOLD analysis project Ga0265293, IMG submission 192505) | Leachate microbial communities from a municipal landfill in Southern Ontario, Canada - Leachate well 138R | ecosystem: Engineered > Solid waste > Landfill > Unclassified | place: Canada... | reverse complement strand
ACACAATCGACGAAGGACAAGGTGAACGCAAGCTCTACCGGGCGGGAGAAAAGATACGTCCCCATGATGTGGAAGAACTGGTCCATCTCGGGATCGACAAGATCACTTTGATTGACGACCAGCACGAAGATTCTCTGCATACCGATGTGATCCTCAACTGTTTTGAGCGGGAAGAGTCGAAAGTCGTCACAACCGACGATTCCGGACAGGATGAACCGAGTAAAGAAGACGCTATAACGTCGATCTACGCTGTTATCCAGCCGGGTGAACCGATTACCATCGACAGTGCCGAAAAAGACTTCCAGAGTATGTTCTTCTCGCCCCGGCGCTATGACCTTGGCCGAGTGGGTCGGTACAAGCTGAACAAGAAATTCGACTACCCCGAACCCACCGAAGACTACATTCTCAGCAAGGAAGACATCGTCAACACCATGGAGTACCTGATCAAGGTGTATATCGGCGAGGCAAATGTCGACGATATCGACCACCTGGGTAACCGTCGTGTTCGGTCTATCGGAGAGCTTCTATCAAACTCACTGAAAACGGCGTTCAGCCGGATGGAACGAATTGCCAAAGACCGGATGTCCATGAAAGAGACAGAGACGATAAAACCGCAGGATCTGATTTCCATAAAGCCGATCGTGGCGGCAATCAAAGAGTTCTTCGGGTCGTCCCAACTGTCCCAGTTCATGGATCAGGTTAATCCTCTCTCCGAGCTTACCCACAAGCGGCGCCTGAATGCACTTGGTCCCGGAGGTCTGTCCCGTGAACGGGCGGGATTTGAGGTGCGGGACGTTCATTACACCCATTACGGACGGATGTGTCCCATCGAGACGCCTGAAGGTCCAAACATCGGACTGATCGTTTCACTGGCCAACTACACCCGGGTCAACGACTATGGCTTTCTTGAGACGCCGTATCGTAAGGTTCGGGACGGCAAAGTAACCGATGATATCGAGTATCTCTCGGCGATGGATGAAGAGAAGTACTACATCGCCCAGGCAAACGCCCCTTTGACCAAAACCGGCCAATTTGAGTCTGAGCAGGTGTCGGTTCGAAAGAGTGGTGACTACACGACTCGAGCTCCCGACCAGATCGACTACATGGACGTCTCACCGAAACAGATCATCAGTGTCAGCGCCTCCTTGATTCCCTTTCTGGAGCACGACGATGCCAACCGCGCCCTGATGGGGTCCAACATGCAGCGCCAGGCGGTGCCTCTCGTATTTCCAGAGCCCCCTCGGGTCGGTACCGGTATGGAGTTCAAAACGGCGTATGACTCGGGAGTCCTGGTCAAGGCAAAGCGGCCGGGGACGGTAGTCTACGTTTCCAGTACAAAAGTGGTTGTTGATCCGGACAAAAAGAGTGATGCCCAGGATCAGGACACCTACGATATGATCAAGTACCAGCGGACCAACCAGGATACCTGTTATCTGCAGAAACCGATCGTTTCACAGGGGCAGAAACTGGCTGCAGGTGATGTGATTGCCGACGGTCCGGCGACGTTCAGAGGTGAACTCGCGCTTGGACGGAACGTGATTGTCGGTTTTGTCCCCTGGAACGGGTACAACTACGAAGATGCCATTCTCATCTCCGAGAAGGTGGTTAAGGAAGACATCTTTACCTCGGTCCATATCAAGGAATTCTCCATCGATGTGCGGGAGACCAAGTTGGGGCCGGAGAAGATCACCAACGACATTCCCAATGTCAGCGACAAGACTCTGGCAAAACTGGATGGAGAGGGAATTATCCGGGTCGGCGCAAAGGTCGGTTCCGGTGATATTCTGGTGGGAAAGGTAACTCCCAAGAGTGATACTGAAACGACACCGGAGTTCAAACTGCTGAACCAGATATTCGGTGAAAAAGCGAAAGAGGTGAGAGATACCTCGCTAAAGATACCCCACGGCGTTGAAGGTACGGTCATAGATGTACAACGACTGAGCCGGGGTGAAGGCGACGACTTGTCGCCGGGGGTAGAGCAGGTCGTCAAGGTCATGATCGCCACCAAGCGGAAGCTGCGGGAAGGTGACAAGATGGCCGGGCGTCACGGAAACAAGGGTGTTATCGCCCGGGTGCTTCCGGAAGAGGACATGCCCTACATGGCCGACGGCACGCCGTTGGAGATATGTCTGAATCCGCTTGGTGTCCCCAGCCGTATGAACCTCGGTCAGATACTGGAATCCGAACTGGGTTGGGCCGCCCTGGGCCTGGACGAGTGGTATTCCGTTCCAGTTTTTGAATCTGCCACCAATGAACAGGTCGACGACAAGCTGGTGGCTGCCGGCCGACCAAGGTCCTCCAAAATCACCCTCTACGACGGACGGACGGGGGAGGCCTTTGAAAACCCCGTTATGGTGGGGGTTATGTACATGCTGAAACTGCACCATCTGGTGGACGACAAGATGCACGCCCGGTCTACCGGCCCCTATTCTCTGGTGACACAGCAGCCCCTCGGTGGTAAGGCCCAGTTCGGTGGCCAGCGTCTGGGAGAAATGGAGGTCTGGGCCTTGGAGGCATATGGAGCGGCCAACACCCTTCAGGAACTTTTGACGATAAAGAGTGATGATATGAACGGTCGTGCAAAGATATACGAGAGTATTGTAAAGGGGCTGCCCGCAACGGCGGCCGGAATTCCCGAATCGTTCAACGTTCTCGTACAGGAGCTGCGGGGGCTTGGTTTGGATATGTCTATTTACGATTCCAAAGGTAAGCAGGTTCCTCTCACTGAACGGGACGAGGAACTGATTAACCGGCAAGGCAGCAACTTCTAAGGAGCGAACCGGGTATGCGAGATATTCAGGATTTTGACGCAATTACAATAAGACTGGCGTCCCCGGAGCAGGTCCGGGCGTGGAGTTACGGTGAAGTAAAAAAACCGGAGACCATCAACTACCGGACCCTTCGGCCGGAAAAGGACGGTCTCTTCTGCGAACGCATTTTTGGTACTACCAAAGAATGGGAATGTTACTGCGGTAAGTTCAAGAGCATCCGGTACAAGGGAGTGATCTGTGACCGGTGCGGCGTTGAAGTTGCCCACCCAAAAGTTCGGCGTGAACGAATGGGCCATATCGAGTTGGCCAGCCCGGTCTCTCATATCTGGTACTACCGTTCGGTTCCCTCCCGGTTGGGCCTTCTTCTGGACCTCACTGTGTCCGAACTGCGGTCAATTCTCTACTACGAGAAGTACATCATCATCGATCCCGGTGATACTGATCTGAAAAAAATGGAGCTTCTGACGGAAGAGGACTACATTGAAGCCAAAGAACGGTACGGTATGTCCTTCTCTGCCGGTATTGGCGCCGAGGCTATCCGGTCACTTTTGGAAGAAATGGACCTTGAGGCGTTATCTGTTGAACTCCGGGAACTGATGGTGACCAAGGGAGTCAAATCGGACAAGCGTCTTCTGAAGCGCATCGAGATCACCGAGAACTTCCGGGACAGCGGCAACGATCCGGCCTGGATGATCATGGATGTGATACCGGTTATTCCACCGGAGTTGCGCCCGATGGTGCAGCTGGACGGCGGTCGTTTTGCCACCAGTGACCTTAACGACCTCTATAGGCGGGTCATCAACCGGAACAACCGCCTTAAACGCCTTCTTTCACTGAACGCGCCGGACATAATCATCCGTAACGAGAAGCGAATGCTTCAGGAAGCGGTAGATGCCCTCTTTGACAACAGCAAAAAGAAACGTGTTGTAAAGGGTGCCAGCAATCGGCCCCTCAAGAGCCTTTCAGATATGCTCAAGGGGAAACAGGGTCGGTTCCGGCAAAACCTGCTCGGTAAACGGGTAGACTACTCGGGGCGGTCCGTAATTGTCGTCGGACCGGAGCTGAAGCTCCACCAATGCGGCTTGCCGACTAAAATGGCGCTTGAGCTGTTCAAGCCGTTTATCATGAAAAAGCTCGTCGAAAAAGACGTGGTTTACAACATAAAGCGGGCAAAAACTCTGGTAGAGCAGGCAACGCCCGAGGTCTACGCCGTTCTGGACGAGATCGTCCGGGAACATCCGGTCATGCTCAACCGTGCACCAACGCTGCACCGTCTCGGCATTCAGGCCTTTGAGCCGGTGCTGGTGGACGGGAAGGCGATCAAGTTACACCCCCTTGTCTGTCACGCCTACAACGCCGACTTTGACGGTGACCAGATGGCGGTACATGTTCCTCTGACACAGGCCGCCCAGATAGAGGCGTGGACACTCATGTTATCGTCGCGAAACCTCCTGGACCCGGCAAACGGACAGCCTATCGTCTTCCCGAGTCAGGACATGGTTCTCGGTATCAACTACCTGACCAGGGCCAAGGAAGGGGCAAAAGGCGAAGGGAAGGTGTTTCCTTCACTGCATGATGTTATTCTGGCGGTCGAGGCCAAGGCAATTGACTACGAAGCCCTTGTCAAGGTGTCCGTCGACGGTGAGATCATCGAAACCACGGCGGGGCGGGTCCTTCTGAACGAGGACATGCCCCCTGAAATTCCGTTTATCAACTACGCTCTGCGGGACAAGGAGCTGCGCAAGCTGATCAGCTCGGTCTATCAGGAGCAGGGTCCGGCGGTAACGGTGAACATGCTCGACGTCATCAAGTCGATGGGATTCAAGTACGCAACCATTTTCGGGGCGACTATCGGGATGGATGACATCATCATTCCCGACAGTAAAAAAGAGATGATCGATGAGGCCAACGATGCGGTCGCGTCAATTCAAAATCAGTATCTCACCGGTGTCATTACTCAGGATGAACGGTACAACAAGGTCATCGAGGTCTGGAGTGAGACCAACGAGAACCTCACCAATGAGATGATGAAAATCCTTCGGTCCGATCACGGCGGATTCAATCCAGTGTTCATGATGGCCGACTCCGGAGCCCGAGGAAGCCGAAGCCAGATCCGTCAGTTGGCCGGTATGCGCGGCCTTATGGCCAAGCCGTCGGGAGACATTATCGAATTGCCGATCCGGTCAAACTTCAAGGAAGGACTTTCAGTTATCGAGTTCTTTATTTCCACCAACGGTGCCCGAAAAGGTCTGGCCGATACGGCTCTGAAGACGGCGGATGCCGGATATCTGACGCGGCGGCTGGTGGATATCGCCCAGGATGTGGTTGTTACCAGTAATGACTGCGGTACCATTAACGGTATTGATATGACCGCCCTCAAGGACGGTGAAGAAATTGTCGAAAACCTGGCGGCGCGTATCGAGGGGCGGTTTACTCTGGAACGGGTAAAACATCCCATTACCGGTGAGGTTATCATCGATGTGAACCAGGAAATCGACGAAAAAATCGCCGTGGAAATCGAGAACGCCGGGGTCGAGCACGTCAAAATCCGGACCGTATTGACGTGTGAAGCTGAGTACGGCGTCTGTCAGAAGTGTTACGGACGGAACCTGGCGGATAACCGCCTTGTGGATATCGGTGAAGCCGTTGGTATTATCGCCGCTCAGTCGATCGGTCAACCGGGTACACAGTTGACGATGCGTACGTTCCATATCGGTGGTGCGGCAACCAAAGCCAGTGAAGAGCACAGGACATATCTCAATTTTCCTGCGGCAATCCGAAGGGTAGAGGGAAGTACGGTCACCTTTGAAGACGGCACGACTCTCTTCACCCGAAAGGGGTATCTCTACGCTTCGCGGATCCTCTCCAAACACGAAATCGGAAAGAAGGACAAACTTCTGGTGGCCCATGACGACAAGATCGTTCGGGGTCAGGCGGTGTTGAAGCGCGGCAAAGAAGATGTCCTTGCCGAGGACAACGCCTACGCTTTCATCAACGGAGATGAGCTCTACCTTGTCGGTCATGAACAACGGCTTGATATCCGTAACGGTGCCGAGCTTCTGGTAAAGGAAGGGCAACTGATCGATGCGGACGTGACGATCGCGTCGTTCGACCCTTTCAGTGAACCGATTATCAGTGAGTACTCCGGTACGGTGAAATTCAAGGATATTGTCAAAGGTACCACCCTTAAAGAAGAGATCAACGAAGAGACGGGCAACACGGAAAACAAGATCGTGGAATACCCGGTAGAAAATATGCAGCCGAGCCTGATCATCGTTGATAAAGACGACAACGAGGTGTTCACCTATGCCATGCCCAACAGCGCCTATCTTGGCGTAGCCGACGGACAGAACATCGAACAGGGACACATCCTGGCCAAGATGCTCAAGGAGAGCGTGAAGACCCGGGATATTACCGGTGGTCTTCCCCGAATTGGCGAGCTTTTCGAAGCACGCCGGCCCAAGACGGCGGCGGTTCTTGCACAGATCAGCGGTACCGTGAAGACGGGCAATGTCGTTAAAGGTAAACGGGTGGTCATGGTTGAGGACGTCTGGGGAAAAGAGTTCAAACATATGGTTCCCATGGGACGCCATATGCTCGTACGGGATATGGATGACGTTGAAGCCGGTGAGCCGCTGTGTGATGGTTCTATCGATCCCCATGATGTGCTGGCAATCCTCGGTGAAAACGCCCTTCAGACGTTCCTGGTAGACGAAGTTCAAGAGGTCTATCGTCTGCAGGGTGTGAATATCAACGACAAGCACATCGGCGTCATTATTCGCCAGATGATGCGCAAGCTGGAAATCGTCCAGGTTGGTGATACTCGGTTCATCTTTGGACAGCAGGTGGATAAACACAAGTTCCATGAGGAAAACCGGCGTGTGATGAAACAGGGTGGGCAACCGGCGGTCGGGCGACCCCTTCTGTTGGGCATTACCCGGGCGAGTCTTAATATCGAGTCCTTCATCAGTGCCGCCAGTTTCCAGGAAACCACCCGGGTGTTGACCAATGCGGCAATTGCCGGGTCGACCGACCAGTTGCGGGGCCTGAAAGAAAATGTCATTATCGGTCACCTTATTCCTGCCGGTACCGGGATGAGACACTACAAGAAAATCCGCCTCTACGACGATGAGACGGAAGATCTTGAGGCCCACGTGGCGGAGATCCTTGAGATTCGGGCGAAAGAAAAGGCCGAGGCGGAAGAGCTCGGCGACGAAGTAGATGTTGAAGTTGAGGTCTCTGAATAGAGATAAAAACCGGAGCCGTCCGGAATCAGGTGGCCCAGCGGTCTTGACACCGCCGGTCCTCTTTGGTACTGTGCCGCTCTACGATTATAACGGAGTTAATTACAAACGATGCCGACTATCAATCAACTGATTCGCAATGGACGTGTTCGTCAGACAAAGAAGACGAAGTCACCGGCGTTGCAGAACTGCCCGCAAAAGCGCGGCGTCTGCACCCGTGTCATGACTGTTACGCCGAAAAAGCCAAATTCCGCTCTCCGTAAGGTTGCGCGTGTTCGCCTTTCAAACGGTATTGAAGTGACAGCCTATATCCCCGGGATCGGGCATAATCTGCAGGAGCACTCTGTGGTACTGCTTCGCGGGGGACGGGTGAAGGATCTTCCTGGTGTTCGATACCACGTCGTTCGCGGTACCAAGGACACTCTGGGTGTGGAAGACCGGCGCAAAGCGCGGTCCAAGTACGGGACCAAAAGGCCCAAGGCGTAGGAGAGAGTATGCCAAGACGACATATAGCCCAACGAAAGGCACCGCTTCCCGATCCCATCTACAACGATGTGACGGTGTCCCGTTTTGTGAACCGCATGATGATGCACGGAAAACGGTCGCTGAGTCAGGCGATCATCCACGAAGCGTTTCAGGAGCTCGATCGCAAAGTAGAGGACAAGAGTCCTGTTGAGGTCTTTCATAAAGCCCTTGAAAATGTTCAGCCTATGTTAGAGGTAAAGAGCCGCCGGGTCGGTGGGTCTACCTATCAGGTTCCGGTAGAAATCAAGGAAAACCGTCGTGAAGCGCTGGCCATGCGTTGGCTAATCCAGGCGGCCCGTTCGCGCAGCGGTAAGTCCATGGGCCTGCGGTTGAGTCAGGAGTTGCTGGACGCCTTTAACGGCACCGGCACCGCGTTCAAGAAGAAAGAAGACGTTCATCGGATGGCTGAGGCCAACAAGGCCTTCGCCCATTATCGCTGGTAGTCTGTTTTTCCCCCTCGATTGTTTTCTAAGGGGTAGTAACGATACTGCGTCTCTGGTATAGTCCTGGAGACGTAGATTTTCGGGAGTATGTGCCTGCGATTCAGGTCGCAGTGCAAACTGGTCCTGAGAAGCCAAACCGCGTGCTTTGTGCGCAGGTGGCGACGGTACCCGGTCGTTGGCCGGGAAACACTTCGCACAAAAGGGTTCTTGACAACAAGAGCCCGGCTTCTTTATAATCCAGCTCCCAAATCAACCGTTCAAAAAGCGTTAAGTTTTTCGAAATGGGTTGAAAACCAAAATCAGAATACTGTCGTTTTAACGTTGCAAGGAGGACGACAATGGCCAAGGACAAATTTAAGAGGACGAAACCTCATGTTAACGTCGGAACCATTGGTCACGTAGACCATGGAAAGACGACGCTGACCGCAGCGATGACCATGGTGAGCGCTGCCAAATTCGGCTCCCGGGTTTTGAGTTACGCTGAAATTGACAACGCTCCCGAAGAGAAAGAGCGGGGTATCACCATTAACACGCGGCATGTGGAGTATGAAACGGAGAACCGTCACTACGCACACGTCGACTGTCCCGGGCACGCCGACTACATCAAGAACATGATTACCGGTGCCGCTCAAATGGACGGCGCTGTTCTCGTTGTCGCCGCTACCGACGGTGCAATGTCTCAGACTCGTGAGCATATCCTTCTTGCCCGACAGGTTGGTGTGCCGAAGATTATCGTGTTTATCAACAAGACCGATCAGGTCGACGACCCGGACATGATCGAACTTGTTGAGGAAGAGGTCCGTGATCTCCTTAACGCCTATGAGTTCCCCGGTGATGAGATTCCGGTGATCAAGGGCAGCGCCTTTATCGCGATGGAGAACCACGACGATCCGGAGAAGACGAAGGAAATCACAGCGCTTTTTGAGGCTATGGATACCTACTTCCCTGTTCCGGAACGTGCTATCGACAAAGACTTCCTGATGCCGATTGAAGACATCTTCTCGATCCAGGGCCGTGGTACCGTTGTAACCGGCCGTATTGAGCGGGGTATTGTTAAGGTCGGTGATGAGATCGAGATCGTTGGTATTCGTGATACTAAAAAGACCACCTGTACCGGTGTAGAGATGTTCAACAAACTTCTCGATGAAGGTCAGGCCGGTGATAATATCGGAGCGCTGCTGCGAGGCGTCGATAAAAACGACGTTGAACGGGGTCAGGTTCTTGCCAAGCCCGGTTCAATCACTCCTCACCGTAAGTTCAAAGGTCAAGTATACGTTCTGAGTAAAGAAGAGGGTGGTCGCCATTCTCCGTTCATGAGCGGGTATCGTCCGCAGTTCTACTTCAGGACAACCGACGTCACCGGTACAGTTACACTTCCCGGGGACAAGCAGATGGTGATGCCTGGTGACAACACTGAAATAGAGGTTGAACTCATCAAGCCCATTGCTATGGATAAGGGGTTGCGGTTTGCCATTCGTGAGGGTGGCCGAACCGTTGCCAGTGGCCAGGTTATCGAAGTTATCGAATAACCGGTTTATATGGCTGTTATTAAGCCTTGTTGCTGAAGCGATAAGGCTTAATTTTTTCTTTGGAGGAATGATGCCTGGGGAAAAAATCCGGGTCCGATTGCGCGGTTTTGACGTTGGTCTTGTGGACCAGAGTGCCGCTTCGATTGTACAGACGGTAGTGAAGGCGGGCGCGCAGGTTTCCGGCCCGATTCCGTTGCCGACACGTATCAACAAATTTACTGTTCTTCGTTCACCCCATGTGAACAAGAAATCACGCGAGCAGTTTGAAATGCGTACGCACAAACGGCTGATTGACATCATCGAGCCCTCTTCGGCGGTCATGGACTCGCTGATGAAACTCGAGTTGCCGGCCGGTGTAGACGTAGAGATCAAGCAATAACAGGGAATAGACATGGTTGGTCTTATCGGAAAAAAAATCGGAATGACGCAGATCTTTACCGAGGACGGCTTTCTAGTGCCTGTTACGGTGCTGAAGGTTGAGCCGAACCTCGTTGTGCGGCGTCGGACCAACGAAAAGGACGGGTATTCTGCCGTCGTCCTTGGGGCGCACACCAAGAAAGAGTCCAGAATGAGAAAATCCGAACTTGGGCAGTTTCCTGAAAATGCGACACCCCGGAAAGATGTTTTTGAATTTGAAGACTTTGGTCGTGACGTTTCCGTCGGAGAAGAACTTACCCTTGATGTTTTTAAGGACGTCGGCTTCGTCGACGTGACGGGAACGTCTAAAGGTAAGGGCTATCAGGGCGTCATGAAACGCCACAATTTCGGCGGCGGACGCAAGAGCCATGGTTCCAAGTTTCACCGGGCCGGTGGTTCTACCGGTATGGCCGCCACGCCGTCAAGGGTCATTAAGGGTACCAAAATGGCGGGCCGCATGGGCGGTGAGCGTAGCACGGTTCTGAGCCTGAGGGTGATGGAAATAAACGAAGAAGAGCAGCTTTTGCTTGTTCGTGGTGCCGTTCCTGGTCGGAATGATTCGGTCGTCAGGATACGTCCTTCCGTCAAAAAAATGATGGTGGGGTGACAGGACAAAGATTATGGAAGCAAAAGTACTTTCGAAAAATGGTAAGGAGCTACGGTCGTTGTCCCTTGACGACAGCGTCTTTGGCCGGAATGTGAGCGAGGGTGCCATTTACCACGCTATACGAAACGAGCTGGCCAATTTGCGTGTCGGTACGGCGTCAACGCA
>Ga0265293_10013307_pt1 | contig 10702 bp, 11 predicted proteins | sample Munlanlewell138R_FD_192505 | JGI IMG/M metagenome (GOLD analysis project Ga0265293, IMG submission 192505) | Leachate microbial communities from a municipal landfill in Southern Ontario, Canada - Leachate well 138R | ecosystem: Engineered > Solid waste > Landfill > Unclassified | place: Canada... | reverse complement strand
CTCCCGCACATCCTTGTAAAGATGGTTGAAATCGTCGAGGGCTAAACTGAGCATCGCCAGTCTATCAGCACCCGTAACTTCCGGCTCATTGCATTTGTGAGGAGGACTGGCCGCCGGAATTATAATAATCCTCTCATAATCGGTATACTTTACCAAAGAGTGAATCAGGTGCAAGTGTCCCAAGTGGACAGGATCGAAGGTTCCCCCAAAAACTGCCGTTCTCATGGCTCTTCTCGGTAGTGGGCTCCATGGTCGACAACCGTGGTAAACCCATCGTCGCTCACGCGTGTCTCTTGGCTGGTTAGCTTAATAAAAGCCGTCTTAATGGCATCTAGGCCTTCACCTGTAATATTAGAGAGGCCAATAATAGGGTACTTTTTTTGGAGTTCCGCTAGGCGCTCTGCGCCTCCATCTAAGTCAATTTTGGTTCCGATGATCACGTAGGGCTTCTCTAAAAGTTGCGGGGCGTATCCCCCTATTTCGCCCTGTAAAGTCTCAAAAGCACTCTCGTAGCGTTCATCACCGAGATCGATAAAAAAGGCCAAAGCCACCGTTCTGGAAATATGGCGGAGAAATTTCAACCCCATACCTGCCCCTTGACTTGCCCCTTCAATTATGCCGGGGATATCGGCCAAGACAATATCTCTATTGTCGTAGCGCAACATCCCCAATTGTGGAATTTTGGTGGTAAACGGATAACCGGCAACCTTAGTGCGTGCGTTGGTTAGGTTGTTTAAAAGGGAGGATTTACCGGCATTGGGGAAGCCCACAAACCCGATATCGGCAATAATAAGGAGCTCTAAACCGATACGCATCGAGACGCCCGGCTCTCCATTTTGGGCAAAACGGGGGGCTTGGCGGGTTGCAGAGCGGAAATGCCAATTCCCCTTACCGCCATTGCCACCTTCAAGGAAGACGTAGCGCTCAAGCCCTTCTAGGTCTTTGATGATTTCACCGGTACCGGGGTCCTTGATGACCGTTCCGGGCGGCACAGGAATCTCGATGTCGGCACCGTTACGACCAAAACTGCGCCTGCCTTGGCCATCTTTCCCATTCTCAGCCTTGAAAGTGCGAACCCTTTTCAGGTGGACTAAAGTACGGAGGTTGTCCTTAACAACAAATACGACATCGCCTCCGCGACCGCCGTCTCCGCCGTCAGGTCCTCCTTTAGCTACAAATTTTTCTCTACGGAACGATACACAACCATTGCCTCCGTTCCCGGAGGCAATGTCTATATATGTCTCATCTGAAAAGCCAAACATTTAACAGCTCTATACTCTCTACTCGGCTGCCTGAATACTAACGTACGAACGGTTCTTTCGATTGTGAAATAATACTTTCCCCGAGGCTTTGGCAAACAGGGTATAATCCTTACCACACCCAACATTCACACCAGGGTGAAATTTTGTGCCAATTTGCCTGACTAAAATTTCGCCGGCTTTTACCTCTTGTCCGCCAAATCTCTTCACACCTAAGCGTTGAGAGTTTGAGTCTCGACCATTCTTTGAGCTTCCGCCACCTTTCTTGTGTGCCATATTCTCTCTCCTTACGCTTTAATATCGTCAATGGTAATCATTGAATAGTTCTGTCGATGTCCCTGTGTCCTTCTGTACCCTTTTCTCCGCTTAAACTTAAAAATCTTAATTTTCTTATCTTTAATAGCTTCACCAAGGGTGGCCACAATTTTAGCACCCTTCACATAGGGGGTACCAAAGACTACTTTGTCATCATTGGAAACAGCGAGAACTTTATCAAATTCAAGTTTTTCGCCAACTTCAGAGTCGATTTTATCAACCCTCAGAGTTGCCCCTTTAATCGCTTTATATTGTTTCCCAAGAATCTCTACTAATGCGTACATAATAACTCTTCCTTACTCTTAAATCTGCAGGCTCCCTTATACCATAAGAGAGCTTTTATAGCAATACCCGCCTTTCTACATAGACTCTAGGAAGGGAATTCCTAACAAGCCATAAGCATTTCTAAAAACCTGTAAAACCATAGTTACCATCGCCATTCGGGCCTTTACTAGGGCCTCTTCAGGTGCTTTTAAAATAGGGTGGTCGTGGTAGTACTTACTAAAAAGACGCGAAAGTTCATAGAGGTAAGCGGCTATTAAAGCCGGATTAAAATCTTTGGCCGACTCCTTGACTACTTCTCCATAGGTAGCGATCAACTTAATCAGCTCTTTCTCCTCTTGAAGGGCCAAAAGGGAGCCGTCGAAAGTTAAGTTTTGCACAACGAGTCCCTCTTGGGCCCCTTTACGGAGCATTGAACTGATACGCGCCCCCATATATTGCAGATAAGGACCCGTATTGCCGTTAAACGAGATCGATTCAGCCGGGTTGAACACCATATCTTTGGTTGGGGTTGTCTGTAAAAGGTAGTAGTTAAGCGCCCCCAAAGCGACTGCCTCACTGGTCTTTTGCACATCGTCTACAGCCGATTCTCGCTCTTTGGTTTTAATCTCGTTTTTAGCTAACTCGGTTAGTTGTTCAAATAGATTGTCGGCATCCACTACCGTCCCTTCACGGCTCTTCATTTTGCCATCGGGCAGATTCACCATCCCATAGGAGAGGTGGTGTAAATCTTTCGCCCAAGTGTATCCTAAGCGTTCCAACACATGAAACAAGACTTTAAAATGGTATTTCTGCTCACTGGCAACCACATAAATCAAGCTATCGAAAGGCCAGTCGGCGTGTCTGGAAATAGCAGTACCAATATCTTGGGTTAAATAGAGACTGGTGCCATCGCTTCTTAGAAGCACTTTTTTATCGAGCTTTATCGCACTCAGGTCAATCCAGATAGACCCATCCTCTTCTTTGTAAAAGACCCCCTCTTCTACCCCTTTGAGGACAGCTTCCCGCCCGAGGAGGTAGGTGTCGCTCTCGTAGTAGTACCGGTCAAAGGAGACGCCTGTCTTTGCGTAGGTTTGATCCAGTCCCTCTAGAGTCCACCTGTTCATTTTCTCCCACAACTCGATAACTTCGCTATCTCCCTCTTCCCACTTGCGGAGCATCTCTTGCGCCTCAAGGATTGCATTGGCATCCTCCTTCTCCCATTGGGAAAAACGGACGTAGTACTTCCCTACTAGATGGTCGCCTTTTAACCCTGAGCTCTCCGGGGTCTCATTATTGCCAAACTTCTGGTAAGCCAACATTGATTTACAGATATGCACCCCTCGATTGTTAATAAGAGAGACTTTGTAAACCTCGGCACCACTGGCTTTCAAGATGGCACTCACACTCTCGCCGAGGGCATCATTACGCAAGTGTCCTAAATGGAGGGGTTTATTGGTATTGGGGCAACTGAATTCGACCATTATCCGTTTGCCCTGGTTCTCGGTGTTGGTACCATACTTTTCTCGCTCTTGAAGGATCTGTGCGTAGAGTCGTTCGGCCAACCTAGCCACATCTATTTTTATGTTTAGATAAGGGCCGGCCGTCAGCACTTCCCCTTTAGGCAAGTCTGTGCGCTTAACGAGGCGGTCTTTTAAGACCTGCGCCACCTTATTAGGAGCCATCTTAAGTGCTTTGGCATAGACAAAGAGAGGAAAAGCCAAGTCTCCCATCTCCGGTTTTGGAGGGGTTTGGACACTCAGGTCCCCGCCTTCTTTAAGAACAGTGTTACTGCCGAGGACCTCCAATCCATACGCTTCAAGTTCCTCTTCAACAATATTTTTCCATGACTCCCTAATTTGCTGCATTACTCCGCTTCTCCCTCGTCTATCGTTGTCATCATACGGAGATTTACACTCCTCATCAAGCCGTTGGATCGTTAAATAGCGCTATGGCAGACCTCTGCAGTGATTAAGAGAAAACCACCTAACAGTAATTGTTGGGGAATTACGGATTCTAAAACTTTTGAAAGAGAATTGTAATTAGGGAAAAAGAGGGCTGAAGAGAGGTGAAAATTGGTCATTTTTGATCCATAGCAGAGAGCCAGAGCCTCTTTAGGCCTGTGCCAGTGAGCCTTTTTGTAGCTTTTAGCTCTCCTTTTTTTGTACCACAAAAGGCTACGGCGGTTGAGGAGCCCAATAGCGCATCCTTTACGTGCTACCCTTACCATCTCTGCGATAACCTCCCCCTCTTTTTGAACAAAGCAGAGGGAGGTAATTGCCACAACATAATCGAAAGAAGCGTCTGAAAAGGGGAGCTTTTCCCCCGACCCAACAATGTACTTCTCCCCTTTTACCCCCTTTTGACGGGCATAGTTAATTGCCTCATAATCGGGGTCGAGGCCCACCACTGGTCCCCTCTGGTCTTGCGCAAAGCGACGGGTAAAGTAGCCTGTGCCGCACCCGACATCTAAAACTGAATCATCAAGATTGATGGGTAAATTGCGCCGAATGAGAGTGTATTCGGTTTTTCCAATCCAGGCTCCCCTTTTTTGGCTATACCATGCATCATACTTGGCCGGGTCTTCCACCTTTTTGCCTCCCATCTACTATTTTATTGCTATTCACATTATATTACATCTATAACCTGCTTCGAGGAGTGTATCATGGAAAAAAAAGAGAATCGTTATGCTCACTATTTAGATCACTACTTGGCGAGTTTTGACCGTAGTGGCCAAGCCAACTTTATAAGTTTTAGGCCGATTCCTTCAATGGTCACGATTGAGGGCATCGTAGAAGACTTCATGGAGCTCTTCTATCCGGGGCGCAGCGGCCGTCGGGCCCTCACCAACGATTGTGTACGGGAAGAGTTGGCAAAATTACTGGAAAAAATTGGGTTGGCCCTCGAGAAGCAAATCTACCTGGCCTTTTACCATACAAACCCCCTGAGCTTAGGGGACGAAGAGGTAGTTCCCTATCAAGAAATCTCCTCCAAGATTGTCGGCGAACTCTTTAGAGCCCTCCCCGACTTAAGGCGAATGATGAAAGAAGATGCCCTGAGTGCCTATGAAGGGGACCCGGCAGCGACCTCAGTGCGAGAGGTGCTAATCGCCTATCCAGGGGTGAGAGCCCTCACAATCCACCGCATCGCCCACTTTTTGTATTTACAAAATGTCCCTTTGGTCCCCAGAATGTTGGGGGAAACAGTCCATAAACAGACCGGCATAGACATCCATCCAGGAGCCGAAATCGGTCGCTGCCTCTTCATTGACCACGGTACAGGAGTCGTTATCGGAGAGACTAGTAAAATTGGCAATCAGGTAAAAATCTACCAAGGAGTGACTTTAGGAGCCCTCAGTTTCCCCAAAGATACCCACGGGGACCTCATCAGGGGGGTAAAAAGGCACCCCACCCTAAAAGATCGAGTGACCATCTATGCCAATGCGACTATCCTCGGCGATATCACAATTGGGGAGAACAGTATAATCGGTTCTAACACATGGATCAGAGAGGATGTTCCAGCCAACCGATTGGTCCAAAACAAAGAGCCTGAGAGCATAACGCGTAAATTAAAGGTCAAAGATGCAGACGGCAAAGAGTGCGGTGAAGCCTCTACTCCCTCCGAATAGAGGCAATATACTCACTAGGAGTCATCCCGGCATACCTCTTAAAGACTTTGCTAAAATAGTTACTGTCGTTGAAGCCCAGTCTGGCAGCTACCTCTTGAATCGATGTGTTGCCATCCTCAAAGTAGAGTTTGGCGATGGCTACCCTCTGCTGACTAACATAAGCCGGGATGCTCATATTTGTCTCCCGTTTGAACTTGCGTGAGATATGGGAGATGTGGGTGTTATACATCTCGCCCAGTTGTGTAATAGGGATGTCTTTGTCGAGGTTAATCACTAAGTAGGTAACTACTTTTTTAATGAGAGGACTGTAACTGTTAATTGTGAAATCTAAGACGGCTTTAGAGTAATCTAGCACAATTTGGTTGTAGAGATGGTCGTTGAGGTATGGGATGGAGACTGCTCGCTCTATCATGATGTGGAATTTGTTAGAAAGCCCGTAAAGGTAGAGACTCTGCAATCCCCCTAACCTAGCAGCATAGCGACAGAGGGCATTAAGCGCTATTAATTCATCCTTGCAACATCTCAAAGCCTCACTGGCACTTGCCTTAGTACAACAAATTAAATCTGGAAAGAGCTTTTTCCTCCTTTCTAAGAGCTCTTCAACCTTAAAAGGGTTACCCCATTGTACATTGTACATTAGCTCTCTTTCAAAATCGTATTTTTGTTCAAGCTGAACCAAGTTTATAGACTCAGGCATGAACCCCTCTCTCTTGGAATTATTTTTTTCTTCCATAAGCCTACCCTTACTTGAAGAATAATGAGAAAGAAGTTGAAAAGCAAGGTCAATTTAATCGATTAAGGCTTTACCTGTTAAAAGAGTACTCTTTTTATCGACTTCAACTCTAACTTTTAATAGATCCCCTCTCTCCACATTGGGAGGTACCCCTATAAGAGGCACTTTGAGGTAGTTTCCGGTTAATCCAAACCACGCCGAGCCCTGTTTTTGTTCAACAATCGCCTCCAATGTCCGTCCTATTTGCCGGTTTTTATAGCGCCTAAAATGGATTGTCGATAAATCGCGCACGATTTTGGCCCGCTCATCTCTGATGCTCTCACTCACCCTGTCTTTGGCTTCCCAAAGGGCCGTTTGGGGCCGCGGGGAGAAGGGAAAGACATGGAATTGGCTGAACTCATTCTCCCTGTAGAACTCCATAGATCTGCTAAATTCTGCCGCATCTTCTCCGGGCAAGCCGGTAATTACATCGGCAGCAATAAAGGGGTCCTCTTTTACCGCTCGTAGCTCTTTAATTAACTGCTCCACTAAGGCGAGGCTGTAATGGCGGTTCACCCGCTTTAAAACAACCGGAGAGCCCGATTGCAGGGGCAGATGAAAATGACTCTGTATTTTAGCATTGCCACACACCTCTATCAATTCATGATTGAGTCTGTCGGGCTCCAAAGAGCTGAGACGTAAACGGGTATCGCTACCTGTCACTTTTAAGAGCTCTTTAAGGAGTTTTGCTAAATCGGTTGCACCATCTTGGTAGGCACTGATATTGACCCCGGTGAGGACGACTTCATGAAACCCCTCTTTTTCAAGGACTAGGGCTCTTTTTGCAACCTCTTCCAGACTGAGGCTCCGGGCGGCGCCACGGGCAATTGAGACACGACAATACCCACAGGTGTTATCGCAACCGTCCTGTATCTTCAGAAAAGCCCGGCTATGGTAGGTAAAACTGGTCGCTTCATAATCGAACACAGAGGCATTACTTTCTCGGCAAGTGAGGGCGAACTCTTTAAGGGCATCATAAAGTTCAATGTCGCCAATGTGGGATGCGGCGAGAAAGCTTGGTAAGGCTAAGAGGTTGGGCTTATCATCCAAGGAGATTACGACCACCTTGCCAGCTATCTTGCTCAATGCATCCCTCTCCATCTGGGCATAACAGCCGGTGATTAACACCACCCCCGCCTTGGCATACCTGCGGATCATCCGGCGAGCCTTCTGCTCCGCTTTACTGGTGACTGTACAGGTATTAACAATATAGAGATCGGCTTCTGCATTGCCCGCGACAACTTCAAAGCCCTCTTGCGTAAAAGCGGCCGCGATAGCTTCGCTTTCGCACTGGTTTAGTTTACACCCCAATGTATATATCAAAACTCTCATCTATCTAAACTGTCCATTTTCTTGCTCGCTTAGCATCCCCAGAACTTTATCGAGGGACTCTTTTAAGCGGCTTTGCATAGCCGGAGCATAGGGATTAAAGCGTTGTAAGTCGAGGAAGAGTTGTAAAGGGTCGTTACAGGTTTGCTCAATAATTGAGAGTAAGCGCCGGTAACCTAGCGTAGCGATTTGGGTCGGCTTTAAAGCCAATTCGTCCAATACCCGCCCTACGAAGTGCGTCACCCCCTGTGAGTAGGCGGCTTCCCGGTCGTGAGCGTCACAACTCATCTCCAATAAGTTGAGTTCCATCTTTTTAAAAAGGGTGCGCCAAATATCAAACTCAGCTTCCCCTCCTCTAATGGGACAGAACACCATAGGCAACCCTTTAAGGCCATCTTTACCCGAGTCGGGGCCAAACATAGGGTGCGTCGCAATAATATCCACCTGTGGCGAGAGCAACTCCGTCATAATTTTAGCCGGATAAACTTTCACCGAACAGGTATCCATTACCAGAGTCCCCTCTTTAATTAGGGAGGCACTCTCTTTAAGAACCGTTTCCAGCGCCGAAATAGCCACGCAAAAGATGATGGTATCGCACTTAAAGAGCTCCTCTTTAGAGACCAAAATTACCCCTTCAGGGGCCTGTTCAAGTGGGGTGCGGTTAAACCCTTTTATAGTTGCGTAACGGGAGAGCTGCAAAGCCCAAAACTTACCGAACCTCCCCAATCCATAAATCCCTATTTCCATGGGGCCCATCGTAGCATATCGGGGGAACAACTACAATAATCCCGTATTTAACTCATTGTCAAAGTGTGGTATTGTCAAACCTGAGAATATTACCCACAGGAGTTTCAGATGACATTTGCACAAACAATGAAAGAGCGGGCAATCGCTATGCAAAAACGGTTGGTTCTGCCCGAAGGAACAGAAGAGCGGACAGTTGTGGCTGCCAGAAGGATTATTAACGAAAAAATTGCCGCTAAAGTGACCTTGTTAGGGAATTTGGAGGCTGTTACCAAAGTGGCTGAAGGGGCCGGTATAGACCTCAAAGGCATTGAAGTAATCGACCCGCAGGAGTCTGCTTGGCGAGAGCGCTTTGCCCAAGAGTACTATGCTTTACGCCAACACAAAGGGATGAGTGCCGAAGAGGCCTATGCCTCGATTGTCTCCCCCCTCCGTTTCGGTGCTATGATGGTACGCTTAGGCGAGAGCGATGCGATGGTAGGGGGCGCCGAGAATACAACGGGTAACGTATTATTGGCCGCTTTCCAAATAATTAAAACTAAGGTGGGGATTAAAAGTGCCTCTTCCTGTTTTGTGATGGCCACTGAGAAGCATGAACTGGGAGCCAATGGGTCGTTTATCTTTAGCGATTGCGCCACTATAGTTGATCCCACCGCTGAGCAATTGGTAGAGATCGCCGAAGCATCAGCCCACTCTTGTAAAACATTCCTCAATGTTGAGCCCGTTATTGCCTTCCTCTCTTACTCGACTAAAGGCTCTGCCAAGGGACCCATGGTCGACAAAGTCACCGCGGCAGTTAAGTTGTTACAAGATAAACGGAGCGACCTCTTAGCCGACGGAGAGTTACAACTCGACGCTGCAATTGTCCGTTCGGTGGGCGAGAGTAAAGCCCCCACTTCTCCTGTGGCCGGCAAAGCTAACGTCTTAATCTTCCCCGATTTGCAAGCCGGTAATATTGGTTACAAATTGGTCCAACGTCTAGCGGGAGCGCAAGCCTACGGCCCAATTCTACAAGGATTTGCTAAGCCAATCAGTGACCTCTCCAGGGGGTGCAGTATTGACGATATCGTCGTTACCAGTGCTATCACATTGGCCCAGGTAGAAAACTAAACGCTAAGGGAATGGTAGAGAGTTGAACTGGATGTTAACAGGGCCTTTAGTGGCCCTACTTGTCTCTGTTGTGATTTTAGTTGACCTCAGTAAAGAGCGCTTTTTCCGACAAAGTGAAAAAAATAAACTCTTTAAAGATTTTACCACTGCGACAGTCATAGTCCATTTAGTAGCACTACTAATCGCTTTTAATGGACACCTATTCTGCTCTCCTCTCTACACCCTCCTTTTGGTAATTTATAACCTACTGCTGGTAGTCTCCCTCTATTTATGGCTCCTCTACATCTTAGCGGAAGCTTTTGAAGGGGTCCTCAGGGTCTCTCTTATCTCTAAACACATGCGGGTTTTTACCGTTTTAATCGTCTTAGCAACCGCGTTGACTTTCCCTTTTAAGGGCTTCTCTGTCCGCCTAGTTGCCCTCCATATTCTCCCGGTTTTCACGCTAATTTGGCTGATTACCCTCTACGCTCTCCTCTATTCCAAGCGGAAACAAATTATCTCTTCGCAAAAGTACCTGCTTCTATTTATCCCCCTTTTACTCACAGTTGGCATCGGTCTTTACCTCTTGAGCGCTCTGGGGATCTTTGTAACTTTGGCTTTCACTTTTGCCCTCCTAACCACCTACCTCAGTACCCTCAACTTACGTCTCACTATTGACCCCTTAACCGAGACCAAAGAGCGACGACTCTTCGTTAAAGAGCTCCGTAAATTGTTGGATTACAAAAGGGGAGAACAGACCGTAATTATTAGTGACATCGTTCAGTTTAAATACTTCAACCAAAAGTACGGGATTACCAATGGGGACCTCTTGCTCCGCCAAATTGGGGCCTTTTTCAGCTCTCTAGTGGGCAAAGAGAATGTGTTTCGCTATGGAGGGGACCAATTTGCCTGATCTATGAAGCACACAGTGAAGAGGACTTAAACCGCCTCCTCACTACCATCAACCAGCGCTTTGCTTCTGCCTGGTCCATCAGTGGAGCCTGCCTTAAGGTCGCCATAAAAGTTGCCCTTTTAAAGTTCTCTGAAGAGAAGTTAAATGGCGAAGCTATGATTGATGCTATCGATTTAACCCTCTCGAAGGCCAAAGAGAACAAACTGTCCAATATTACCTATTACAGTAGTGCCATCTCTCAAAGATATGAACGGCAGTTGGGCATTGAAGCCGCCCTTAACCACGCCTTAGAGAATAAGACCGTTAAGGTGGTCTACCAACCAATCATTAATGCCCTCAGCGGAGAAGTTGAGGCGTTGGAAGCACTCGCCAGAATTGATGACTTCCATATC
>Ga0265293_10013305_pt1 | contig 10702 bp, 8 predicted proteins | sample Munlanlewell138R_FD_192505 | JGI IMG/M metagenome (GOLD analysis project Ga0265293, IMG submission 192505) | Leachate microbial communities from a municipal landfill in Southern Ontario, Canada - Leachate well 138R | ecosystem: Engineered > Solid waste > Landfill > Unclassified | place: Canada... | reverse complement strand
AGGCGCAGCGTTATTATCTTTTTCTCCGCGTCTTGGCGTCTCCGCGGTTTTTGCTTTTTGAATAATCACCACAGAGGAATAAAGATCGCGCTGCGCGCTCTTTTTTTTACCACAGAGGACGCAGAGAAGGCACTGAGAAAACAGAGAAAAGATAAGAATCACCGCAGAGGCTCTCTGCAGTAATTTTTGATGCAGACTTCTTACTGAAGACCAAGGCCTATTCGCTAAGATATCCCACCGGAATATTCAGCCCTGAAATGCGCTCTTCGAAAGCGTGGTATTGCTTCATCCCTTTACGCCTAAGTATCCGTATCAGCACCCCTTTTATGCGGTGCGGCTGGCTGGTGCAAATCTCCGAATAGATAGTCATGTCTTTCTGGCCATTGTCGCCCAGCAGGATAAACTGTTTGTCGGGGTAAAACTTTAAAAGAAACTTGATGATGTTAATTTTATGCTTAGAATGTGTGTTGCCGGCACGCACAAGCTCCCACAATCCAACTTTCAGCTCATTTAATAAAAATATACCTTCGGGTAAATGATGGATGTAGAAGATGTTGTGCAAGAGGTCGAAGAGGTTCCACTCGCTGTTGCTTACGTAGAAAAAATCGTTGGGGAGCTTGCCGTCGTTGAGGCTTTTGATTTTTTCATAAAACTCGTCGATGTTGGGAACGGTTTTACGGGAGTAAGCATTTTTGAAAAGCATCAGCGCCACCTTTTTTAGCAAACGCGTAGCATGCGAAACAATTAGCGTATCGTCGATGTCGGAGATAACGCCCACGCTGTGCCGGTCGGCAGCCAGAAATTGTCCCTCCACGGTTTTGTCCATCCCGTCGAGCTTAAGCTGATAAGGCTCCCAGCCCTTGGGCTCGCCACTGCTTGGAAACACGCCGCTAAAAAAACCTTTGCTGTTGGTGGTAACGGTATGGACGCTGCCGTTTATCTGCACCTCTATCGGCATATCGGTGAGTGGCCGGAGTCGGTAGCGACGGATCATCTGCAGGAAGTTGCGAAGCCGGCGCTGATCTTCGCGCACATTACCCAGTTTATAGCTTTTGAAAGCATGGCCGGCGACATAAATCTTTTCATGGTTAGCAAATCCGCTGTAAGGGATAATTTCGCTTTTCATCGTGTTATCAGATATTGTTTATTAAAATGAATTAAAAAAATTACTTTTTGTTCAGTAATTCGTTCATGTCTATCAAAACACTACAAGTTATGCCGGCACGCTACCTTTTTATTATCAATCCTATTGCAGGCGGAATCGACAAGCAGTTGATCGAAGATTTCGTTGCTGAACGCGCCCAGCAGGAAGGTTTCGATTACAAAATTTATAAAACTACCGGCACCGGCGACGAAAAGCAAATCGGGCAACTGGTGGGCGATTACGCTCCCAAAGTGGTTGTGGTGTCAGGTGGCGATGGTTCTTTGCTGATGGTGTCGCGCTTATTGAAAAATCGTGATCAGCTCATCGGCCTATTTCCATCAGGATCGGCCAACGGCATGGCTGCGGAGCTAAACATTCCGGCGATAAAAGGCATCACCATCGCTGCCCGCCGCCAAAGCCTGATGCAATGCTGGGAGCTGATAAAACAAGGCCGACACCGCAACATTGATATGATCAAAATCAACGATCACTATTCGATTCATCTGAGTGATGCAGGTTTTAATGCACAGATCGTCGAAGGTTTTGAAGCCGAAGGAGGCCGTGGTTTGATGGGGTATGCCCGCCAGTTTGTCAAAAAAATGACAGCCAAAAAGAAACGGTTTAGGTACCACATCACTGTGGAAGGCAAGCGCCGTCATGGCAAAGCTGTGATGCTGGCCATTGCCAACGCACGCAGCTATGGCACCGGCGCTATCATCAATCCCGAGGGGCAGCCCGACGATGGCGTGGTGGAGTTGGTAATTATTAAAAACTTAAACATGATGCTTCTCCTCAACGCAGCCGCTTCTATCGTCACCGAAGCGCCCGGCTATCATCCCGATCATCTGGAAGTAACCTCGTGCCGCGAAGCCCGGATTCGTTTCAGCAAGCAACTGGAGCTGCAGGTAGATGGTGAGGTGGCGGGGCGCATACGCCAACTGGACATAGAGGTGCTGCCGGGAGCCGTTAAGCTGATTTGCTAACGCGGGGCGCAGGGCGAAGCGCGCGGGACGAAAGGCGCAAAGAGCAAGGAGAGGGGCGCAGCTACAGTTGCTTCCGTAGAATTCAGATTCATCATACATCGAGCAACTTCAACATTCAAAATTCAATGTTCGATATTCGAGATTCGATTTTTCTTTATCTTTCATAAACTTACCAACGGTGCGCTCCAAGCGACGCCATTGGTTTTTGTGCGGAGCAATCAGATTTATTGCCTCAGCTCAATTTGCAGTGCCGAATCGCGCAGTGCCTGGCGTATTTGTTTGTATTTGCTCCAGTCGAAACGGCGCACAAAATTGGCCGCCGCCTTTGCTCCACGCACAAATAAGTCGATTTTGGATTTCTCATCCATGGCAAAGTTGAGCCAGTTGTGGTCGCCGATGTCGATTTTTTCGAGTAGCATCTTGTAGTCGGGGTTGCGCAGTATAAAATCGTAGTCGTGCAGGTGGCGGATAGAATTGAACATGGCGCCAAACAGGTTGCCCGGGCCGGTAATTTTGTTGGCCGTATTGCGGTCTATGCCCAGTCGCACGCCAAAGGTAGGCAGTCGCGGCACTACATTTTGTTTATGAAAAATATCCACCGGGAAATTCGACAGGATGCCGCCATCTACAAAATAAGCCGTCTTTGGAGGCTCGCCGTAGAAGCTGGCCAGCTTCTCCCAATTTGTCAGCGCTTGAGGCCCTTCCGGACAATCGGTAATGGTGAGTGGCCGGAAAAAGTAAGGAACCGACATGGATGCGCGGACAAAAATGGCGGGATTCACCTCTTCAGGATTTTCCCAATAGAGTGGGGTCATACGTGGGAAATCCACTTTGGTTTCGGTGGACAGGTCGGCAGCAATAACCGCAAAGCGCGGATTCAGGCCGCTGATGCTTTTATCGACACCGCTGCGGATTTTTAGCGACGGTGGCACCTGCCCAAATTGCCGCTGCAGATCGGCCATTGTCTTTATACCATTGTCATTCAAAATCCCTGTCATCCATTGCAGAAAGTCATCGCCGGGGTTTAGTCCGATATCTTCGCGCAGGTTGTCGATCACCTGCGCGCCTTTCCATATCATCTTCATCATGCTGTCGCCCTGAATCAGCGCTTTAACAAAACTTTGTGCGTCACTATCGCCATCTACAAATTCCATCAGGTTTTTGTTAGCCAGAATCTCCACCAGCCGCTCTGCTTTGGGCTGCGAAACGTCGCCCAAAGCGGCAAGTAGCAATGCGTTGATCGATCCGGCCGATGTACCCGCCAGGCTGAAAAACCGAATCCCCATCTGTTCGAGCACATAGTTGTAGCCTATCAAAGCCACGCCCAGCACGCCGCCGCCTTCCATCACCAGCTCGACGTACTGATTCCCCTTGTCGTCGACAACATCGGAGAAAAGTTTTTGCGGGATGCCCTCTTTTTTTAAGTCGTCGATGAGATGAAATACTGTCGGATGCTCGGTAAACTGTGTTGTTTTCATAGTATTAAAAATTTAAAATTTGTCGATCCGTGAATTATTCTTTTCGCATCAGATTGTGCTGATGCCAGTTTTCATTTCATCTAAATTTTAGCAAAAACTACAATTACATTTTTTTAAAAATCCCCCCGTGTTTCCTATTGCATTGCCATGCAAATGAAGATGTATTATTCACCTTGCCCCAGCGAATATCCACGTTGCCCGTCGATGCTGTAGAGGTTTTCTGTTTTAATACAATCAAAATTACGCTCATTCAACTCCGTCATCAGTGTGATGATGTCGTTGTGCGTAATTTCAGTGTTTTTTGCTGCTCCCGGATTGGCCACAAAACGGCAGCGCCAGTGGTCGGTGCAGAAGGTTTCAGGAAGTCCGTCGGGATAAACCTTCACGCCGCGGTTGGTGATCATCTTTAGCTTAAGTGGCGAACGGGTAAGACTTTTGAGTTTTTTGCCCAAAACCGCCGGATTGCGACCGGGTTCACTCCAGTCCAGGAAGATGTCGACACCCTCGAGTTGTTTCGTTACGGGCACCGGTTCCGATGTTTTTATATTGATATGACTTCGTCCCGCGGCATATTTTACCGGCGTCAGGTCTAAAGGCAATTGCCCAAAGCGCTGTATAATTTCGTCGGCAAACTCTTCGGTGCTGGTTTTTTTAAAACTCGTTTCGCGCTGAAAAATATCGCCGGTATGGTAGCCATCCTCCAGGGTTTTGAGCCAGGCATTCTCGATGGCTTCGGCTGCTTTGGTTTCGCCAATATGCACCAGCATCATGATGGCGGCGTTGAGCAGCCCCGACGGGTTGGCAATATTTTTTCCGGCAATGTCGGGTGCCGATCCGTGTATGGCCTCAAACATGGCAAAGTCCTGCCCGATGTTAGCTGAGCCTCCCAGGCCAACTGATCCGGCCACCTGCGCCGCAATGTCGGAGATGATGTCGCCGTAAAGGTTGAGTGTTACAATCACATCAAACTCTTCGGGACGTTCGGCCAGCAAAGCCGCGCCGATGTCGATGATGCGGTGCTCACTGATAATGTCGGGATATTCCAGCGCTATTTTATCAAACAACTGATGAAACAAGCCATCGGTATGTTTCATAATATTGTCTTTGGTCATACAGGTAACCTTGCGGCGGTTGTAGGCGCGGGCATATTCGAAAGCGTAGCGGATAATGCGCTCGCTGCCCGGGCGGGATACCAGCTTGAGGCACTGCACCACTTCGGCAGTTTGCTGATGTTCGATGCCGGCATAGAGGTCTTCCTCGTTTTCGCGCACAATACACAGATCCATTTTTGGGAAGTTGGAGTGCACATAAGGCGTATAGGCGCGGCAGGGACGCACATTGCTAAACAACCCCAACGACTTGCGGATGGTTACGTTTAGGCTTTTGTAGCCGCCTCCCTGTGGCGTGGTGATGGGCGCTTTCAGAAATATTTTGTTGCGCCTGAGCAAATCCCACGATTCAGGCGTGATACCCGACTTATGCCCCTGGTGGTAAACTTTTTCGCCAATTTCGATGAAATCGTATTCCAGCTCAACGCCGGCTGCCTGCATAATACGCAGTGTTGCATCCATTATTTCCGGCCCGATGCCATCGCCTTTGGCTATTGTTATTCTATTGTTCATGTAGTTTCGGTAGTTAATATCTTAGAAATATTTATTAGCGAAACATTAACCTGTTGCAGGTAGCTTGTGTTCAAAATAAAAGGCAGACAACAGTCCACAATTCACAGTTAGCAGTTACCAGCCTTCAGTAAGAACAATTTTGAGCAACAAACAACAAACAACGAACAACAAACAACAAACAACGAACACCGTTTACCCGATAATCGCTCCAATAATGGTGGCCGAAAGCAGCGAGGCCAGCGTACCGCCAATCAGCGCTTTCATTCCGTATTTCGACAGGAACCAACGCTTGTTGGGTGCCAGTCCGCCGATGCCGCCAATCTGGATGCCGATGGAGGCGAAGTTGGCAAAGCCGCAAAGCATGTAAGTAGCCATGATCACCGATTTTTGATCGGTAAACAACCCCGTTTCTTTCATGGAGGCCAGGCTGGTATACCCCACAAACTCGCTGGCGATGAGCTTTTCGCCCAGCAGTTGCCCAACCAGTGTGATGTCCTGCGGCCCGACACCTATTATCCACATCAGCGGTGCAAAGGTGTAGCCCAGGATAAACTCCATCGACAGCTCGGTGTATTGTCCGCTGGTGAGTGCGGCGATGCTTACGTTGAGGTTGGTCCACACGCCGATTTTTAGCAAAATAAAATTCATCATGGCGATAAAGGCAAAAAATACCAGCAGCATGGCGCCGACGTTGGCGGCCAGCTTGAGGCCTTCGGTGGTGCCGTTTGAGAGTGCGTCGAGGAAGTTTTTACCAATTTTCTCCTGCGTCACCTCCACTTTCATATCTACAGATTCGGTTTGTGGCATCAGGATTTTCGACATTACGATGGCGCCGGGAGCTGCCATTACCGAGGCAGTGAGCAGGTGGCGCGCATACATCAGCCGCTGCACCGGGTCGTCGCCGCCCAGGAAGCTGATGTAGGCAGCCATTACGCCGCCGGCTACTGTGGCCATGCCGCCAATCATCACCAGCAGCATCTCCGAATCGTTCATCTTTGGGAGATAGGCTTTTATCATCAGCGGCGATTCGGTTTGGCCCAGAAAGATGTTGCCGGCCACCGAGAGGCTTTCGGCGCCGGAGATGCGCAGCGCCTTGGTCATCAGCCAGGCCATCACCCACACCACTTTTTGTATTATCCCCAGATAAAAAAGTACGCTCGTCAAAGCGGAAAAGAAGATGATGGTGGGCAAAATCTGCAAAGCAAAGATGTAGCCTGCTTTGGGGATGTCCATCAGATCGTTGAAAAGGAAGGTGCTGCCTATTTTTGTAAAATCCAAAATCACGACAAAGATGCTGCCCACGATGCCAAAAAAGTCTTCGATGAATGGGATAAAGAGGATTCCCAGCGCTATGCTTATCTGTATGAGCAGGCCTACGCCTACCACGCGCCACGATACGGCTTTGCGGTTGGAGCTGAAAAGCCAGGCCAGAAAGATGAGTACGATCATGCCTAGCAGGCCGCGCAGCAGCGTCGTCACGGTCATGCCGCCGCCACGTTTTACCACCGATGCCACCACATGTTTTTCGCGCAGGTAAACGATTGTGGTGCCGTCGGCAACGAGTTTTAGCGTGTCGTTGGCTATGGCAGCGATGTCGTATTTACGGCTGTCGATTTTGGGCAGGCTGTCGGGAATGGTGGTGGGATCGTAATTAAGAATGAGATTTTTCTGATGTAAAGCCCATTGTCCTGTGTATGCTGGGGAGGCTTCGGTAAATTTTTGTTCAAAAAGACCTGAATCACCTTTCAGATTTAAATGCGCTTGTCCGGGTGGTATGTTCACAGCATTTCCTAAACTATCGGCAGCCGATACCGCTATCCAGTGTGCCGAAAGTAGCCGGAGGGTGGTGTCGTCGGAGGTAGGTGAGGATTGTGAAAAAAGCGTAAAGCTAAGGAGCAGCGTGAGCAGGAGCAACAAGGGTTTTCTCATCATAAAAAATAATAATAAAAACAGCTTTGAAAAAAAGAGCTGCAAATATCATTATTTTGTTTGACCCCGTCGCTTTATTTCATCTCTTATTATCGAAGCATTCTCGTATTCTTCTTTTTCGACAGCTTTTTGAAGCATCTCTTTTAGCTCGGTGATGGATTTTTTGTCGAAAGGGCGCTGTCCTTTGGGCTGATTGGGCAGCCACTCTTTTTCTTCTTGTTTGTTTTTCTCTTCTTTAACGATAATGCCGGCTTCGCTCATAATTTTTTCGGTGGTATAGATGGGGCAGTTGAAACGGATGGCCAGTGCTACCGCATCAGAAGTGCGCGAATCGATCTCGGTGGTTTTTTTGCCGTCGTCGCAAAAAAGCTGTGCGTAAAAAACACCTTCAAAAAATTTGTTGATCACCACCTCACGGACGTTGATGTTGTAAGCATCAGCCACACTCTTCAGGAGGTCGTGGGTAAGCGGACGTGCCGGCTTCATTTTTTCCAGCTCAATGGCGATGGCCTGTGCCTCGAAACCGCCAATGATGATGGGCAGCCGCCGCTGGCCTTTACTTTCGCTAAGGATTAGCGCATAGGCGCCACTTTGCGACTGGCTGTACGACATTCCTAAAATCTCAAGTCTTATCTTGTCCATGGTTCAATCCATATTTTTTTTATCGGTTGACGAAAGTAACTGTTTTTTATGGGCAGAAATTTTATGTCTGGGCAGCTTTTGTGGCTGTTTGCTTATTTACCTATCAAACTGACCATGCCTGATATTTGTTCAAATAGTTGTTCAATGTTTGAGGTTGTGTTTTTAATTTTAAGATTTCGTTGGGCATTATTTTATGATCTTTTTGAACTTGTCCGGTAGGGGATGTTTTGTCAAAACTTCATTTTTGGTAGTTTTGTCCGCTGTTTTATTCATTTAAAAATAGCATATGCATTGGATCGACCTTTCGATATTTGTTCTTTACATGTTGGCGATGTTGGGTGTTGGGTATTATTTCATGCGTCGCAACACCAGCGCTGAGGATTATTTTGTGGGTGGCCGCACCATGGGCAGTTGGCATATTGGCTTGTCGGTGGTAGCCACCGATGTGGGTGGCGGTTTTTCTATTGGCCTTGGTGGATTGGGTTTTGTGCTGGGGCTGGCCGGCTCCTGGATGCTCTTTACCGGTCTTATCGGTGCCTGGCTGAGTGCTGTTGTTCTTATCCCGCGTGTTTTTCGCCTTTCGACAAAACATAAGTTTTTCACCTTCCCCGAAATCTTTAGGCATTTCTATGGCAAAGAGGTAGCCATTCTGGCGGGCATTATTTCGGCTATTGGCTACATGGGCTTTACCAGCTCCCAAATTCTGGCCGGAGCCAAGCTGGCCTCTGCTTCATTTGTAAACCTTAGTTTCGATACTGCGCTCTTGATAATGGGCATCATCACCGTGGCCTACACCGTGATGGGTGGTCTCAAGGCCGTAATTTATACCGATACCATCCAATGGCTGCTGCTTATCTCCGGACTTATCCTTATCGGCATCCCATTGAGTTATTTCGCTTTAGGCGGATACCAAAGCATTCTGGCTGCATTGCCGGCACGTTTTTTCAGCATGACCAACGTGTCGTGGCAAACCATTGTCAACTGGGCGGTAACCATTATTCCCATCTGGTTTGTGGGTATGACACTCTACCAGCGCATCTATGCCAGCAACAGCGAACGACAGGCACGCAAAGCATGGTTTATAGCAGGCGTTTTCGAGTGGCCGCTCATGGCATTTATGGGCGTGCTGTTGGGGCTTTTTTCGCGTGTAGCGCTGCAGGAAGGTATGTTCGAGTATCTTGGATTTAATTCGTTAAGCGATATCGATCCCGAAATGGGGCTGCCGCTGCTGCTGCGCACCATTTTACCGGTAGGCCTGATGGGGCTGATGATGTCGGCATATTTCTCGGCCATCATGTCCACCGCTGATAGTTGCCTGATGGCCTCGTCGGGCAATGTGCTTACCGATATCGTGAGCCGCCTGGTGAAGCTTCCCACAGGCAAGGCCATGTTGCGCATCTCGCAACTGCTTACATTTCTCATTGGAGCGCTGGCGCTATTGCTTGCCACCACCATGCAAAACGTGCTGGAGCTAATGCTCTATTCTTACGCTTTTATGGTTTCCGGACTTTTTGTTCCTGTCATTGCGGCTTTGTACACGCGCCAGCCCGATAAGGTGGCGGCATTTGCAGCTATGTTGCTTGGTGGCACTACCACCATCACCCTTATCATCGCCGAATGGAATTTACCTTTCGGCCTCGATGCCAATATCTTTGGTATTACCACTTCGGCAGTGGTGTATCTTTTGTTGTGGTGGATGAGAAGGCGTGTTTTCGCTGTCGCTAAATGATAATGAAGTCCGCGAATTCACACGAATTCAATTTTAAGAAAAACCACAGAGGCCGCGGAGTTTTTCACAGAGTGCACAGAGATTTTCCTCCGCGTTCTCTGCGCCTCCTCTGAGTTCTCTGTGGTTAAAAATAATTAGCGGAAATTAGCTCAATTGGCGGAAATTAGCGGACAGCCGGTTTATCCACGAATTCGCACGAATTAGGCGAATGAGCACGAAAAAAAACATTAATCACTTTTTCTCTGCGCCTCAGCGCCTCCGCGGTGAAAACCAAAGAAAAACCACAGAGGCCGCGGAGTTTTTCACAGAGTGCACAGAGATTTTCCTCCGCGTTCTTTGCGTCTTCTCTGCGTTCTCTGTGGTTAAAAATAATTAGCGGAAATTAGCGGACGGTCAAAAGCATCCACGAATTCGCACGAATTAGGCGAATGAACACGAATTTTATATTAAAACCAAAGAAAAACCACAGAGGTCACGGAGTTTTTCACAGAGTGCACAGAGATTTTTCTCCGCGTTCTTTGCGTCTTCTCTGCGTTCTCTGTGGTTAAAAATAATTAGCGGAAATTAGCTCAATTGGCCGAAATTAGCGGACAGCCGGTTTATCCACGAATTCGCACGAATTAGGCGAATGAACACGAATTCATAATTTTAAAATAAAAACTAAGAAAAACCTCTGCGTCTCCGCGTCTCTGCGGTGACAATCAAAGAAAAACCACAGAGGTCACGGAGTTTTTCACAGAGTGCACAGAGATTTTCCTCCGCGTTCTCTGCGCCTCCTCTGAGTTCTCTGTGGTTAAAAAAAGATTAGCGGAAATTAGCGGACAGCCGGTTTATCCACGAATTCGCACGAATTAGGCGAATGAGCACGAAAAAAAACATTAATCACTTTTTCTCTGCGCCTCAGCGCCTCCGCGGTGAAAACCAAAGAAAAACCACAGAGGCCGCGGAGTTTTTCACAGAGTGCACAGAGATTTTCCTCCGCGTTCTTTGCGTCTTCTCTGCGTTCTCTGTGGTTAAAAATAATTAGCGGAAATTAGCGGACGGTCAAAAGCATCCACGAATTCGCACGAATTAGGCGAATGAACACGAATTTTATATTAAAACCAAAGAAAAACCACAGAGGTCACGGAGTTTTTCACAGAGTGCACAGAGATTTTTCTCCGCGTTCTTTGCGT
>Ga0265293_10013304_pt1 | contig 10703 bp, 9 predicted proteins | sample Munlanlewell138R_FD_192505 | JGI IMG/M metagenome (GOLD analysis project Ga0265293, IMG submission 192505) | Leachate microbial communities from a municipal landfill in Southern Ontario, Canada - Leachate well 138R | ecosystem: Engineered > Solid waste > Landfill > Unclassified | place: Canada... | reverse complement strand
ATCCGCTTCAGCTGACGCTTTAACATCAATCATTACTGAAAAGGATGAAATTGATCTTTGGGGTATGCAGATTATGCCCACTACAACTTTTATTGGTAATGGCGCTGATCTGGTGATTTTCGGTGGAAATGCTGCTGAAGGCGGGGCAATGATTGCGACAAAAGGTACTGCTCAGCAGTATAGGGACGACCTCGAAAATCTCAAAGGCAAGACCGTCCTGGGTATCAGAGGTGAAACCGGCATACTCGCAATGATGAGCAAGCTGGTTGATCTTGGTTTTGATATTAATGAAGACATCACTATAAGATGGGCAGATGCACCTTCTGTGTTGGAGGGAGTTGCCAAGGGTGAGGCCGATGTCGGTTTCCTTCCCATTGAGTGGACATACTTTGGCGATGATATAAATGCAGAGGTTGTATATCAGCTGGGAGAGGTTTTAGAAAACTATATCTGCTGCAGAATGACAACTTCAGGCAAAATCCTCGAAGAGAAAAGAGATGAACTTGTTAAAGTTCTCAAAGCTGAGATCAGAGCTTACAAATTCATGAAGGAAAACAAAGAAGAGACGGTTAAAATACTGACAGAATATTCAGGTCAGGATAAAGATTTTGTCGAGAAGAATATTTATGACGTCCGTATTAGTTTTATACCTGATCCTTATGCTGATGCAATCGAGCCATTCTATAATGTGATGGGCATAATGAATTTCTTTGAAAGTGAAGATGCGAAAGATATCGACATCATGGACCACGTGGATGTTTCTCTTTACAAAGATGCATTGGACGAGATAATTGCAGAAAACCCGAATGATCCGGTTTACCAAGAATTGCTTGAGATCTATAACAGACAAAATTCTAAGGTCAAGTAATTATTAGAATGTTTATCGGGTCAAAAAAGTGGAAAAAATAAAGCTGCAGAACATATATTTTCAATATGACGGGACTAATACTCCGATCCTTGAGGACATTAACTTAAGTGTGACTGCAGGTGAGTTTATCTGTGTGCTAGGACCCAGCGGCTGTGGCAAGAGTACTCTTATCTCTATTTTAAGTAGCCTTCAAAAACCTACAAGTGGACATTATTATATTGATGGAAATGAAGTAGGCAGCCCTGGACTTGAACGGGGGGTGGTGTTTCAGCACTACTCCCTGTTTCCGTGGCTTACAGCCAGAGAGAATATTGTTTTTGGTATCAGACAATCACGTAAAGACATATCAAAAAAGGAATGTAACCAAGTTGCTGATGTTTATTTAGAGAAGGTTGGACTTGCTGATTACGGGGACTATAAACCTGCACATCTTTCAGGTGGGCAGCAACAAAGAATAGCAATAGCTAGAGCTTTGGCAATGAATACTGAGATCTTGCTGCTTGATGAGCCTTTCGGCGCCATAGATACAAAAAATCGCCATTCACTTCAGAAGCTGATATCCGACCTTCACGAGGAAGAAAAGAAAACTTTCATTTTTGTTACTCACGATATTGAAGAATCCATTGTTTTAGCCGACCGAATAGTATTTATGATACCCAAACAAGTATATAAAATAATTGATGTAAACATTTCAAAGCCAAAAGAATACGAACAGATGCGAAACGAAACGGATTTTATCAATTTGCGAGAAGAGCTTGTTGATCTCTTTTATAGAAAACACAAGAATCTTTCATATGACCAGATGGAGGCGCAAATATAATGTCTGAGCCGGCAAAGTGGAATTTTCGACATCCTTTATTCAAAATTGTTAATCTTCCTAATCTACTGTTCCTTGCAATTATATATATGATCAGCTGGCCATCACTTGTTAATACAAAGTCGCCGGTTATTTTGATCATTGTAGTTTGCTTGGTGGAACTTTATTTCATTATCGGCTGCCTGATCCAGAACAAGCGCCGTTGTCTTGATATTAGCAGTATATTGTTGGCGTTCTTTGCATTTTGGCAATACTCAACAAAAACAGGCCGCGGTCACTCCTTGTTAATGCCCCCCATGGAAAATGTTCTTTATGTTTTATATTCACATCGTGTAGAACTCTTCAAAGGCCTCAGAAGCTCTTTGGAGCTAATTTTTTGGGGACTGGGGCTGGCTATTATACTTGCAGTAGTGCTTGGTATTCTCGTCGGTTGGTTTGTTCGACTGAGGGAGGCTGTTATGCCAATCGTCGGTGTTATAAGTCCTATTCCTGCATTAGCCTATACGACATATGTAGTTGCGATAATGCCAAGTTTCAAGAGTGCATCTGTTGTAGTAATATTTTTAGGTGTTTTTTGGGCATTTTTCTCTTTAGTTATCCGTACGGTGGGAACGATGGATCAGAAGATTGTTGAATCAGCCAGGGTCATGAATGTTGGTAGTGTGACGATGATCAAGGATGTTGTTTATCCGTATGTATTACCCACTGCGTTACGGCATCTGCCCTCATCTTTTGCAACAGCGTTCATGTGCCTTACCGGAGCGGAGATGATCGGTGCCTCATCAGGACTGGGCTTTTTCATTCGGAAATACGCTGAATATGCCAACTATACCAATGTACTTGCGGGAATTATTTTCATGGGTATAGTTGTAACTCTGCTTAGCAACGTGATCAAGCTCATACAAAAAAGGTTCATTAAGTGGTAGATAGAAGAAAAAGAGTTGTGAGATATTATGGTGCATTATATTGGAATTGACGTAGGATCCACTTGTACAAAAGCAGTGGCTCTGGATAAGAATAAAGATCTGGTTTTTTATAAAGTACTCCCAACAGGCTGGAGCTGCCTGGAAACGGCCGATAATTTGTTGAAAGATATGGCAGAAGTCGGTGTTAATCAAGATGATTCACGCATAGTCGCGACGGGCTATGGCCGTGTATCCATTCCTTATGCTGACAAGACAGTAACAGAAATATCTTGCCATGGGCAAGGAGCCGCATGGCTTTTCAATATGGAGGACTTTACAGCCATCGACATCGGCGGTCAGGATACAAAAATCATAGAAGTAAAATCAGGTCAAGTGAATAACTTCATTATGAATGATAAGTGTTCTGCAGGGACCGGTCGTTTTCTGGACATCATGGCAGGCACACTTGGAGTTAGCCTGGAGGAACTTAGCGAATTGGCTCGCAATAGTAAGAAGCATATGAGCATTTCATCCATGTGCACGGTTTTTGCAGAGTCAGAGGTCGTAAGTCTTATTGGCCGTGGTGAGAAGAAAGAAGATATTGCATACGCCATCTTAGACTCTATTACCACCAAAGTTCGCGGGCAAATGGGGAAATTGGCTCTATCTGCCAAGGAGGTGGTTCTGACCGGAGGGTTGTGTGAAATACCATTCATTAGGGAAATGCTTTCGCAGAAAATTTCAACAACAATAGAAAGTGATCCACTTGCTCGCTATGCCGGCGCAATAGGTGCATCGCTCTATGCCGTTAAGCTGAATTAGAAGAAGGAGAGAATAGTGGAAACAAGGACTTTGTCAAATCACTCTGCATTATCTTCAGATAAAAATAAGCCAAGTCCATCGCAGATTGAAAAAGCGAGGGAGCGGGGATACAAGCTGGCAGGTTATTATTGCAGCTACGTACCGTTGGAACTATTAGATGCAGCAGGATTTTTGTCAATTAATCTCATCGGTAGGGATAATGATGCTATTGCCGAAGCTGAGACTATATTGCCAAAAAACCTTTGCCCCTTGATTAAATCAAGCTTCGGTAATGCCATTTCGGATGAGGATCACCTTACTAAAGAAGTGGATCTGATCATTGGAGAAACAGCCTGTGATGGTAAGAAAAAAATGTATGACCAACTTGCTTTGCGTAAAAAGACCTACCTGATGCAACTTCCGCAAGCTGCCGATCGCAGCTATTCCAAAAAGATGTGGATATCCGAGATACGTCACTTCATTGAATACTTAAGAAAAGAGTACGATGTGGAGATCGATGATGAAGATATCCGTTCAGCTGCCAAAAAACGTAATGAGCTTCGGCGCATTCGCATGGAGCTTATGAAGTTACAGCAGAATTCTCCTGTTCCGATCAGCGGATTAGAACTTTACTATTTTTTGCAGAAACTCGATTCCATGATTTTTTTAGAAGAAGCTATTGATGAGGGACATCGTTTTGTTGCCGATGTGCGCAAAACGATGTCAAAACTAGAGGATAAAAGAGAGGAAACGCGCATTTTAATAACAGGTTGCCCTTTAGTGGGTGTTGCCGATAAAGTTGTTGGCGCTGTTGAGCGAAATGGTGGAGTAGTTGTATGCTTTGAAAGCTGTCGCGGGATCAAATCGGATCTTTGCCTTGTTAAACCTGAAGAAGATATTATCGAAGCCCTTGCTAGCTCATATATGGATATTGGCTGCTCGATCATGTCACCTAACAACAAACGTATGGAAAATATAACTGAACTCCTTGAGTCCTTCAATGTACATGGGGTGATAGATTCAACACTTCAAATGTGCACCACCTATATGATTGAAACACGCGCAGTTCGCAAACTTTGCGACCGCCTTGGGGTTCCATTCACGTCTCTGGAAACGGACTATTCTCAAGAAGACAAGGGGCAGATTGATACACGTATAGCTGCATTTATTGAAACAATATGTTAAACAATAGGGAAAAATTTACCGTAGTGACCTTTCCCAATACCAGCACTGCTCTTGCGATGGAAGCAGCGTGCAATGCTCAGGGTATGCCGGGGCGTATAATTCCGGTTCCGGATCGGATTAATGCAGGCTGTGGTTTTGCCTGGCTTGCTGCCGAGGAGGATCGAATTAAACTCGAGAACTTTCTGGAAGTCAAAGGGTTGGTTTTTGATTGTGTTTATACTTTGGAACTAGACACATTTTGAAAGGAATTAAGTGAAAATGTCTGAAAATAATCGCGTAGCCGAGGAGCTGCAGGAACTGTTGGATGAGTTTGCGAATGCAAAAAAGAATGCCAGTATTTTTGTAAAAAATGCAGCTGAAAATGGAGAAATTGTGATCGGCTCCTTCTGTCAATATGCTCCTATGGAGATCATAAATGCAGGAGGTATGAATAATGTGTTGCTCTGCGGGTTCGATTATGATCCCCCTATACCCTTAGCAGAGACTGAATTACCGGTAAATCTTTGTCCTTTAATTAAGTCAAGCTATGGCAATATTCTGGGAGATACATGTCCTTTCGCCTATTATGCGGATCTTATTGTGGGCGAAACCACTTGTGATGGGAAGAAGAAAATGTACGAAATGCTGGCAGAGATTAAAGATATGTATGTAATCCATTTGCCAAATATTCCGGACAAAGAACGATCTCTACCCGCCTGGCGAGAAGAGCTCGTGCTTTTTAAAGAAATGCTTGAAGAACGCTTTAATGTAGAAATAAGTGATGAGAAGCTGCGCAAATCAATTCATACTCTAAATCAGGAACGCGATCAGTTAGCGCGTCTTTATGAGTTGGGCAAGCTGGACCCTCCGGCTGTTACAGGAATGCAGATGCGAAGTGTGCTTATCTCTCAGTATTTCATGTTGGATAAAGAAAATAAACTTAAAAAAACCGAGCGGTTGTTAGAGTTGTTGCGCCTACAATGGGAGAATGGTAATGGTCCATTTGCTCCGGATAAGCGCCCCTTACGCATATTGGTTTCCGGAGCAGGCATAGATGGAGTTATTAACAAGACCCTCGCTGTGATTGAAGATTTAGGTGCTGCTATCGTCTGTTATGAGGGTTGTAGCGGTATTTTCAACCTGCGTCGTCCAATAGACGAAAGTCCCGATGCTGATCCTCTTAGCAGCATTGCAGACAAATATCTGGAAGTTCCATGTGCCGTGATGTCACCGAATGAAGGTAGGTTTACTCAGTTGCGCAGTACTGTAAAGGAATGGAATGTGGACGGTTTGATCAATATTACGGTTCACGCATGCACACCTTTTGACGTTGAGAGCACAATGATAGAAGATATTTGTAACGATATGAATGTACCTTTCTTACATGTTCGTACTGATTATTCGCCCGGCGATGAAGGACAAGTGCGTACTCGTATTGAGGCATTCCTCGAAATGCTGGAGGGGCGGCGGGATTATGCAGACTAGATTGATTAACAACGATTAGCCATTGGGTGCTGCGGTGGCCCCATAAAGTTGGACTAAAAACAGCGGACGTAAGTTCGCTGTTTTTTAAGGAAAATCAGGGAAAGGAAAATTAGTGCCAGGCACTTAATATATTCAGTTATTCCGCCAGTCTCCTGTCTAAAAGAAACAGAGGACCGGTGTGGAATACTTGAGATAAACATGATCTACTAATATCTAGGTTTATTCTCTTATAATTGAGAGTGATGCGATCATTTAAAAAGTCCATCCTAAATCCGTCCTTGGCTAGACATTTCCCCAAATTAAACTTAAAAGAATGTTCCTAACAGTAGAAGTTGAAGACATAATCAAACTTGTTAGGGCAAAGTGAGCTTAAACAACTTAGATACCTAAATACTTGGCGCACCTTGTTTTATTCGTAAGGATCCAGTTCGCCTACCTAGTTCTTTAGATAGGATTTGCCTAAGGAGAACCTTGTGCCAGCCACCGCAGTCATTAGACGAGGTAAGGGACGAGTACATCATAAAACTTCTTACTCCATGTTGCATGGTAAGAAGCCAGTTTCTGACAATCGCTTTCATTCTGTACACTTAAATTATCATCTTCAATAGAAATCTTTGACCGCTCTTTCCGCAATTATTCTAAGTCATGCCCATTACGACCACGCTGCAGCCTTGCGGACTTTTCCCGGAAAGCCTGCCGGAAAGACGGTTTATCTGGGGCAGAGCTTTTTTGATCCCAAGTATTCTCAGACGGATGATGAAAAGCTATATATCGGTTCCCATCTGGATCGCGATTATCTCAAGGCCAAGGATACTCTGTCATTGAAGTGAAAGATGATATGGAGATATATCCCGGTCTCCACCTTATTACTAATTTCAACCGGCCTTACGCCAGCAGAATTCCGAAGAAATTTGTGCGTGAAGATGATGGTGTGGTTATTGCTGACACTTTTCCGGATGAGATCTCTTTAGTTGTAGAAAGCGAAAAGGGACTATATCTGATCCTGGGTTGTTCACATCCCGGTATCCTCAATATTATCCATACTGTTAAGCAACGCTTTGAAAAGGATATTCTGACAGTTTTCGGTGGCGCTCACTTGATGGATTTCAGCGAATCTGAGATTAAAGAAACCATCGACCTGATGGTTGGCGAAGGCATTTCCAGCTTTGCTTTATCGCATTGTACCGGTCAAAGAGCCATAGATATGCTGACTGCACGTGAGGATATAGAATATCTGCCCTTCTCTCCCGGTATGAAGTACAGCTTGAGCGACAATTAGTCATGAAGATCCGGTATTAGGCATCTGGTCTGCATATCAATTAGCCTTCAGAGATATTGCTAAATCGCTGCTTCATAAAGGTATTCTTGCAAAGCTGGTTTTTGCCAAATTATGTCGGTTGGATTCGCTGAATTATGTCGACTAAGATCGCAGAATTATGTCGGTTATGATTGACGAATTATGTCGGTTGTGATTAACTAATTATGTCGGTTGGCTAAAAATATCAGAGAAGGTGCATTTATGAAATATCTACCTAGAATTGTAGATACTATTATTAGTGAAAAGATGTCCACATTTGGGGCTTTATTAATTGAAGGTCCGAAATGGTGTGGAAAAACGATGACTGCGTCTCAACATTGCAAAAGCATTTTTAATCTAGGGGACCCCTCGCAAAATTTCAGCAATCGCACATTGGCCAGAACAGATATTTCGCTTGTCTTAAAAGGTGAGAAGCCAAGACTGATCGATGAATGGCAAGAGGTACCCCCAATTTGGGATGCTGTCCGCATGGAAGTTGACAAATCTAATGATAAAGGACAGTTCATTTTGACCGGTTCCGCAACTCCAAACCGAAAAGGAGTGCTACACAGCGGAGCAGGCAGAATAGGTCGTTTGAAGATGCGAACGATGTCTTTATATGAGTCCGGCGACTCGTCAGGGCAGATATCCCTGGAGGCTCTGTGTAATGGTCACCTGGATAATGTCTTTGTTGGAGATCAAGGACTTAATGAGATAATTGAGCTTATTATGCGCGGTGGATGGCCAGCAAACATTGGGATCGCAGCTAAGCAAGCGGCTCAAGTTTCCCAAGATTACATTCAAGCAGTAATCGAGGATGATGTGTCTTCAATAGATGGAATAAAAAGAGACACATCAAAAATGTTACTCTTACTCAGATCATTAGCGAGAAATGAGAGCACAACTGCAACGATCTCAACATTGAGCAAAGATGTTGCAGGTAGTGATGTGGCTGGAATCCACAGGACAACTGTAAATGAGTATCTAGACATATTTAAGCGCATGTTTCTAACAGACAATATTCCCCCTTTTTCAAGTGAACTTCGTTCTTCTACCAGGTTAAAAAAAGCCGAGAAACGTCATCTTGCTGACCCTTCTCTTGCTTGTGCTTTGCTGAGAGCCACCCCTGAAAAGTTGCTCAAAGATCTAAATACATTAGGATTTCTGTTTGAAAGCCTATGCATGAGAGATCTGCGAGTTTATGCTGAGTCTTTTGACGCTCATCTCTACCACTATCAGGATTATAACAATGACGAGATAGATGCTGTAATAGAGTTAAGAGACGGAGAATGGTGCGCCTTTGAGATTAAGCTGGGTGCAAACAAAATAGACGAAGCAGCTGATAATCTGCTAAAGATACAAAAAAAGTTAGAAGCAGATACCAAAGCTAGGGCTCCCAAAACACTCTGCGTAATATGTGGCCTTACCAACGCTGCCTATCAAAGAAAAGATGGAGTCTTTGTGGTTCCGATTACAGCATTGAAGAATTGAATCAAAATCCGGTACCGGCCATCCGGCCAAGAAAACTGGTTCCAGTTTATTAAGTCTTAAGTTTGTGTACAGTGTTAACTTTCAAGCCATAGCGATCATGTGCTTGAAGCAATTTCATTTACTGCGGTTATGGCACACTCTACTTCATTGGCGGTGTTGTACCAGCCAAAGCTGAAGCGAACTGCTCCCTGTTTATCAGTGCCAAGAGCCTGGTGCATTCTTGGAGCACAATGTGCTCCGGAGCGGGTTGCAATACCATATGTTTGTATAAGATGGTCGGAAATCAGTGCTGAATCATAATCTCTGATATTAAGCGCCACAATGGCGGCTCTTTCCGTAGTAAAGTCTCCGTAAACTTTTACACCGGGAGTATTCTTAACCCCTGAATGAAAAAGTTGCATCAGAGAATGTTCGTGCTGTCTGATTCTGTCGATCCCGATTTCATTAATATAATCCAGCGCTGCCGATAAGCCTGCAACACCATGTGCATTGAGCGTTCCTGCTTCAAGACGTGTTGGATATTCTTGCGGTTGCGACATGCTGTAGCTGTTTGTTCCGCTTCCACCGACTTTAAGTGGAAGAATCTCAACACCGCTGGAAATACACAGGCCGCCCGTACCCTGTGGTCCCAGCAGACCTTTGTGTCCAGTGAAACACAATACATCAATCTGCATATCTTTCATATCAATGGGAAAACAGCCTGCCGTTTGAGATGCATCAACAATGAATAGAATATCGTTTTTGCGACATATATTTCCTATTCGCTTAAGTTCCAGCATGTCACCGGTAAAATTGGAGGCATGGTTACATATAATTGCTACAGTATTTTCTTGTATGAGATTCTCGAAGGAAGCGTAATCTACTCTACAAGATGCACCAACGGGAACAAAGCTCAGGCTGACATCGCGTTCTTCCTTCAAACGGTGCAATGGACGCAGGACAGAATTGTGCTCCAGATCAGTAGAAATTACGTGTTCACCGTGCTTTATCGTTCCATTGATTACCGTATTCAAAGCTTCGGTAGAATTGCTGCAGAATACTACGTGATCAGTCTCACATGAAAAAAAAGATGCGATTTTTTCCCGAGCTGCGTAGACAGTTCTAGCCGCGGAAAGCGAGCTTTCATGAACGCTTCTGGAACTGTTTCCCATAGTGTTCAATGCTCTTATGATTGAGTCAATTACTTCTTGTGGTTTTCTAATACTTGTCGCAGCATTGTCGAGATAAATCATAAATCCACCTTCCTTATAACATGTGTATATTAACATGATGTTCCAATAATCAAATTGAAAGAAAAGTCAAATTTTACATTATCAGGAAAGCGAATAGCTCATTTGACTAAATATATTCGTATGAATAAACTCTTTTTGGTATTTATTCGATTGATTAAATATTGTATAAACAACCAAAAATATCTAGCCAGTCTAGGCAATCGAAAGGAATTAATAAATGAAGAAAACTATCGCTCTACTGCTATGCCTTGTGCTAACTCTATCTATCTTTGCCGGGTGTGCTCAGCAAGCCAAAAATCCAGATGAGACTCAAACACAAACAGAAAACAACGTTGCCGAAACTTCCACAGATCCTATCAATGGAAGCGAGGAAAATCCTGAAAATAAAACTGATGACGAACTTCCTGTAGTCCGCTATGGTGCGTTTCTAAACATGCTCAAGAGTTCATTAGTCTATATCGCAACCGAAAAAGGATTTGATGTTGATGAGGGTGTCAAAATTGAGCTTGTCAATGTATCCGCTTCAGCTGACGCTTTAACATCAATCATTACTGAAAAGGATGAAATTGATCTTTGGGGTATGCAGATTATGCCCACTACAACTTTTATTGGTAATGGCGCTGATCTGGTGATTTTCGGTGGA
>Ga0265293_10013302_pt1 | contig 10704 bp, 28 predicted proteins | sample Munlanlewell138R_FD_192505 | JGI IMG/M metagenome (GOLD analysis project Ga0265293, IMG submission 192505) | Leachate microbial communities from a municipal landfill in Southern Ontario, Canada - Leachate well 138R | ecosystem: Engineered > Solid waste > Landfill > Unclassified | place: Canada... | reverse complement strand
GATATCAAGACATCCCTTCCAATGATGCTGAAGGTAGATGGTCACGGTCATGGTTGACGGAAAGAGCATGGCCATGATGGGAAAGCCGCTTTCATTCATCGGCGTCTTTTCGGCGTCCAGATTGATAAAGTTGACGCCATGGCCCAGTTCCATGCTGGTGAAGATGTGCTTGACAATGCCAGCCATCTTTTCGGAGAACAGCTGAATGTTCTTTACACACACCTCTCCGAATATGGCCAGCTTGTTGCCAAGGTTGGGTTGCGGTTTCGCCACGATGTCCAATACCGGGTCTTTCTTCACCGGTGTCTTTTTCGTGGATTTTGCTTTTGCCGTTGCTGTTGCTTTTGCCTTTGTCATAACACTTACTCCTTTCGATTTGAGTTTACGTTCGAGCAGAAACGTTAATACGCCTGCTCCGAGTCCAAGAAAAGTTATCATGATATACCTCTGCCTGTTAATCCGGTATGTTGAGTTCGTTGAGACACCACGCTCCATCATGATATTCTGCCGAGAGGATGGAAGCGATTGGAGCTTCTCCGGCTGGCTTCATCCAATTCAGCTGCCTCATCATACGGATCATGTCAAACATTGCTTTGGCTTCACGAGTTGTGAATAGTTGTTTTCCGAACAGATAGTGAGGACCTCCTTCCCACCTGACTGCCGGGTCACCACAGGTAATACGTATCTTATAACTGGTGCCTGTGTTCTTCATTACTTCGAAGCCTATTGGTAGCCGAGTTTCCTTGTAGCACTTGCTTTGTGCTATACTCACTGCGTTCACCGTTATCTTCTTTTCTGCCATTGTAATCACCCCTTTCGTAGTTTGATTTGTCCATAATTCCTCAAGAGCCGGTAAGGGAGAGCCTCTCCTCTCCTCTCCTCTCCTCTTCTCCAAGCTCCAAAGCTCCAAGCTCGGGCTCCAGAGAGGGGAAGGGAGAGAGCGATATACCGCTGAGCGTGAGCGTGTAACGGTATGGTCGCATTCCACCGGCTGTTGGAGCGGGCTCCTGCTCCTACCTTCCTTCGCGGACGAAAAAATGACAACAAGTGAGGGCGTTGTCCGCGTGCAAGCCCTTGGCCTTGCCCCACGTAGAGCATCCGGCAGAGCCGTGGAAGCTCTGCCTTCAGATGTGGTCATCCATAACCACCTCCTTTCTAGTTATTGGAACGCACCATTGCGTTCAAAATACGGGAAGGGAGAAATAAATCTCCCTTCCCGCACTCTTGTTAGAGAAATACAGTGTTCACCATGTTTTCTTCATCACGGTGAAGATTTTCTGTTTCCCCTCTTTCAGTGATGTGAAGACAGAAGGGAAGTACCCGCCCACAGTAACAGCGTATTGTCCACCTTTTGTTGGTTTTATCAATAAAAAGTGAACCGCCACAGAATGAGCATAAATTACCAACCTCATCACCGGTTTTTAAATACTTCCAACTTTGGCAACCGTAAAAAATTTTTGGCACCAGGTATCACCTCCTTTTTTCTTATTTTTTGAACATTTCCATTTTGGCTTTAACTAGTCTTCGGAATGGAATGAATTTGGAATCCAGAAAGATAAAAGTATCAAAATCTACATCCGGATTAGCAGTTTTCCATTGTGCGTATGTAAATCCTTCAACTCTTGGAACCTCATCAGATTCTGGTGCAAACATCACTCCACCTATAAGCATTTCAGAGCCGTCAGGATTTTCTTTAATAACATATCCATTTCCAAACTGGAGTGAGCCTTTGTTGTGCTTACACCCCGCTAGGTGTTTAATTTCCATATCTTCTTTACTGGAAGCTGTTACACCACAGAAAGAACATTTGAAGATTTCAGACATTACTAATCACCTCCTTTCTAGTTATTGAAACGCACCATTGCGTTCAAAATACGGGAAGGGAGAAATAAATCTCCCTTCCCGTATAAGTAAATTAATTACCACGTCCTGGAGTAGTGTTTGGTCTACCGCACAAACAACCGACGTGAGTCACACTAAGGGCATGTTGAAAGTGGTCACTTAGTGGGCAATCACACAATATGATATCTTGTACATTTTCTATAGACATGTTCCAGGTACAAGTACCACATTGAACTTCTGTTTCTCTTTCCTTTTGTTTTGTCATGTTACCTCCTTATATTAAGTTTTCTGACGTATCTGTCTATTTCGGAGAAATTCATAGTTGGTGTGTCATCAGGTTCAAACACTAGTCTGGGTTTTTCCTCCCCAGAAGAAAATAGAATCTCATCAAAAGCAGCCATGGAATAAGACAGACTTTTGTTTACGAAAATATCAAATGGCATCAACATAATTATTGTCTCCTTTCATATTTTATAATTAAAAAATGAAAAGAGGGGGTTAATGCCCCCTCTTTACCATCCCTATACAAATTTAAGACTACTTTTTTTGTTTTAACATTTCTGTTATAACTTCCAAACGAGAAGAGTATTTTACAAACTCTGCTTCTGTGTCATCACGTAGTTTTCTGGCTATTCTGAAAGATTCAAAAGCTTTTTCTAATCTTTCACATGCTTTTTTAAATTCCAAAGCAGCGCTGATAGCTTTATGTTCACACCGTACTAGCATGTCCTCTGTGGTTGCCATATCATCCAAAAGGTCGAGAGTTTTATCAAAGTCTGTCATGGGTATCACCTCCTTTCATATAGGAATGTCTACATATTCATTACGTTCGTGGTTGAAAGAGATTCCTTTCACCTCTAGCGTAAGAGGATGAATGGTTATGATGGACTTATGTTGTTTCATCGCATAGTTGAGACAGTTTAAAGTCCCACCAGTCTTTCCCTCAGTAAGATATAGACCCACCACTGTCCTCACATCGGGGTAGTCCACCATCCACTCATTGCGTTTTTGCATTTTCCATGGAGCATAGCCTGGGTCACAAACATAGTGAACCTCATCAGCCGCCCGAATACAGAGTTCTAACTCGTGGCGCGACAACTCGGGCCATTTTGCGTCAAACCCTTTAAAAGGAAGTCCGAGAACCAGTTTGACAGGATAATCTTCTATGGCCTTAAGATGGAGAACAGCCATTGCTGCCACCATATCAAATCCGATAGCACCGCCACAGACAAAAATGGTGTGTTTGTATGCGATATGAAGATACCTAGTCAAATCGATAGTTATATCTCTGACCTTGGCCCACTGTGTGTCGGTAACGTGTTGGCCATTGATGATGGTAGAGTAGTGTCTACCTTCGATTGTACGATGTCCTGTGAATGCTACTGTCATTTAATCATCTCCTTTGTTTTTGAGTTAATAATTAGTTTAACGTTCTTGATGTTAATAATAATGTGTTCAACAATTTTCCCCGGAAATGTTAACGCTAAAGAGTCATAGTTTTTCAATTCATATTCTGATATCTTTTTGACTATGACGGAAGCAAAATCTCGCTGATAACCACTTTCTATAAGTTGTTTAAATATAAATATAAGAATTAGACTTTTAGAAGTGAATACCATTATACCGTTTTCTATGACTTTATCGGGGGAGATAAACTTCTTCACTATCCAGTCTCTAAATCTTTCTCTGGGTATGTCACAGATTTTGGACACGTCAAAGGTGGAATAACTATCGTCTCCGGATACTCTTTTTCTATTACCTAAATGTATTCCTTTTGTCATTTAAGCACCTCCTTTATTCTGTTCAAAATTAACCTTACCATTTTTCACCATAGACAACCCCAAAGCCACCCCACGTAATAACTGGGCTCTTTGATGAGTCATTGTTCCATGGCATCCTAATTTAGCTCCCCGCAGAAAGTCTATAACCAACTCTGCGTGAGCCAGACCTTTTCCTTCTGATATACATTTAACTATAAAATCTGTAGCCCATGTACCGCTGTTAAAGTCAATTCCCAGAGACTTAGCATTCTCAAAATCGCTTTGGTTTCTATCAATATAGCCTAAATGAATGAGTGTCTCAGCGTCATTAATAGTCATTTAATCACCTCCTTTCTTTTTCATGTATTCAGCGAATTCCTTATCGAAATCGCGTCCTTGTTTTTCAAACATTCTTCGACAAACCGCTTCAATGGTTTGTGCTTGCCTCGAAAATTCAAAATCTGTTGCGAGGTCAAGGCGCATTCGGTTTATCATCTCCTCGTAGCCAGGTTCCCCAGGTTTAATCATGATTCCTCCTCTAAGATAGAAGTATGAAAAGCTCTAATACGCAATCCCCTATCAAGTATTGGTGCTATCTTTTTTAAGGCATCGGTACGCCTTTCCCAGAATAGCAAATCACTTTCGTCATAGGCGTTTATGATGTTAATTTTGATGTTACCCAAGTTAAAATAGAATCCCCCAAAAGGATACATTTCTTCTTCATTGTGTCGATACGCTGAGATTTTATGGTCAGATAACCATTTGAGTAAGGACATGGAATCTTCCTTTATCATCACTATGTCCATCACTATCATCTCTCGCAGGGCCATATGCTCTTGTGCCAGTTACAATGAATTTCCAAAATTTTGATAAAACATTTTTCATATTATTCCTCCTTTACTTTGAAACCATTTGGATGGTCTCTATAGTAGTTAATGACCTTGCTTAGATTGACATTAAGATGGGCTGCTACGCGTGACATGAAGGCAGCAGCGGCTCCTCCTGGTGTGTAAGCAAAAGCGTACATAACCGGTTGATGTTTTATAGCGACATCACCATACCAATTAAACTCCCCACGAAACAGTTTTTTATCCATTACAACCTCCTTTCTCCTTTATAGTCAACAGCACCTTTGAGGATATCCCTGGCCAGTATTACACGATGACAAAATTCACCAGCGGGGCAAAAACATACCAAAGTTACGTTTCTTTGAGACAAAAGCCAATCCCACGCCATACGATTATTGGTGAGACTTTCTCTCATCATCTGCTCGTATGCCCTGGTGTAGTTGTCTTGTAATTGCTTCATCATCGTTCTATAGGTTTCAGGATTCGGTGCTTTTACTTTCTGGCCGTTCTTATACTCCATCACCATCTGCCAAGTTGGTGCGAATGCTTTTCCAATTCCGCCTCCACTTTTAACGGTGATATCTAGACGGTCAGGGCCATTGTATCTGTATTGTGCCGTCCAAACTATTGTCATTATATCACCTCCGTGAACGTCATTATACCCCTGTCATTTTTCTGATGAAAGGAAGCCTGAAACGCTATCTCACACATACGCAAATCAAACTCCCTGTCCTCGACGTGAACTTTAAAACCAAATCCCATCTTGGACCTCTCATTGGGGTAGATTTTGAATCTCACCCTGTAGTAAGAAAGAATGAACAGCGCGTGTAAAACATCAGCCTCTTCTTGAGGTTCAACAAAGAACAGCCCTGGATGGTCTTCCTCAGGTTTAGCGTCCAGCCTAACTATAAGTTCTAAGCTGTACTCATGTTCCCCATCAGACCTTGCCTCAATGATGAAATTGTCTAATCTTTTGAAATCCATAGTATTATACCTCCTTTTAGTTTAAGCTTGTTATTATTTTATAAATGTTCAAAATACGGGAAGAGTCCGAAGACTCCTCCCGCATTAGACTTATGACACCCTCACTATGAGAAATCTGTCATACTCTTCCAGTTTGAGTTTGTTATCAGAATATACAGGAATATTACCCAGGCGTAGATGAATGTCTTTAAGCTTATTGATAACATCCAATAAACTACCGGACATTTCTCCACTTGGTTTGATTACAAACATTCCATTTCCAAGAGTGTCCAAATGTCCTTCAACTGATAGCCTTATCATGAGGTCTGCCACGGATTTGTATTTAATTCTCGCATCTTCTGTGCTCAACTTCCTGAATACATCTTTAACGCATATTGGAGCATTTATAGCTCTCATAATGTCCAATATCTTACTTGTTAAACTCGTAGTTTTCATAGTATTTCCTCCTTTTAGTTGAGATTGTTGTTGGTTAATGAACGTTCAAAATACGGGAAGAGAGGAAAATTCCCCTCTTCCCGTATAGGCTGTCTATTAAACATAGACCTTAATTGGGCCATCTTGATACACACCAGACACTTCTTTGTGGTTGGCCAGCCATTTTGCGTACAAAAGCTCGCAACGGATTTTAACCTCAACCATTTTTTTGTTAACGTAATCAGGAACTTTAAATGTGAACATAGTGATTCCTCCTTTTTCGCTAAACTTCGTTAGCAAATTCTTTGAGTTTAGAAGTGATTTTCTGGTACCTGGACCTGACTAAGTCCATTTCTCGTTTGTGTTCTTCTTTTAATAAAAGAATTTCACTGGTTTTATCCTGAAGTGCGCCTTGTAGAGAATGAACTTGTCGAGAAAGAAGTTCTTCCTGACCAATTTGCGCGGAAATGTACTCAGACAGTATTTCCATAACCTTTGAAAGAGGAAGGTCGGAATCAAGTTTAGTTACAACCTTTATCTCTTCTTCGGGTATAGAATATAATTCAGGTATTCTATTGTCCGCACAATACACCACAGTTCTCCTTCCACCAGTAGTGCCTACTTTCTTCCATTTACCTTCCCGCACAAGAAGATTAACAGAAGTTCTAACTGACTCCATCTTTCCGGGTGAGGAATAATCTTCATACCCAGGAAGAATTGTGATTTTATCAATTAGGTCTTGAAGGGTGAACAGACAAGCACAATCCCCAGCAGCAAGCAGGATTACCTCTACCAACATTAATTCATTAGACATACTACCTCCTTATTTTGGTTAGGGTTAATATCATCAAAAAACGGGAAGGGGTCTGGAGCCCCCTCCCCGTATTACTAATCATGATTTCCTTTCTGGTGAATCGACCTTTGTGATGCCTTTTTGTTGACAGAGCATAAAGGCGGGATGAACCTTTACGAGGAAATCTTTTCGAGGACCGATTAGTTAGCCCCCGGACCAAGCAATCATCCCCTTACGCATAAATGTTAAGCTCCCTTAGCCTTTTTGGCTTTGGGTGCTTTTTCGACTTTTTTGGTGATGACAACGTAATTACCACAGCCCCAGCACTTGTCAATCACCGCAGCCCCACTCTTCTTGGAGCCTTTTTTCTTGTAGAAACGCACCATTCTCTTTCTGAAACATTTGTCACAGACTTTCAGAGTGAAGCGTTTCTTTTTCTCATCTTCAAACTCATCATAACCAGCCTGACGAGCGGCCACTACCATTTTGAACATCGGAGACAACGTTTTAATTTTGTTCATTTTACCCTCCTATTGGTTTGGTTGTTTATGAATGTGTTTCGTCCTTAGCTACCTTTATGCCGGTGCTCTTACTCCTTCGGCGTTCGAGTATTGTCTTGTGTTTCGTCTAATTCTCGGGCCAAAGAAAACTTTCTGTCACGTTTATTACTTTGTATTTTCTCATAGCAATTCATACATATTACCAAAAGTATGACAATTATAAGTGATAAAGTAATGATAGGGTTTAAACTTAACACACCTATTAAAATAGGCGCTCCGAATAGAAACAACATTAAACTGTGAAAGACCATTAAAACCCACTTCTTTTCTTTATATTCCATAACCCTCCTTATTAGGTTTATTTGTTAGATACCCGCTAATCCTACGAAATCATTCATAGGATTAGAGGATGCCCGGATTTCGCTCCGGGCTGGCGAAAAGATGTTATTGTTTAGCTTTCCTACTTCTGTAAATGATAAAGATGGTGCCGACGATAGAACCTACTGCGAGTATGCCAAAAGGACCAAGGGCGTACACAAGCACTGCTGTAGCTGCCACAATGATTACCATGGTAAGTATATGGATAAGATATTTAGAAATGGTATTCAGTGGGTACTTGATATTGACCTTATTGGATGTTGACGCAAAGAAAATAACAACCGACACCAACAGTGCCACTGCTAAACCAATAGGCCCGAGCATTACCAGGGTTATGACACATACAAAGAGAAAACCAATGATGCTAAGAATGGTAGTCGTTTTGGCTTCTTTTTGAGTTTTGATGTTTTGGGCGTTCTTCTTTTCGGCATTTTTGAGTTTTTCTTCCAATTCCTCCAAATCCTTTCTTATGTCTTCGACAGTCCTTTTGTTCGTATTCAGGTTTTTTTCTATATGTTCTAAACTCATTTTATTCTCCTTTCAACTAGAGCACATCATTGGGCGGAATGAGAGGTGCCCACTGTCTATAGTGGTTTGGCCGCTCCGCTAATCAGACCACTGATTTTGGTTTAATTATTGAAGAGCTCATCGAGTTTCTTATTAATCTCATTTTCAATGGGCGTTTTCTCTTTTTCTTTTTCATCTTCATCGAGCATAAACTCAATCTCTATTGCGTCTTCCAGAAAAACAGCATCCTGGTCTTTGTCTGATTCTTCAAAAATGATATCTTTTTCTGTAAGAGTAAGTATTTCAGAGTCTTCATTGGTCACAGTGTCATTTTTGGTTTCAGCTTCAGGAAGAAGAATTGCGTCTTTTTCTTCTATGAAGTCTTTCTCAGTTATAGTGATTATGTCATCTTTGACGTCATTTGTTGTTTCTGTATTTTCCGCAGCGTCCTTTTTGGAGAATACAAGAACACCTTTTTGGGCATCTTTGCGTGGCGAAGGAATTCTTTTATTCTTAAAATGCTGCCTAGCCTTTTGTATCTTTGCCCTTTTAGCTGATTCGCTATGGACCATCTTAATGAAAACCATGAACACGCAGATGCCTACCACGCAAGCCACTAAAGTGGCATTGCCTGGAAAAAGTATAAATCCGATGATTGCCAACAGTGCTCCAAACGACAAAAGTCCTAACCATTTCATGATAACCTCCTTAGTTGAATAGTTTGTTAAGTTGTTCTTCTACTTCTTTCTCTAAACTCTTGGCCGATATCTTTGTTTCATTAAACATTGGGTCATTCAATTCTACCCCCAAGGCCCCTTCAAGAGAATATCCTTCTGGATGGGCTTCTTCTTCCATGACCAACTCATCCTCATCATCGGTGTTATCCCTGGGCCTTACACTCGTTTGTTTGCTGAGAACGTCTTCTCCTATAGGTTGTTCCCGCTTGATTAGTGTTACCACATCCATTTTAGGGGTTGATATATCAGAACCTAAACAATCGTTTTCTGTTAGAAACTCATTTAGATACTCATCCAGGTGCTTGTCAAAATCAGGATGGGAAATGTAGGTTAACTGATTAAGTTCAATGACCTCTTCTTCAGGTATTATCTCTACATCAATGAGATTGGCCTCATCTTCATCATCTTCAATAAACTCAACGTCGATGAGGGTTTCAGTCTTTGGTCTCAACTTCTTGTTTTCAAAATACCTTCTAGCTTCTATTACCTTCCATTCCTTTTTGTCATGTTCACATGCTTTTGTAACGTAGTAGATTAGGATGATTACTGAGGCTAAAGCTAATTCACTTGAGCTGTAAATTAGACCATTAATAGCCAATGCTGCTGCCAACATCAAAGCAATATATCTATTCATTTTGTTCTCCTTCCATATGTTTGTTTAAGACTTCTCCAAGTATGAGGTCCGGTAAGTCGATAAACTTAATTACGTTGTGTGGGTTGTCGGTTTGTCTGATTTCGTAAAGTCTGTAGTCTATGAAATATAAGATATCTTTATACTCTATTGTCTTTAATCTCATAGTTATTTTTCCTCCTTTTCAATGATTTTTATAACGTTATCATCATTACCACCATCTTCATCGATTTTGTCATCTTCCTCGAACAAAGGGTCTAACGGTATACCTTCCTCAAAGTCGTCCATTACTTAATAACACCTCCTTTCTCAACTAAATCAAGCTCTATGGCTTCTTGTTCCAGCTCTTTCTCCCACTGATATTTACATGCTGGGCATACTCCATGAGATACCATACCTCTAGGGTTTTTATTAACTTCTTTAACACCATAAAATATACCACACTTACAGCACACTACCTCCATCAAATAAGTTTCCATAACATCCTCCTTATGTTTGATTGTTTTTGTTAGTTTTAATTAACTCCTTATATCTACCCTTGATTCTCCAAATCAAGAGTAGGGTAAAAAGCTAATCAAAATGGCACCAATCCTTTAATAGAACCGCTTCCGTCAGGGTACGTAATGATTGACACATCATATGGCCATCCTTCCCTTGGGGCCACAACAAGTTCCTCAGGGAAGTTTCCATTATTGTCCAAATCTCTGGAGCATTCTTTACACGCCAAAGCATTGGTCCCCATAATGGTGAATGGCCCTGCCCCTAACAGCTGTTCCCCACAACAACAGCAATACTTTTTCATAAGCACCTCCTCTGTGGTTTTAATTACTATCAAAAAACGGGAAGGGTCATAAGACCCCTCCCGTGTTAAATGGTTAGTAAGACCAGCAACGTCCGATGCTGTTTTCAGAGACCTCTTTAAGGCCCATGCCAGTATCCGGTTCTTTGCCAGTTTTACACAGTTTACGTTCTATCCTGATGGATCTGTCCACCACGTCTACAAGGTGTTTTTCCATCTGGATTGCCATGAGGGCTATCCGTCCTTGTCTTACTCCTTTGGCCATTTGTATCACCTCCTTTCCTTATTAATTAGTACGTACATTTTCCAGACAATATTAAAGCACGTGGTGATGGGGATACTCTTTTGATATGCCTCATCCAACATTTACATGCCTTACGGTTGTTCTTCCAGGTCTTGGTGTCGGTGGGTTTAGCACAATCATACCAATCATCGTTTCTTATAGGCTCTTTATCAGGGGATTTATAAGAAGGCTGTTTTAAGGGAAACCCACCATGCTTTCTCTTCTTGT
>Ga0265293_10013301_pt1 | contig 10704 bp, 7 predicted proteins | sample Munlanlewell138R_FD_192505 | JGI IMG/M metagenome (GOLD analysis project Ga0265293, IMG submission 192505) | Leachate microbial communities from a municipal landfill in Southern Ontario, Canada - Leachate well 138R | ecosystem: Engineered > Solid waste > Landfill > Unclassified | place: Canada... | reverse complement strand
CATATTCTATACGATAATCAAGTTATTCCGAATTATCCGTCGAAAAATCGAATAATTGTATATTAATATAATCCTTTGAAAGTAAAAATATTACATAGTAATAAAATTCAAGATTATCTTCATACGTTAAATAATATATGAAGTTATTTAAACTCGAAATGAGATAAATTATGAAGAAATTGATACTTGTAATTATAATGAATACGTTGGTGACTGTATCAACTTTCGCAATTCCGGCTGTCATCAGCGAAATCTATTACGACAGTGGTCCTGATAACGAGTGGACAGAAATAATGGTAGTAGAAGACAATATATCTCTAGTGGGATATACAATTAGAGATAACAGTGAACATAACGGCTGGCAGGGAGGCATTAAGTTTAAAAATACAAGTCTATGGAACAATCTCAGGTCGGGTACAATAATCATCATTAATCATAGAGGCGGGGTTGTTGATGACAACAAGGAAGACGGTTATATTGAAATCGGAGCTGAAAGCGATTACTATTTCGATAAATTTTTCCCGACAGGCGGTGGTGGAGACTGGGCTACCGGCGGCTCACTCGATTTGAATGAGAATTATGATATGGTTCAGCTTCGTAACCCTTCAGGCGTTAATGTGCATTGCCTCGGATATATCAACGGTCCGGTTGGAGCTAATTATGACACTATACCAAAACCAAACATCTTTCTGAATAGCGGAATGACTACCGGTAACAGCGTCAAAGTAGTACCGGGACTTACCTTGAACAGCTATTTAGACGGTCTTTCGTCAGAAAATATTATTGGGAATGAAACTCTTACTAAAGGATTTCCGAACAGAGCTTCAACAAATGACAATAGGAATCAAGTACTGTGGAGAGAACTAAGACAACCTGTCTGGACAAACCCGGGTGTAATAAATGCGAAAATTGTTAATGATTTCAGCTGGATAGAGTTAAGCTGGAACAGCGTGACAAGCGTAAGCGACCCGAATGAAGGATATATGATTTTACGTTATATCGAAAATGACAATATGGACCCGCTTATCGAAGACGGTAAAATTTATCAAGATGGTCAAGTACTCGGACCTTTCAGAATAATCGGTCATCTACCGGATTTGTCTAAATCCGGTTTTATTGACCGCTTCGACTTTGACTCTGAATTTGAATGCGGGAAAAAATATTCTTATCGAGTATATGCCTATAAATTCCGACAAAGTGATATTAACCCGGTAATCAATGATTACAGTGATTCAAAAAATGCAAGAGGAAGGCAGTACAACGAAGTTACCTTTGCCAGCGTACACAAATCCGTTGTAAAAGAAATACCGCCTGTTCCAATAATCAGCACTAATATTACTTCAACAAGATTTTGCAGTAATTCAGAAGTGGAAATAGAATCCAATATTCAAGATAATGAGAACTATGAATATAATTGGTATTCAGACCAAACCGGACTGATTGACGATAATGATATTTCAATTAAGCCAACCGAATCCGGTGATTACCGACTTGAGATTACTTCAAAATCATCAGGCTGTACATCGGTTTCAAATACATTAAATATCACTATACTTGAGACACCCGAAACTTACATAATTGAGCCTAAAACCAATAAAACATTCGTCAATGACACCTTAATAATCCTGTGTGAAGCTCAGAGTATTGACGTTAGGGGTATCTCTTTACCATCCGATGACGATATAGTATCAAAATGGTACAAAGACGGTTTAGAGTTCGCTACAACAAATGATATTAATATCAGCATGGAAGGTGTTTACATGTTTATCTCAGTGGCTGGTGAATTATGTCCCGATACCGCTGCAATCCTTACAGTAAAATCAATTGCCCCGGATTTTGAATTAAGTGCACAGTTGCTCGAATTTGATGCCGATACCAATCCTGAATCCGATTTGATACTGAAGAATAATTCCGATGAGGAGCTTGTCATTAATTCCAAAGATATAATCATCACTCCCGACAATTTCAAATTACTGACTCCTTCAATATTCCCAATTCGTATCGCGCCAAATGATTCCGTCTCATTAACAATTCGATTTGAAATCAGCGGATATGGAGAAAAGTCCGGAAGGATTATGATTGGTACGGTTTGTAATTACTCCAAATATACGGATTTGTTCGGAGAAAGAATAGATATCGGCATAAGCAGACTTGACCCTGACGTCAGTGAACTTGACTTAGGACTTCGTGCAACCGATTGCCCTGACTATGATTATGGTGCTAATTCTTTGACCTTTCAATCCTCGGGTCCTGAGAATATTATAGTTATTAATCCGGAATTTTCCGGTTCAGTGTTCAGATTCTCCAGTGATAGTTTTATCGGTAATCCCACTATTGATTTAAAACCAACCGGCTCATTTACCGGATATATACATGTTATATCCGACCAGCCGGGAGAGCATGAAGAAACATTAACTGTCAAGTACTACATCAAAGGTAAACCGGATACAAATGAAATACATGTGAAAGTAAAGGTATTTCTGTATATTCCGGAACTATCGTTATTTACGGAATCAATAGACCTCTCGGATTTAGCAAGCTGCAAAAAGTCCTTGGATTCTTTTGTTGTAGTTGGCAATTTTACACCTGCTCCAATAACTATTTCAAAAGATATTGACTTAGTTAATGTCAACATCACAGACGATTTACCATTGACAATTGCTCCGGGTGAAATAGACACAATTCATTTGTCAATCAAATTTACGGATAAAACTCCTTTCGATGTTCATATTAATTTCGAGAATCCCTGTGAACTTATAAGTGATGCCATCGAAATCTCAGCTCCTTCTGTAGACTTAGATGTGGTATTGTTACAAGATACTATACATTTCGGAACGATAAATAACTGTGAAAATCCTGGTGAACTCATTGAAGAGTTAGTTATCAATACCAGTAATGAAGGTGCATATATTGGAAATATTTTGTATGTGAGTGATAAGTTGTTATCAAATATTTACAAAGAAAAAACTTTGATAAAAGGTGACAACATAATAAGAATTACTATTCCGTCCGGTACTGTCGGAGAATTGAATGATAGCTTGTCATTTGTGGTCGAACCGTGCGGAGAAATCTATACTATTTATGTTAAAGGTCAACGAATCAACCCGTTGCCCCCTGAATTCTCAGCCTTAGTATTGGACTTCGGTACAGACCAATTAAACACCCCGGGCACAAGAATATTAACTGTTACCAACGAAAATTTTGAATTTGTATATAATCTTGACTCAATCATAGTGCCCTCTGCATACGAGTTGAGCTCGCACGATAACGATGATTTCCCTCTTTCACTTGCTCCGACAGGCTATGTTGATTTTACTTTCACCTATAAACGTTCGAGTTCGGGTATTCATGACGATACCTTGACTTTCGTAGGCAGCTACCCTTGTTCGTTTACAGATAAAATATTCATTAGAGGAGCGACAATAGACAGTCGCCAATATAATATGTCAGTCATTTTACCTGAATATGACCTTATTGAATTAGGGTCTGAGAAGGATATTCCTTTATCTGTAATTCTTGATAAAGATTATTCTTTGAGTGAGTTCTCACCGAAATCAATTGTATTTTATATAAGTTACGACTATATGAATCTCGACATCAATTCTGCGTTATTAAACCAACAGGTCGTAGCAGATGGAAATAAGTTAATTTTTGAGGAGATATCCGTTGGCAAAATCAAACTCACACTTGAGTTGACTCAAGCGAATTTATTAATAGACGGAAATTTGCTTTCATTGAAAGTAAAGGCTCTGCTTGGAAATTCAACTCATGCTATTATAGCATTGGATTCAGTATCGGTACAATCTTCTATACCGGCTGCGATAGAAATTTCAAATCAAACAGAAATCGAGATAACCGGAGAGTGTGATATTGAAGGCAGACTACTTGAAATTAATGGTGAGTTGGCAGTTTCAGCTTTTAAACTTCCTTCTTCATCATCAATACAAATTGAATATTCTACAATCTCAGATGAAAAGACTATACTTGAAATTTATACATACACAGGAGAGTTGTTAGAAACCCTGATAAACAAACCTGTCTCGGTAGGTAGGCACAGCCATTTATTTGATTCGGCAAATCTGTCTGAAGGTATGTATTTAATAGTATTGAAAAACGGGGTAAGAACGAAAACATACAATTTACTTTTTATTAAGTAATTCTATATGTATTTTTGTAATAGAATTTGAATCTAAATAGATAAAAACTTTAATAGATGAAGTCAGAGGATAAGGAGCATTTAAAGGAACAACTGCATCAGACCGAAAAGCAGCTGTTATGGTACAAGTCATTTTTCGACAACGCCACTGATGCGGTGTTTATAGTACAGCCGAAAACATGGAGTGTACTCGACGTGAATGAATATGCAGCTCAAATATTAGGAATGAGTCGAAATGATTTGTTAGGTGAGATATTACCACAATTCAGACGTATATTTAAACTTTTAAGTAAGTCAAATTCAACGATTGTTCTAAGCGAATTATCACTGGAGAATAACTCCGGCGAGCAAGTAATGGTTGAAGTAAGCGCAAGGTTCATGAAATTTGACGGCAGTGAATTGATTCTTGCATTAGCACGTGATGTAAGTGAGCAACACGCATTAACAGACAAGCTTGTACATGCGGATAAACTTGTCCTTTTAGGTCAATTGTCAGCCGGTGTAGCACATGAAATCCGAAATCCTCTTGCAGCAGTAAACCTAAATTTACAAGTATTGAAAAGAAGATTTACACCTGAAGCACCGGAGTATGAATTCATAGATACTGCTTTACAGGGAGTTGACAGAATTTCTCGCATTGTGGAAGTAACACTGAACTTTTCACGCCCTGCAATGCCCGACATAAAGGATGTACAACTTAATAGTCTTATTGTAAATACTCTTGAGTTAGTTACAGCTATGATTAAAAGAAAGGAGATTAAAGTCGAACTGAAGTTTGACGAAAGTCTTCCTCATATTGCTGCTGATTCAAAACAGATTCAACAAGTCCTCGTAAATCTAATCACAAATGCAAGTGATGCTATAAAAATAAAAGGAATAATCAAGATTGAAACTTATACAGAGAAATTCGGCAAAAACAGCGAAGGCAGATATGCTGTGGCAGCAATCTCAGATAATGGTATCGGCATTATGCCTGAAGACCTGACAAAGATTTTCAATCCATTTTTTACGAGAAAGGCTGACGGTACCGGTTTAGGATTGCCAATAACCCAAAGGATACTTCACCAGCACAGTGGAATTATTGACGTAGAGAGTTCTTTTGGTATTGGTACTACTTTTTACATAAAACTACCGGTTCATAATCAAACAAAAAATAAATAATCATACATCAAGCTATTTTTATCAATTATTTGCGGAAAAAGTGTTATATTTAGGATTGTATTTGTTGTAGCTAAAATTTATTAATATTAAAGTGTCAAAACAAAATTATACTATAGTGGTCATCGAAGATGATCCTTTGGTGAACTCAACCATCAAAGGCATTTTGTCTTCAAAATATTCCCGTGTAGAAACTTATACGGATGCAGTCAAGGGGACAGAAGAGTTACACATGGTTGCACCTGACCTGGTTCTACTTGATATATTCCTCGGACATTCCAATGGCTTGGATATACTCGAGCAACTTCGCAAGCAAGGCTACACCATGCCGGTGATAATCATGACAGCCTTCAGTGACATTAAAATGGCTGTAAGAGCTATGAAGCTTGGCGCCGAAGACTTTATTGTCAAGCCACTCGACCTCGAACAGCTTGAGGTTTCGGTGGACAGGTCGCTCAAAAATTTCGACTTGCGTCGTCGTGTGGATTTGCTTTCAGAGCAATTGAAGAAAGAAATCCCGAGTGAAATTCTGGGAAGCTCTACCGGCATGAAAGAGGCTATGGATATGGCAAAGATTATTTCTCATGCCGATGACACTACTGTATTAATTTTAGGTGAATCCGGTACAGGTAAGGAATTGATGGCACGTTTTATTCATGAAAATTCTCCTCGTGCAAAAGGTCCCTTCGTAACAATCAATTGCGGTGCCATACCCCGTGAACTCGCAGAGAATGAATTATTCGGCTATGAAAGAGGTGCCTTCACAGGTGCTACAGAAAAAGTTAAACCCGGGAAATTTGAACAGGCTCAACACGGCACTATACTGCTTGACGAAATTGCCGAGTTAAGTCTCGAGCTTCAAGTTAAATTGCTTAGAGTATTGCAGGAGAGGAAATTTTACAGGCTCGGAGGCGCTAAGGAAATTGCCGTAGATGTTCGTGTTATTGCATCTACGAACAAAGATTTAGAGGTTCTTGTAGAACAGGATAAATTCAGAGAAGATTTGTTTTACAGATTAAATGTTGCTCGTATTACTCTTCCACCACTGCGGGAAAGAGGTGAAGACATAATAAAATTAGCAACATCGTTTGTTAAAGAATTTAACAAGAAATTCAACAAAAATGTCAGTGGATTTTCTGCTGAAGCTGCAGATATACTGAATTATTATCATTGGAAAGGTAATGTCAGAGAGCTTAGAAATGTGATAGAACGAGTTGTGCTATTAGAGCAAGGTACTGTTGTAACTAAGGATTCTCTGGGATTTCTAAAGCCGGGCACGATAACTACCGTCACACCCTCTAAACAGGAGATTACTCTCGCAGCCGGACAGCACTTTTTAAAAATTGCCGATACCGGCGTCGAGATGGCTAATGTTCTTAAAGATTTGATAATTCAAACTCTTAAAATCACAGGCGGAAACCAAATCAAAGCTGCAAAATTGCTGGGCGTGTCGAGAGCCAAATTACGATATAGAATTGAACAATTAGGTATAAATATTTCCGGAAAAGAAATTTCATGATTCTTGGTTGAAAATTATGTCCAATAATACAATACTGCAATATCTGATTGAAGGCGAAGCTGATACTTTCTTAAAAAAAGCTTCGGAGTTAGACTCGGGGACATGGAAATCAGAAGAAAACATTAAACTTCTGATTAATTCCATTTGTCTTGACAATCTTGGGATTAGAGATTATGTGTACAGGATTGTACTTACATTTGACGATGAAGGTAAAAGCCTTGCAGCATTACAACTGTGCCAATATCTTTATGCTGCTGAACTCGAAGTTCGTAATTTCGCAGCAGATTTATTGATAAAACTCGGCACCGTGTCAAACCCTTATCTAATCAAACTGCTGAATGACGACAATATTGATGTCAAGAAATTTGCTTCAGATATTCTCGGATTGACCGGCACAGACTCCGAACTGCCTCATCTTGTAATTTTGCTTAATGATGATGACCTCAATGTCGTCAGCTCCGCAATTGAAGCCATCGGCAATATCTTCGAGCGATACGAAAAGGAAATTCCTCTCGGAGACTCCATGTCCGAGATGCTGTTTAATTATTATAAATTTAACAAGCCCGATATCAAGCCAATACTTATTTTGACTCTGTCAAAAATCAGCAGCAGCAAATCATCCGATTATCTGATGAAAATCCTTGAAGACGAAGATGATATTTTCATAAGGAGCACGATAATTGATGGTCTTGCTCTATGCGGGAGCTCAGAAGAAGTATATAATTATTTATTGAAAGAACTGCCCAACTTACAGCCTGAACTTCAAGTTGTGGCTTTAAAAGCTTTAGTCGCTGTAAGCATAAGAATAGGTATGGATATAATTGTTGATGATTCAATCAAACAAGCAGCATACATAGCTTTGTTTGATAATGATGGAGATATACAGACAGCCGGTATTATTGCTCTTGGTGATGTCTTTCACATTGAGGATTTGGAACCGATTGCAAGAGTTTACTCCCAAGGTGATGAACATATCAGGCAATATATTCTTTCTGTCATGATTGAATCAAGAAACATTCATTTGATGAGTGAATTTCTTAATATCTTATTCCCTAATTTAATATCGGGAAATAATTACCCTATGGCTCTTGAATTTGCAGGTATTGTCAGAGAATTAGCCGGAGAACTGCATGAAGATTCAAAAGAGCAAATTATCAAAATCTGTATTGTAGGATTTTCAGGATATGTTGATAATGATGAGTATGAAACTTTTGAAATTTTTAGGACAATATCACCGAACTTATTTGATGATGTATTATCAAGTCTGATAAGCTCAAATCTTCAAGAAAATACTAAGTACCTAATACTTCAAAAGTATTTTGAAACGTTAGTTTAATTTAAGGAACACAATGGCTGCCGGCAGTTTATTCGATATAAAGTTTAAGAAAAAAGATTCTATCAACATTAGTTCATCGGCAATCACTGCCAATGCCGGTAAAGAAATGTCAGATTTTGAATTTGACACTTTAAGGTCCTTGATTTATGATAAGAGTGGAATTTACTTTACTGACAGCAAGAAATATCTGCTTGAAAGTCGTATAACAAGAAGGATAAATGCCAATAATTTAGACTCGTTTACCGCATATATTAATCTAATCCAATCGTCACCTACCAGAAAGGAATTGGATGCCCTATTCGAAGCCATTACTATAAATGAAACATTCTTCTTCAGAGTACCCCAGCAGTTCGAGGCATTGGAAAATATTATTATACCTGAAATAGCCGGTATCAAGATAAAATCGGGAAATCCCACGCTTCGAATTTGGAGCGCTGCTTCATCATCAGGCGAAGAAGCATATACTATTGCTATAATATTATTGGAAAGAATAAGAAAAAATTATCCTAACATAAATTTTCAAATAATTGGTACCGATATAAATTCAGCGGTATTAGGTTCGGCAGAACATGGGATTTACAAAGAATATGCAGTCAGGAATGTGCCGGAATCGTTGCTTAACAAATATTTTGATAAATCAGAAAATCAATATTACTTAAAGGAAGAAGTAAAAAAACTTGTTAAGTTTACAAAAATCAATCTTTATGATTCTAATGAATTGCGTTCAATTCCACCCTGTGATATTATATTCTGCGCCAATGTCCTGATTTACTTTGACATTCCCTCCAAACAAAAGGTAGTGTCTGAATTATACAATATACTCACAAAAGGGGGCTACTTGTTTGTCGGATATTCAGAATCACTGCACGGTGTATCCAAGGCATTCAAGCTGGTTCATTTACCTAAAGCAATGGCATATCAAAAAGAATAGGGAGAAATCAATGTCAAAAGTCATTCTTGTGGTTGAAGATTCACCATCAATACGTAAATTTATTTCACTTGCTCTGAAGATACAGAGCTATCAAGTTATTACAGCCGAAGATGGTATAAAAGCTTTGGAAATTATGGCAGTTACAAAAATAGACATGGTATTGACGGACTTGAACATGCCGAATATGGACGGCATAAAGCTTATTAAAGAAATTCGCAACCTTCAGGATTATGAAGAGTTGCCGATAATTATTCTCTCTTCACTTACGAGTGAAAGAGATATTCAGGATGGTCTTGATGCAGGAGCGAATTCATACCTGATTAAGCCATTTAATACAAAGAAAATTCAGTATGAAATTTCAAAATATTTATAAATAGTTAATAGTACGGATTGATATGAAATTTCTGGTCGTTGATGATTCGCCAACTATGAGGCGAATTGTAATAAATGCACTAAAAACCTTCGGTTACGATGATTTTCTCGAAGCTGCCGACGGTATTGAAGCTTTGGAGGTACTCAGAACTCGAAAAGCCGATTTTGTAATTACGGATTGGAATATGCCAAACATGAGCGGGCTGGAACTCACAGTAAAAATCAGAAGCGAATCTGAATTCGGCAATATTCCTATTCTCATGGTAACTACACGCGGACTGAAACAGGATATCATTGATGCACTCAAAGCAAGAGTCAACAATTACATTGTCAAACCTTTTACACCAATAGTACTTAAAGAGAAAATTGATACGATTTTAAAGAACCTTGCACAATAAAGGATTAGTATGATAGCCGATGATTTAAATATTTTATTGCGAAAAGCCGATGAATTACGTTCATTATTTGTTCTTGGTCAGAAAGTAATCCCCTTCTTGGAAGAAATTTTCCTTTTTGTCAGTGAAATACAGCCTCTCTTAGATGAAATCAACAGTTCTATCAAGGATAATCTAAGGAGGATGCCGAGTGCCTCTAAACAACTGTCTAAAGTCACTGAAGCAACCGAACTTGCAACAAATGAAATTCTGGATTTAGTTGACGGGATTTTGTTCAATACTGACACTTTGAATGCAAATCTCGACAAAATCAGCAGAATCAGCGACTTAGATGCCAAGCAACCCATTGAGATTCTTGAGATGGTGTGTTCTGCCATTGAAAACGGTGAAGACCTAATGATGATACTGCCGGAATTGAAAACCGTTATCGAACAATTGAAAACCGGAATCAGCGGCGAAAGAAACAGGGTTGTTTATAATACTCGTGAAATCATTAAAACTATCAAATCCGATTCATCAGCTATAATGATTTCTCTCCAAGTACAAGATATTACTTCTCAGCAAATAGCTGCTGTAAATAAACTTTTAGAGACTGTCCAAGAGAAGCTTGAAATGATTTTAAGACATTTCAAAGACTATGACTTTACTGATATAACCGGCTCTGATACACCCTTAGATGATGACAGAGAAATTAAAGTATCAAAACTTCACAGAGAAATTGCATTCGACCCGACTGCCGTTGACTCTTTGTTGAACAGCAACAACAGGCAGCAAGAAGTAGATGAACTTATTAAAGAAACACAGGAATCCATCGCTAAGAGTGAATCAGGCTCTAAG
>Ga0265293_10013300_pt1 | contig 10704 bp, 12 predicted proteins | sample Munlanlewell138R_FD_192505 | JGI IMG/M metagenome (GOLD analysis project Ga0265293, IMG submission 192505) | Leachate microbial communities from a municipal landfill in Southern Ontario, Canada - Leachate well 138R | ecosystem: Engineered > Solid waste > Landfill > Unclassified | place: Canada... | reverse complement strand
CTTGCAAGTCTGCGAAACGGCTGAAGGTTTCTAATACCTGCCCCTGAAGGTCCGCAAGCTCTTTGAGTGCTTTAGCCTTCTCTTTCTCTTTGCGTGCTATCAGGCTATTAGTTTCGTTAAAGAGATCTTGTGCAGCTTTAGGCAATGCCTGACCAATCTTAGATACATCTACAGCCTTGTAGCGTGCTTCTGTGAGCTTGAGCTTGCCCATTGCAACTTCCCATGCAGTGTACAGCTCTGACGAGTCCTTGCCGTCATTCTCTGCATCTGTGAAGGCTGCCTGTGCTGCCCTGTCCGCTTCCCTAGCTTCCTGCAGCTCTTTCTCTAGCTCTGCTTTCCGCTTCTCTGGCAAGGCTTCTATTTCCTTGTACGTGCTGTATAGGTCGTTAAACTTCTTCATCTTTCACCTCTCAGTATTTTGTTTGCTGCCTTGTATAAAGTATCTGCCTTGAGTTCCGCTAGCTCTGCTTCTTTCTCTGCTATCTGCCCTTTAAGCTTGGTTACTTCTTCCTGATGCTTGGAAGCTCTGCCATCGCTGTAAGCTTTATCCAGTAGCCCCCTCATATGCTGAGGTTGGTACTTATCACTTGGAGGTAGCCCCTCATAGCCTTGAGCGTATGCTTTGCGTACATCTGGCATAATACTTTCATTGTACTGTCCGCCTTGCCTTTCGATATCTTTCATTGTCTGTTCGCTAAATCTGTATTCCATTGCGTTTCCCTTCGCTACTTAGTAGCTATCGTGTATGACAGAGCGTAATTGCTCAGATCCTATAGTCGTGTGACATTTGTAATATCAGATAGAGGCTACCTTCTCTATCTTTCCCTGCCCTAGTTTCCTAATTACAGTCCTTGTGGATACACCTAACATCAAAGCTATATCCTTTTGGGTTATTTCTGGGCACTCTTCCCTGAGCTTTAATACTTCTTCCTTGAGTGCTTCGGCTTTTTGTCTTCTTTTCTTAATAGATCTAATTCTTCTTTGCTCTCCCCATTCTTCAAATCCTTTGTTGTTCATATGTACCCAAGTCCATTTTGCTATGCTCTTCGCCGTTGCTCTGATTTCTCCATTGGGTAGGGGCGTTATAAAGCTGCTGTTGTATGTTTTTGCTTGGGTATAAATGTTTGCATAAAATTGCTGGTAGTCTGTTGCTGTCCTTCTCTCTGAATAGGCGTACATTCTTAGGTTTTCAAACAGGTTTACATTCCTTCCCAAGGATATATCTGGCAGCCTTTTGCGTTTCACTTTCCCTAAGTTTGGCAGCCAATCTGCTAATTCTTCCAGCGTGTACAACTCTTGTTTTGGAAAGAGGTTCAGCCATTTGTTATTGGTAGGGTTTTTGCTTAGGTGCATTGCATAGCCCTCATCACCTCCAAGGTATTGAGTCAATGCAATATTGACAGCAGCACAATACTTTAAGGCTTTGAAGCTGGACACATCGTTCTTGTGTACAGGTTTTTCTAGCCCATAGAACAAATGAGCGTGACCGTTTCCCTTGTTAATTGAAATGATGTTCGGAGGGGGGGCATTTACGTCTTGCCAATCCAAATGAGAAGTTGGGCTGTCCAAGTCAACGATGATCCACCCTACCGAGTTGTAAGGGTTGGTCTGCACAATAGACTTTTTAAGCAGCTCTTGGGTTGGATACAAGCGTACACCTGTTTCTAGGTCATCTGTTGCATGCCCATGCCAAGGTAATCTTTCTTTGTATGTTTGCAATATAGAGCTATTCATACGCTTTTATGCGTACGTTTTTCAGACAAATCTAGGCTTTTTTCTATCCCTGTACATTATCTTCCACGAAGCTATGTACATTTTCATTTATTTGGGGTAGTATTAAGTCATACAAGGAGACTTAACGAGTCTAGAGCCGCTGTTAATGTTTGTCGCATTACAGCGGTTATTTTTTGCCTTTTTCACGCTTGCCCATCCTCCTTGCTATAAAGATTAGTCAAAGAAAAGCGTATCTCTTGAGAAACTTTCCTTGCGTTCTTTTCACCTGTTTTCTTGATAATCTCTATCAATTCTTCAGGCAAAACTACTGAAACCATTTTCATCATAAAATCACCTCACTCATCATCATCTATTTTCATATATTCATTATATCACGGCTTTTTCGGCTAGGCAAGGTACCCTAGAATAATATCTTGCTGCAGAATGAAATGTATACACTATATATGGTGTTCTTGTACCTCTTGTGTACACTGTGTATCATCCACAAGAAGTATGTTGTTTCATTCCCGATATTTCCATTACCGCTATTAGTGAATTGCTGCAATGCAATTTATTTTCTAGTGTTTAATCCCTGGTCTATGAGTTGTTCCATGTCTGCATGTTTCACTCTCCAATATTTGCCTATTTTGGTTGCCTTCAGCTGTCCATTCTGTATGTACGTGTATAGGGTTCGCTGTGTAACCTTTAGGATCTTCTCTACTTCTTTCAAAGTGTACAGTTTCATTTCTTCCATTTCTCTTTGCTCCTGTTCTCTTGCTAGTGTCCGATAACACCAGTTGTATGATTTTCCTGTCTTTGCCTGTGCCAATGATATGCTGCTATGTCCAGGTTTCATGCTAGCCCTTTAGGATCTGCTTTGCTGCTTCCATTCTTTCGCTATTCTTTTGCCTGTCTTGTTCCACCAGGTTATTGACGTACTCTGTTATGCTCTTCCCTTCAATACGGCTAATGATCTGCAGGTATTCCAGGTTGCTTGTCTGAAAAGCCATGTTGATCCTTGGGAGCTTCTGCCCCTTCTTCCCTTGTGTACGCTGTACCTCTTGTACTTCTTGTGTATCGTGTGTACTCGGTGCATGAGTTCGGGAAATAAACTGCATTGCAGGGTTTAAGTCTGTAAAACTCTTTTTGCTCATTTGCGTTTCTCCTTAAAGTCCTTTAACAACTCGTCCATGAAAGCTGCATAGTCTATGCTGCCGTTGCTTTTCGGTGCATAGGTGAATATGTCCTGTTGTCGTGCTTGTGCTTCCTTGACGGATATATTCTCTCGTATGGTTGTTTCAAATAGCTTTGTACCTAGCTTCCTTGCTGTATCGTCCATGAGTGTTGCCATGTCCCTGCTTAAAATAGCCCTGTTGCTATGCCTGGTCAGTAGTATGCCTCTGATCTCTAGATCTGGATTGCAATATTGCCGTACCGCTTCTATCGTGCTGTATAGCTGCCCTATTCCCTGCAGGCTGTACATATCGGCTTGTGCTGGAATGATTGCCCACTTGCAAGCTGTGAGTGCGTTCACTGTAAGTATTCCTAGTGACGGTGGAGTATCTACAACTATCCAGTCATAATTCGCCTGTATCGGTTCCAGGGCTTCCTGTAGGCGATATTCCTTCCCTGTCTTGTTTAGCAGCATATCACTACCACTAAGTGAAGGGCTGTACGGTATCAGGTCCCCTGTGACTTTCTGTATGGCTTGCTGTGCTGTCGCTTGCCCTGTGAGTATATCCAGTGAAGTATAGCCCCCTGGATTGCCCCCTAGTGCGTAGGTCAGGTTCCCTTGTGCGTCCAGGTCAACAAAAAGCACGCTATACCCTCTATGAAGCAATGCTGCCCCTATTGCGTGTGCTGTTGTACTCTTTCCTACACCGCCTTTCTGGTTTGCAATGGTTAGTATCATGTATTCCCTTCCTATAAAGCAAAGAGTGCGTCTATTTTCCGCTCTGGTGCTTTAGCTATTCGGTCTATGTTGTGTGCATATATGAGTGTGGTATTCACATTAGAATGTCGTGCCATCGCCTGTGCTTCCTGTATGGTTGCCCCTGCAATCAGTGAAAAGGTAACGGCTGTATGTCGTAGGCTGTGTGCTGTAAGTCGTTCTGAATCTATTCCAACGGTTCGCATGGCTTGCTTTACTATCCAGCTTATAGTCCTTGTGGTAATCCGTTCCCCCTCGTTCCTGTCGCTATGGCTTGCAAACAATGCTGCTTTAGGGTCTATGGTTCTCCTTGCCATGAGATACTTTTGTATCGGGTATAAGGTGCTGTCTGTGAGCAATACAAACGAGTCTTTGCTGTCCCTTCCCTTTCCTTGGATATATAGCAGGGCTTCTCCGCCTTCTTGCCGTATGTCCTCGATGTTTGCCCTGTGTGCTTCTATAGTGCGTAGTCCAGTACGAACAAATAGATTTATCAGGGCGTAGTTTCGTAGTCCTTCAATGCTGCTTGTGTCTATGCCGTCTAGAATCCTTTTCACCTGGTCTATGGTTAGTGCGTCCTTCCTGAAGCCTTGCTGGTGCTTAGCTCCCTTTATGCCGTTGGCTATGTTGGGATAGATCTTTTCAGCTTCCAGAAAAGCAAAGAAGCCTTTTACGGCCGTCATGTAGCTGGATACCGTACAGGCTTTGTAATTGTCCATCAGATAGGCTTTGTACTTCAGTATGTCTGCCCTAGTCGGCTGGGTTATAGCATTGCTTTCCAGGAAGAGCATGAATTGTTTCAAGGCTTTTCTGTATGTCTCCCTGCTCTTGGGCTTCACGTCTAACAGATCGATATACTTTTGCACTACTTCTGCACTACCCCTCAACACTACAGCATTGTCCATACTTCCCCCTACTTCTTGTACATCTTGTGTACTGTATACCTCTTGTGTATTGGGTACTTCTTGTACATCTTGTGTATCAAGTGCATTGTGTACCTCTTGTACCTCTTGTGTATGTATTGCCCTCTTGCTGCTCATGCTTCCATGTTAAAGGGTTATGACAGTGAAGTCAACATATTTTTTCATATACCATCATATATAAAGGGTAGGGGTAGGGTCTAAAAGAGGGTAGGGGGGGGGCTGCCGTTTGTATCTTGCTGCCCTAGTAGATAGCTCCTTTCCCAGCGTATCTTGCTCTAAAGTTTCCAGCTAGCCTGTGACGAATTTCCGTCATTGGTGACGAATATTTAGCACTTTCATAGAAGGCTGCATGTCTGATTATGGCTTACACTATCTGTAAATCTGTCATAATAAAATGAGCGCTCTGATGATTCTCTGCCTTGCTTTGAATAGGTTCAAGGCTTTTCTTATAGGATTGATTCTAGCCCTGTCCAGCGTTGTCTGCATGGCTGTTTGGTATCGCTTGGACAATGGAATATCACATGTTAACCTACTGCCATTTGGCATAAGGTCAGACCTGTAACCGCTATTGCTTAACTGCTCCCTAGCATCGTATAACTCTCTACAAATATCATCGGTAAGCGTTACAAGTTCCAGTCGTCATCGTCACATTCGATGATAGTAGGCTTTCCCCTGTGTCCTCGTATTCGCTGTTCGTGTTCGGTAGTAGTGTTGAATCTGTCGGTAACTCTGAAAACATAGCCTATAGGGGTTTCGTGTTCTCTCTGTAGCTTTTCTTCCAGTACTAGCAATCGTTTCTTAATCATTTCATACCTCGCAATATGCTTTCTTTGAGTGCTGCAATCTTCTTGTATGATTCATCCAGTTCCTCTGGTGTAGGGGGGGCTATTCTTTGATAGTCCTCGCTGTTTACCTTTGCTCGTATCCTGTCAATCGTTGCTTGTATTTCGGGGTCAATCTCATGGTGTACAGGTATACGCTTTATAGCTTTCTCAATTCTCTTTATTCGGGGGTTCATCTTGCTACTCTCCGTATATCGTTCAGTATTTCTTCCTGATTCTTGCCCTTGCTAGCAATAAGTAAATCTAGCAACTCGTTAACCTTTAGAATCCGTTCGATAATCTTCATATTCCTACCTTCTGCTCTAGTTCCGTTAACCGCTTTTCTATCTCTTGTTCGCTTGCCGTCTTTTGAAAGCTCAGGAGGATAGAGAAAGCATAAACTAGGGTTCTAAACTTAGCGGTTTCTATCTCGTCTCTGTAGTAAGATCTGATTAGCCTTGATAGCTCCCTCTGTGCTTCCTGTATTGTGTTTAGTTTGTTTATTCTTTGCATACTGCCCTGCCTGTATTGTCGCTTTCTTACTCAATTATACCAATTAAGACTATGAGAGGTAAGGCTTTAAGCCTCTACCCCCCTGTTTCTTGCTTCTGCTCGCTTCTTTTTCAAGTATTCGATGGTTGGCAAAGGCAATTCTTCTGCTCTGATTTTCCAGTTGTCGCCTACGTACAAATCTTTGAATTTCTTTGCTATCTCGTTTGTCATTATAGATTGGGCTGTGATCTGTTCGCCTTGCAAGTCTGCGAAACGGCTGAAGGTTTCTAATACCTGCCCCTGAAGGTCCGCAAGCTCTTTGAGTGCTTTAGCCTTCTCTTTCTCTTTGCGTGCTATCAGGCTATTAGTTTCGTTAAAGAGATCTTGTGCAGCTTTAGGCAATGCCTGACCAATCTTAGATACATCTACAGCCTTGTAGCGTGCTTCTGTGAGCTTGAGCTTGCCCATTGCAACTTCCCATGCAGTGTACAGCTCTGACGAGTCCTTGCCGTCATTCTCTGCATCTGTGAAGGCTGCCTGTGCTGCCCTGTCCGCTTCCCTAGCTTCCTGCAGCTCTTTCTCTAGCTCTGCTTTCCGCTTCTCTGGCAAGGCTTCTATTTCCTTGTACGTGCTGTATAGGTCGTTAAACTTCTTCATCTTTCACCTCTCAGTATTTTGTTTGCTGCCTTGTATAAAGTATCTGCCTTGAGTTCCGCTAGCTCTGCTTCTTTCTCTGCTATCTGCCCTTTAAGCTTGGTTACTTCTTCCTGATGCTTGGAAGCTCTGCCATCGCTGTAAGCTTTATCCAGTAGCCCCCTCATATGCTGAGGTTGGTACTTATCACTTGGAGGTAGCCCCTCATAGCCTTGAGCGTATGCTTTGCGTACATCTGGCATAATACTTTCATTGTACTGTCCGCCTTGCCTTTCGATATCTTTCATTGTCTGTTCGCTAAATCTGTATTCCATTGCGTTTCCCTTCGCTACTTAGTAGCTATCGTGTATGACAGAGCGTAATTGCTCAGATCCTATAGTCGTGTGACATTTGTAATATCAGATAGAGGCTACCTTCTCTATCTTTCCCTGCCCTAGTTTCCTAATTACAGTCCTTGTGGATACACCTAACATCAAAGCTATATCCTTTTGGGTTATTTCTGGGCACTCTTCCCTGAGCTTTAATACTTCTTCCTTGAGTGCTTCGGCTTTTTGTCTTCTTTTCTTAATAGATCTAATTCTTCTTTGCTCTCCCCATTCTTCAAATCCTTTGTTGTTCATATGTACCCAAGTCCATTTTGCTATGCTCTTCGCCGTTGCTCTGATTTCTCCATTGGGTAGGGGCGTTATAAAGCTGCTGTTGTATGTTTTTGCTTGGGTATAAATGTTTGCATAAAATTGCTGGTAGTCTGTTGCTGTCCTTCTCTCTGAATAGGCGTACATTCTTAGGTTTTCAAACAGGTTTACATTCCTTCCCAAGGATATATCTGGCAGCCTTTTGCGTTTCACTTTCCCTAAGTTTGGCAGCCAATCTGCTAATTCTTCCAGCGTGTACAACTCTTGTTTTGGAAAGAGGTTCAGCCATTTGTTATTGGTAGGGTTTTTGCTTAGGTGCATTGCATAGCCCTCATCACCTCCAAGGTATTGAGTCAATGCAATATTGACAGCAGCACAATACTTTAAGGCTTTGAAGCTGGACACATCGTTCTTGTGTACAGGTTTTTCTAGCCCATAGAACAAATGAGCGTGACCGTTTCCCTTGTTAATTGAAATGATGTTCGGAGGGGGGGCATTTACGTCTTGCCAATCCAAATGAGAAGTTGGGCTGTCCAAGTCAACGATGATCCACCCTACCGAGTTGTAAGGGTTGGTCTGCACAATAGACTTTTTAAGCAGCTCTTGGGTTGGATACAAGCGTACACCTGTTTCTAGGTCATCTGTTGCATGCCCATGCCAAGGTAATCTTTCTTTGTATGTTTGCAATATAGAGCTATTCATACGCTTTTATGCGTACGTTTTTCAGACAAATCTAGGCTTTTTTCTATCCCTGTACATTATCTTCCACGAAGCTATGTACATTTTCATTTATTTGGGGTAGTATTAAGTCATACAAGGAGACTTAACGAGTCTAGAGCCGCTGTTAATGTTTGTCGCATTACAGCGGTTATTTTTTGCCTTTTTCACGCTTGCCCATCCTCCTTGCTATAAAGATTAGTCAAAGAAAAGCGTATCTCTTGAGAAACTTTCCTTGCGTTCTTTTCACCTGTTTTCTTGATAATCTCTATCAATTCTTCAGGCAAAACTACTGAAACCATTTTCATCATAAAATCACCTCACTCATCATCATCTATTTTCATATATTCATTATATCACGGCTTTTTCGGCTAGGCAAGGTACCCTAGAATAATATCTTGCTGCAGAATGAAATGTATACACTATATATGGTGTTCTTGTACCTCTTGTGTACACTGTGTATCATCCACAAGAAGTATGTTGTTTCATTCCCGATATTTCCATTACCGCTATTAGTGAATTGCTGCAATGCAATTTATTTTCTAGTGTTTAATCCCTGGTCTATGAGTTGTTCCATGTCTGCATGTTTCACTCTCCAATATTTGCCTATTTTGGTTGCCTTCAGCTGTCCATTCTGTATGTACGTGTATAGGGTTCGCTGTGTAACCTTTAGGATCTTCTCTACTTCTTTCAAAGTGTACAGTTTCATTTCTTCCATTTCTCTTTGCTCCTGTTCTCTTGCTAGTGTCCGATAACACCAGTTGTATGATTTTCCTGTCTTTGCCTGTGCCAATGATATGCTGCTATGTCCAGGTTTCATGCTAGCCCTTTAGGATCTGCTTTGCTGCTTCCATTCTTTCGCTATTCTTTTGCCTGTCTTGTTCCACCAGGTTATTGACGTACTCTGTTATGCTCTTCCCTTCAATACGGCTAATGATCTGCAGGTATTCCAGGTTGCTTGTCTGAAAAGCCATGTTGATCCTTGGGAGCTTCTGCCCCTTCTTCCCTTGTGTACGCTGTACCTCTTGTACTTCTTGTGTATCGTGTGTACTCGGTGCATGAGTTCGGGAAATAAACTGCATTGCAGGGTTTAAGTCTGTAAAACTCTTTTTGCTCATTTGCGTTTCTCCTTAAAGTCCTTTAACAACTCGTCCATGAAAGCTGCATAGTCTATGCTGCCGTTGCTTTTCGGTGCATAGGTGAATATGTCCTGTTGTCGTGCTTGTGCTTCCTTGACGGATATATTCTCTCGTATGGTTGTTTCAAATAGCTTTGTACCTAGCTTCCTTGCTGTATCGTCCATGAGTGTTGCCATGTCCCTGCTTAAAATAGCCCTGTTGCTATGCCTGGTCAGTAGTATGCCTCTGATCTCTAGATCTGGATTGCAATATTGCCGTACCGCTTCTATCGTGCTGTATAGCTGCCCTATTCCCTGCAGGCTGTACATATCGGCTTGTGCTGGAATGATTGCCCACTTGCAAGCTGTGAGTGCGTTCACTGTAAGTATTCCTAGTGACGGTGGAGTATCTACAACTATCCAGTCATAATTCGCCTGTATCGGTTCCAGGGCTTCCTGTAGGCGATATTCCTTCCCTGTCTTGTTTAGCAGCATATCACTACCACTAAGTGAAGGGCTGTACGGTATCAGGTCCCCTGTGACTTTCTGTATGGCTTGCTGTGCTGTCGCTTGCCCTGTGAGTATATCCAGTGAAGTATAGCCCCCTGGATTGCCCCCTAGTGCGTAGGTCAGGTTCCCTTGTGCGTCCAGGTCAACAAAAAGCACGCTATACCCTCTATGAAGCAATGCTGCCCCTATTGCGTGTGCTGTTGTACTCTTTCCTACACCGCCTTTCTGGTTTGCAATGGTTAGTATCATGTATTCCCTTCCTATAAAGCAAAGAGTGCGTCTATTTTCCGCTCTGGTGCTTTAGCTATTCGGTCTATGTTGTGTGCATATATGAGTGTGGTATTCACATTAGAATGTCGTGCCATCGCCTGTGCTTCCTGTATGGTTGCCCCTGCAATCAGTGAAAAGGTAACGGCTGTATGTCGTAGGCTGTGTGCTGTAAGTCGTTCTGAATCTATTCCAACGGTTCGCATGGCTTGCTTTACTATCCAGCTTATAGTCCTTGTGGTAATCCGTTCCCCCTCGTTCCTGTCGCTATGGCTTGCAAACAATGCTGCTTTAGGGTCTATGGTTCTCCTTGCCATGAGATACTTTTGTATCGGGTATAAGGTGCTGTCTGTGAGCAATACAAACGAGTCTTTGCTGTCCCTTCCCTTTCCTTGGATATATAGCAGGGCTTCTCCGCCTTCTTGCCGTATGTCCTCGATGTTTGCCCTGTGTGCTTCTATAGTGCGTAGTCCAGTACGAACAAATAGATTTATCAGGGCGTAGTTTCGTAGTCCTTCAATGCTGCTTGTGTCTATGCCGTCTAGAATCCTTTTCACCTGGTCTATGGTTAGTGCGTCCTTCCTGAAGCCTTGCTGGTGCTTAGCTCCCTTTATGCCGTTGGCTATGTTGGGATAGATCTTTTCAGCTTCCAGAAAAGCAAAGAAGCCTTTTACGGCCGTCATGTAGCTGGATACCGTACAGGCTTTGTAATTGTCCATCAGATAGGCTTTGTACTTCAGTATGTCTGCCCTAGTCGGCTGGGTTATAGCATTGCTTTCCAGGAAGAGCATGAATTGTTTCAAGGCTTTTCTGTATGTCTCCCTGCTCTTGGGCTTCACGTCTAACAGATCGATATACTTTTGCACTACTTCTGCACTACCCCTCAACACTACAGCATTGTCCATACTTCCCCCTACTTCTTGTA
>Ga0265293_10013299_pt1 | contig 10706 bp, 13 predicted proteins | sample Munlanlewell138R_FD_192505 | JGI IMG/M metagenome (GOLD analysis project Ga0265293, IMG submission 192505) | Leachate microbial communities from a municipal landfill in Southern Ontario, Canada - Leachate well 138R | ecosystem: Engineered > Solid waste > Landfill > Unclassified | place: Canada... | reverse complement strand
CTATAAATACTGCCAGTAGAAAGAAAAAGCTTCTAATAGATATTAATTACTTTAATGTTAAAGCCAACCTCTCTATAGGGGGGCTACCTGAATAGACACCTTAAGGATATTGACTACAACGAAATAGAAATTAAAGTGATTGACACCGATTCGCTAGTGTGTTAAAATATTTCGGTAGCCGCTCGGACGGGGCCTTATCAAGGATATTTTGGTTACTTGGTAAAAAATGCGGTTTAAACTGCTGCCCTAAGGGTTGCATTATGTATTATGCATAGCCGGCGAGACTGGGAGTGGGAGGTGTTATGAATGTACGCAATAATTGAAGCATGTGGAAGGCAATATAAAGTGCAAGAAGGCGATGTAGTATTTCTTGATCTAATAGATGCAGAAAGAGGAAACACTGTAACTTTTGACAAAGTACTGGCCTTTTCCAAAGAAGGTTCAGTAGAGTTTGGTACTCCGTTTGTATCTAATGTTAATGTTCAGGCAAAAGTTTTGGATCATGGCAAGGACAAAAAAATAATTGTTTTCAAGTATAAGCCAAAGAAAGGCTACAGAAGGAAACAAGGTCATAGACAGCCATATACTAAAGTACAAATTGAAGCAATAAATTCATGATAAGTGTTAATTTTGTAAGAGACAAAAGTGGTTTAATTCGAAAGTTTACTATTATGGGACATGCAGGTTTTGAAGAAGCGGGTCGTGACGTAATTTGTTCTGCAGTATCAGCCATCGCATATACAGCGTTAGGTGGAATGGAAGAGTTGGTTGGGATTTTAAATCACACCGAAAAAGACGGCTTTATGAAGTTTTATCTTCCAGTGGATATTGAAAAAGATAAAGAAAAAACTGCGCGAATTATTCTTGATACAATGGCGATAGGACTTAAGCAGATTGAAAATAGTTATGGTGAATATATAGAAGTTATTGAGGAGGAGGTGTAGACTAATGATTAAAATAAATTTACAATTATTTGCCTCTAAAAAGGGAGTCGGAAGCTCTAGAAATGGTCGTGACAGTGAGTCTAAGAGATTGGGTGTAAAAAGAGGCGATGGTCAGTTTGTATTGGCAGGAAACATATTAGTGAGGCAAAGAGGAACAAAAATTCACCCGGGCGATAATGTTGGCAAGGGAAAAGACGATACATTGTTTGCACTGATTGATGGTAAGGTTTCATTCCAGAGAATGGACAAAACCAGAAAGAAAGTGAGTATTGTCGCAGTTGCTGAATAATTTTAAAGTTTGACCTTCTATACAGTTTATTCAACATATAAAGAGTAGGGTCAAGATGTGACTAGAAAGAATATAAAAATATAATCATTAGAGTATAATCCCGGGTCACCCCGGGATTTGTTTTTTAAAAATGCCCAAAATGGCAAAGGAGTAAGGTATGTTTATTGATAGTGCAAATATAAGTATTAAGGCCGGTGACGGAGGAAATGGAATAGTATCATTCCGTAGGGAAAAATATATTGCTGCTGGGGGACCTGATGGTGGAGACGGTGGTAAAGGTGGAGACGTAATATTTTTTGTGGACGAAAATATTCATACGCTTATGGACTTCCGCTATAAGAGAAAGTACAAAGCACAGTCAGGGCAGGATGGGGGAGCTGTAAATCGGTTTGGAAAAGGTGGAGAAGATCTCGTAATAAAAGTGCCTGTAGGCACTATAGTAAAAAATGCAGATACTGGTGAGGTTATTGCCGATTTGGTAAAACCTGAGCAAAGCTTTATTATAGCGCGAGGTGGAAAAGGCGGAAAAGGTAATCAACATTTTGCAACACCTACAAGGCAAGTGCCTACTTTTGCCAAAAGTGGTTGGACTGGAGAAGAAATAAAGGTCCTTCTTGAACTCAAGTTGTTAGCAGATGTTGGCTTAATAGGATTCCCTAATGTAGGCAAGTCAACAATTTTATCTATGGTATCGTCCGCAAAGCCTAAGATAGCAAATTACCACTTCACCACGCTGGAACCAAACCTTGGTGTAGTCAGTCTGGGAGAGGGAAATAGCTTTACAATTGCAGATATTCCTGGACTTATTGAGGGAGCTCATGAAGGGGTAGGTCTTGGGCACGATTTTCTAAAGCATATTGAAAGAACCAAGCTAATAATACACGTTATTGATATGGCAGGAATAGAAGGAAGAAATCCTGTAGAAGATTATTACAGCATAAACAAGGAACTGGATCAGTTTAGTAAGAAATTATCAAAAAAGCCTCAAGTTATAGCAGCTAATAAAATTGACATTCCAACAGCTAATGAGAATCTAGAGCAATTCAAGAAAGCTGTAAAAGATGAAGGTTGTAAGATTTTTCCTGTTTCTGCCGCAACAAACAAAGGACTCAAAGAGCTTATGTTTTATGCGGCAAGTATGCTTGCTAAATTGCCTGAGACAGTTCTTGAAGATGAGTCTGCTAATAAAGTGATTTACAAAGCACAGGAGGAAGAACTTTTTACAATAAGCAAGGATGAAAGCGTATATGTTGTTGAAGGTAGCTGGGTCAAGAGGCTGCTCATGTCTACTAATTTTAACAGTTACGAATCATTACAGTATTTTCAGAGAACTCTTAAAAGGAGAGGCGTAATCGACAAGCTTGAAGAAATGGGTATAGAAGAAGGAGACACCGTAAGGATTTATGATTTTGAATTTGACTATATGAAGTAAGTTGGCAAGAGAAGTCTGTTAAGAAATAGCCAAAGGACAAAATCTGAAATAGTGCAGATAATTGAAAGGTGATTTGTTCTTTACAGAGAGTCTAAAAAGGAAGATTAACGTGTTTTGATTAGGCTTTCAATGATTTCAGAATACATTTCTTGGGAGTTCTTTTTCCAATGCGAGCATATTTGAAGAGCGTTTTCCCTTGAACCAACTGATATTGAAAGCTCAATCAACTTAAAATCGTCTTCGCTGATATCTAGATTAACAATGAACTCGTTCTCGTTTAATGCTGTATAATCTGCTGCAACAACAGTTTCATATTTTTTACTTCTTCGTAATGAATATATTGAGTCATCTATTCTTTTCTTTATTCCTTTTGGTATGATGTCTGTAAAGTATTCTAAAAGCTCCTTTCCACCATCTGTTATTGTATAATAAGTATGGTTATCTTTTTTTTCTAATTGAAGATATGAGTTTTCACAAAGGTCTGTTAAAAAATGCTGAAGAACAAAATAGTTCATTATTCGGTTCTCAATAACAATTTTCGTTATTTGCAGATTGCTTACAGGCATATTTGCTTTATCCACTGAATACAAAAGAATTATCTTATTTTCAGCTGTTTCTCTGTCGTTTGAAGTAATCAACTTAAACCACCTGCTAATTAAATTTATTTAGTACTACGGCAAATAACAAAGGTGCCTACACCACTTTCCAACTTTAAAAAGCCGAAGTATCTATTTCAGGTTACAATTATAACACACAATAGAAAGTAAATAAATTGTTTTAAACATTAACCCCAATGTGGTTTTAGTCTATTTGTGTCTGTTCAGACCCTACATATTGAGATATAACTTTCGCAATAACGGAAACTACGCTTCATTTGCAAGAGCTGTAAAAGTTTTCGCTCGGGTAGTAACAATATAGAGTAATAATAGACATCCATATTATATATAATTAATACTGCAAAACAGTGGCAGTAAGTATGCCTAAAAAATAAACAATAAAGGTGTTGTCAATGAAAGACTTAGCGGTTATACTGTTCGCCAAGACGCATGCAAATGAGGACAAGAATAGTTTTTTTAAAGATATATTTTTAAAAGTAACTAATATCTTTAAAAAAAAAGAGATTAATATAGATTTTGAGGTAGCAAGCATATATAGTGGATTGAATGTGTATTTCATAAAACTTCCCTATTCAAAAGCAAATATTGAAAATATGATGCCTCAAAAACTAAATAAGTTATTGGAAGGAGTAAAATCTTTTCTGGATAGAAAGAGCATCATTTACTGTGTTTATCCTGCTGGAGTACACTTGAACTTTGGCGATAGATTCATTGAAAGCAATTTTTTTGGAGGTCATCTTTTTAAGGGTCTTTTTAGGAGAGTAATAAAATCTATATATAATGAAAATAATATAGATCCTGATGACTTAAATATTGCAATCATATCAGGTGAAGAAGAAGAAGAGACTAATGGATTGCTCAATGTTCTTGCTCCAGAAGTTAAATACCTTACTATTATAGATAAACAAAAAGATAGGTACAATGATCTAATGGACAGAGTTTATGAAAAAACAGGCTTGTCTATAGTGTTAACAGAGGATTTGCGTACTGCTTTAAAAACTTCAGATATTTTAATTAATCTTAGTCAGTCTATAAAACCAGCAAGTCGGACGCGCCTGAAGCCCGGCATGTTATTGGTTAATTACGGTAAGATAGATGGCTTGGAAATTTCTGATGACAATGTAGTCATAAATGGTATTGAAATTACTTATAAAGAATTTATTCCGGAGAAAATAAAAATGGAATTTTTTAATTTTTATAATAAACTAGAATTTTTGGAGATGATAATTCTATTTTCAATAACTCTAGATGGTCCAAAGTCGTTTGATTTCAGCGATGAGTATGTAAGACGGGTAGAAGAGGAGTTTGATAAATTAGGAGGATGCATAAAAAGCTTTAAGGGAATGCATAGTTTTTTAAAAAGGAAAGATGTTCTTGAAAAAGTCAAACAACGCGCTGTACGTAAGGTACCAAGACATTGAGGTGGTATTTTTTCTTGGGGGTTAAATTGGGGGTTAATACGCATCTTGACAATGAAACATTTGTATTCTATAATGTATAAAAATTTATATAAGCTTTAAAAGAAAACTATAATGAATAGAGATATGGAAAGTGGTTAGAATTACATCAAGCATACAGATGCAAGTATATTTTAGCATATTTAATGTTCGTTTCATTTTCTGTTTTGATGTGGGGGGGTTGCGAGGTTTCTTAAAGCTTCTTTAGTATAATAAAAATATTAAGTGCATATATTATCACAAATATTACAAGGTAACGTAAAGGAGAGTCGTTAATATGACCAATAAGGAAATAGTATTGACATATGAGGGTTTGAAAAAGCTTGAGGACGAACTGGATTATCTAAAGCGTGTAAAAAGAAGAGAAATTGCCGAGAGAATTAAACAAGCTCTCGGATTTGGAGATATATCAGAAAATTCTGAATACGATGAAGCGAAAAATGATCAAGCGCAACTGGAAACCAGGATTGTTCAACTGGAAACAATGCTAAGAAAAGCTAAAGTAATAGATGATGATGAGATAAACACTGATAGTGTAGGTTTAGGAACTAAGGTAAAGCTTTATGACATAGAATTTAAAGAAGAAATAGAGTACAGTATTGTAGGTTCTACTGAGTCGGATCCTTCACAAAACAAAATATCAAATGAATCGCCGGTAGGAAAAGCTCTTATGGAAAAAATAGTGGGAAATACGGTTGAAGTAGTTGTTCCAGCTGGGGTGATTAAGCTAAAAATACTAGACATTTATAAATAGTTATTATTGAAGCTACAACGAAAAATTTATTAGATCAATGTATATATAGCACTTGATAGGAATTCAGGCATCTTAATTGTCCCTGGTTCCTATCAGGATTAATTCGTGTTTCTAGTTCTTATCTTAGAATATTACTTTGTTGCATTTTTGCTTAGAACAGTCGGATTGCTTTCGCTCGCTCTGACTATACATCTCTTGGCTGCATTCTGCTAATGTTTCCTAACATTGTACAGTTATATCTCTTCAGCTACCTGCAAATAGCGACCTAAATTCCAATCATATTATCAAAAGCGTAATCCTTGTATTGAATTTCTTTGTCCTATTAATATATAATATGATATATTAGTATTTCTTAAATATTGGAGGTATTTGGATGGTTGATGGTGAAAGAGTAAATAATGCTGATACGGAAATAGAATTAAATGAGATACTTAAGATTAGACGACAGAAACTTGCTGAATTGCAGGAAAGCGGTAATGATCCCTATGAAATAACCAGTTATGATATAACGAACTCTACTGGAGATATTATAAATAATTTTGAAGAGTTGGAAGACACTAATGTTTCTATTGCGGGCAGGATTATGTCCAAGCGTGATATGGGAAAAGCCAGTTTTTGCGATCTGCACGATAGAGAGGGAAAAATTCAGCTCTATATAAAAATTAATGATGTTGGTGAAGGCGCATATGAGAATGTGAAAAAGATGGACATCGGAGATATAATAGGTGTAAAGGGAGCTGTTTTTAGGACTCGAAGAGGAGAGATTTCAATAAAGGTTTCTGAAGTTGATCTTCTGTCAAAATCACTTCAACCATTACCTGAAAAGTGGCATGGTTTAAAAGATATGGATTTAAGGTATCGTCAAAGATATGTGGATTTGATAGTTAATCCTGAGGTAAAAGAAACATTTATTACAAGAAGCAAAATTATTAAGGCAATTAGAAATTATCTTGATGACAGAGGCTTTATTGAGGTTGAAACACCTATATTAGATATTCTGGCGGGTGGGGCAGCAGCAAGACCTTTTATAACACATCATAATACCCTTGACCTAGACCTTTTTCTAAGAATAGCGCCCGAGCTATATTTAAAGCGGCTGATAGTAGGTGGTCTTGAACGTGTTTATGAGATGGGGAGGCTTTTCAGAAATGAAGGTATGTCGACTAAGCATAATCCTGAATTCACATCTATTGAGATATATCAGGCTTATACTGATTACAATGGAATGATGGAGCTTTCTGAAAATATGATTTCGGCTGTTGCTCAACAGGTGCTAGGAAAGACAACTGTTACTTATCAGGGGCAGGAAATAAATCTTGCAGCACCTTGGACAAGAATAACCATGATTGATGCAGTTAAGAAATATGCAGGTGTGGACTTTGACACTATCAAAACAGATGCGGATGCCATAAAGATTGCAAAAGAGAAGGGTATACAGGTTGCTGGTAAGAAGACTAAAGGTGAGATACTGAATGTGTTTTTTGAAGAGTTTGCAGAAGAAAACTTCATACAGCCAACTTTTGTATATGACTACCCTGTAGAAATTTCACCACTAGCAAAAAGAAAAAAGGACAATCCTATGCTTACTGAACGGTTTGAGATTTTTGCTGTCCGACGTGAACTTGGCAATGCTTTTTCAGAGTTAAATGATCCGATCGACCAGAGGGAAAGGTTTCTTGAACAGGTGAAGAAGAGAGAAGCCGGTGATGATGAAACAGAAATGATGGACGAAGACTTTCTTAATGCGTTGGAGCATGGGCTTCCGCCTACAGGAGGACTAGGTATTGGTGTTGACAGGCTGATAATGCTACTGACAGACTCAGATTCGATAAGAGATGTTTTACTGTTTCCTACAATGAAACCTAAGAGTTAAATAGCTTTAATATCCGGCGATGTTGGTGGTGTTTTATAATAAAGCAAGTTAGATTTAAGGAGGGTTAATATGGCACAGAAAAAGAATGCCTACAAAATATTAGGACTTAAGGAGGGGGCAGGCAAAGACCAGATTTCCTTAAGATACACTATTCTTCTCAAAAAGTACAGATCTAAACTAGTACGAGGCGAAGACACTGCCGCTAAAGATATAACAATTGAAGATATCACCAAGGCATATAATACCCTTATGGGTTATGATGATATAGAGCCGGATGCAGAGACTTTAAAGCTTAGAGAACTAAAAGATAAAGGAATTTTTAAAAGATTTAATTTAGATCCTGAAAAAATGAGCAATTTTTGGACATATCACAAAATGCATATAATCTTTGGGATTATTGCAGTGCTTGTCGTCTATTCAATAATAAGCTCCATTGTAAACAAGGTTGAGCCTGACTTTACCTTAGGCATAGTGGGAGACATTTATGCAACGAATAGTGAGGCAGTTGTTGATGCAATCGAGACTGTAATTCCAGCGCTAAAAGAAGTTAGTGTAATGCCTATGTCTGTAAAAATGACTGCTGAAAATGAGTTTGATATTGCTATTCAGCAAAAGATAATGATAGAAATGGCGGTAGGAGACTTAGATCTTGTAATAGTAGACAAATGGAATTATGATAGGTTTGCTGATAGTGGTACTTTTATGGAGCTAAGTGATGTCGCAAAAGAGCTTGACATTGATATGGAAGCGCACGAAGAATTGATAACTGAATTAGATGAGAGTGTTGGCGAGGTGGGTGAAGGACTGTATGGCATATATGTAACCGACAGTGAATTTTTAAAGGAGTGTGGTATAATCGGAGGTGAAATGATTGTCGTTATCCGTGTAACTGCCAAGCATCCTGAAGCTGCAATGGAATTACTAAAAATTATTGTGAAGTAGGATTTATACAAAGGGGGAGAAAGCATGGAAGAACTTAGAATTCTAGAAGAGAATGGAGACGGTTATACAAAAATTTATATTACTGGTGAAGTGGATATTTACTCTTCACAAAAGTTGAAGGAAAGATTATATAAAATAGTGGAAACACAAAAGCAGGATATTAAAATAGACTGTGCCGGTATGAATTATATAGACAGCACAGGTCTGGGTATTTTTGTGGGGGTCTTAAAGAAAGCTAAAGAGTTTGGCAACGATATTTCGGTGATTAATCTTAAGGATAATATAAAAAAGTTATTTCTTATCACCGGTCTTGATAAAGTATTTAATATTGAGTAATTTTGGAGGCGTGTGCACTAATGAATAAGAATGGTGATATTGTTGAATTAGTAATCCCTTTTAAGGCAGAGTATGTAAGCATAGCAAGATTGACAGCTTCCGGTATTGCAAATAGAGCAGGCTTTAATATTGATACGGTTGAAGATATAAAAGTTGCCATTGCTGAAGTGTGTAATAAAATGGTCAAATATAAAAGCAAAACTGCAGAATCCTATAAGATTATATTTAACCAGACATTGCAGAATCTTACAATAGCTTTTGACTGTGAAGATAAATCACTTAAATGCATGTTTGATAATGAAGAAGACAAACTGGCTATATCTTTAATAAATGCATTTATGGATAGTGTCTTATTTTGTCCTGACGATAAAGTTCTTTTTGTGATGTCAAAATCAATTGAGGGGAATAACTGATATGTCCGAAGCTGTCAGAAAAGATGATGCATATACTGAAAATGAAGACAATTTTCTTTTTGCCGACTATATTAATGACCCGGTAGCTGAGAAAAGAAATAAAATAGTAAATAAATATATGTACCTAGCAGATATAATATCCAGAAAGTTCTTGAACAGAGGCGTCGACTATGAGGATGTTAACCAGGTTGCATATGTTGCTTTGATAAAGGCTGTTGAAAGATTCAGACCGGAAATGAGAGTGAAATTTGCAAGTTTCGCTACTCCTACAATTGTTGGTGAGCTAAAACGGTATTTCAGAGATAAAGGCTCGGTTATAAGAATACCAAGAAGAATATATGAGTCTTACCAAAAAGTTATTCATGCGAAGGAAGAGCTTACACAACGTTTAGCCCGTGTTCCACGTGTAGATGAAATTGCAGAATTTCTTAATATGAGTGCAGAATCAGTTCTTGAAATAATGGAGTCATGGAATGTATATAACGTACAATCATTTGACAGGAACGTTTTTGAAGATGAGGATACAGAGCTTCATGAAGTTATAGGAGAAGAAGATAGCAGCTTTGAAAGAATTGAAAACAATGACTTTCTTGAAAAATCACTAAAAGGTCTTGAGGATTCTGAAAAAGTATTTGTTAGAATGAGATATTACAATAATATGACACAAAAGCAGATTGCGGACAAGTTAGGGGTTTCTCAGATGTATATTTCTCGGTTAGAAAGAAAACTTCTAAATAAGTTACGCAATAGATTAAGACGGGACTAGACGATGTTCCACCCGATGGATAAACTAAAATGTTTAATTATGTATTGTTTATATAACCAAAGAAGTGGGTATTAGTGTATTGATGATACCAAGCAATACTTATATTTAAGGATGAAGCCATTGAGTACAACAAAGACACTAAACTATACATTGACAAGCTCAATAGAAGCTATAGCCGAAGCTGTGGAGTATTTTTTAAGCAGTCTGTGCGAAGTTTACAATATTCGCAATGATACTATATTATTCGAAATTAGGGTAATATTAAATGAATTGCTTTTAAATGCGGTAAAGCATGGCAACAAGATGAACTTTTTGAAGGATGTGCAAGTAGTTGCAGGCTTCATGAAAGGTAACAACATCTTTATATCTGTCCAAGATGATGGAGACGGCTTTGATTATAGCTGTATTGTGAAAGAAAAGCCAGATGATTGTTCTTGCTGCGAAGCAATGAAAGAGACCGGACGAGGCATGCTAATAGTAAAGCACCTTAGTGATAGAATGTTATTTAACAAAAAAGGAAATAAGATTTTAGTGCTTAAAAAAGTGTTCTAATAGAAATATTAGCGGAACGTATTCATGTGAAAAGCACTGTATAGTTGAGTGGAGAGGTTATTAAGAAAACTTAAAAAATATTTAAAAAGACAGTTGACAAAATAATTATCCGATGTTAATATAATAAAGCCGTCTCGTGAGACCAACTAAAAGAACTCAAACGAAACTGGAAGAAAAAAACAAGTTGACAATGAAGAGACAGCATGGTAAGATATAAAAGTCGCGCTCATGAGGGAAATATGAGACGACAAAAAAGATGGACCTTGAAAATTGAACAGTGTATGAGTAGGATTTAGTTCAGGTCAAACTGAACAAGATCCAAAGTATAAGG
>Ga0265293_10013298_pt1 | contig 10706 bp, 8 predicted proteins | sample Munlanlewell138R_FD_192505 | JGI IMG/M metagenome (GOLD analysis project Ga0265293, IMG submission 192505) | Leachate microbial communities from a municipal landfill in Southern Ontario, Canada - Leachate well 138R | ecosystem: Engineered > Solid waste > Landfill > Unclassified | place: Canada... | reverse complement strand
GGACAAGAAACTGATACAATTTTTTGCATGAGGACTTCTTCCTTTCTGGGAGGTATGTGTTTTGTTGCAGAAACATTGTACCAGAAAGGTTTGGAGTCCTCAATTTTCATTTAACTTTACAGTACGACGGGAGTTTAGAGGAGGATTCAAAATGAAAATTAAAAAAGATAAAAAAAGTAGGCTTGAAAGATTTTTGACTATCTTTATCGGTGTATTAGTCTTTTGTGTATTTTCAGCGGGTTATGCTTTGTCATTTTTTGATTATGTAATTACACCGGCTATAAAAAATGAGATTAATATTGATGAGGACAAAATTGGCGCAGACATTTTTTCTGATGATAGAAACAAAGAGGAGACTCCAATACATAATATTGATGAAAGCCCAATAACAAGTAAAAGGAACACCGTTAACAAAGAAGAAATTCCATCTATAAGTATTGTGAGTGTAAATGTCGAGCATAAAGATGATCCCGATTATGTAACATATAATATTAATCTTAAAGATGCATATTATATCAAAGTTATTGATGGTAAGGAAGTCGAGATACCGTTCACTGACATTTCAGGCGGAACTATCTCTATTCCAAAAGTGAAAAACAATGAAGCAATAAATAAAGAAAATCAGGATTAAAATTCCGAAGAAAAGAGGGTAAGGAAACATGAAAAAAGCAAGCAGGGTATTATCGGTAATTCTTACTTATGCCATGGTAATCACCATATTTAACCCTGTTTTAAAAGCTGCGGAAATAATTGCACCAATAAATAAGATTCCACCGCAATCGACACGGCAAACGGACATAAGCGAGATATTCGTTCCCGCATCCGGAGATGATTTTCATACAATTAGTAGCGAAGGTAAATTGCATGCCGTTTATCCGGAAATTGATGATAATAGCATGGGTCAAAACACAGTCGTTGCCCCGCTTTCTACTATCGATGTAACCCCTGCGGAGTTCAATACAATTGATGTGCCTTCAGTTGTTAATGGTATAACGGAGCAAAATCGTCCCCTTAAATCCTTCGTAAGTGAAGAAATTTCCCCATATACAGGCGAACTTACCTTACGCTTTGATGATATAAATCTACCCGGACGGAATGGTTTTGATCTAAATATTGGACGAGTTTTTCAAAGTGCACAAGCTGATTTTGCAGAAAAGAAAATTATTTTAAATAGTTCTTTAAGCCCCATAAACACTTACGCGGAGACCTCCTATTTGAATGATAGATACAATTTGGGGACCGGTTTTTCCTTCAACTTTCCTTCGGTACAGATTGTAAAAGAATACGAACCCTTTATTTTAATCGACACCTTTGCATATTACGAACACAAAACTACATACTACCATACGGGCGGTGGTTCGGTGTTTGAAGTAGATGCAAATTCAGATAGCGGACTCAAAGGTTATTATACGAAAGATGTGAAGTTTAAGACTGAGCCCTCCTCCGCGTTTACTAACGGACAAAAAACATCGGCATATTCTTTCACTGATGCAGATAAAACGGTGCAATACTTTGCTGACGATGGGCGTCTAATCGGTATAAAGGATAAATTCGGCAACCAAATTAAATTCGAGCATACCATGAAGCAAACTGCTAACTATGTACCAAACGGCGGTTTTGAGTACGGTACTGATATGTGGAATGCTGTTTCAGGGGCACAAGCAGTATATAATAAAGGAAGGTACGATAACACATCTCTTAGGCTAAATCATGGTGACTTTACATATGCTGCTTCACAAGCCATACAAGTTGAGCCAAATGGCGCTTCATATACTGTTTCGGCAGATGTTTTCGTAGGCGGCAGTGTGGCGTCGGGGGTTTTTCTGGAGGTTCACCTTTTAGATGCCGCACATAATGAGCGCCAGGTAAAACTAATTCCCATACCTACAAACCTTACATCCAATACATGGCATGAGATAACCGGAACTTTTTCAACCGCAAGCTCGACCCAGTATGTTTTTGTCGCCGTTGTTGCCGATAATAGTGCAGACAATGTATATTTTGATAACATCGCTGTCTATAAACCACAGCCGCTCATTACAAAAATAACTGATTCAATTGGACGCGAGGTGAATTTTGACTATCGTGGAAAGATGGAAAATGAATCCGGCGATCAGTCGATAGTTTTAACAATTAAAAAGCCGGGGAGCAGTAGCGTAGCGAAATCTGTTACATATAAAAGAAAGGTATTGACACTACCCTTTAGGGATAGTGGCAATGAGAATAGGGCATTCCATAAATGGTATCTTGTAAGTAGTGATACAGAGGGCACAGATGATTTTCCTGTTTACTATGATTACGGCGGCACTTTGCCCGGTGACATTTACGATACTCTTTTATGGAAAGCAAGATTAATTGGCAATTCATCGTCTACCGTTAAACCGATGTTAACGCATGTCAGATACAAAAATCACCGTTCTGTATATGAATACGAAAAAGTGCAAAAGAACCTTGGTCGGCATGGCTATTATGATACTTTGCGGGTAAGCTCAAGGTATGATCAATATTATGTTACATCAAAAACTTTTATCGGTGCGGAAAATCGTATGGATTATGCATATGGTGATGCTAATATAGATAATGAGACAGGTTATCCGAACATAAGATTTAGCGACCCGGATAGTTACATCGGTGACATTTTTACTTACTCCACCACCGCAACCGCAACCTTTTCTCCGGATGATAAGCTGATTACAACAAACACATACAAAAACGGCAGGCTATACACACTAAGCTCAAACAACCCAAAAACAGGACACCGTATAGATAAAAATTATACTTATGACGATGTTTTCAAAGATTCAGCAGTATTTGTTGCCACCACCACATGGGGTGATCCCGGCACTTATGTAAATACCTATTACGGAATGTCATACAACAGTTGGGGCGGATTAGAAACAAAAACACAGGAGTTGACTGATGATTTGTATTTTGAAATCCCCAACGCAAGGGAAAAATACACTACCACCTATGCCTATCATCCGGTACATAAAAAGATTGTTTCCGTACAGTATTATAATGATATGGACGGCGGCTTAATCACGGAGGAACTGGAATATGACAACACATATGGCCGGTTGGAATGTACGGTAAATGCCATGGGCGAAAAAACGGATTATTTTTATGAAAATAGTGAATACCCTGGGAATGTTACAAAAATTAAAATGGATGACCCATCCAATACGCATCATGTGTTTGGAAATCATATTGCACAAACAGCTTACACTTACGATCAGTATGGTGCCTTTGTTGAAACTGTTGGTCAGAAGTATCAGGGAGGAACATCCGTTACACAATATGAGTATGAATACTTGTACGGGAATGTGACAAAAAAGATAAACCCGGATGGAGATTACTTTGAGTATGAATATGATGGTATAGGACGTATAAAAAGCGAATCCAGTCCTCTTATACAGGGAGATGGCTATCAATTTAGGCGTGTAACCGAATATAACTACTTTAAAGATCTGATGTCCACCGCAACCTATACTGTTGATCCGACACGCCTATTTGATCTTATACAAGTAGAAGAGTGGGAATATAACACATCAAATGAACTCTACTATTTATCGGGGGTAACCCGGTACTTTTACGGTGGTTTGGGCGAAGGGCTGATGGTGCATCAACTTGATCTTGACAGACCGTCAGGCGGGTCTTTTGTGCCGATAATAACCCAATATTGCTATGATGATTACACCCGCCTAACCGAGGCAATTGATGATGATGGCAAAAATACAAAGGCAAAATATGACGCATTCGGACGAATTGAGGAATTAACAGATAATGCAGGCAATAAATATGTCACTGAGTATGACCTAACAGAAAGAACCAAACTGTCCTACCTTATGCCTGCTTCCGCACCTTTAACAAAGGAAAATCATATCAAATTGCAATATGATGTATTTGGGAATCTGACGGCAAGCTATGCCTATCCTGATGGATATAATAACACACCAATCAGTGCCGAATATAGTTACAACATTGCCGGAAAAATAGAGGGATACACCGATCCGAACGGAAATGAATATGGTTACGAATATGACAAGGCAGGAAGATTAATGAAAACCCTGCTCCCCGATGGAACCAGCGCCACGGCAGGTTACAATAAATTCAACATGCCAAACTTTGAACATCAATATAATACAGACGGTGATGTTGCGGCGAGCCGTGCAACGATAGTAGATGAGGCAGGCAATAAACTCTTTGCGTTTTATCAATTCAATAATTTGCTTTCACACTCTGATGCTTATCGAAGCGATGCAATGGGCAGAATCACCCTTAAAAATGAGGGTGGGGCTATATACGCCATGCAATATGACGGTGCGGGCAACATAAAAAAACTAACAAGTGATGAAACTGATATAAATTACAAATATGGCAGCCATGGAGCGGTAAAAATTATACCCACAGATAGCACTTTAACAGCAAATCAGTATGATTATTACAATTTTGGGGGATTGTTTAGCAAAACCCAAGACAGTGTAACCATGGCATATCAATATACTTCAACGGGTCAGATAGAACTTTCAGCTGACACAACAAATATGTACACTGAATATTATTATGATAACCTAAACCGTATTGATACGGTATATGCGTTAAATTCCGATTATTACTTTGATTATTACGATGATGGCATGATCAAGTCAGTATACTCAGGACCGTTGACAACAACCTATACTTACGATAATCTAAATCGAGCGACAAGCATCATTACCAGGCGTGGAGCAACGATAATAAATAATTTGACATATACTTATGACAACAATAGCAATATATTGACGGAAACAAGAAACAGTATAACAACAACATACACTTATGATGAGCTGGATCGCTTGAAAACTGCGAATTATGGCGATAACAATACGATTATGTACTATTACGATACTTGTGGCAACAGGGTTAAAGAAATACATAGCACAGGTTTGATAAAAACATTCAATTATGACAAATCAAATCGATTGAAATCGGTATCGGAAAATGGTATAATAATAGATAATTATGAATACAATGCCGCCGGGGCGCTAATTTCCCATAACAGTGATACTTATATATATGATGATTGGGACAGACTCTCCTTAGCAACAATCGATGGGATAACGCACTCTTATAAATATGACATAAACGGGCTTAGAACAGAAAAAGGCGACAAGAAATACATAGTTGATGCTAATGGAAATGTAATTGCTGAACAAAATGGAAATACCACAACTGCCCAAAATGTTTACATTAACAGCCAAATTATGTCTCGAAAGATTGGCAACCAGTGGTACTTTTATCTGAAAAACGCACACGGTGATATCATAGGTATGGCAGATAGTAACGGAAATGTTGTAAACACCTATGACTACGATGCATGGGGGAACATTATCAACCAGACCGAGACGGTAGAAAACCCCGTAAAATACGCAGGCGAATACTATGACAGCGAATTAGAGCAGTATTATCTTCGTGCCCGTTACTATGACTCGAAAATCGGACGTTTTACAAGTCTTGATGTTATTAAGGGAAGTATTGCCAACCCGCAGGGCATGAACAGATATATTTATTGCGTAAACAATCCGGTGAACCGTATCGATCCCTTTGGATTAGACGATTATGCGGTATTGCTTGCGGTTGGCATCAACTCACAGTTATCTGACAATTTCTTTAGGTGGATAAAAAATGAAATACAGTATAGAATGAATCAAAATGGTGACACTGTCAGATTTATTGAATGTGCACCTTATGGAGAGAAGGATAAATATAATATAGTGACTCAAGGTGGCGCAGTAACTGTTGACATGGTCGCAGCTGCAACCACTGCAAAGGATAACATTAACTTGAGCCTAACGGAAGCAGAAATCCAGGAAAATGAAAAAATAATAATGATTGGACATAGCGGTGGTGGTGAAGCCATTTCAGACTCCTACATGAGCATGGATGAATATCACCGATCAAGAGTAACACAATTGGTGGTCATTGGTTCGCCAAGAACTTTAATCAATGCTGACCAACATAAGTTTACATTTATATTTGATGAAAATGACCTAATTACACGATGGGGCTCTTGGAAGATGTCTAATAATAAGCCGGCGCATCGCTTAAGCGTTGATAACGGAATACAGAAGCCGGGTCATTATGGGTATCTGAGTATCTACAATATTTATAAAAACACAAGCATGGACTTGGATTATCGCTTAAAAGTCCATTCGGGATATTTTGATACAGCACCAAAAGCGGCAAATATATTAAATCAATTTTGGGACAGGGCGGTAAATTGAGATGTTATTATTAATTATATCAATTGTTTTAGGCGTATTAATTACAACATTATTATTAGGACTCGTAGTTTGGTTTATTAGCAAACGTGGCAAATCTTTGGTTTGGGCAATGCTTATACCCATAGCACTATTATTGTGTCCTATTATTTGTGGAACACTATTTTTCACTTTGTTTTATGGACTGCCTGATTTCTTAGATGAAATTGGATATGTGAATAATAAAATAACATATGTAGAAACTAATGTTACACGCAACGAAATCATTTCAGATGAAATTCTATATGAAGAGTATAAAAGAATATTAAGCAACCATGGTTGCTGGCTAAGCTCTAATGTTGAAATCTATGATAATGAAAAAGAGGAATACAATGCTGTTTATGAGCCAAATGGGGATATAAGCTTTGGAAAAGTTTATTTTATTGATTCATCGAGCCGCTTTGGAGCTGATTTGAAAAACTATGTTGAAATAAAAGCTATGATGGATATATGGCTATTTACTATTGAACATAAGAAACCAGATGATTTTGTTGGAATCGTGTTTAGATTTGGTAGACTGGGTAACAATTATGTGACAGATATACCTATATCTAAATCTCAATTTTTGAAGTTTTATCAAGATATAAATGCAGATGATTTACCGCAGCCAGAAAGAATTGGGGAACTTGCGAAAAGGTGGATTGAAAAAGTAGACTACTCTCGTACTCCATGGCGTTTTGAAGTGGCAAATATGGTCACCCCTTGATTTTGCATTGCCCCTAAGTATAGCTTATAACAACAGTTATGCACTACTCCAGCAATTAAATGACATAGATATACATATAATTTGACAGAGCATAAAATCCTAAGAAACAACTCAGCAAATATATATTAGGAGATATTATTCATGATTGAGTTTTTATGTGATTATCATTCGGAAAATGGTATAGACAGGATTTTGCGAATGGAATATGCAGACTTACTGAATGAATATTACTTTTGTGTAAAAATAAATGGGATGATTTTTTTTGAAGAACAATTATTCCCCATCATGGAGTTTTTGTATTTCTATTTAAAATGGGATAAAAAACATGATTTTATTTATAACACCATTGAGAGCGAGGAGAACCCTATGATAGCGTTTAAGAGCGGTATATTAGGGTGGCGAATTGATTCCGTATGGAAAAGGTTTGATTGTAAAGAGCGATTTCGGATAGTGGAATTAATTACTGCTGTTGAAAAGATGATTGATAACATAAGTAAATAGATACATTAATTTGACAAGAATGTGGAAAGTACAATTAAAAAGTTATTATATTAAGATTGCCAAATAATAATATCTCGCTTTTTTATCAATCGGTATATTTCGCGAAAAGGTTATCCCTCCTAAATTACGCTGGCTTATATCAAAGGTAAGGTGATAATAAATAACTTAACATAATAGTTGATGCAACAAAAACCGCTTGATTAAAGCGGTTTTTGTGTGTTTTTAGGACTTCAACAAATATATTTGCCAGCGCCTTGTTGGAGCTTTTATAACGAATAATAATTTTTCCGTCATGTCAATTGTTACGATTTCTAATTAACAACCATTTTGTCAATAAGCCGCTTTCGGACGGTTTCATATAAACTTAGCATCACTTTGATGTGTCAGGCTTTATTTATAAATTTACATTCCTTATTTATTTAAACCCCACAAAAAGGTTTGCGTATCTATCATTTCACCATAAGAAGCTGCTATAATAAGCTGTTTATAGCAGATGCATCACTATAAACAGCATAAAATAAATTCAATCTGTTTATCCATAGGTCTGTGCTAATGGTAAAATAAAGTGTACAACATTTCGCCATCCTATCCCTCCTCCAAATCGCCAGGTTTTAAAATATCTTTCAGCTCAACAATACCTTTAATTGATTTAACAAGTTGCACAGCTTTCCCTTTATAATATTCCGAATCCTCCCATGACAATTGAAACGCATGTGCAAAAAACATATTCAATTGAGCAAGCTGCACCGCAATTTTAAAATCAATTCTTGCCAGCCTTGTTGCCAACTCCTGTATGGCTTTCGCGGCTTTAGAGTCATCGTTGTTATTAAAATATTCATCGTATTCCCGACCAATATTTACTCTAACATAATGCTCAATTGCCTTTTGCACTAACTCATTCCGTGAGCAACAATTGCAGTCTTTCATATGTCTATCCATTAATTTAATACATTCAGGAGGCAATGCTATCCCTGTTTTCACTTTGTTTGACGTTCCTGCAAATTTCATAAAATCAGTCCTTTCCTTGTAAAACATTGTTTGTGGATCCGAGAAGTTTCTCTTAATATCCGCATTGTTGCGGTATTTGGTACCAAAAACACCATGGTTGAGGGTTTATAGCACCTGTTTTGGTACCGCCTTCCCACGGCACTGCCGGGGGATGTATTCCGCAGCGTGGTGCCAATAGCACATCGCTGCTTTAACCTGCTTAATTTTTACATTCGAAACTTGGCTTCTTTTAGCCCGTTATTTTTCATTCTCCCTGTGTACATCATTAAATTTATTACCGCAAATTCCTCCGTGTTTCGCTTTATACCCCGTTATGGCTATCGTACCCCTCATCCGACTTAAAAGCGGCACAAAAGGGCAAATTCAAGCCCACAGACATTATTATTCTCATCATGTGTATGGAGCGGTCAATAAATTATAAATAACGGAAATTAAATAAGGAATTTTGTTCGAAACGCTGTTATACCTTAATGTTTCAAATGCGTCTGCTACAGCTTCATAGTCCATATTTTGCAAAGCAGTTCTTACATCGCTTTGGGAAACAATCTCCCCATTTACCGTAATGTGCTTTGATGAATACATTTTTCTAATTGCTGTTTCAAACAATATTCTATCTTCGTGAATATGTAATTTATTTAGCTTTGTGTTTTCAAGAATATCTTTGATTGTTAGATGATGATTATTAAGAGAATGGTTATTATTACTTGTATATTGTTTGGGTACATCAGAAACACTGTGGGGTGTTTTTGAAGAAACTGTAGGTAGTTTTTCCTGAATACCGGTTGGGTTTTCTGAAACACTATCTAATGGCCCTTCTAAAACAGAAACTGTATAGCCATTTGATGTTTGACGGTCGTTGTCAAAGATTCTATTTTCTACAGTAATATATTTAAGCTTTTTTAGCTTTTTAATTGCTCCAATGATTTTTGAGCGACTGATTTTTAAATCCTTTTCAATGGTCGAGTAGGATGGATAGCAAAAATTATCTCTATCACTTCTGCAAATTAAATAAGTCAAAATGCGAAACTCAAACACATCTAAGTTTTTATCCATAACTAAAAAATTAGGAATGATGGTGAATCGTCCATTGGCTACTTTTTTCAAATTAAATACCCCCTACAAATTAATTTCTGATACAAAAATCCCCGACAAAAATATTTGATGTCGGGGACATACATTTAACTTTTTTAATTGTGTTTTATACAAACAGCAGCAAATTTCATCTGCCGCTGTTTATTATTTAACTAATTTCTTTTGGAACTAATCGTATTCTCTTCTCGGGTTCTCACTATCATTATATTCGGTAAATGATAGTCCTTGGTCTTGGGCAAAGTAATAAAGGATACGGAACATTTCTTGTTCCATATCCTTTACATCAAGGTTTACCTCGGTTTCTAACGGTTCATAACTACACCACTGCCCATCAGCTTGCTTTGCCTTAATAATCACATCATAGCGAATAAATAAATCTGTTACTATACTATCGGGATTATAAAACAGTAATAATTTTTCGCTTGTCTGATTAGGTTTCTTAGGTCGCAAACACCGATCCATAATGGTTGCCTCAATTCCTACACATCCTACCAAAAGTGAGAAGACCACCATATCAGAATAGAATTTGTTATTGTTATTTTCAAGAATAATCTTTACATCTGACAGCGACATAATCATCCCAAAGCGATACTGCTCCCCAAGCTGTTTCTTTAACTTTTCCATCTCTGTCATAGGCTTTTACGCCTCCTATCCGCACAGTACAGTTAGTGTGCGAACACAAGGATACCCGAATATTTTGGATAAGTCTATTCAGCAAATCCAATAAGGATTTATGGATGTTTTCTACATAAATTATATTTGCGTTTAAGGGAAAGAAAAAAGACAGCATCTATATAAGAGAAATGCTGTCTTTAAAATATTCTAGTGTTCAATTATGCTCATAATCGAGAGTTCAAATACGCATACTCATGACGCATATTGTATAGACTTTACAAAGTTTATTTACAAATAATAATTATATAGCATTCCTCATCACTCATAATAAAGTGGTTATTAATTTTAACGTAGATAATGTCAAGGGCAATTAAAAAATGCACAAAAAAGGGCATTAAATTTTGTACAGAAAAGGCGATTTAAGTTGAAGCTTTTTCAAACAAAGTGTTGGTTACTTGCACTTTTTGTTTCATAAACTCTTTTCG
>Ga0265293_10013297_pt1 | contig 10707 bp, 6 predicted proteins | sample Munlanlewell138R_FD_192505 | JGI IMG/M metagenome (GOLD analysis project Ga0265293, IMG submission 192505) | Leachate microbial communities from a municipal landfill in Southern Ontario, Canada - Leachate well 138R | ecosystem: Engineered > Solid waste > Landfill > Unclassified | place: Canada... | reverse complement strand
CTATAAATTCAATCTTTATTCTATTAGCGTCAATATCTCTTACGGAATCAAATATTAGTTTCAACACATCGCCATTCAAAATATCTATCATATATTTACCGATTAATTCAGTTTCATCATAACCTAATAATTGCTTAAATCTCTCGTTTACGAAAACGATATTTCCTTCATAGTCCATTAACCATATCAAGTCGGTTATGTTTTCAATTAGACTCCTATATTTGTCTTCGGAAACATTAAGCAAATCAGTTGTAGCTTTAAGCTGTTCTAAAGAAGCTTCCAGCTCCGTATTTATGTCCTGAAGCCGTTCATTGCTTTCCGCCAGCTCGTCGGATCTTTTTCTTAATACTATAAGGGTTGCCTTAATTCTTACCAGCATCTTTTTTATGCAGTGAGCCAAAAATCCTATCTCGTCATTTCCTCTTACTGTAATATCATAATCATAATTACCTTCGGATATTTGTTGAGCACTTTTCGTAACTTCATTAAGAGGTTTGATAATTGAATTTATTATATATATAGAAAAAATAAAAGCCAATGCTATACCAAAGACTAATAATGTAATTAAACTCGTATTAACCTTCCCGGATTCTGTAATAATCCTATAATTATTACTGGTTAAAAACAATATCCATGACAAAGAAAAAGGAATAAGCGTTGCAATAATAAAAGCTATAATAATCTTCAGTCTGAAGCCATATCTAGTCATCCTACCAATCACCGCCATTTACATATTGCAAAATCTTACATCAGCTAACAATAATTTTAACATAAAACTAAACAATGTAAAAGGGTATTTAAGCCAATAAAACACAGAAATAATAATAAAAAAAGGAGAGCAAAGCTACCCCCTAAATACTTAATATATATTAATGGCCGTGCACCTTTCTTCGACAGCGATAACCTCCAAGCGTAACCTTGACAGTTAACTCCTATCAGGCACCCCTGCGGCACACGAAAGGGTTTACTTACCGCTGCTTCCTTCCGGACCTGACGGGTTTCATAAATTTCCGTTGCGCAGGACCCAATCATCAACATCACTTATCAAAGGCAGACCTCACAGGCATCGGCCTTAGCAAAGGAATTCAACCCTGCTGCTGCGGCTTGCAGGTTATAGGGCACCGCAAACTCCCCATCTAGCACGGCCAAGCTTTAATTACTGATTCTATTAAATTATATATTTATTCAATACCTATGTCAACGGATACAGTTAGATGGATTTTATTTCCCTGCTATGGATAACTCCTTTATCAGCACGCAGGGGCTGCCGAAACAGCTGTTACCGCTTGGTATTCCAAACTTCAAATCCGATCCCAATTCAGTTATATCATTCAAAAGGCTATAAAAATTCCCCGCAATGGTAATCTGTTCTACAGGTCTTTCCACTTTGCCGTCCTTTATTAAAAATCCTTTAGCCCCCAGAGAAAAATCTCCCGAAACCGCATTCGCTCCGGAATGTAAGCCCTGTACTTCAGTAATAAATATGCCTTCATCCATATTTTTAAACAATCCCTGCAAATCATGATTCCCGGGTTTTATATAAAAATTAGAAGGTGAAGTCCCCATAGAAGAAGCATAAGAAGCTTTCGCCGCATTTCCCGTTGATTTCACCCCATCTTTATTTGCTGTCTTTAAATTGTACAAATAAGTCATAAGCACACCATTTTTAATTACATTCTTTGTATAAGCAGCCACCCCTTCATCATCAAAAGGCACTGAAGCCAAGCCTTTTACCAACAACGGATCATCTGTCAAAGTAATTATATCAGAAGCGATTTTTTCACCAAGCCTACCTTTTAAAAGGGACATTCCTTTTTGAACATTATAAGCAGAAAAAATGCCCCAAAAGGTGCCTAAGATATCCACCATCACGTCATCTCTAATAATTACCTTATATTTACCTGATGTCAGGCTCTCGGCACCAAGATAAGAAAGAGCCTCAGCAACGGCTTTTCCTGCTAATTTCTTAGTGTCGATTTCCTCGATATCGTTAGTTACCTTAAAAGAATATGCTGTATTTATCTTTTCCTTTTCCTCCACTACCGCTGACACCATAGCATATATTATATTTGAAACATGCCTTAAGTCCAAGCCTTTTGAGTTTGATATATATCTTTCCCCCCGACCGGATGCTACAATACAATCATCAACCGTTTTTATCTTTTTACTCTCTGCTCTCGTTTCTTTTTCCAGTTGCAATGCAAGGTTTATCTTCTCACTTGCATCCACTTTTTCCAACCCTTCATTATAACTGTTTACCTTTGGATAAATATCTTTGCCCCCATATATAATCTCTATATCCTCGTCCTCAATAGCCATTGCGTTTTCTTTGGCACCTTTTAGCAGCATTTCCAACGCCTCGTTGTCAAGTATCTCCGTATAGGAATAACCCATCTTATCACCATATAACCCTCTAAAGCTAAGGCCTCTATCAGTGTTAACGCTGTATTGATCGATTTCCCCCTCATAGATGGTTACCCTAAAACTATTTCCATTAACATAATATATCTCATAATCCGTAAATCCCTCTTCCTTTGCTCGTTCAAACAGCTTATCTCTAAAGTCCTTTATATCCATAAAACAAACCTCCTATTCTCTTCCGCCAACGGTAATTTGAGATACTCTTATCATGGGCTGCCCCACATTGGTAGGTATAGCTCCGCTTATTGAACCGCACATTCCTGCGGCCAAGTCTAGGTGTTTGCCCACCATATCAATCTTTAACAAAATCTCCGAACCTTTACCTATTAAAGTAGCGCCTCTTACAGGAGTATCAATCTTGCCGTTTTTCACCAGATAACCTTCCAATACGGCAAAGTTAAACTCACCGGTCACCGGATTTACAGAGCCCCCGCCCATCTTTTTTGCATAAAGACCGTAATCCATAGATGAAATAATATAGTCATTTTCATCATTTCCCGGTGCTATATATGTATTTGTCATCCTGGAGGTAGGAGCATATTTATAGGATTGCCGTCTGGAATTGCCTGTGGGAGTCATTTTCATCCTTCTCCCGTTCAACTTGTCAATCATATAGCCCTTTAAAATACCTTTTTCAATAAGTATATTTTTATTAGATGGCGTACCTTCGTCGTCTATATTTATTGAACCCCAAGCATTGGGTATGGTACCGTCATCTACAGCCGTTACCTTCTTGGATGCAATTCTTTCTCCCAGTTTATCGGCAAATTCAGAGTTGCCTTTAGCCACTGCCGTTGCCTCTAAAGAGTGCCCGCAAGCCTCATGGAATATAACCCCTCCAAATCCGTTGTCAATCACCACAGGCATCTCCCCGGAAGGGCATAAAGGTGCGTGAAGCATCATAACGGCGACAGCGGAAGCTGCCTTCCCATGCCCTATTACATCAATTTCATCAAAGATTTCAAAACCTTTGCTTCTTCCCGGTGCTTCATACCCAATCTGGTTTTCTTTTCCGTCTCCGGCTATGGCTTGAATCATAAAACGGCTTCTTATTCTTCTATCCTCAGTAAATAATCCTTCACTGTTAGCAATGAGAACTTTTTGATCCACATCGCTGTAACTCGATATAACCTGTATAATCTCGGAACTGTATTCTTTAGCAACCCTGTAAGCATCCTTCAATTTTGCCGCCTTTTTATCGGTAGCAATACCTTTAGGTACAAATAAAACAGGATGAATATTCCCATTTATTCTTTCTATTAAGTTAATTGGTATATCTTCTTTAATATCCTCTAAGGCCAGAGCGGCATCTTCAGCGGCCTTTGATAGTCCTACCCTTGAAGCATCATTGGTATAGGCGTAGATACTTCTATAACCTTTGAAAATCCTGATACCGACTCCAAAATCTCTTCCGGAAACGGCTGTTTCGATTTTACCGTCAACGAGACCAAGGGAACTTCTTTGTGTATCTTCTATAAAAATTTCAGAAAAATCACCGCCTGTAGATAATGCTTTACCTAAAACATCTATTATTATATTTTTATCTATCAAAATATACCCTCCTTTTTCTACTAAATTATAGCATATAAATTTTTTCTTTTCTTAAATAAATCTCTATCCCTTTGCCTTTGCTTAATAAATAGTATTCTATATTTAGATTATAATATATACCTATAAAAAAAGTTTAGTTAATCGAAAACAGCAAGAATCAAAAGATTAAATTAAAAAACAATGGAAATAATAACAATATTGCTATATTAATAATTTTTAAAGGAAAATAACATTTTTATTAGTTTTTTTAAAAAAAATCAGAATTTGATATTTAATTGATTAAGCCTTATAATTATTAAAGATTCGAAATAGAGAGGTGTTATTAATGGAAGCAATAACTTCCGACGATGATGACAGTAGTAATTATACTTGGAAGTATAAAAAAGAAATTTTAATAAACATCGTCGAAAAAGGAGTTAAGGTTGGTTATATTGCAGGTATATTGTTGAATGTGGACAATTTACTTAATGAACTAAAAAGTGAAGAAGCATTAAAAATTCTTGAATTTACAGACAAAGAGGATGAAGAAGAGGTAAAAAACTTTTACATTCAAGTTTTATCAAAAAAAGAATCCGAAGCAAAAGCATTTTACATCATTGAGCTTTTTATAGAAAAAGAATTCAGAGGCAATGGCATAGGCAGTAAAGTATTTAAAGTATTGCCGAGTTTTTTGCAAAGAATTGACTCTAAAATATCTTGTATCTATTTGATGCCGGGACCTTTGGAAAGGATTAACGGGAGAGTTAAATACATCATGAACCCAAAGAATAAACAAATGGTTGCTTTAAAAAACAAACTAATAAAATTTTATGAATCTGTAGGATTTAAAAGAATTGACCAAACCGAATTTTTTATCGAAAAAATTTCTTAATACTCAAAAAGATAAACTAGAAAATAAGGCTAGTTTATCTTTTTTTTTACAAAAAAGTACATCAAAATTCCCTAAAATGTGTTATACTTAAAGGGACAGCATTTTATGCCAATATATGATGATATGACAGCATAATACTATTCTAAATACTTTAAATCTACATTAATCAAATTATAGTTTATTTATTTAAAAGAGTTAAACCAGCGATGTTTTTAGATTATAAAGCAGCTTGAGTTATACAAACGGGTTTAGGAGGGATGCCTTGTGGCTCAGTTGCCTTTACTATTTTCTTTAATCTTTTTTACAGCCTTTGCGTTTTATTTATTCTTTGGATTATATATTATTTATATTAATCCTAAAGCCAGCCAAAACAGATTATTTCTTTTAGTTTGCATTTCTTTATGTTTTTGGTCCTTTGGATTTTCTATTGCCAATTCCGCACCGAATATAGAAACTTGCTTATTATGGCGTAGGATATCTGCTGTTGGCTGGGGCTCCATATATAGCCTTCTGCTGCACTTTTTATTATTGCTTTCTGAAAATAAATTAATAAAAAACCGACTTTTTATGACACTTTTGCATATTCCCGCCCTTATCTCCGTATATGTTTTTGCTATTTCCGGCAACATAACAGCAAATCAATATAATTTCATAAAAATGCATTATGGATGGGTTAATGTGGCTATACAAAACTCGTGGACCTTCTTTTTTTATATTTATTATATAGGTTACTTGCTCGCGTCTCTTTGGGTTGTTTGGCATTGGAGGGTAAAAGCTTCTGATTATGATGCTCGAAAACAAGCTTCTATGATATTCTACTCCATTCTTTCTGCTTTAATGTTAGGCAGCTTTACGGATGTAATTTTAAGTTCTTTTTTTTCCTCTCCTTTACCTCAGATGGCACCAGTAGTAACGCTGATACCTGTTGGTGCTTTATATTTTTCGCTAAAGCTAAATAACTTGCTTCAAGGAATAATTGAAAATAAAGATGAATATATACTAAGTCAAGAAACGCTTTCACAAATATATTTCTATCTGGGTATCGCTTATATGGCAGGTGGGATATTGGGTTTCCTATCTAAATTTCTACCACATCTGATATCCGGAGAAGCAAATTTAAAAAACACTTTATATTCAGGAATAATACTTTTTTTATTAGGCTGTGCAATCCTTCTTTTTCGCTTAATAAAAAAAGAAACATTAAAAAACCCCTTAATAATGATTGCGGCTTTGCTTAGTATCCCCATTATTACCCTAAGATTTATAGAGTTTTCCAGTATAACCATATGGGTTTTCCCTATCCTTCTGATAATAGTCAGCCTTACTTTTAACACTCGTAAACCTCTTGTTTTGGTTACTATAATCTCTATTCTTACACAAATAATTGTTTGGTATTTTGCTCCTTCGGGACCAATAAACATGGATGAATTCGATTTTATATTAAGAGTTGGCATATTTATCTTAGCTTTTTGGTTAGGTTCCTTAGTCAATAGAATCTATGTTAAAAAAATAGAAGAAAATATCCAGCAAATTGAATTTCAAAAACTGGTTTCAGATATTTCTTTTGATTTTATAAATATTAATCAGAAAAATATCAGCGAGAAATCTGATAAAATGATTGAAAAAACCGGCAGACATTTCAATGCAGATCGGGCTTATATCGTTTTACTGGACAAGCCAAACAACATATTTGATTATGCTCATGAATGGTGCAATGATAATATAGAGCCGCGAAAAGAAATAGTCAAAGATATTCCCATAAATGCTTTCCCATGGACCATGGATCAATTGAAAAAGAATAAAATAGCAGTTATAGATGATATATCAATGCTTCCGATTGAAGCCGATATTGAAAAAAATCACTTTTCCAAGCAAGATATTAAATCCTTGCTGCTGATTGCAATTGAAGAAAACGACGAGCTTTTAGGATACATCGGCCTGGATTCTATGGTTTTTATATACACTTGGACGAACTATCATATAAAACTATTAAAAATACTGGCTAATTTATATGCTGATGGTTTACTTAAAATTAAAGCGGAAAAGGAAATTGAATACTTAGCTTATTATGATCATTTGACAGGCCTCCCTAACCGTAATCTATTTTCAGATCGTCTTAATCAAGCTATTGAGTTAGCCAGGAGAACAGGAAGTCTCGTTTCCGTTATACTTTTGGACTTGGATAGTTTTAAAATGATAAACGAAATAATGGGACATAGCGTGGGAGATACTGTTATAAAAGAAGTTGGACAATACTTGGCAGAAAATTTAAGAAAGACGGATACTGTTGCCCGATTCGGGGGAGATGAATTTTTAGTAATGTTAAATAATATATTCGATATAAAAGACATAACCACAGTTGCCGACAATATTATGAAATTATTTGGAAAACCTTTTATTCTCAATGGACAGGAATTTTTCATTACCTGCAGTGCGGGCATCGCTATTTATTCCATTGACGGCGAAGATACGGAATCTTTGATTCAAAATGCAGATATAGCTATGCATAGAGCCAAATCCAGAGGAAAAAATCAGTACGTCTTATGCACCGAGGGTATGAAAGAGGAAGTAAAGAAGAATATGAAAATATCCAATTGTTTATACCGAGTTCTGGAAAGAAATGAGCTTTCTGTATTTTACCAACCACAAATTAAAGTAGAAACAGGAGAAATAATAGGCTTGGAAGCATTGCTAAGGTGGAATCACCCGGAAATGGGTATGATACCACCCAATGTTTTTATACCTTTGGCAGAAAAAAACGGCTTAATCAATAGTATCGGTGAATGGGTACTAAAAACAGCAAGCAGGCAAAATAAGAAGTGGCAGGATATGGGGTTTCCTCATATGCGTATGGCAGTCAATCTATCAATAGTGCAGTTTAATAATCCCCGAATTGTAGATGTCGTAAATAATGCTCTCAAGGAATCCGGTTTAAACCCTAAATATCTGGAGTTAGAAATTACAGAGAGCATTGCTATCGGAGAGACAAAAGATACTGTTGGAATCCTAAACAATTTAAAAAATCTAGGAATATCCATTTCTATAGATGATTTTGGAACTGCATATTCGTCATTGAACAGGCTAAAAATGTTGCCTGTTGATCGTATAAAAATTGATATGCAATTTATACAAGCCATAGAAAACAGTGAAAAAGATCAGGCCATAACAAAAGTAATTATTAATTTAGCAAAAACCTTAGGGCTGGGGGTTCTTGCAGAAGGTGTAGAGACTATATCACAACTGGAGTTTCTTCGCAGTAAGTTATGCGATGAAGTCCAAGGGTTCTATTTTTACAAACCTATATCGTCAGAAGAAATAGAAAAAATATTAAAAAAAATCTTTGCTAAAAAAGCCGGTTTATCTCTACCTTTATAATGTGCTATACTGAAAAAGAATTGATACACAAAGACTTTATAATTATTTGATTTTGGAGGCCATTATGAAAAGGATAGATGAAAGAGATACCATGTTTGCCAGAATGAACTATAAAAAAGGAACTTGGCAATATGATGATTATTATTCTAAAAATAAAGATAAAAAAGAAATAGATGATGATATAAGGGAAAAGCCGAATATATGCGGTCCGGGTACTGCTACCTATAATCCAATCAATTCCCCAATAGCGGATGCCAACTTTTTATTCCTAAATGATATAAAAAAATTTTCTGAAGGCAAAGTGAATCCAAATAAGATTGATGCGGATAAAGAGGAAATGACAAAAAAGCTTAAAGGACTTACATTGCACTACGGAGCCGCTTTGGTTGGTATATGTAATATGAAAGACTATCATTACTATAGTTACCGAGGAAGACATGAAGAAGTATATGGAGAAAAAATAGATCCGGAAAGGCACAGATGGGGAATCGTTTTTGCAGTAGAAATGGATAAGGAGATGATAAATAGATCTCCTCAATTATCAGAGGTAATCGAAACTTCAAATATTTACGTCAAAGCCGCAATGATAGGCATGCAATTATCATATTATATAAGACTCTTGGGTTACGATGCACGGAATAACATGGATGCTAATTTTTTGGCCGTATTACCTCTTGTTGCGAGGGATGCAGGTATCGGAGAAATTGGACGAAACGGAATACTGACCACAAAAGAATACGGTTCAAGAGTTCGTCTTGGACTTGTGACAACGGAAATGGAGTTAATAACGGATAGCCCTGTGGAATTCGGTTTGCAAAGATTTTGCGAAGTTTGTGGATTATGCTCTGATACATGTCCCGGAAAGGCAATACCAAAAGGTGACAAGTCTCTTATAGATGGCGATTTAAGATGGCAGATAACTCAGGAAAAATGTTACGGTACTTGGAGAAATATAGGGACTGATTGCGGCATATGTATAAGTAGTTGTCCTTATAGCCAAGGCATAAAAAAATCTATAGAAAATGATGAAGATATAGAAAAAGTCTTAAAAGAGCATGAGGAAAAATACGGTGTAAGGCCCTATATCAGGGAGGCCCCTGAATGGTTAAAATAAGAAAGGTTATTTAATATTTATTATAAAGGGGAATGAGTTATGAGCTTATTAAAAAACATCGGCAGTAAAGCAATAAGTACTGCAAGAGTTGTAGGAAATAAAACACAAGAAATAGCTGAAGTCGGAAAACTAAAGATTCAGATTAACCAACTGGAAAGTGATATTAAAAAACTAAAAACTGAAATTGGCGAAGCCGTTTACACGGCACATAGTGAAAAGCTGGACTCTCCACTAAATCAATTAAATGATTTATGCAGCATTATTGATGAAAAATATAATGAAATAGAAGAACTAAAAATAAAGATTGAAAAAGTAAAATCGTATTAGCAGCTATCGAGAGTTGCATAGTGGGCTTAATAGATATATGCTTTGATGTGCGTCAGCTGTTAAACTTACTATGTAACTCTTAATAACCGTCGATACTTTTCGGCTATTTAAAAATCCTTTTAATGCTTTCCGTATAAGGCGGATACAATACGCCTTTTTCCGTTATTATTGCAGTTATAAGATTGGCATCCGTTACATCAAAGGCGGGATTGAATGTTTTTATACCTTCCGGTGCCATAGGCTCAGCATACCATGCTTTATAAATCTCCTCTCCCGGTCTTTCCTCTATTTCTATATCCTTCCCCGTTTCTGTATTCATGTCGATGGTTGAAATAGGAGCATGAACATAAAAAGGTATCCCGTAATGCTTTGCTATGATTGCAACACCGGAAGTACCGATTTTATTTGCCGCATCCCCGTTTGCCGCTACCCTGTCACAACCTACAACTATCGCATCTACCCATCCCTTTTTCATAACAATGGAAGCCATATTGTCACATATCAAAGTAATATCAACGCCGGCTTTTTGCAATTCCCATGCTGTTAAACGGGCTCCTTGCAATAATGGTCTTGTTTCATCGGCAAATACCTTAAAACTATAACCTCTTTCATGACCTAAATAAATAGGTGCCAAAGCCGTACCATATTTTGAAGTAGCTATGGTGCCTGCGTTGCAATGAGTGAGTATGCCCATACCGGGTCTTAGAAGGGACAGTGAATGCTCACCTATTTGTCTGCATATATCTTCATCTTCATCTTTTACCAGTTGGGCCTCACGTCGAAGTGCCGCTTTTATTTCATCTATTGGTCTGTATTTGTTTTTTAGCAAACAATTCTCCATCCTATTCAATGCCCAAAAAAGATTTACAGCCGTAGGCCTTGATGTTGCCAGATAATCTTTTATCCTTTTAAACTCATTATAAAATGCATCATAATCCCTAGCTTTGCTTTGTTTAATACAGACATAAAGCCCCATAGCAGCTGCAATACCAATAGCTGGAGCTCCCCTTACCCTCAACTTATAGATGGCCTCCCATATACTTTCTTT
>Ga0265293_10013296_pt1 | contig 10708 bp, 7 predicted proteins | sample Munlanlewell138R_FD_192505 | JGI IMG/M metagenome (GOLD analysis project Ga0265293, IMG submission 192505) | Leachate microbial communities from a municipal landfill in Southern Ontario, Canada - Leachate well 138R | ecosystem: Engineered > Solid waste > Landfill > Unclassified | place: Canada... | reverse complement strand
GGCACCAATTTGAAAGTCATTAAAGAACCCATTAATTTTATGTTCATAATCACTCGCAATCATGCGATTTTCTTCGTCCTTTCCTTGATCAAGCGGATCGTCTAAAAGATCAAGCGATGGTAATCGATAATGAAGATACGGATCAGGATGACGATCTGGTTCTTTGTTTGAGACTTTCGCGATAACCTTTTCTTCATTTAGTGCAAGTTTCTCTTCTAATAATGGTTCCGTTACTAACGGTTCTTCTTGAAGAGTTTCATCAAGTAAAGGATGTTTTTCTGGTTCTGGTTTTGTTATTTCTAATTCAGGTAGTGAAGGAGAAAGTGGTGCAGCCACGGCTTGCTCTTCATGATGGTCATCAGTCTCAAAAGCTAATGATTCAAAAGTACCACTGACATCAACGGCTTTTTGAAGAGACGCAAAATCCGCATTGGATAATTGATTCATTTCATTGAGTGGCTTAGTTTGTGTAATAACCGCTTCCATTCCTTCTTCCATATCAAGGGTTGGCAACGTAAAAGGGTCCTCCATTAAATCAATTGCCGGATTGGGTCGCTCAAGCGCGACATTCGCATTAATCGGTGGAGGATTAAGAACAATTGGTTCTTTTTCTTTCGGACCAACATGGTGAAGTAGCGAGTTTTGAGACATTTCAGCCGTGTGCCCAATCGCATCATTGATGCTAACTTGAAGCGGTGCCTCCGTCTCACTTTGAACGACTACTTTACTTGCCTCAATAAGGACTCTCCTACGTTTTTTATAATCACGGATTGATTCTTTAATCAGGAACCATAGTCGGCGTAAGAGTGGCCAAAAAATAAAGACGATAAAAAGCGTATAAAAAAGCACGATAAAAGTAATGATAAGTCCGGGACCAAGGGGTGTCAAAATGACTAATACCCCCTCACCAAGAATGCCACCAAAATGATAAAAGTAGTCTTGGGTGGCCGCCCCTAATGAAAAATTGGCGCGTGCCAAAAGGAGCATTTGTTGGAGATTTTGTCTAAACTCGTCGGCTTCTAAAATGAAATCATGATAAATACTCGCATAGGTAATGCTTGTCATTAAAATAAGGCCTAAGAACGAAAAAAAGATAATGAGTAATCGTTTCCGCTTTTTGGAAATCGGAAAGACCATTAAATAAAAGGCTAAAAGAATTTGAGCGGTGAAGAAAGCCACAAAAATATCACCAAACAAAAGGGCAATCGGGACATTAATGACACCACCAATCGAAATCTTCAATATTCCAATCAAAGCAAGCAAGGCAAGGATGATCCCCTGAAGGGCGCGCGTGACCCGTTTTTGATGATTAATTGAGATATTTTTATACTTACTCATATGTAATATTATACATAATATTAAGAAAGAGTGGGTGTTAATTCACACCCACTCGGTCGTTAAACATTGTCTCTATTTATTTATTGATTACACGAATTAACGGTAATATCATCGGATGGCGACGGGTTTCTTTAAAAATATAACGTTCGACACGGTTTTGTACTTCTTTGACAGTCGCATCAATGTCGAAGTTTTTCATCGCTAAATATTCTGACGTTGTGGTTACAAAGATGGTTCGAATTTGTTTTAATAGTTGTTCACTATCCTTCACATAAACAAAGCCGCGCATTTGTACATCTGGGCCCGCTGTGATTGTACGTTCATGATAATTAATAGCAATCGCCATAATGATGATGCCATCTTCACTTAATCGTTGGCGATCTTCAATGACCCCGCGATTAATATCACCAATACCCGTACCATCAACGAGAACATCGCCATTTTTAACAAGATCAATCGCATGTGCCTTGACTCTTCCAATCCCATCCGTGAATTCAACCGTCACGCCATTATCAAGTAAGAAAATATTATGATGGCCAAACTTGAGACCGCTATGGAGTGCAAGTTGGGCATTTGCAATTTGTTGACGAAATAAACCTTTAACTGGTAAATAGTATTTTGGTTTTAAAAGTGATAGGAGCATACGAAGATCTTCTTCTTGCGCATGCATATTCGAAATGACACTTCGCGTAATATTAATAACGTTACAACCTGTCGTATATAAACTATCGAGTGCTTCAGTCGCCACAACTTCTAATGTCGCCGGCGCTTGAAGGGCCATAATGAACGTGTCTTCTTTATTTAATACAATCTTCTTATCTGGATTTTGACGATGGGACAAATTAAGAATTTTTTCAAAGATACGTTCGCCCGTCCCAAGCATTAAAATACAAATGTCTTGGTCACGCGCTCTTAATAAATCGTCATTACTAATAATGTTCCGAGGATCAATCAGCGGTAAACCCGCTTTTGCAAAGTCGTTGAAATACTCTTCTGTGAGGGGATCATAGAACGCAATTTTACGTTTTGAATGAGCACACACTTGGACGAGTTCTTCTATGTTATAAGTGGATTGATCATAAAGTGCAATAAAGATCCGACCTTTAATATCACGGAAAATAGGTTCAATTTGCGGCGTTAAACGGTGATTTGGGGAAGTATAACCGGCCTTTTCAGCCGCTGAACTTTCACTTAGCAAACACAAAACATTCTTCTCGGCAATTTTGGCAATACTATTTAAATCAAGTTTATAGCGCGTACTATTCGTATATTCGACAATAAAGTCGCCCGAATATACAATCGCCCCTTGCGTTGTATCAATGGAGACGCCAAAGCTTTGCATCGCACTATGCGTTGTTTGGAAAAAAGTGAATTTAGTTTTTGCAATTTCTAATTGACTTGAAGGTTCAATCACTTGAATATCATATTTTAAGTTAATACCGACTCTTTTTGTGAAGCGTTCAAGCATCATGGCCGCCGATTTAGTCGTGTAGATTGGTGCCGGGACAAGCTTATAAATAAAAGGCAAGGCGCCAAATTGATCATCATGTCCATGGGAGATAATATAAGCCTTAACCCGATTTTTATTCGTAATTAAATATTCGTGGTTAGGAATTATAAAATCAATCCCTGGTGATGTTTTATCAGGATATTTTAGACCCGCCTCAAATACAAAAATATTATCGTTAATTTCAATAACATACATGTTTTTTCCATGTTCATCCAAGCCGCCTAAAGCGAAAATCTTTATCTTATCTGCCATATTATACCTCTAACTACAAATAGCTCTAATTCATTAGGCCAATTATAGCAACTCACACGTGTTTTCGCAAGTAAGAGTCCTCATTACATTCAATCTTTCTTGTCGCAATGATATTCACCCCAGAACCGAGGATATTTTCAACAACAATCGTGTTAAAGTCAATGGGTGGGGTTAATTCAAGCGTGTTTAAAATGGCAACAGCCTCAAAAATAAGTGCTTTGTCAATCGGCGCATCGCTTCGAACCGGTAATGGTTGTGAGTGACCTTTAACCTTTACAAGGTAAGTCAGTGTTCTTTTCGGTGCCTTAAGCTCTTGAAGGGCATAAGGAATACCGCGCGGACAAAAATTACCGCTCACATTAAGCGCTTCATCAATCGTTAAAGTGCATCCACGGGGACAGACAAGACAAGTTAACTTTTTAATCATAACTCACCTCAATCATAATTTGTTTTTCATCACTCACTAAATGAGCGTCAACCGTTAATACCACGAGTTCGCTCGGAAAGAGAAAAGGGAAGAATTTTTTATAAATTTCCTTCTCACCATTTTTAATAATGACTCGTTTATTAATAAAATTCGCGTTCGGTCGAAATTTGAATTTCATCGTATCATATGTGATTGGAAAACTTACTTCGTTCGGTAAAACATATAATATACCTGCTCCAGGTTTAACTTCGATTTTCTTTAGTGATGGTGCCATCAAGTTTTTTAAATACATGCTGGCGGCAGCCCCTGCTTCTTCACCCTCAAAATAAGCATCATCAGCGAGATCATGAATGTGAAGGGCATTACCAGCGACAAAAAACCAAGGGAGCGATGTTTGATAAAAATGATTGATCCACGGGCCTCTGGATTTACTTAAAGGAATGCCTAGTTTCTCCGCAAGACTCACATACGGGATAAGACCGACCGCTAAAAGCAAGGTATCGACAGTGAAGGTTTTAAGCGTGCCGGGAATCACTTGGCCTTTGGCGTCAATCTCGGCAATATCAACTTCTTGAATTCGGGGCCTGCCTCGAACATCGACGACTTTGTGTGATAAGTATAACGGAATATTAAAGTCATCCAAGCATTGGACAATGTTTCGTTTTAATCCACTTGAATACGACATAATTTCACTGACCGCATGGACTTTGATTCCAAGCAAACTGAGACGACGGGCCATAATGAGTCCGATGTCACCTGAACCAACAATTAAAACATTTTTTGCAAAATGATACCCTTTCATGTTAAGAAAATATTGCGCCTGACCAGCCGTCATAATTCCTGCGCTTCTTTCACCAGGTAAATTAATCGCACCGGCACTCCGTTCATAAGAACCGCTCGTCAAAATGAGTGCGTCCGCACTCAACTCGATGATTGCTTTGCCACTTTCAAATACTTTTACAATTTTGTTTTCATTAATGGCGGTGACATTACTATTGAGGATGATATCAATTTGCCGTTCCTTCAGCATTTGATCAAGATAATAGGCATATTCTGGACCCGTTAATGTCTTTTTAAATAAGTGAACACCAAATCCGTCATGGATACATTGGTTTAAAATGCCGCCCACGAAACGGTCTTTTTCGATAATTAAGATACTTTTGATGCCCTCTTGATGGGCTTTAAGCGCCGCACCAATCCCGGCACTACCCGCGCCAATAATGATAAGGTTATAATGTTTCATCACTTTTCACCACATAACTTTCTTTTTCATCATAGGCAATATCTGAAACCGGAATACCGTAATACTGAGCCATAATCTCAACCACTTTTGGGGTACAAAATCCGCCTTGGCAAAGACCGAATCCGGCCCGTAATCGTTTTTTGATGGCTTTGACACTGCGAATCGGAATTGGTCGGCTAAGCAGATCAATGACTTCTGCTTTTGTGACTTCTTCACAATTGCAAACAAGCGTTGCATAATCTTTGTTTTCCTTAACTAACGCCTTTAAATTCTTGATTGATAAATGTTTCACGCGAACGCGTGGACGAATGCGTGGATTAAAATCAAGTTTCGGGGATAGTGATAAGAGTGAAGCGACTAGATCATTAACGACATATTGCGCGATCGCGGGGGCACTTGCTAACCCGGGACTTTCAATGCCCGCTACATTAATAAGCCCCTTAACATAAGGATCATGGCCAATCACAAAGTCCCCGGTTGAAGGGGTCGCCCTTAAGCCACTAAATGTCCGAACCGTTTTATGAAACGGAATATTACCAATGAGTTTTAAAGCATTTGCCTTAATGTTTTCAAGCGAACCATAATCCGTTCCAACATCTTCTTTCGACATAATCTCTTCACTCGTTGGACCGACTAAAAAATTACCAGATGTGGTCGGAACAACTAATATCCCTTTACTATGAACATTCGGAAGCGGAAAAACCACGGTATTCACAAGTGGTGTCGTTAGTTTGTCGATGACAAAGTAACTTCCTTTACGAGGTGTAATCGTAAAGTCAGCTTGACTAACCATATTGATAATATTATCAGCGTAAACGCCTGCGGCGTTAATAATTATGCGGCTTTTAAACGTTCCTGCCGTTGTCGATACCGTGAAAGAGTCATGCGATTTTTGAATCGTGGTCACTTTCGCGTTAAGGATTAATTTCACCCCATTTTCAATCGCGTTTTCAATGGCATGTGCCGTCAGTTCAAACGGATTGACAATACCAGCTGTCGGGGCAAAGAGACCACCCTCAATATGATCGTTGAGATTTGGTTCTAACCGTCGAACTTCTTCTTTGCTAAGAATTTTAACCTCAACATTATTTTCCTTAGCCCGTGCTTCAAGGACTTTTAGCATCGGCAACTCTTCAATACTTTGGGCAACGGTGAGCGAACCAATGCGTTTAAATTCAACATCGAGTTCTTCACATAAGGTTTTATACATCGGGACGGCTAACACATTAAATTTAGCCTTTAGAGAACCAGGTTTTGGGTCATACCCACTATGAACTATCGCACTATTAGCGGCCGTTGTGCCATTTGCGACATCATTGTCTTTCTCTAAAATTAAAATATCGAGTTTAAAACGTGAAAGTTCCCGCGCAATGAGGCCACCGATGACTCCCGCACCGATAATGATAATATCATGCATAAATCCATCCTTTACTACTGTTAAAGATTACTTTAATAACTACTCTTATTTTACACGAATTAAAAAAATCCACATGAATATATAAAAAAGACCACTCCGAGGAGTGGCCTTAAACTGCTTATGATAAACGACTATTTACGACGTGGTCCCATGCTTGGTTTGCGTTCAACATAACCTTCTGGTTTTTCTTTGAACACTTTAACACTTGCCTTGACTTTGCCTTTTTCATCGACACCAACAACTTTAACTTTTAGTTTTTGACCAATTTTGTAAAGCTTCGTGGCGTCTTCGACATAGGCCCATTCAAGATCACTAACGTGAACTAAAGCATCAACGTTACCAAATAAGTTAACGAACACCCCATAGGCTTCAACCCGGACAACTTCGCCTTCATAAACTTCACCGACTTTAGCTTCTTTAACGATGCCTTCAATGATGCTGATGACGCGGTTGATGACTTCGCGGTCCATGTGGTAAACGACCACTAAACCAGTATCATCGATGTCGATTTTGGCATTGTCATTTTCTTCAATAATCTTATTGATGACTTTACCACCGGTACCAATGACTTCACGAATTTTGTCAACTGGGACAAACATTTTTGCCATTTTTGGTGCATATTTTGCAACGTCTTCACGTGGTGCGCTAATCGCTTCCATTTGATTGGCACGAATTTCTTCACGGGCTTTTTTGGCTTGAGCAAGAGATTCAGCAAGAACTTCTTTACTAATGCCTTTGACTTTAATGTCCATTTGAAGGGCGGTAATCCCTTTACTTGTACCAGCCACCTTGAAGTCCATATCTCCGAAGTGATCTTCAAGACCTTGGATATCGGTTAAGATCGTGTAAGGGTGGTTACCATCAAGTGGTCCACTTGTAATTAAACCCATTGCAATCCCGGTGACCATATCTTTGATGGGGACACCAGCAGCCATAAGGGCCATACTTGAGGCACAAATACTCGCTTGTGAACTCGAACCATTACTTTCAAGAACTTCGCTCACAACCCGAATTGTGTATGGGAAGTCAACTTCATTAGGAATCACAGCCGCTAAGGCTCTTTCACCTAACGCACCATGACCAATTTCACGACGGGCAGGCGTACCAAGTTTTTTAATTTCGCCAACACTATATGGTGGGAAATTGTAGTGGTGCATAAACCGTCTTGATTCTTCTTCAGTTAAGTTATCAATAATTTGTTCATCACTCTTTGGTCCAAGGGTGACAACGGATAAGACTTGTGTTTGACCTCTGGTAAATAAAGCACTACCGTGGGTCCGTGGGAGTAAATCAACTTTGGATTCAAGTGGACGAATTTCGTCAACTTTACGGCCATCTGGACGAATCTTTTCAAAAGTAATGAGGCGACGAATTTCGTCACTGACCATCACTTCATGAAGCGCTTTAACGTCATTAATGGTCCGTTTTTTCTTGTCATCACTTTCGTAAGATAAACCACTATAGTATTCGACCATTTCACCTTTGACAGCTTCAATGGCTTCACCACGTTCGAGTTTATCAAAGATGCTAATTGCCGCTTGTAGTTTGGCATTGAATTTTTCTTTGAGTTCTTCCACTAAAGATGCTTCTGGCACGAAGAGTGGGAAACTTCTTTTGGCAACGCCGATTTTCGCTTGGATATCTTCTTGGAAGGCACAAAGTTCTTTAATCGCTTCATGGCCAATCATTAAGGCTTCAAGCATGTCTTCTTCGCTCACTTCTAAAGCACCCGCTTCAACCATGTTAATGGCAGTTTTGGTGCCGGCAACGGTTAATTGAATATCGCTTTTGGCGTTTTCTTCACTCGTTGGGTTAATGATAAATTTTCCATCGACACGTCCAACTTGAACACCAGCAACTGGTCCTTCAAATGGAATATCGCTAATCGTTAAGGCTAAACTTGAAGCAAGCATCGCCGTCATTTCTGGCGTGGCATCAAGGTCGGCACTTAAGATGGTATTAATCACTTGAACTTCATTACGGAAGCCATCAGCGAATAATGGACGAATTGGACGATCGATTAAACGTCCAGTTAAAGTAGCATGTTCTGTTTCACGTCCTTCACGGCGTAAAAAAGACCCAGGGATTTTACCAATGGCGTAGTGTTTTTCTTGATACGTCACGGATAATGGGAAGTAGTCAATGTCTTTTGGGTTATTGCCTGCAACGGCAGTAGCGAGGACAGCGGTATCCGCATAGCGGACTAAGACGGCGCCATCAGCTTGTTTGGCGAGTTCGCCAGTTTCCACGACAAGTTTGCGACCGTGGAACATCATTTCATAAATTTGTTTCATTTTTTTCCTCTTTTCCAACAATTTAATGAAAAAACTGTCGGGTGACAGTTTCCTCTAATCTTCACTTAGCGACGAATGCCAAGTTTTGCAATCAGTTCTAAATAACCTTCACGATCAACACGATTGAAATAATCGAGTAAACCACGACGTTGGCCGACTAAACGAAGTAAGCCACGTTGTGAATGGTAATCGTGTTTGTGAACTTTCATGTGTTCAGTAAGTTCACGAATTTGAGCGGATAAAAGTGCGATTTGGACGGCGGTTGAACCGGTGTCTTTTTCGTTTGTGCCAAATTCTTTAACGATTTCGTTAATTTTGGTTTTGCTTAATGCCATTTTTCTTTCCCCTTTCTTCGGTCTTAACTTCAGCATCGCCAAGATTTAGGGGTAAATCAGAGCAGCGCTAAAGTCGCGTTACTATAGTAACATTTTACAAAACGTTTGCCAAGTTATAAAGTTGAGATTGTCTCGTTATCTAACAAATTGCGAAACAATTTCCATGATGATGTTATTTCTTCACTTCAACTTTCACGAGATTAACAAAGTTTTTGGTAAATTCGCGGGTTGTTTTTAGTTGTTCAACAGTTGGTTTCAAGCGAATGCGATGACCTTCATCCACTGTTTTCATCCGTAATTCTTTTGCGCGATTCATATAGTTTTTAACGGCTTCACCACTCCACCCAAAACTGCCAAAGGCCGTCATGTATTTACCGTTTCCAATATAGGGATTGAGCGAATTGAGAACATCATAAATAGGTTTAATGCCGTCACCAACAAACGTCGGTGAGCCAAGCATTAAGGCATCGCTTTGTTCGATACTTGCCACGATTTGATTCATATCATCTTCCGGCGCCCGGAAAACGCGAACATCAACATCAGCGGTCACTAGTTCTTCAACGACAACGTCTTTAATCATGCTCGTGTAACCATAAGCACTCGCATAGACAACCGTCACCACAAGCTTTTCACTTTGGGGGATGGTGGACCAACGAATGTATTCATTAATCGCATGATCGACATCTTTTCGATCATCCAAAATGTAACCATGACTATTTAAAACCATCGCGACATTTAAGCTTTGCAGGGTTTTAACAGCTTTTAAACAGTCGCCTTTAAAAGGGGCCATGATCGCTTCGTAATACACCGTTAAAGCTTCTTGCGCCGCTGGTTTATTTGGTTCTTTACTTAAAAATAATTGCGGTGGTGAGACGTGCATACCAAGGAAATCACACGTATAAGCGAGGTGATTAACGGGATCATGGGTAATGATAGTGTCTGGCCAGTGGACATTTGGTACTGGGTGGAAAAATAGACTTTGTCGGTCACTTAATTTCAATTCTTGACCGGGTTTAACAGCGTTAGCAAGAAACGCGGCGTTATTAATTTCTTTAAGATTGGCCATCGCCATAAATGAGCCAAAAACTTGGATGTTTGGATTAATTGCGAGTAAGGCTGGAATCGATCCACTATGATCGGGTTCGGTATGTTGGGTTACAAGGTACTTAATATCTTCGAATTTAACGAGTGACTCAATATTGGCAAGCCATTCTGCGGTAAAGGGTTCTTTGACACCATCGATAATGGTAATCCCGCCCTCTTCCATAATTAAATAGGAATTATAGGTGGTTCCTTGTTTGGTTTCCATCATGATATCGAAAACGCGTAAATTCGGATCTTTAACGCCGATAGAATAGACATTGTTAACAACTTTAAACACTGCCATTTTAAAAATCTCCTTCATTCATATATTTATAGCAAATCGCACGATCTTCTTCTATCTTTGCGACTAGTGCATCAAGAGAATCAAACTTCACTTCAGGACGGATAAAGCGAAGAAACTCAACACTTAAAACTTGATGATAGATATCATCTTTAAAATCAAAAATATTCACTTCAAGAAGCGGTAAATTCACCTCATTAACGGTTGGGTGATAACCGAGCGAAGCCATGCCAAAATAGAAATTATCTTGATAACGAACACGCACAAAATAAACACCGTGACGCGGTAAAAAGTAATTCGGATCAAGGGCAACATTGGCAGTAGGAAAACCTAGTTTTGATCCCAAGCCAAAGCCTTTTGTGACAAGACCAGTAAGACGATAATACGCACCCAATAAACGACGGGCCTTGAATGTATTGCCCGCTAAGAGCTCTTGTTTGATAAGGGATGTACTAATTTTTTCGGAGTCAATGACCATCGGCGGAATAATACTCACCTCAAAATGATT
>Ga0265293_10013292_pt1 | contig 10710 bp, 4 predicted proteins | sample Munlanlewell138R_FD_192505 | JGI IMG/M metagenome (GOLD analysis project Ga0265293, IMG submission 192505) | Leachate microbial communities from a municipal landfill in Southern Ontario, Canada - Leachate well 138R | ecosystem: Engineered > Solid waste > Landfill > Unclassified | place: Canada... | reverse complement strand
TAAGTGTTTATAGAAAAAAAACTCTTTGGGAATATGTTTCAATTTATGAACCGGAAGCTGAGTCGTTAGAACACACAATTAATTTACTTCAAGATTATGTTAATTTTACGGATTACGAATGGGAAACTCTGTATGATACAGAAGAAAAAATATTACCTGAAGAAAATGATGGTCAACCAACTATAGAAATTGAAGAAGACGAAAGTCGTCTGGTTGTATTAGTGATCTAATAAATAAAGAAGTTAAAATTGATAATAATCTTTATGAAATTGGTGATGGTGGGTTAATTCATAAATTATCTAAAGACTCAATTAAATTACTTAATAATTTAAATGAATCTAAATTTAAAAAAGGAGATAAAATTAAAATTAAAAATAATATGAAATTTGACATTTATGATAAAAAACGTAATTGGGTTTTTGAGCGTTATATTAATGATAAATCAGTATTAATTTCATCATCTCAAACTAAAGCACCAATTGATTTAAAATATATTGAAAAAATTTAACTATGGATAAAAAAACAATAATAGATTTCGCCGGAAAATTAAATTCTAAAATTAGAGACGTTTTTGTGTTAAATGAGATAGAAAATAAGTCCGTAGAAGATATATCTAAAGATTTAAGTATAGAACTATCAGAAACAAGAAAACGGCTTAAACAAGCTAAAACGTGGTTTAAACGAGTTCTTCCAGAAGCAAGATTAAAAAAGAAAATAAAAGAAAGACCTGAAGGGGTTTATATTGTTCTTCGTGGTGATTATGAATGGGAACGTTATAATTATAATCCAAATATATCAGATGAAGAAATAATATCTGATGCTGAACATTTTTTTAACAATTATAGTAAGAAAGAATTACATCATTCGGTCTTAGATATTGTTTTTGATGATCCAGAATGGTCTGTTATATTTGAGGATCCAAATGATACTGCTAAAACAGCTAGAGCTAACGGTAAATTTACATTTGATGTTTATCAACAGTTTGTTGGTTATGAAACAACAATGACGAAAGATGGACTTCTTAATGATTTTAAACAAGAATTTATTCGTTCTCAATCATATTTTGTTGATGATGGTTTTTATTTTGAATTTAATGATGAAGATATTCAAATGGATCCAATTATTGATGATCAAGGTTATATTATTGGCGATAATCAAAAGTTAATGGAAGCTAAATTAAAGAAAGCGTTATCAAAAACAAAAAACTTTAAAAAGGGTGATATTGTAATGGTTAATCCAGAATATTATAAAGACATTCACCCAGTAATTGTTGATGATGTAATAAAACAAAGTATTGATAAAAAAGGTAAACCATATGGTATTATTGACAAATGTATTAAACCGATTGATACAACCCCGGTTAGTTATGATGTTAGGTTTTTTTTATCGTCAAATGATGAATTTACTTTTAATATTTCTTCTTTTATGTTATTACCCCGAGAACATGTAAATATCAATCCAATTATTGATAATAGTGGTTCAATGAATGAAGCTAGATTGAAAAGACCGATGAAAGATATGGTTGATATACCACTATCTAATGAATATAAAAATGACACAATTTCAAGAGCAACATTACGACCAGAAGATTTAGCATATGCTTTTAAACGGTTTATTGAATACCATATTGGTAATTATTCAAGTGACCATAGAAAAGATTTTGAAAAATTGTCACAAAAAGTTGTTAATTTAGAGGCTAAATCAAATACCGGGACTTTAATTGAAGACGATATTGAAGAATATAATTATGTTGTTGATGAACTAATTGATATGTTAAATATGATCGCACCGGATGGTACTTACTTTGGTTCTCATCCGGGTGATTATAGTGATTTTGGTTTTTGGGAACATGAAGATGATGATGATTGGGGTGATGAATTTGTACATGAACCTGAAGATCTTATTGACGCTAAAGAAAATGGAAAATTAATTCGAGAAGCTAGGTTAAAAAAACAATTTAGTACAGAATATCGAAGAATTAATGAAATTGTTGGTATACCAAGTGGTCAAATATTTAATGTTAATGAACTAGAATTTAATTTATTATGGGATCAAGCTATTATTAATTGGGAAGAAGATGATTCACAATATGAATTTCATGATTATAATGAACCAGTAATTAAATTTCTAATCGAAAAAGGTTTTTTGCCACCATCTGATGAAAATGGTGAAATATTTTTTCCAATATCACCTCAGACATATAGTGAATACCAAGACGATAATGAAGAACTAAACGAAGCTAGACTAAAAAAACCAATAAAGAAAAACGATAAATATTATTATATTACAACTATGGGTGTTACTTGGTTACGTTGGGACATTGATAATGGTTACTGGGAATTAGATGAAAATTTATTTGAAGATTGGTGTTTTAAAAAAACTAATTTATATGTTGAAGTCGGGGGTCAAGATAATGACACTGAAATGTTAAATTGTTATATTAATTTTGGTAATCAATCAGAAAATTTATCACACGAAGAAATACATGATAAAGCACAATTGTTATTTGATATTTTATTTGAACTTAAAGATAATGCCGGTGATGATATTATTATTGATAAATTTTATGGTCATGGTTATGCTGGTGATGATATAGATAATCCAATTTATGAATTAGACTTGCAATTTAATTATCCAGTTGAAATAGTACATTTTTATAGTAACATAAACGAAGCTAGGTTAAAAAAATCATTTAAAATCAACCACACCAATATTGAACTCTCAACAGTGTTATTACCAATTATTGATGTTTGTATGTATAATACACTATTAGATCCGAACGAATTCTTTTTATCTCAACTGAATGAATTATCCAAAGAAGGTGCTAACATCGTTTGGGATTATTTTGATAATAAAAAATATGTTAATGATTTATTTGAAATTGCTAAAAATTATATTGAAGAATATATTACACCAGAAGTTAAATCTATTGGTATTATGGACATTATACCAATTAAAATTGTTTCTCCAACATATTATAATTACGGTTGTGATAACTTATATTTTGATGTTAGGGTTGATTTAAATAGAATAATTAACGATATCAAAAATATGTCTGAAGAACAGATTGAAAAAGTCAATGAATTCTGTTATGAGCATTTTAGGTCTGTTTCCGGCTTTATTTCATTTATGCCAAAGAATTATGACGATATGTTGTTAAGACTTGAAAGTAATAAAGATATTGAACGTGGTGTAAGTGCTTATTTTTGTTTTAAACTTGATGATTATTTTGAAGATTGGATGGGAACATGGTTTGAGTATGTCAATGATAATTTAAGTTACTATACTGAATATCTCAGTGATGATATGCCGGATGAAATATATGAAAAAATGAGAGCTGAAATTGAGGGTGAGGATGTTAATTGGGATGGAGAAGAATTAAATGAAGCGAGATTAAAAAAACGAATTATACAAACACCAAGAAATGTGTTAACTGGAGATAAAGCTAAAAACGTGTTTAAGTATATTTTAGATTATAACGCTGAACATGGTACATATCCAGAAGATAAAATTGGTTATGTTGGTTATTATAAAGATGGTAATTGGTGGGTTGCTTGGGATAACACTGGAGACGAACCATTTGAAGAAATTTTTGACACTGAAGAAAAAGCTAAGATGTGGGTGGTAGGTGAATTTGATATATTCAATCTTTGTCCAGAATGTGGCGGCGTTGGTTGTCAAGCATGTAAAAATACTGGTTATCAATTAAACCAACAACCATCAAATAATTTTCAACCAAAATTTGATGTTCTTCGTGAGGTAAGATTAAAAAAACAATTAAAGTCAGTTCTTGATATGAATGATCAAGAGATTGTGATTGGTGATGATGTTGAAGTTGAGTCGCCTAATGTATTTGATTTATGGAATAATACTTTTGTTGGTACCGTTGTCAGTATTAGCTATGACGATAATTATGTTACTGTTAGGGATCAAGAAGATATGTATTATGAAATGCCGGCCATTCAAGTACAAATAATATAAAAAAAGGGGCTGAAGCCCCTTTTTCTTTATCTAATTAAGTTATCATCGTTACCAATCACAGGAATTTCATCTTCTATGCATACTTCATTAGTTTGTTCGGTTGGGGTTATTGTAGGATCACTACATAATTTTCCTGTTTTTTCATTATCATAACCACGTATCCATTCTTCTGTTGAAAATAAACTACTATTTAATACTTTTGGTCCATTAATTTCTAATTTTAGAATTTTCATAATATTATCCGGGAGATTAACTTCTATTGAATCGATTTTATTGTCTAAAGCATCCCAAAAAGAAACAACATGAGCTAATCCACCATAATTTTTTGTATAGTCGATAAATAATGCGACTTTATAATTATTTTTTCGATTTATTATATAAATTAAATTACCACGGTTTGAATAGTCATAAAAATAATGTATATCATTTTTCATTGATGTACACCATTTAGTCGTTGCCCCGTAAGCTAACGATGCTTGAAACGATAATGGTTTTAATACTAACCATTCGTTATCACGATATAATTCATGAATTTCATTTTTTAATTCTTTTTCTAGTAATTCAATATCAACAATTGATACGGCGTTACTAATATCGTTAAAAGAATTATATTTTTGAATGTCTTTTAATTTCACTCGATTATTTTCACAATGTTCATGAAATGACCATAATGTTTCAATATTTTCTTTTTGTAGTGTTTTGAAAATAAAGGTAAGAATGTATCTTTCAAATTCGGTTTTATTCCTTATTTTTTGATAAATGTCATGAAGTTCTTCGGAAGGCTCTGGGATTAAATTATTTTTGTTAAGTTCTTCACGTTGAATTATCGCTTTTTTAAATTCTTTAATTAAGAATTCTGTATATTTGTTTGTCTTTGAAGGATCAAGGATTGATAAAAAGTCAACAAGACTAAAAGTTAAATCCTTGTTTTGTGTTTTTAATTGATTTTTACCCATAATTAATTTTTTCACTTTAAATAATTTATTTATATTGGAAATATAATATTTTAAAATTAAAAAGTCAAATAGTTGATGATATTTATATTTAAAATAAATGTATTAAATGGAAAATTTAACTTGGGAATATTTGGAGGCAAACGCTCCAGACTTAATAAAAGACATTTTAGAAGGTTTAAAACAACATAAAGAAACCCCGAAATACCATCCGGAAGGTGATGCTTATACGCATATTAAAACAGTTGTTGAACGATTAGAACAAACGGGTGATATTAATTTAATATTAGCTGGTTTTTTTCATGATCTCGGTAAATTAGAAGCTGCACAACCGTCTGATGATGGTGATTTTAATACGTCATATGGACATGAAGACATTAGTTCAAGGTGGGTAATAAAATATAAGGATTGGATTGAAGAATTAGGGGGTAATCCTTATATTGTTGGTGATATTGTTAAAAACCATATGAAAATTAAATTTGATTCGTTTAATAAAAAAGAACGAGCTAGAATTAATCGACAAAAAGATCCTGCTGATGATAAAACAATATTTCAAAAATTAAATACTTTTATGCGCGCTGATAACATGAATCAAGATTTTAAATTAGACGAAGCTAGATTAAAAAAAGAAATAAAATATAAAATTGATCCAGTAAAATTATTATGTGGCGAAGCTAGACGAAACTTACCAATATTATATAACATTGAATGTCATAATAATGTTATAGTTATTGAAAATCTTTTTGGGAGAGATAAAAGAACCGTACAACTTTGGGTTGTTAAAAATACTGGAAATATAATTGTTTATCGATTTTTAAATGGCTCAAAACTTAATTATCACCAACCAAAAATGTATGTTACAGATTTTATTAATAATGGTCATCTGTTAAAAGAAATACTTTTTATTAAAAACGTTGATCAAGACTTACAAGAAGTTAAATTAAAAAGAAAATATAAACCAAGATATTATAATTTATTTGATTTACTGACAAACAATTATTTATGGACTGGTAAAAATAGTACATCACTTGCTGAATTAAGAGATGCGTTTATTGATTATATTAGTATTGATTATATGCCAGATGAAGATATGCCAGAAGACCCAAATGAATGGTATAAAGATATTAATATTATTGATTTAGCCGATCAATGGGAGTTTGAAATACATTGTACAAATAAACCAATAGTATATGATATGGATAGTGATGATTTTTGGTATCCAGAAACTGAAAATGATTATGAACTTATAACATTAAATGAAGCTCGATTAAAAAAAGAATTTAAAAAATATTTTCAATATCAACCATTTATTAGAACAACAGATCAACAATATGGTGATAATATTTGGGGCGTTAAACGTGAAGAATTTATGGGTTGGTTAGATAATTATGGTATTAATGATTCATCAATACAAGGCATGGCTGATGAAATTGAAAGAAATTCAATTGTTATTGATTTTGTTGATGATGAGTGGCGAACTGTTGAACCTAAAGAGAGAGAAAGGGTGTGGAATGGCGTTGAAAATGATCTTAAATATGATATAATTCAAATGAAATTTGATCAAGAAATATCAATAAAATTATATTATTATCCATTTGAAAATGATGATAACCTTTTAACACTTAGAGTTAGCTTTAATCAACCATATACTTGGCTTAATGGTGATGAACAATTAACTGAAGCTAGATTAAAAGGAACACCAAAAAAACTAAAATCTTGGGGTGAATTGAAGGTCGGAGATTATGTTAAAGCATTAGTTAGTGTTAAAGATAATCACACTAATGAAAATATTATAACTAAAGACAAATTTTATGAAATTACCAGAATTACTATGTCGTCAATTACAGTTAAAGCAAATACTGGTCGTAATTGTACGAGTATGCGCAGTAGTAAAAAATTATTTCAAATTAGACCAACAAAACTTAATGAAATTAAATTAAAAAAAGATTTTAAAATTAATATTGGTGATAAAGTTGTTTTCGAATCTGAATTTATAAATGATTGGGAGCAAAAAAGTAAAAGATTAAGAAACCAAATAAGAAATGAAGCAAACGATATTAATAAAAAACATTTAAACGATTTATTGGATGTTTGTGAATTAGATTTGGTTTTTTTGTATAAACATGAAAATATCCCGGGTGAAATTTCAGGTATCCAAAATGATATTATTCGAGTTAGTTGGGGTAATGTTGAAAAATTAATGCCGCTAAAATATTTTAAAAAATATCGTGATTTATCTGAAGCTGAAATTAAAATAAAACCAGAATTAAATGAAGAAGTACAGTTTGAATATTTTTCTGATGGTATTAGATATGACGCACTAAAAGATGCATTAAATGATGAATTATGGGATGATAATGAACATGTATTAGAAACTGATCTTCAAGATGCTGAATGGTTAACAATGATTTTAAATAAAAAAAATTATCTTGATTATTATGAATTATTTGTTCAAGAGTGCTGGAACGCTTTATATCAAAAAGAAGAATATAAGGGTTTAAATAATCAAGATGCTGTACATAAATTAGTTACTGATCGATTTACTAAAATTGCTGATGCTTTGGGTTTAATTATTCAAGATTGGTTATTTGATGGTGATATTTTAAATATTGAGTTTAAAAAAACACCTAAAACAACATTATTAAATGAAACTTATTCATTAAAATCATTAAAACGATTTGAGGTTAAAGATAATTTTGTAACATTTGGTTTTAAAAAAATTCCGGCATATAACTTTATCAATAAAAATAGAAATTTTATTACCTATGTTATTTTAACATATAATCGACAACAATTAAAATATTATCCACAATCAAATACATTTTTTGTCGTTAGACAGGGTGATCAAATTAAAGACGTTGATTTATCAAGAGTTAAGTACCACACAATTTATATGAATAATGATTGGATAACTGGTTTAGATATCGAACGATTAATGAAATCAAAACATACAATAGATGTTAAAGAACTAAATGGTGCAATATATCATTATGTTTGGGATCCAGAAACAGAAAAAGAGAAAATTGATGGGGTTTATCGTATAAATAAAGAAACCGGACATCTGGAAGATTATTTAACTGAAGCTAAATTAAAAGGAACACCAATCAATGGTGTTATTGAAGTTAAAAAGTTTGGTCCAGTAACGGTTACCGCTACAAAGGTAAGAGAAAAAACAGATATGGATAAAACCGGTCAATATAAAAATAAAATTAAATTGGATTACGAGATTGATGGAATAAAAAAACCGCCGACTTTGATATATAATTCGTATGATAAACACAAATATTCAGATTATTTAGAAAACAATAAAAAATGGGATCAATGGATGTCAGTTCTTCAAGAATATTGGGGTGAAATTAAAAAATATTTTGAAGATAAGGGATATCACCTCTGGACATATTAATATCAGTGAACTACCCATTTGCTAAAGACAAATGGGCTTCGGGGTTCGCTTTAAAGTATCCTTGATAGGATTCGAACCGGGAAACTTGGTGCTTAAAACCAATACGGTTGCCAATTACGTCATGGGGGTAAAATAACACCACTAAACATTCTAAACTGTTTGTAAGACAGTCGCCTATACCATTCGGCTACTCGACCAAGAGTTTTGGTGGTCAAGATGGGAATCAAACCCACACTTAGTTTTATGGTATTCTAAGTGGCGTTTTAAATATTTTCAAAGAACTTAATGTGGCCCACCTCGGAGTCGAACCGAGACTGTATCTTACGTTGCCCTTGATCCTAAGTCAAGCGGGTTTGCCAATTTCCCTAGTGGGCCATTTTAAAATTTGCACAATAAAAAACCTAAAATTTGCACAATAATTTGGGTGTTTAACCGGGCTCGAACCGGTGATAACAGAACCACAATCTGTCGTGTTACCAACTACACCATAAACACCATATTGTAGGGATACAGGGATTCGAACCCCGGACCTTTACTATATAAGAGTACTGCTCTAACCAATTGAGCTATATCCCCATAAGCGGAAGGCGAGGGATTCGAACCCCCAAGCCGCTATTAGCGACCTACTTGTTTTCAAGACAAGCCCCTCGTCCAACCGGACACCTTCCAAAATTTATTACATATTGCAATTTGCAATTTGCGAATTATAAACAAAAGATCAAAGAACATAAAAACAAAAACCCAATCAATTTAATTTTGATTGGGTTTCGTGTAACTTAAAAAATTTATCCTACCTTATGGAACATTAATATCCACCACACCCAATCGACTTATCAAATGCACTGATAAGAGCGAAACTAATAGGGATATAACAGATATATTTTTCATATTTATTTTTTTCTATTATTAAATATATTCAAAACTCATTTTATATTACAAATATAATATAAAAAAAATTAAAAATCAAATTTTATTGTATTTTTTTTTTAATATTTAAATGTTTTGTTAATATTTATTAAAAAATTAGTATAATATGGGATTGATAAAAATATTAGAAGAACACGTATTAGAAGAAGGTAGATTTGAAAATGCTATTGATAAATTTGCCAAATCAGAACAAGATCAAGAAATTATTAAATACTTGTCAGACAATGATCCTTCTGGTAATAATAAATATCTCAATTGGATGGGTGATAAAGTGATTAATAATAACGATTCAAAAGAATTTGTTGTTAGTTTAATTAAAGATTTTCATCAAATGGTAAACAAAATAACACCAGAAGTTGTTAGAGAGGTTTTTGACGAAAACAATATTAATGAAAAAGTTAAAAAAATGCTGTCAGCACCAACTAATATTAATTCATATGAAAACGTTAAAGATTTAAGTAAAGTTGTTGATTTAGCAAAACAAATGTTATCTAGACGTGAAATTAAAAAACTAGCAAAAAGCGAAGCTGAAACAATATATGAAGACGATATTTATGAAATTTTAGTTCCACGAACATATAGAGCCTCTTGCCATTATGGTACTGGAACTAAATGGTGTGTTACAAGTCGAGATTCTGATATTCAGTTTAGAGGGCACATAAATCGTGGTGTCTTATTTTTCGTTTTAGATAAAAAAATAAGAACACAAGTGCATAACCCATTATATAAAATTGCTGTATTTTATACAGAAGACAGTAATAAACCAACAATCTATAATGCGTTAGATCAAACTATTGGTAATAATAATTTAAATAATATTTTCCCATCAAATATGGTTAATGCAATAAAAACATATATGGATAAACGTAAAATTGTTTTTAAAATAATCGATAATAATTTATTAAAAAAAACAAAATTAAATATTACTGATAATCGTTGGGTACCTATAGACTCTGAAGATTTTAACGACTTAAAGTTACGAGACGAAGAAACTGGTAGTATTGTTACTTTTGATATTAATAGTAAAAAAAATATAATTAAGATTATTTTATCATACCATGGTACAACAATTCAAACATTAAATGAAGAATTAGATCTTAGTTTAATTAAAAGCATAAAAAAATTTATTAATTTTGAAACACAAAGTTTTAAAACAGTACCAGAAATTCAAACAAAAATTAATAATTGGATTAGTGGCGTTGCGAATAAAGTAATTGATAGTTTCAATGGAACATTAAACATGCTTAAAGTTGGTAAAATCTTAGAACAAATGGCTGAAAGTAATAATAATACAATTACTGGTAATTTTGAGGGTAATTGGATATTTGAAGTTACCCGGCGACCAACCGTTAATCACCCAATTTCTAAAATAAAGATTGCATGGCCAGAAGATCCGGATGATGATGTTCTTAATTTAAATTGTTCAATTAGTTTTAATGATAATAC
>Ga0265293_10013291_pt1 | contig 10710 bp, 11 predicted proteins | sample Munlanlewell138R_FD_192505 | JGI IMG/M metagenome (GOLD analysis project Ga0265293, IMG submission 192505) | Leachate microbial communities from a municipal landfill in Southern Ontario, Canada - Leachate well 138R | ecosystem: Engineered > Solid waste > Landfill > Unclassified | place: Canada... | reverse complement strand
CAATAACCAGCTCACACTTTATGATGCCTTGTTTTGAGGAAAATGAAATATTAAAAACATAATGACATGTATATCAGGATTATATATTTTTAAAATCCCGTGTATTAATTTTTATCGGACAATAATGTTTTTATTTTATGCTTATCCGCTTGTTTCCCTAAAATAATTAAACTTCTTTATTCTAGAAATTAATTAGACTTCTAAGCAATTCTTTGTTAGTAAAAAGTAATATTTAATAACATAAACTATAGATCGTTGATAATATCATAAATCATTAGTCCATAACTTTAAATTTGTTTGATTTCGGACGCACTTTATATTTTTTTGAAGATGAAGCGTGCTACATGACGCTAATAATGGCGGAAGCTCCTCAACTTGCTTTCCCGATAAATTGGGACGACATTATCGTCATGTAGGAGTGGAGGCAATAACCGCAGCAAATCAAGCTCACGGCCTGTCCCGAAAGTCGGGAAACACCTTTAAAATAGACAAAGGTGAGTAATGCCAACCGACCAAAGGGAGCTCATAGCCTGTCCCGAAAAACGGGAAACAAAAAAAAAGCAGATACTTGTGAATAAAAAGAAAAAATCCAACTTTTTAAGATTATCTTAGTTTGAGTGCTAGTATGGGGAAACAAGCGGATAAGCATTTTTTATTTAAAACGCTCTGATAATAAATGGATAAGTAGAGATCCTTCCCTCAGAAAAATAAAAATTTTTCCAAGGTTCATGATGACAGGTTTAATAGTCTAAGGGGGCAAAAATCAGGGTTTGGAAGTGATGGCGCATCGCGCCATCACTTCCAAACCCTGATTTTTGATTGAACACCCTATCACACCGTCATCCTGATGTGGAAATAAAAAAAAATCTCAGTTTTTTTATTTTCCGAAGGATCTAATTTAATCCATTTCTGTTGATGATTAGGGGGTGAGTCGTTGGTTATCAACGTTTAGTTTTAAATTTATAGGGGTGGAAAATTGGCTTTTACAATCCGCGACATAAAGGGGTGACTCTATTTGATTATTTACTGGTTTACAATAATTCTTCTGCTCTATGGAAATTCATAAACTTAATCTAATGAGCTAATCATTTATTTTTCTTTGAACTAACTAAATTAACCTCGGTTATACTATATTTGACAACTAATAAGAAATTTTAAGATGAAACCAGCGCAAGCTTTTAGAAAAATCACAGAATATTTTAGTTTAGATTCCGAAGTTGAGTCTCACGACTTTATCCATGCCGAAATACTTAAGGGATTAAGGTTTAAAGGAACAAATCTTTGGATTTTAGTTTTTGCTATTGTTGTGGCTTCTGTTGGATTGAACGTGAATTCAACTGCCGTAATTATTGGAGCCATGCTTATATCTCCACTAATGGGACCAATTAACGTGATGGGTTACAGTATCGCAACTTATGATTTTGATTTGTTCAGAAAGGCAATAAAAAACTTCTCATTTGCCGTTGGAACAAGTTTAGTTGCTTCTTCTATTTATTTCGCACTAAGTCCATTATCTACAGCCCATTCTGAATTGTTAGCCCGAACAAGTCCAACAATTTACGATGTTTTGATTGCCTTTTTTGGAGGCGTGGCTGGGATTATCGCTATTACAAGTAAGAATAAAGGAAATGTAATTCCTGGTGTTGCCATTGCTACAGCCCTTATGCCACCATTATGTACAGCAGGTTACGGTTTAGCAACAGCTCAGTTCGAATTCTTTTTTGGAGCCTTATATTTATTCACCATTAACACTGTTTTTATTGCAATTGCCTCAGTGATTGTAACGCAATTATTAAAACTGCCTATCCGAACAATTGTTGATGCTAAGCAAAAGACAGTTATCAACAGATGGATTACTATTGTGAGTGTAGCAGTAATTCTACCAAGTATTTATTTTGGTTATGGATTAGTGCAAAACGAGAAATTCTCTGAAAAAGCAAATAATTACATTGCAAACGTGAGCCTTTTTGAAGGGAATTATCTTTTGAAAAGTGATGTGAATCAAAATAAAAGGGAAATTACTCTTGTTTATGGAGGAACGGAATTAGATGAGTTTCAGAAGGAAATCATTAAAGAAAAAGTGCATGATTTCGAAATTAAGAATGCAAATATTATAATTAAACAAGGTCTTTCATTCTCTAATTATTCCGATAAAACAGAAGAAGCCTTAAAGTTGAGAGAGGAAATTTCTCATCTTTTAAGTGAGGTGAAAAGACGTGATGTACAACTAGATAGTATTCAGCAAAATCAGTACATGGGACGTGTTTTGTTGAGTGAAATTAGAACAATTTACCCACAGTTTGAATCCTGTACTTATGCAACTTCTTATAAGTTTAAAGGCAGTGCTGATACTCCTTATGAAACAGCTTTAGTACTTTTTACTGTTGATTCTGTAGGACTTAAAGCTGACGACAGAAAAAGAGTAAATACTTGGGTTCGGTCACGCCTGAAGACACAAGATATTGAGGTATTCTTTGAATAAGTATAAAATACTTAATTTTAAAAAATGACTGAAAGAGTTTCAAGGCAGAGAACTGAGATCGAAAAACTTACAGTTGGTGTTTGTGATGGATCAACACGGATTTATGATTATTTAGTAGGAAAACTTGAAACCATTTCTTCTCGAAAGGGAATAAAGAAAGCATTATCACGTCAGCAAATAACTTTAAATGATAAGATTGTCAAATCAGGTGATTATGTTCATCAAGGTGATTCCATTGTTGTTTACGAAAATGAAGTAGTTAACCACAAATATTTTGAACTTGATTTGAATGTTATTTATGAAGATGATGAATTAGCAATTGTTGAGAAGCCAGCTGGGATTCCTGTTTCTGGAAATACCTTTAAAACACTTCAAAATGCTTTGCCTCATCATATACATAAAAGTGCTGCAAAAGATTATCTTCCAATTCCCCTACCTGTCCATCGCCTAGATGCGCCAACACATGGAATTGTAGTTGTGGCAAAAACACACAGTACGCGTGTTGCTCTTGGAAGGATTTTTGAAAATCGGCAAGTGAAAAAGTATTACCAGGCAATAGTTCAAGGGAAACTTGAAGGTCGAGGAACATTAAATTCTTCTATTGATGGGAAAGAGGCGTTGACTCATTTTCAATCTTTAGCCGTTTTTCCGTCTGTAAAAAATGAATGGAACTCGCTGGTGAATTTATCCCCAGTAACTGGAAGAATGCACCAACTAAGAATTCATTTGTCTCGCCTTGGTTTTCCGATCGTTGGTGATAAACAATACGGAAAAATAGGTTTTACGCTTAAGCACAAAGGAATGTTTTTAGCTGCCGTTGGAATTGCTTTTAATCACCCTAAAACCAATGAAGAACTCATGTTTGAAATTGAATTACCAAATAAGTTTAGCCGATATTTTAAACGAGAAGAAAGTTGGGTAAGAAGAATTAAATCTTAGTATTTGAATGGTGTTTAAATGATGTTTAAAGATGAGGGAAATCTCTTTTACCAACCCTGAATTAAACACAAATCCATCTCTACTCAAAAGAAAAACTACATTTTTCCAAAATAATAAGAATATCCAAACCCGATTGTAAAGTAGCTTGTGTTGTTTTTTAGTTTTGCAGGGTCAATGCCACTAAAAACATCTATACCCATTTGATTTGGAGAAAGTTTGAAAGCATGTAAAGCATAGCCCAATGCCAATCTGAAAGATGTCTTTTCTGTTGCCATTAATGATAAACCAAGTGTAGGTTCTACGAAGGCTCCATCGTTAACAAAAGGTTTCCCAAGAACTTCTTCGTTTTTATTGGTGTCAAAAAAATTGGCTGTATAACCAAGTCTCACCCCATAATCAACCCCAAAGTTTCCGTAGTATTTCTCTTGTCCGATTTTTAGAAAGGCACCTGCAAGATGTAAACCTCCTGACATATCAATATTGTTTTTAAACTGATTGACGTTGAAAAAACCATAACGCAATCCTATTCCTAGGGAGAACGAATTATCAAAAGTATATTGGAAAGAAGGTGTTACTACTACCAATCCTTGCATTAAATCGCGGAAAGCGTAGTTGCTTACGTTATTTGGTAAACCAACTTCTACTTTAAAAGATGAGTTAGGTATGAAATCAACTTGAGATTGAGCAGTGAAAACTGAGCTGATTAAAATTAATAAAATGATTAATTGCTTCATAATTTATGTTTGTTTAATCGATAACGTAACGCGGGGCGTTTCATTATACTGATCAACGATTAATTTCTAATTTCTATTCGTTTTCTAGTTTTTTGATTATCAGACTTTGCTTGATAAAAGTAAAAACCATTCTCAAAATCGCGGGTATCAAATTGGATGATGTTTCCCCCTTTTTTATAGGTTTTATGTTCAATTACCCGGTGAACTGTATCGTCGACTGAAAAAACACTGATTTCCACTTCCATTGGAGTGTTCATTTCCATAAAAATCGGTACAACACCGTCAGCTGGATCTTTTTCAATTGGATGTAAAATTAAGTATAATTTTTTTTCTAATTGATTGCGTTTCATTCTTCCGACAAGGATTTTGTACCCAATCAAAAAAAGTAAAATAATCAAAGTAATCCAAGCAACATTTACTATGGATTGTTGTATATCTATTACTAATAACATCATTATAATATAATTACACCATCAATTTTAGCTGTTTTTTCATAAATTGAAATTACGCTTTCTGAGCTCATCATTATTTCCTTCACACTGATACTTGTATAAGTTCCCTTGCTTGAAGGTCTAATTGTGATGTCTGATGCTTCATCAAACATGCTGGTAATGAGTGCGATTTTTTGATTGTCGCTAGGTGAAATGAATTTAAAGAGATATAAACTAGGCCATTCTAGTAAATCTAATTGTATTTTTAATTTGTCAAATTGTTCTTCCATGTCTATACTTTCGCCAGCAAAGTTAATCTTTTTACTTCTTTCTTTACGTTTTCAGAGAGAATATTGTAGTTCTCTTTGAGCGTCTTAATCAAAGGTGAGTCTAGGAGTATTTCAGTTTTCTTTAAGTCCTGTAAAAGTTCCATCGGATCAGGTTCCTTGCTTCTTGCCACTTTTAATTCGTTTTGAACACTTTCTTCTACTGCCCAATATTCTGCGTAAAGAAATTCTGTCTTTAACCAATCTTCAATTGCATTAACAAGCGCACCACAAGTTTGTGCTTGTAAAAGTTTTGTTTTATGAAGATTTCTTTGCTTGTGAAATTGATGAAATGCGGTCACAAACTCTTCAGAGAAAGTTGTTTTTACATCTAGATTCGTGTGGGTTTTTTCGGCTGGTTTCTCTTGATTTGTCAACAATAGAAAAGCATTGTATTGTTTCTCCATTTTTTTTATTCTAGACATCCAAACCATTCGAATAGGAGGATGTGTAAGAAAGTACTGTTTCAACTCGAAAAACCTCTGTTCCCATAAATCTTCCAAATCGTCACCTTCAGAATGCGGGAAAAATAAATGTGCTTGTTCTTTAGTCATGGAAACAAAATTAATGACTTCCTTTCGTTTTTCTTTGATTTAACCTTAATTTCGTCAAGCATTCAAATAATTTGCACTTTAAACCTTCATAATGAGAAAATACAAATTAATTATTTTCAGTTTAATTCTGTTTTTAACGACTTCTATCTCTAGTTTTAGTCAAACAAATGGAGAAATAGATAACATGCGTAGTGATACGATTAATGTTCTCGATTACCGAATAAAAATGGATTTAACGCAAATGGCAGCACAAATTCTAAAAGCATCTTGTGAAGTCAGCTTTGAAAGTAAAATGAATGGAGTGGAAGGTATTTCTTTGGATTTACTTCAACTTACAATAGATTCTGTAAAATCTGCTGGAACCCACCTTACCTATACCTACAACGATTCACTTTTACGGGTAGATTTTATATCGCCTTTAAATTCAGGTGATCAAAGCACAGTAACTGTTTTTTACCGTGGAACACCACAAAAAGACCCTTCAGGATTTGGAGGATTCTATTTCTCTGGAAATTACGCTTACAATTTAGGAGTCGCTTTTCAATCAGAACCTCATAATTACGGTCGAACTTGGCACCCTTGCTTCGATAATTTTGAAGAACGTGCTTCCTACGATATAGAATTAACAACACCACAAGGAATTACTGCCTATAGCAATGGATATATTCACAGCGAAAGTGTTGGTCCAAATAATGAGAATATTCGCCGTTGGGTTTTGGATGAAGAAATCCCTACCTACTTGGCATGTGTTGGAGCAGCACCTTATACTCACGTAGCACAAACGTATACGAGTAATTTAACCAATTCTCAAACTCCAGTTATGTTAATTGCAACTCCACAAGATACTACAAATATGAAGAATTCCTTTGCTAATTTATTTGGAGCAATGGATGCTTATGAAGCTAGTTATGGTCCTTACGAATGGAATAAAATAGCCTTTGCTCTGGTGCCTTTTAATGGTGGAGCAATGGAACATGCAACTTGTGTGATGTATCCGAAGTTTGCAACAGATGGAACTTTGTCTTATGAAACGTTAATGGCGCATGAACTGTCTCATCATTGGTGGGGAAATCTAGTGACTTGCAGAACTGCAGAAGACATGTGGATAAACGAAGGTCTGGCTTCTTATAGTGAATCAATATTTTTGGAACATGTTTATGATTATGACCGCTATATTAAAGAGTTAAAAAGTGTTCACAGAAATGTAATTCAAAAAGCACATTACGATGATGGCGGTTTTCTGTCGATTTCTGGAGTTCCTCATGATGCAACCTACGGAACACATACCTACAGCAAAGGCGCGACTTTAATGCATAATTTGCGTTCTCACATGGGCGATGCTGATTTCTTTGCAGGATTAAAAGCAATTCAAACAAATTATGCGTTTAAAAGTATTAATGCAGAGGGATTTAGGGATGAGCTAACGAGTTCAACTGGATTTAATGCTGGTAAGTTTTTCGATAATTACATTTTTAATCCAGGATTTAATGGATTTGAAATTGATTCATTTAGTGTGGATACACAAGGAAGTCAGCTAGATGTTAAAGTATTTATTCAGCAAAAGCTTTTTCAGGCTCCAAATTACTTTGAAGATGTTCCTGTTCAAATCACGTTTGTGGATGCTAATTGGGATACTTTTTCTGTAACGAAGAACATTTCTGGAGCAACTCAAAATGTTGATGTTTTGGTGCCTTTTAATCCAGTTATGGTTTATTTGAACAAGGAAAGTAAATTACTGAATGCCGTAACGGGAGAGGATTTGATAATTACAGGACCTACCACAAAGCAATTGGATTATGCCTATTTCTATTTGAATGTTCAGGAAGAAAATGATTCATCATTCTTGCGTATTGAACATTATAGAGTAGCTCCAGATGGATTTAATAATTCAAGCTTAGGTCATCAATATGCGATTTCTCCAGATCGTTATTGGAAAGTCGATGGAATAATTTCGAATAGCTTTAAAGCCAAAGCAAGATTGTTTTATGACAGTAGAAACACTGGTGGAGGGAATTTGGACAATGGATTAATGATCGACCACAATGGAGTTGCTTTCCATGAAGACAGTTTGGTGTTGTTGTGGAGAGCTGATAAGAAAACAGCATGGGACGAATATGGATTTTATGATTCTTTCACTCAAGGAAGTGCAACAGATGGCTCTGGAAGAATGGAACTGACAGAAGTTTTAAAAGGAGAATACGCTTTTGGATTTCGTAAAAGTACTCTGAACACTTCAGGTGAAAAACTTCCTGAAAAAATGAAAATCTATCCGAATCCTACAAAAGACAATTTACATATTGAATGGGAGTATGCACAGGGAGATAATCAGATCAAGATTTACGATATCAATGGTAAAGTGATGAATAAAAAAGCGATGGAAGGAAAACAATTGGTGGTTTCTACAAAGAACTATCCAAGTGGAGTTTATTATGTTGCCATTTATGATCAAAAAAACCTAATTGGAAAGCAAAAATTTATAAAAGAGTAAATGAAAAGAATTTTAGGAATTGATTTCGGAATGAAACGCACAGGAATCGCAATTACAGATGAAAATAATATCATCGCTTCTGGATTAACGACTGTTCCAACAAGAGAAGTAATGACATTTCTCATTAAAACGGTGAAAGACAAAAATGTTGGAACCTTAGTTTTGGGCGAGCCAAAACGCCTGAATATGGAAGATTCGCATAGTTCTCAGAATGTCCGTTTATTTAAAGAAGCATTAGAAAAACAATTCCCAGACACAGCAATCGTTATGATGGATGAAAGATTTACCTCCAAAATGGCGATGCAATCCTTAATAGCAGGAGGAGTTTCCAAAAAGAAAAGACAGCAGAAAGAGTTGATTGATGAGGTGAGCGCAACGATTATTCTGCAATCATATATGTCGACTTTATAATGATTAATTGTTGCCCCACCAGTTGTCGGACAATTCGTTTAATTATTAACGCGTTATGGGTTTTTAAAGTTACATGCTACGGCGAGTTTGTAGCTCGTGGACATATAACTTTAAAAAAATCCAACATAATTCTCTTCATATCACAATAAGCTATTATTTTAGAGCTAAATTTGCGACTATGATAACTGATTTTTCAAAAACCAACTCAATATTCAATCAATTTCTTTCTGAAATTCGTGATGCTAAGGTACAAAAGGACCGTATGCGTTTTCGTAAAAATATTGAACGCGTAGCCGAAATAATGGCTTACGAACTCTCAAAAACATTGAAGTATTCTGAGAAAGAAATTACAACTCCGCTTGGAGAAGCAATGATGAATACTTGCGATGATGAAATTGTTTTAGCAACGATTTTACGTGCTGGAATTCCTATGCACCAAGGGCTTTTGAATTATTTCGATAAAGCTGATTCTGCTTTTGTTAGTGCTTATAGAAGACATACAACAAAAGTTGATTTTGAAATCGATGTAGAATATTGTGCTTCACCAAGTTTGGATGGAAAAGTATTGATCATTAGTGATCCGATGCTGGCGACAGGGAATTCTTTGGCTGCTGTTTACCAAGTTTTGAAAAAGCATGGAATTCCAAAGCAAATTCATTTGGTTTTTGGAATTGCTACTGAACAAGGATTAAATTTTATTGAGAAAAAAATGCCAAAATCTACTAAGATTTGGGTAGGAGCAGTAGATTCAGAGTTGACTGCACACTCTTATATTGTACCAGGATTGGGAGATGCAGGTGATCTTGCATACGGAGAAAAAGTATAGATAAATATGTGGACTTACCTCAGCTTTGTACTTTTTAGCTCATGGAAGTTCATGTTTACTCCTTTAGCTGGACCCGCTGCTGGACTTTCTTTTTGGGAAACTTTAATCACTTGTCTAATAGGTGGATATATTTCTGCTAGTTTGTTCTATTTTGGAAGTAGTTATTTTATGAGACTTTCTGTTGAAAGGCATGCTAAACGAGTGAGAAGAGCTAAACTCAAAGGTAAAAGAATTCCAATAAATAGGAAATTTACTAAAACCAATCGCAAGGTAATTTATTATAAACAAAAGATTGGAAGGTTGTTTTCCTATTGGGCTTTTCCTTTGTTTTTATCAATTCCTGTGGGTACAATTATTGTTGCAAAGTTTTATAAGCACTATAAACAAACATTTCCATTGGTTATCTTGTTCTTAACGATAGATTGTTTCATCATCACTGGTGTAACTTATTTTATTAAAGATTTAGTGATATGAATTTTATAAAAGATGTGTTTTTTGATTTAGACAGAACACTTTGGGATTTTGATAAAAACTCTGAGAGTGCATTGCGCATTATTTACGATGAATTAAAATTAAGTGATCACTCTTCCTCTTTTGATGCTTTCATGACAATTTATAGAGATGTCAATGCCCGTTTTTGGAGAGACTACGCCGAAGGTAAAATCGATAAACTTCAATTGAGAAATGGTAGATTTATAGATACTCTTAAAGAATTTAAAATTAATAATGTTAAAATGGGAGAACAGATGAGCGATCGTTATCTTGAAATCTCTCCTTTTCAAACACACCTTTTTCCTTCAACAAAGGAAGTGTTGACAGATTTGAAAAACAGCAATTATAATTTACATATTATTACCAACGGTTTTAAAGAGGTACAATTCACAAAATTAGAAAACAGTGGTATTCTTCACTTTTTTAATGATGTTTTGTGCAGCGAAGAAATTGGACAAGCAAAACCACATCCACTAGTTTTCGAAGGTGCATTAAAACGAACAAATGCAATAGCGGCGAATTCAATTATGATTGGAGATGATTTTAATGCCGATGTTGTTGGAGCAGAAAACGCTGGAATTCGTGGAGTTTTATTCGACCCTTTTAAAATATATGAAGGCAAATCTGGTCTCGAAAGAGTAGGGCATCTGGAAGAAATTCCTCCGTTGATTTTAGGGGTTTAGGTTGGTTTTTTTTTTCGCAGATCTCGCAGTCCCGTACAGCTGTCGGGAACGCAGATTTATATTGGTGGATGTAGTTGGTGGGGCTCGCAGATCCCTTTTTATGTTTGACGTTGGTTGATTTCTTCCTCATTCTCACTTTCATTCTCACTCTCTATTCACCTCTGTTTTAATTAAAAGTGGCGTCGCTACCAATAACTGCACAGTTAAGCCCAACAAAAAAGGGGACATGTGAATTTTATGGGGATTTGATTAATTTTACCTACTAAAAACATCGATGAACTCATCCTTAATATCTCATGTTTTACCTGAGGAGCTTATAAAGTATTTTGATATAAAAGAAGTTT
>Ga0265293_10013290_pt1 | contig 10711 bp, 19 predicted proteins | sample Munlanlewell138R_FD_192505 | JGI IMG/M metagenome (GOLD analysis project Ga0265293, IMG submission 192505) | Leachate microbial communities from a municipal landfill in Southern Ontario, Canada - Leachate well 138R | ecosystem: Engineered > Solid waste > Landfill > Unclassified | place: Canada... | reverse complement strand
TATGGATGTTAGGCGTTCCTGGACCTTGGCAAATTTGGAGTAAAAAATTACATGCTGTTGCAAAAACACGTATGTCTAAATATGCAGGAACTATAAAAAGTTATGGCTTTGTATGTAGGCTTCCTTCAGGTGCGCGTCGTGGGGATGAAAATGTGGGAACCAGGGCGTTATTACGTAATAATGCAAAAAAGAAGATTCTAAAAGATGTAAATGCTTTTTTACGTGTGCCAAACAAAACAACGTCTAGTGTAGCCAAATCACGAAAAATCAAAATCTTTAATTAATATTTATTATGAAAGCAATTGTTACAATATTCCAGTGTAAGCGTGTTGTATTACCATATATATTTACAAGGTATTGTTATCCTATTATGAAGGATATTTTTCCAGGTAAAATGGAATTAAATATTATTCAACACGTAGGGGGATTTACATCAGTACCATTAACACATCTAGTTACATCACATCTAAATAATAGTAAATTAGAACTTGTGCAAAAATGGACTGAAGCAGGTAGATATGATGGAGCCAATATTATACAGCATAAAGAAAAGTGGCCACTTTATCCACATATGCCTTCATTTAAACACGGTGTAGAATTAGCAGTTAAGGGTAAGTTTGATTACCACTTATGGTTAGAAGACGATGCCTTGGTATTAGATGAAAATTGTGATAAATGGTCAGAGTATATCCCTGATGGTAGTATAGCTACTTGTAATAGTTCCAAGATCGTATGTGTAGCACATTTTTTGAGTACATTGGGATTTGATAAAAAGGTATTACCAATTGTGTCTGATAAAGATATTTGGAGATTGGGAGGCAGCAATTTTAAAAAGGATGGAAGTTTAAAGCCATGGCGTGTAGAGGCTAGATTTGCTATTGAGGCGGGTGATAATAGAGTATTGTTAAAAGCAAAGCGTGCTAGGATGCATAAGAATAAACCAGGAAATAGACAACGAGTACTAGACCTTATTAATTATGTAGCTCCTGGGGAAGAGCATTTATTGGCGTTGGACTTTAATTAATAAATGAGTAAATTGGTGGCATTTTATATTGATAGTTCCGCTTAGTCTAGCGGAATAGTTTAGGTCGGCATGGGTGCCTACCTATCGTTCCTTTTTTGCAAGGAGTGCAAAATGAGACAAGTGATCTTGGGTCTGTTGGTGGTGGGTTTGCTGGTTGGGGCTGCTGTGGCCCAGTACCCGTATGAGCCGAATGCTCAGACGGTTATCAATCAGCCGAACCACGCTGTGGTAAACCCGCAGCAGATGGTGCCGATCCCGCAGATGGGAACTGCGGCACCCCCGGCGTTGATCCCGCCAACCGAAAATTTCCGCCATGGCTGGCGGCAGACCTGGACACACGAGTTCAGGCCCTTCCGGGAGCACGAGATTGCTCCCCAACCCACGACACAGTGGTACCCACAACAACAGCAACCGGCTTATCAGCCGGTACAGCAGTGGTACCCGCAACAGCAAAATTCAAGTGGGTGGTACTTCAATGCCAGCACCGGCTGCTGGCAGCGAAGCATCCAGCAACCCACTTATTACTACTACCCGCAACGCCACAGTTGCTGGTAGCGTATAAATTAGCGTCCGCTGCGCCTGGCCTCGGCAGGGTGTGTTGAGGGTAACCACACTTCTTCCCCCCTGCCGGGGTTTTTCTTACACTATTGACGTTTGTTCTTGAGGTTTAAACATTTATGCTTAAACACTGAGAACAATCGCCAATAGTGTTTTTGTTTTTGGGTTAATAAATATTAATTAAACATTTCCTTTAGCTATTCAAGGAATTTGCACTATGGACAGAGAACAAATGCAGGAAGCTGTTGCTGGTGTTAAGGATTTTATCAACGAACAACAGAACACAATTACTGCATTAGTAAACACTATTAAGCGCTTAGATGATAAGATAGCCAAATTAACTGAATTTGTAACTGAAAGTGATTGTGACTGTTACGATGAATATAACAAACTTAAAGCAATGAAGTGTGCACGTTGTAAATTGCTAGAAGAACTTAATAACAAAAGGATAGAAGCATGAAAGATGTAGCGCCAGTTGCAGGTTGTTTTATGGTAGTTTGGTCACTTTTTGTAACACTACCTATGTGGTTTGTTCTAATATTTGCAATACTGTCAGCAAATGATATGCCCACTTGGGTTTGGGCGTTGTATTGGTGTTATGTACCAGCTGTTATTTTTGGTACACTTATGGCTGGTATTATTAAATTTATTACAGATTAACTATGTATGAAGGTAAATAAGTATTTTCGTATGGCAGCTATAATAGCCCAACAAGGGGATGCCAAGAACGCCCAAAGAAGGTATCCTATGGGAGCAGTTGGGATTAGAAATGATGGTGTAGTTGTAGGTGCCAGTAATCTTTGTTGCACATATAAGTGCCCTGAAGCGCATGCAGAGTATCGTACTTCTAAAATGCTAACACCTAAATCTACGGTATTTGTAGTTAGGTTAAATAAAGTAGGGGATTGGATGCTTGCAAAACCTTGTAATAGCTGTCGTAGGTTTATGAAGAATAAGGGCGTAATTAAGGTTTATTACACGATAAGTAATGGGGAGTACGGAGTAATGGTTCTCTAATAAATATTAATTAGCACCAAAGGAAACACCACAATGGATGATGTTGTATTTGAAGCCAAAAATGGTAATGCAACACTAAATACTGCTACTGGTACAATCCAGATTACAGTACCAACTGATCGTTCTTTTCTATCAATGACAAATAATCGTTTTGGTGATGGTGAAGAATTTAATGATGATGGTTATGTGTATAGGGATGGTAAACGCCTTCGTAAATGGTTTGGTACACTTTGGGATAATGGTCGCAATTGGCGTATTTGGGAACCTAAATTAAAAGATATTAAAGCGCTTGAACAATCTCGTTGGAACAGTATTCAATATTGTAAACGGTGGTTTGAAAAGTGGGTTATGCCAAAGTATAGAGATGTATGTGCAATTGGTGGGGATATTATTGAAGTGCACGCTATGGCATACAGACGTTATAGAACAGGCACCACGTTGAAGGGTTATGATAATTGTAGTAGGGAGTGGATTAAGTATCAATTTACACCGTCACCAGATATATTTAATACTGATGGTTGGACATACTCATATACACACCAATGGTTAGAGGATGATGTAACAGAGCCATTGCATCTTGATGTAGGACAACCATTCTGTGACATTGAACGTCAAAGTTGGCATATTTATAAACGAAAGCATATATTTGAAGTGGCATTTACACAAGCTATTGATAGCTGGTTAAATGAAGGTAATAACATTGAACAACCAAAGTGTGATGATATGCTATGTTTAAATATTAATGGTAGAGAATACTGGTTTGGTAGCGGTGCCACACCAATGAGTGCTTTTAGGTGGATTAAAGTATTTTGGCCAGAAAGTCCACTAAAACAGGTTACTGTCTAAGAGCTTGCTTTACTGTAATATGCAGGCTATAATGAAGTAAACTTGGAGCTTTTTATGTTTAGACTCCGTAAAAATCTAATTGTGGACATTGAATTTATTGACCACACAGCGGGGTCCCATACCTACAAATTTGTGGTATCTGGTAAAATAAGTAAAGTTACAAAAGCTGCAATCTGCATTGATTGTTGGAGATATGCAGAGCCTCATCGAGAGTATGATGAGAATGTAACTCGTTTTACTATCTGTCGTGCCGCAATTACTAGGATTTGGAAGCATACTCCTGAGTTAGTCTACACTACCCCTAAATAGGTATTTTTATGACAAAATATACTGGAAGTTTGGATTTGTCTGCAGTAGAAGAGGTATTAATCCAAACCAACGGCAATAAACAAAAAGCGGCAGATTTAATGGGTGTCCCTGTTAGCACCTTTAAGGATGCTGCAAAATTTATAAATAAGGCTGTAATCCATGCGGTTACTGAAGACCTGCAAATCAAAACAAATGATGATGCCTGTATTGTTACCTGTCGTAGTAAAACAATTAAAACTCTAGACGATGCCCTACTTGCTGGTAATGTAGATACCACTGTTTGGGAAGTAGATCATTGGGTATTAAATAAGTGGGATTGTGTAAGCAAAACAAGTCTTACAGAAGCTGCAAGTTTAACAGCCACGGAATTATGGCAAGTTAAAGTTTGGTTACGACGTAAGCAGCCTGAAGTCCAGGCATTAGAAAATCTGCTATACGAACTAAAAAACCATAAATTAAAGTTACCCATTGCTAATCATCGTAAATGTAAACAAGCACCACGCGAACTTGAAATTAGTATTGTTGATCCACATTTGGGTATGTTGTGTTTTGAACCGGAGGCAGATGCTGTATGGAATATTGATAAGTGTGAACAAATTGTATTGGATATGGTTGAGGAATTAATCCAATCTTCTAAGTATTATGCTCCGTTTAGTCAAATAGTGTTTCCATTTGGAAACGATTTTATACATGCAGATAATATATTTGGTACTACTGCAAAGGGTACCCCTCTTCCGGATGCTACATCTTGGCATCAAACAATTCTTCGTGGTGAGAAACTGGTATTTGCTATAATCGAAAGGTTAAGGCAAGAAGCCCCAGTTAAGGTCATTGTAATTCCTGGCAATCACGATAAGCACTCCACATTTATGTTAGGTCGAGTAGTGGATGCTTATTATCATAATACAGCGGGTGTGGAGGTTGTTTGTAATGCTTCTCCATACAAGTTTCATAAGTTTGGTGTTAATTTAATTGGATATATTCACGGTAACGCTTTTCCTGTTAATAGATTAGCTGCACTGATGGCTAATGAAACCCGCACTAATGGGTGGGCTGAAGCAAGATACTGTGAATGGCACCTTGGTGATCAACATCGCAAGGGTGTATCCAGACCAATGGTTATGGAAGAGCAGGGTGTGTCTGTGGAGTATTTACCTGGACTTACACCCCCGAATGAGTGGCATAAGATGAATGCCTTTAATTGGCAAAAGCGTGCTGGCATGGCGTTTGTGTGGGATAAAACAAGGGGACCTGTAGCACGATTGCAGGTAAATATTGATAGTTATACTGGGGAATTTCTAGGCCAGTAAATATGTTTTAATTAAATGTAAATGACACATTACCATTTTGGTGATTTCACCAAGATGGTTTTTTTATGGAATGACTATGCAAAAATTAACAATTGACACACTTGAAGCACTAAAAACAAATAACGGTTTCTGGTATTTAGCCACACCGTACACTAAATACCATGCAGGTATATACACTGCCTATAAAATGGCATGCGTTGCATCTGCACAATTAATACATAATGGACTTGTTATTTTTAGTCCTATTGTCCACTCTCATCCAATATCTAAGTACGGTGGTATTGATCCGCTGGATGGAAAGTTTTGGATGTCATTAGATAATAAGTTTTTGGCTATTACGAATGGGGTGATTGCGTTGGAAGCCCCAGGTTGGGATACTAGTATTGGTGTTCAAGAAGAATTAAAGATAGTTGAGGGCTATAAAAAGCCTATATATTTATTAGGCTGGGATGATATTAACTTTTTAATTAACATTAATTAGAAAGGAAACGCACAAATGTCAAAAAAGTTGTACAACTTTGAATATACTGACCAGGAAATAGAATTGGCTGCACAATTGTATGCAGATACTTATGATCAACCAATTGATATGACTGTCCAACTGGAATACCTTGAACAAGCCCGCTCTATGCTAAATAAAAAAGAACCAGAAGACACTGATGTGGATACTGAATATAATATGAAAGAAAATCCTGTACTTGATGAACCTATGCCAATACATGTAGAAATAAACTTCGTAAATGGCGGTTTTGTGATGCCAATATATTCTGTAATTTCTATGCTTTCTTGTTATTTGGCTCCAAAGATTAATACACAAAAAACTACAAATGATTTTATTAATGTAATTTTACAGGCAACACAAGAAAAGGTTATAAAGGGAAATTAGATGCAAGCACCAATACCAGACGAAGTTGACTTAATTATAGCTAGATATACATCTGGTTTACAATCATTAACAGAATTAACACACATTGCATTAAGTAGGTATGAACCTTCTATAGCACAAGAGAGTGTGCTATTAAAAGAGTCTGTTGATGCGGTTCTAAGTATTTTTTTAGGTGCATTAGTTTTTCATCAAAAATTTAAAGATTATCCACGTGATACCTGTATTGCTATGGTAAAAGAGGTGGATAAATTATCCGTTAAAAATTTTGACTTGTTTAATGCTGCATTAAATAGTGAAAAAACACCTGAAGAATTAGAGGCTTATTTAAAGGAATTGTGTATAATCAACGCAGAAGAGTGCCAATGAGTATTAGTCAAATTGTTTATGTTGGTGTTTATGTTGTATTAAACCCTAAAAATGAAAAAATTGAAAAAATTGATTTATGTGCAACACATAATTTTCCTGATGATGCCCAATTTTGTCCAAGATGTGGTAGGTCTAAAACTGTACGTTATACAACTGTTAAATCGTATGCACCAGATGGGTGGGATTATGAAATAGAGATAAATGGACATACTATTGAGGAAGAGTTTTTTTGTATAACTGATATAAAAGATCACCCTATTATACTTATTGTAAATATAATTAATTCAAAGTATGTTATTAATTACAATGCTGATTATGATAACCAAATATTACCATTAACAACTGTGGATCATGAAAAGCTTATATCAGACTTTTGTGAAGTATATAACGCTGAATTGGAGTATGTTAGTCAGTGGTTTGACCCTAAAGTTGAATATGGTTTAGTTATTCACTACAGATAGAATGATTACACCCCTAATTAAGTATTTAATTGCTACTATTCTTTTTGTCCTTAGCACTTATCTAGCTATTAACTTCTTTGGCTGGCTTTGGGGCACCATACTATTGTGTATATTTTGGTGCCACAATCTATACGTTCATTGCTATAAGCATAGGCAACACTACATACCACATACACGGTGGTATGGGCCGTAAACGCAGGGACGAAAATGAATGCCCTATTTGCGGTGAGTACATGGATGTACTATGCTCAGGCCACGCTCAAACGCCCTTTGTAGATGGACGTAAGTATGACTACATTTGCTTTGTGTGCTTTCACGTACCAAAGCTTTGGCAGTGTACTTACGGGCGTGCTAAAGATGGTTCTCAAGATGTTTGGAAGGGTCCCATTTGGGACCCTAAATCTTTATATACAGCTAAAGAATTAGTGGATGCAGGTGTTTGTGATGATTTAAGTAGGGCTTCTAAAAGTGTTAAAGCCATCAAAGCCAAATTAAAATCTAATTAACATTAATTAGCCAGGAGAACAACAATGAAGTTCAAACTAGTCAGTGGTGATTCTAATGAATTGGTTAAGCAATTCTTTTATGTAGCATGGCAAGCTTGTGGTGGCACGTTAGGTTATGGCTTCCTTCAAAATAACCCAAATGCAGATGCAGACGCAGTATTTAATAACGTAAAATCAGCAGGTGATTATCCTGGAGATTACACACCATATAGAGAGGGAAAGTATTATGCAGATTACGTTTTTGGCCGTATGCTGAAGGTTGGTATTAATGTACTTGAGGATAATGTGATTAGTATTAGTGATTATACACCAACTCCAGATTATGAAGCGTGGTGTCGTGCATTTCCTACGCATGAAGCACTACTAGAAGCAGCTGCAGTTGCTGCTAATTGTGAATTAGAGCGTATTGAATAAATGAAACAACGAGCAATTAATCGTTATATGCGTCTTGCACGTTTTGTGGGTGAAGATGATAACCCATGTTATAGCCGCCAAATTGGTGCTGTAATTACTACTGCAGATGGGGGTAGAATACTAGGTACTGGGTATAATGGACCTCCTCCCGGTACACCACATACTGATAGTGTTGAATATCTAAAAGAATTCTTTTGGCCTAAATTAACTAGTAGTGAAGTTAGTTACTTGATTTGGAAACACAATTTAGATCCAATTGTAGCTAGAGATGCCTTTGTGGATATAGCGGCTAATAAAGGAATATGTCCCCGTAAGTATTTAGCTTGTAAGTCTGGACAACGTAATGACTTATGTACATGCGGGCATGCAGAACGCCATGCAATTACAAACGCTGCTACTGACTTAAATGGCAGTGTTATGTTTTGTTGGTGTGGTGTGCCTTGTCTACCATGTGCAGATGCTATTATTCAAGCAGGTATTAAGATTGTGCATTGCCTGAATGAAGGTGAGTATCATGCAGGTTCTCGTTGGCTATTTAATAAGGCGGGAGTGGAAGTTATAGAACATGCTTCGGATGAATTTTATCTCCCACAATAATATGCCAACGTTCACTATTTATCCGTATTATACAGGTTGTTGGGTATTTGATGATGCTAAAATAGGGCTAAAAGCAGAGTCATTTGTCTGTGGGGTAAGTGAAATGATTAGTGCTTTGATTGCTAGTTTAGCTATTCCAAATGCACATAATGGATTTGAACTTAATTTCAGTGATACTCCAATTAAAGGATATCAAGTTAATGTACATTGGGAACGTAGTGAGTGTAATGGTAATTGGTATTATGGTAAAATTGCTGATAAAATAATGCATGGTTGGTTATGTCCTGCTTTATTTAAATATTTTGATAAAACACCTAAAATTATTTATGTAAAAGTAGCACCACTCCCTGCGGGTGTTGATCCAATATGGCGTGAGTTTGAGCAGCATACAAGTTATCATTTTTATTAAAAAAGCTATTACTTAATAAATATTAATTAATAGCAGGAGGACACAATGTTTAAGGCTACAACTAGTTGGTTGAAGAAATTCCTTATTGATAATGGTTATAAAAATATTGCTAATCAAATTAATGCTAATTGGTGCTGGCCCACATTGGGGGAATTTGCTAAAACTGTGCCTGCTGCTGTGTTGGAATTAGTGACACAGGAAGTGATTAAGGCTGGGGATGTGGGGGCATGTTATAAATATTGCCTATATGTACAAGATAGGGATGATGTAAGAGAAGCGATGATTAAGGCTGGGGATGGGTGGGTATGTTATTGTTATTGCCTATATGTACAAGATAGGGCTGATGTAAGAGAAGCGATGATTAAGTCTGGGAATGGGTGGGCATGTTATTGTTATTGCCGAAATGTGCAAGATAGGGATGATGTACGGGAGGCTTTGATTCAGTCTGGGGATGGAGAGGCATGTTCTTATTATCGCCAATGTGTGCAGGATAGGGATGATGTACGTGCTGTTGCTAATAAACATAAATTAACTATAGTAAAGCACAATGGAGTTCAAACTAATCAGAGGTGCTTCTAATATTGAGTATGATACGTATAAATTTACATCCCAATAAGTTAGTTACATTATTAAATATTTCAAGTATGGCAGATCATTATATGGCAGCAAAGCCACATGGGTTAACTTTACAACCTGGACTAGAAGTTGTTATCCCACTTAATCAAGTAATAGGTATACCTAGATTAGTCAAACATATTCAAGAAGGTGTAGTTATATCTTACTTTACAGGACCAGGAGACAAAAAGATGCCATCAGATAGTAATTTTCCAATTTTAGTACATGTGCCTACAACATCAACACCATTCATGGTTATTGAAGAGCCCAATCATATTTAGGCAGGTTTAAGCTTCACGGTGCTTGCTACGTAATTTTCAGCAAAATATATAGGATTAATTAATCAAGTATATCAGATGTGTATAGCACAAAGTAAAGTTAATAATGAATCCTGATTATGACTAATTATCTAATTAACATTAATTAGAAAGGAGCCATATGTATCTAAAAACGCTAATTGAGCTACTAGAAAAGGAAGACCCCAATAGGGTACTTCCAATTGGCTTTTATTATCCCCATTCTTTTCGTGGTTATTATTATGACCTAGCTTTTGTGCTTCGTCCTAATGTCACAGTTGGTGACTGCCTAGCTACGGCAAAATCTGCCGTAGGTAGCACATATGAAGGCTGGAAAGGTGGTGAATATACAATGGATGAATATACTGAAGTATGGTTTTCTAACGTTGGTGACTCTGTGTATGCAGACAAAGCTGGTCCATTATTGTTGTCATATATGCTTGGTAAAAAACCCAAAATAATGGATTCTTACTCCAAGGAGATTGTGTATGAAAATCAGGTATAGCTATTAATACATACGGATATACACTTGTAAAAACATGTGATGAATGTCCTGAACAATATGATGTTTTTAAGGGTGCTGAACTTGTAGGCTATTTACGACTAAGACACGGTTGGTTTCGTGCAGATTATCCCTGTATTTGCCATAGTGGTGGTGAAACTGTATATGAAGCTTATCCCGATGGGGATGGCGCATTTGAAGATGATGAACGTGAACATTATTTAAACGAGGCTATTGATGCTATTGATATAGCTTACCAAAATGACCCAAAAAGGAATGAACAATGATTAGTATTTTTCTAACACTACTTTCCTGGTTTATTAGCCTAGTAGTAGGCCGTGCAATTTTCACCCTTGTGGTATGTCTTGTGGGGGGTCTAGTTGCCTTGCTTGTATTTATGTGGATAATTAAAGTTATTAAACAAACATACGGAACTAAAGTGTCATTATATGTATTTGGTATATCTGCTGGAGTAATTTTACTTACTGGCTTAATTTGGCCCTGGGTGACAGCCGAGGAAACAGTTAATCCCACCATTTATGTGCATGCCAAAGAAGCCATTAGGGGTAATGCATTTACATCACCACTAGGCATT
>Ga0265293_10013289_pt1 | contig 10712 bp, 7 predicted proteins | sample Munlanlewell138R_FD_192505 | JGI IMG/M metagenome (GOLD analysis project Ga0265293, IMG submission 192505) | Leachate microbial communities from a municipal landfill in Southern Ontario, Canada - Leachate well 138R | ecosystem: Engineered > Solid waste > Landfill > Unclassified | place: Canada... | reverse complement strand
ACCATTGGGTTGAGCAGTCCTACCCCGCCGAAGAAGTCAGCCTTCGCAGCTCCACCAGTGACAACGTCGTCATCGTAGACTCCACCGCCGGACGGAACGACGTTATCGGTGAAATGGACCGGCCCTCTGCAAAAGAGCTCCTCTTCAAGAACGCCATATACCTCCACCGGGGCGTCCAGTTTGTCGTGACCAATCTGGACATAGAAAACCGGCGCTGTTACGTTCAGGAAACCGACGTCAACTACTACACCGATTCACTGGTCAAACTGGACCTGCGGGTACTGACCGAAGACGAAACGCGGGACTATCCCCAGTGCCGGGCCGTCGTCGGTGATGTTCTCGTCCGGAGTATCGTCGGCAAGTTCAAGAAGATCCGTTTCCACACTCACGAAAACGTAGGATACGGTGATATCGATCTGCCGGAAGAACAGATGCACACCCGGGCGGGGATGCTCCTCTTCCCCCCGGAGACCGCCGTGGGTACCGCCCTTGAAGGCCTTTCCCAACCGGGGCGGGCCGTGGGACTCAGCCGGTTGATCCGCCTCTTTCGGAACGTTGCGCCGGTCTACCTGATGGCCCAGGTTCAGGATCTGGGCATCCACGCCACCGTCCGGGACCCCCACTTCCAGCAGCCGGCGTGCTTCATCTACGACCGCTATCCCGGAGGCAGCGGCCTGTCCGAGGCGTTCATGGAACAGCTTCCCCTGATCGCTCACGCTGCCGGTGAGCGCGTTACCGCCTGCCCCTGTGACGTTGGTTGTCCTTCCTGTGTGGGTCCACCCGACAGCAGCGACGGCTGGGACGGAAGCCCCAAAGAGGCGGTGACCACACTGTTGACCGCCTGGACCAACCAATGACCAAAAATCATGAGTGATCTCTACAACCGCCTTCGGGAAATCCGCAGTCGAACCGGGTCGGCCCAGCCATCTTCATCCACTCCGATCTCACCCACGTCCGGTACCCACCCGCCGCCCGCCCGCCCGCCGGCTCCCCGCGTCTCTGTGGCTCCCGGACCGGACTGGGAAACCCTCCATCCCGGCGTCTTCGGCCGAACGACAGTGCGGCACCTGCCCCATACACCCTTTTCTCCCGACGGCCGCTGGGAAACCCTCTCGTACCTCACCCGGCAGCCCCGGGGCCGCACACCGGTCTTCATCGATACCGAGACAACCGGACTTTCCGGCGGAGCCGGGACCGTCGCCTTCCTGGTGGGCCTCGGCATACCCCTGGACGCCGGCCGCCTGGCTGTCCGACAGCTCTTCCTGGCCGACCCCGCCTCAGAACGCGATTTTCTCGACCGCCTCCTTGAGATACTCGCCGCCGTTTCCAGCCCCCTCTACATCACCTACAACGGCGGCAGTTTCGACCTCCCCGTCCTGCGCAGCCGCTGCATCATGAACCGCCTCACCTTTCCCGAAGAACCCCACTGGGACGTCCTCCACCCCGTCCGCCGCCTCTACGCCACCCGGATCGGCTCCTGTTCCCTCGGCAACGTAGAAGCCCGCGTCCTCGGCCGCCCCCGCATCGACGACATCCCCGGCAGAGAAGCCCCCGAACGGTACCGCGCCTTCCTCACCGCCCGGACACCCCAACCGATACTGCCCATCATCGAACACCACATGCGTGATATCGCCCATCTTGCGGAAGTTGCATTGATATTGAACTCCGTTCTGCAGAGCGACACTCCCCCTGCCGCCGGAACCACCCCCCTCGCACAGCTGCCCCCGGACCCCGTCGAGCTGGCCCGCTTTCTTCTGCGTTACGGTGACCCCCAGGACCGGAAGCGGGCCCTCACCCTTCTGGAAGGAGAGTACCACCGCCATGGGGTACCCACACGGCGCTGGATTCGCGTACGAGAGCTTCTCGCCGGTGAACTGCGGCACACCGGGGATGCACCCCGTTACCGGGCGATACGGGAAGAGCTATACGGCGTGTTACAACGCAAAAGTGACCTTGTGGCGCTGGTGAAGATCCTGGAGCACCGGGATCGGGACTACCACCGGGCAATGGTCGCCATCAGAGAGTGGGCAGACAGATCAGGCTGGGACGGTGAACTCAGGCATCGCTACGATCGACTGGAACGGAAAGAAGCTCGTCGTAGAGAGCTTCGTACTCGGCCGCCGCATGGTCCAGGCTGAAATCACGACTCATGGCGGTTTTCTGCATCTCCCGTATCTCATCACCGTTGGTTCGGTATTGGTCCACAGCGTGAGCCACCGCCGCAAAGATGGCGTCCGGGGTATGCGCTTCAATATGAAACCCCGTCGTCGAATCCACCGTATCCGCCAGACCACCGGTGCGCGTAACAATGGGAATCGTCCCGTAGCGCATGGAGTACATCTGGTTCAACCCGCACGGTTCATACCGGCTCGGCATCAGAAAAAAGTCGGCACCACCCTCAATCTGGTGGGCCAGCGCGTCGCTGTACATGGTAAGACCGGCAAAGTTCTCATACCGTTGGGACAACTCCCTGATACGGTCCTCGCACCACCGCTCTCCGGTGCCCAGGACAACCCACTGCAGAGGCAGTTCCTGAAGCAGACGCTCCGCTACGCCGTACTCCCGATCAAAGAGCTCATCAATTCCCTTCTGCGTCGTGAGTCGGGTCACCATACCGATAAGAGGTGTGTCCGGTGATACCGGCAGATCAAGTTCGTCCTGGAGACGACTCTTGCAAATCCGCTTGCCCCGCATATCCTCAACACCGTATCGGGCGGGCAGAAACGGGTCGGTATCGGGATTCCAGACATCGGTGTCAATTCCGTTGAGAATACCCCGCAGGTGGGGAGCCCGAATCTGCAGTGCCGTGTGCAGACCGAAGCCGTACCGAGGCTGCTGTATTTCCCGAGCGTAGGTCGGACTGACGGTGACGACACGGTCGGCGGTGAGAATCGCCCCTTTCAGCAGGTTTACCGAATCCCCGTTCATAAGTCCCCCATCTTCAACCGTTTCAAAGGAGAGACCCAGGATGGCCTGCGCTTCAGGAACCGAAACCGTCCCCTGAAAGGCAAGATTGTGAATAGACACGACCGTAGCGGCCGATCCGACCGTCGAATCCCCGTAGAGGTACCGCTGGTACACCGGCGTCAGGGCGGACGACCAGTCATGTACGTGAATAATATTGGGGCGTATCCCCTTCATAAGAGCCACCTCAAGGGCCCCCCGGGAGAGCAGAGCGTAGCGCAAGAGGTTGTCACCGTAGCTCTGGTCGGGAGACGGGCCGTAGATACCGTCACGCCGGTACAGATCGTTGTGCTCAATCAGATGAACCCCAACCCCCTGTAACGACGCACTGAGAACGGCGCACCCAAATCTACCGGGGCCGAGTTCAACAGCTATAGGCGTTTCATCCCGGGTGAATGCGTCGGTGTCGACCATCTTGTATTTGGGCATAACCACATCAACCGTATGTCCCCGCCCCGCCAGCCCCTGGGCCAGGGCGGTCACCGCATCGGCCAGTCCACCGGCTTTAGCGAGGGGATAGTATTCACTCGTTACAATAAGCACGTTCACAGCTACCTATAGTAACTGATTCGGAAGTCCGACTCAAATAGATATCCAAGCTTTTCGTATAATCGAAGAGCAGCCAGGTTGTGGGGCTTTACAAAGAGGGCCGTTCCCCTTCCTTCGTCGGCCAGCCGGCGCATCATGTGAGACATGAGGTAGCGGGCAAGCCCCCTGCCTCGCCAGGCGGGAGCGGTATAGACCCCGCCAATCTGATCGGTCCGGTAGCCCCTGGCGTTGGTAGCAACCCGCCCAATGGCTTCGCCACGGTAGTAGGCGACCAGCACTTCCTGAGTCTGCAGGCTTTCGGTAAGAGTGACCTTGCTCATGGCGGGATCTACTTTCCGGCCCGGCAGCAAAACCTCTTCCGCTTCGTAGGCAAGATGAAGGGGCAGCAGACGTTTCCATTCGGATAAACTCGGTGTCCCCACGGTGATATCCGGGTGCGGTGATTCCGGCAGAGCCGCCGAGACTTTGGAGGAGTGCCTTAAAAGAAAGTAGTCTACGGTGATCGCCGGTCTGCCGGCAAAGCACCGGATAAAGGCCAGAACATCGTCCCGTTGACCCATGACGGCGTAGAGCTTCAGAAAGGAACCCATCTGTTCTCGCAGCTGCTCCGGAACGGGTGCCTCCGGCGCCACCCCAAAGGGGTAAAAAAAACCGCCCGGGCCGTGGTAAATCGCCGTGGTATCCCCAAAACGGTAAAAGCGGCCGCCCTTTTTCAGTCGCCGGTCAACCTCCCCGGTCCGGTACTTCTCGCTCATGACGGTAGTGTACGGTTCGTGGCCGGTCAGAAAAGCCTCAAACCCGGGATCCCCGAGAGTCGTAAAAATGCGCCACTTCCTCTCCGCCGCCATTTCCGATCGCTACCTGCCGCCGCCGTCAAGACCAATGGGCAACTGTCCGGCAGGCACAAAGTCTCCCCGGAGGGCGGCAAACCCCGTTTCAAAACTGTCGACACCCCAGCCGTATACCGCAAGGGCCGAATGGACCCACCGAAGATCGGCCAGGTATACCGGTGTCAGAATGCTGTAGACTATGACCTGCACGTCCATGTCCCGCACAGTCTGCAGCACTTCCACACTGTTTGGATCGCTGACGAGGAACACCACCGTATCGTAGTTTCGTGCCGTCGCGGCAAAAGTGTTCCGGTCAACGGCAGAAGAGAAGTAAAAGGCGGGGTTGGTAAACCGAAAGACCCCGGCATCGGGAAAGTAGCGTTTTCCCACCCGGATGAAATCCATATCCTGCCCCGCCAGGAGAATACGCTCATCCGGTTGGGGAGTGTAGGGGATGTTCCCGTTTCTGATGACCGTAACACTGCGGCCTGCCTGGTCAAAAAAGAACTCCTGCGCCGGAAGGGACCGCATGAACGTCCTGATCCGTTCGACATCGGGTATCAGGGGAACCCGGTTGTCCGGTCTGAGATAGGTGAGCTTTACCCGGAGTATTCGGCGTACCGACTCGTTTACCCGATCGCGAAACGCCGCGTCGTCGGTATAGGAGGTGATCAGACGGTTCCAGATAGGGCCGTCAAATTCGGGCGTCTGGGACAGCATGACGATATCGTTCCCCGCTTCAATCGCCCGTTTTACCAGCTCGGCAAAATCCCAGCCCTGGCTCTGCCCGTATTCAAGGGCGCCACCCATGTACAGATCGTCGGTAATGACAATTCCCTGAAATCCCAGACGGTCTCGAAGTACGTGCTGTTTGAAATAGGGAGATATGCTGGCCGGTACGTTGTCGCCGGTGATCTCCGGGAAACTCAGATGGCCGCTCAGTATTGCCGGGACACCCTCCCGGACGAGCATGCGAAAGGGCAGAAGGTCCCGATTCCAGACGGTGTCAAAGTCATCGTGAATAACCGGCAGCATGCCGTGGCTGTCACCCCGGGCGTTTCCATGGCCGGGAAAGTGCTTGGCCGTCGCCATGACACCGGTCTGGTCCAGCCCGCGGAAATAGGCGACGCCGAGCAGACCTGTTGTCACCGGGTTGTCGGAAAACGCCCGGGGCCCGATGACGTGGGCTTCCGGGTTGATGTAAACGTCCACCGTGGGAGCGAAGTTGAGATTCACCCCCAGGGCGCGCAGTTCCAGGCCGATATGGTGGGCGCTCATGTATGCGTCATAGGGGAGCCCGGTGGCGCCGATAGCCATATTGCCGGGGGTAATGGACGTCCCGTCCTTTATGTGGCGCACCCAGCCGCCTTCCTGGTCGGTCGCCGTAAACAGCGGGATCGACAGGCGGGTCCGCAGGCTTTCGGTCTGCATGTCCCGTATGGCCGAGGCCAGGACGGAGATGTTCTCACCGTTCCAGCCGAATATCTTCACCCCGCCGATGTTCCGTTCACGAATCCACCGGAGTATTTCCGGTGTCGGAGCTTCCGTCGTCCAGCTGACCATGAGAAGCTGGGCAACCCGTTCGGCCGGTGTCATCCGGTCAAGGAGGCTCTCGATCAGCTGATCTGCCTCAGGGCCCAGACCGGTATGGTCGTCGGGTGCCTGAAAGGTCCCCTCCCAGAACGGTCCGTACCGGGCTTCTTCGGCGGTGACGGTCCCGCCGGCGAGAATCATGGTGATACAAAACAGCAGAGCCGCAACCATGGCATGACCGTACCATGACCGGGGCGGTATCAACAAGATTCTGAATACCCTGGCGCTGCCGCCTTACCGCACCGCGGCCGCCGCATCCCGCGTCGCCGCCGGTGTACCACGCACCGCTGTCGCCGGCGTACCACGCTTCGCCGCCGCCAGGTCGGCCAGTCTTTGTCCCGCCGCGTGGGCCGCAATGGCTCCATCTGCCGCGGCGACCACCAGTTGCCGGAACGGCGTGTTCCGGACATCACCCACGGCGTACAACCCCGGCGAAGACGACTCCATCAGCTCGTCGGTCCGTAGGTACCCCTGGTCGTCTTTGTCGACAAATGGAACCAGGTCGGTTGCCGGGTCGGAACCGATAAAGACAAAGACCGCTCCCACCGGTTCCTGGGTAGTTTCACCGGTCTTGACGTTGCGTAAGGTCACCTCAGAGACGGCATCAATGCCGTATTCGTTTTGGGCACCGCCGATAGATTCAAGGACCGTGTCAAATCTGACCTCAATTCGCGGGTTGTTGAGTACCCGCTCGGCTAAGGCACCCTGGGCGCGGAGGGTGTCCCGGCGGTGGATCATGATAACCCTGTCGGTCAGGCCGCTCAGAAATGTCGCCTCATCACACGCCGCATCACCGCCCCCTACAACCAGCATCGGTTTACCGGCAAACATGGGGCCGTCGCAGGTGGCACAGTAACTGACGCCCCGCCCCGAAAACTCCTCTTCTCCGGGAACTCCCAGCCGGCGGTGGACCGCGCCGGTCGCCAGAATCACCACGGGCGAACCGTACAGCTGGCTGTCGGTCCTGACCAGGTACGTCCCGTCGTCCTGTCTGGACAGGGATTCCACATCCTCAATCGTTATTTCAGCGCCGAATGAGCGAGCCTGCGTCTCAAACCGTTCGGAAAACTCGTCGCCGTCGATCGGCTCGGGAAAGCCGGGGTAGTTTTCCAGACTGTTGATGACGTTACACTGCCCGCCGGCGGCGGTGCGTTCAATCAAGAGTGTCCTGTGGTTTCCCCGGGCGGCGTACTGCGCTGCCGACAGACCTGCGGCGCCGCCTCCGATAATGATTACGTCGTACTTGACCATATTGAGCCCCTTTCGAAATCTCGGTTTTGAAGGAACCTAATATATATAAAAATTGCTATGCGATGTCAATCAACCGGACGGGTAACCGGACTGGTAACCAGACCGGTTACCGGAGCGGACGGAGAAAATAGTTAATTGGTCTCTCCCGTTTACCGATACACATAATTGGAGGCATAGCATGAAACAGACCACCGGGGTGTACCTCTTCCTGGAACTTCTCCAACACCAGACGGAAATGATTGACCGCCTTGCAGAAAAACAGTCAGTTCTGCAGGGCTATATTGCCAGAAAAGACTGGATGGCCATGGAACGCCTGGTTCCCGAAATGACGCAGCTGAGCGAGTCCGTCGCACGGATCGAAGAGCAGCGGAACGACGTCTTCATGGAACTAAGCGCGTCATTTGGAAATATCAACTCCTTTGCCCATGTACTGATACGCCTGCCGGAGGATCTGCGGGACAGTATAAGTCGACAGTACCGGGCACTCAAGATAGCGGTGCTGCGGCTGCAGAGCAAAACGGCGACGATGGACGCCTACGTACGGTCCAGCATGGCGACCAACCGGAACGTGCTGCGAGAGCTGATTCCGGAACACGCCGGTACCGGATACACCCGAGAGGGTCACGGTCACTTTGCCACAGCTTCGGCGGTTGTGGTTGACCGGGAACAGTAAGCGAGGGGGATATGCAATCCACATTTTCGGGAATTGAAATCGGTAAGAGGGGAGTTCTTGCCCACCAACGGGCGTTGCAGACGGTAGGACACAACCTTACCAACGCCTCTACCGAGGGGTACAGCCGACAGCGCGTCCATTTGCAGGCGACTTCTCCCATTTACCGTCCCCAGCTGAACCGAGCAGAAACGGCGGGGCAGATCGGACAGGGCGTGGACATCGCCCGGATTGAGCGCGTTCGAGACCAGCTTCTGGACGGCCGCATCATCACATCAACCGGCGATATGAGCTATTGGGAAACGAGAGACCGCTACGTTCTCCAGCTGGAACAGGTGCACAACGAGGTCGGCGACACATCGGTTCGGAACCTTATGGACCGGTTTTGGGACTCCTGGCAGGAACTCTCCATCTACCCCGATCAGCGGGCCGCCCGGGAAGCGGTTCTCCAGCGGGGTGAGTCCCTGGTAGACGGTATTCGTCTGCGCTACGGAAATCTCGACCGAATTTCATCTATGGTGGAGCAGGAGATCAAGGGCAGCGTCACCCAGGCAAATACGCTGATCCGTGACATCGCCGCAGTTAACCGTGAGATCACCAACGTAAAGGCCGCCGGTGACAGTCCTAACGACCTGATGGACCGTCGGGACCTTCTGGTAGAACGGCTCGCCCGTATCATGGACATCACCGTGGACGACCGTGACCCCGACGAGTTCAGCGTGTACACCGCCGGATACCACATCGTTCAGGGCCGTATTGCCCGTCCCTTTGATCTTATGCCCAACCCGGACAACGAGGGCTACAGCCAGGTGGTATGGGCCCACAGCGACGAAGCCGTTCGATTTCGCGGCGGTTCTCTGGGGGCGCTGCAGGAGCTTCGGGACGACGACATCAAGACGGAGATTCGTTCTCTGGACAGCATGTCGATCAACGTGGTCGATCTGGTCAACGAAATTCACCGGGACGGATACGGCCTGAACGGACGAACCGGTCAGGATTTCTTTTCCGAGTACCCCGCTATTCTTAACGCCCAGGGAAATTTCGATTCGAACCAGGACGGCGCTTTCGACACCAGCCTGATCTTCCGGGTAAACGGCAGCAACACCATGGACCTGCAGGCCCAGATCGGGTTGGAAGGTACCATGCGGCTTCCTTCGGTATCGTCCGGGGCCGTTAACGGACTGATCGACGTTCCGTACCGTTCTACGGACACCGTAGAAGATGTGATTACCCGTATCAACAACGCCGGGGCCGACGTGGTCGCCCGACTTGACCGGCAAGGGCGGCTCGAGTTCAAGGGGACACCTGCCGCTGCAGTGGAACACCGGGACTTTGTCATCAGGCACCTCGAAGATGACGGCCAGTTTCTGACCGGGTACGCCGGTCTCCTTGCAGAAAGCGGTCCAGACGGTGCTTTCCGATGGGACCAGGCCGATGCCATCCTGACCCTCCGGGGCGAAAGTGCGGACAGAGCGGCCGCCGGATACGCTGTGGCTCCCCTGCAGCACCCCTCAGGATGGATGGAAGTGAACCCGGACATCCGAAGAGAACCGGCCTCCATCGCGAGTTCCTTCTCCACAGCCGGAGGACCCGGAGAAACGGGTGACGGCAGAGCCGCTCTGGCAATTGCACAGATTCGGAACACCCCGGTCGGCATCGGGCGGACCGAAACCCTGGACGACTACTTTGCCGACAGCGTGGCCCGGATCGGTCTGAAAGGCGAGCAGGCCGAACTGTCTTTGAAGACGACCGAGCGGATTCAGAAAGACCTGACCGACCTGCGGCAGGCGATCAGCGGCGTCAACCTGGATGAAGAACTGGCGGAGATGATCAAGTTTCAGCACGGCTACCAGGCAGCGGCCCGTTTCATTTCCAACATCGACCAGATGCTGGATACGATCATCAACCGGATGGGTGTGTAACACCGAGGAGCGTAGTAGACCATGGACCGGATAAGTACAAACCTGCCCAATGACAGTATGCAGTTCTACCTCAAGGAACGGACAAAGGCGATGGAGAAGCTGACCAACCAGCTGGCAAGCCAGACCCGGATCCAGAACCTTCGGGATGACCCGTTGGCGGCGTCTCACGCTACTCGATACCGTTCCTATACGGTGCGACTCGAACGGTTCAGCGACAACATCGCGACTATCCGGGACCGGAACGTCATCGCCGAGGGGTACATCCAGCAGGCGTCGGACATGCTGCAGCGGGCCCGGGAAATTGCGGTCCAGGGCGCCAACGGTACCTACGCCCCTGAGGACCTGCGCCACATGGCCAATGAGGTGGACCAGATTCTGAACGAACTGGTCGAAGTCGCCAACGCCCGCGGATCCGACGGTACGACCATCTTTTCCGGAGACCGGAGTAATCAGCTGCCCTTCAAGGCGGTCCAGGGCATCCGGGCAGGTGGCGAAGGGGCCATTACTACCGAGGTCCACTACCGGGGAACGATAAACCGACAGGAAGCGGAGGTAGGGGAGAACTCCTTTATCCGCACAAACTGGCCGGGTAATGAGGTGTTCTGGGCCGAAAATCAACAGATCCACTCCCGTACCGACGCCCGGGGGTTTCAGGTCGACCGGAATGGGGTGATCGCGATTGACGACGTGGACATAGAGGTCCGGGAAGGGGACACGGTCCACGCCCTTATTCACCGCATCAACGAGTCCGGGGCGCCGGTGAAGGCCCATATCGATCCGGTCCACTCGGCTCTGGTGCTGCAGAGCACCTCTCCCCACCAGATATGGCTGCAGGACGATCCGCAGGCGCGGGTTCTGGAGAGTCTTGGTCTGGTCCGCTCTGTTGAGGACCCGCCGCCGGATAACATCGCCCCGTCTGCCATGCGGTCGGGT
>Ga0265293_10013287_pt1 | contig 10713 bp, 6 predicted proteins | sample Munlanlewell138R_FD_192505 | JGI IMG/M metagenome (GOLD analysis project Ga0265293, IMG submission 192505) | Leachate microbial communities from a municipal landfill in Southern Ontario, Canada - Leachate well 138R | ecosystem: Engineered > Solid waste > Landfill > Unclassified | place: Canada... | reverse complement strand
AGCTTCGTTCTGTCGGCCAAGGTCCTGGATCCGCAGTTCCAGGGCCAGATCAAAGAACGCCTGAATAGCCGGGATGCCGTGCGTCTGGTCGGCGGGGCGGTGAAGAACGCGCTGGAACTCTGGCTGCACCAGAACGTCGAGCACGGCAAGAAACTGGCCGATATCGCGATCAAGCAGGCTCAGGCACGGGCCCGGTCGGCCCAGAAGGTCGAGAAGCGCAAGAGCTCGGGCGTCGCGGTGCTGCCGGGCAAGCTGACCGATTGCGAGTCCAGCGACGTCGGCCGGACGGAATTGTTCCTGGTCGAAGGCGATTCGGCGGGCGGATCGGCGAAAATGGGCCGGGACAAGGAATTTCAAGCCATTCTGCCGCTACGCGGCAAGGTTCTCAATTCCTGGGAAGTCGATCGCGACCGGCTGTTCGCCAATAACGAAATCCACGACATTTCGGTTGCCCTGGGGGTGGACCCGCACGGGGCCGACGACCAGGCCGACTTGTCGGGACTTCGCTATGGCAAGATATGCATCCTGTCCGATGCGGACGTGGACGGCTCGCATATCCAGGTCCTGCTGCTCACCTTGTTTTTCCGGCATTTCCCCAGGCTCATCGAAGCCGGCCACGTCTATGTGGCGCGTCCGCCTTTGTTCCGCCTCGACGTGCCGGCCAGCGGCAAGCGTCCGGCGCGCAAGATCTATTGCCTGGATCAGGGCGAGATGACCGCGTCACTGGACAAGCTGCGCAAGGAGGGCGTGCGCGAAGGGGCCTGGAGCGTCAGCCGCTTCAAGGGCCTGGGCGAAATGAGCGCGGAGCAGTTGTGGGACACGACGCTCAATCCCGATACCCGCCGGCTCATGCCCGTGACGTACGGCGCCGCGGGCCGGGCCGCGACGGTCGTCATGTTCGAAATGCTGATGGGCAAGGGAGAGTCCTCGCAGCGACGGGTCTGGCTGGAAGAAAAAGGCAATCTGGCCGACGTAGATTTATAAAGCGAAATACACATGGATAGCACACAAGCAGGATTGTTTGAAGACAATGGCGATACGGATGGGCTGGCGCTGGCGCAGTATGCCGAGCAGGCTTATCTGGACTATGCGGTATCGGTGGTCAGGGGCAGGGCGCTGCCCGAAGTCTGCGACGGCCAGAAGCCCGTGCAGCGGCGTATTCTTTACGCGATGCAGGCCATGGGCCTGGGGCCGAACGCCGAGCCCGTCAAGTCGGCGCGGGTGGTGGGCGACGTGCTGGGCAAATACCATCCCCACGGGGACCAGGCGGCCTACGACGCCATGGTGCGCATGGCGCAGGATTTCACGCTGCGCTATCCCTTGATCGACGGCCAGGGCAATTTCGGTTCCCGCGACGGCGACAACGCGGCGGCGATGCGCTACACGGAAGCCCGCTTGACGCCGTTTTCCCGGATTTTGCTGGACGAGCTGGACGAGGGCACCGTCGACTTCGTTCCCAACTACGACGGCAGCCAGAACGAGCCGGCCATGTTGCCTGCCCGCCTGCCCGTGATGCTGCTCAACGGCGCATCCGGCATCGCGGTGGGCATGGCCACGGAAATTCCGTCGCATAATCTGCGCGAGGTCGCGCGGGCCTGTGTCGCCATGATCCGGCAGCCCAGGATCACCGACCAGGAGCTGCACGAGATCGTGCCCGGGCCGGATTTCGCTGGCGGCGCGCAGATCATTTCGCCGACCCACGACATGGCGCAGATCTACGCGTCGGGCAGGGGCACCATCAAGGCGCGCGCGCGCTGGGTCTTCGAGGAAATGGCGCGCGGGCAATGGCAGCTGGTGGCTACCGAATTGCCGCCCGGCACGTCGGCGCAGCGCATCCTCGAGGAAATCGAGGATCGCACCAATCCCAAAGTCAAGGCGGGCAAGAAATCCCTGTCCGCCGAACAGCAGCAGACCAAGGCCCTGGTGCTGGGCATGCTGGATTCGGTGCGCGACGAATCGGGCAAGCAGGATGCCGTGCGTCTGGTGTTCGAACCGAAAAGCAGTCGCATCGACCGTGACGAATTCGTCAACATGCTGCTGGCGCAAACCAGCCTCGAGGGCAACGTGTCGCTGAATCTGGTGTGCATCGGCCTGGACGGCCGTCCGGGTCAGCGCTCGCTGCGCCAGGTACTGGATGAGTGGCTACGGTTCCGCGCCGACACGATGACCCGCCGCACTCGGTATCGCCTGGACAAGGTCACCGACAGGATACACGTGCTGCGCGGCCGCATGGTCGTGTACCTGAACGTCGACGAGGTCATCCAGACCATCCGCGAATCGGACGAGCCGCGCCAGGCCTTGATGGACCGCTTCGACCTCAGCGAGCGTCAGGCCGACGACATCCTGGAAATGCGCCTACGGCAATTGGCGCGCCTGGAAGGTTTCAAGATCGAAAAGGAGCTTGCCGCGCAAGAGATCGAACAGGCCGCCCTGCAGGAGCTGCTGGACAGCCCGAGCGCCTTCAAACGCTTGATGATCAAGGAGATCGAGAGCGATGCGAAGGTGTACGGCGACGACAGGCGCACCCTGATCGAGCCGGCGCAAAAAGCGGTCATGCAGACCAAGGTGGTCGAGGAGCCGGTCACGGTAATCGTTTCGCAGAAAGGCTGGCTGCGCGCGCGGCAAGGCCATGGCCATGATGCGACGCAGTTCAATTTCAAGGCGGGCGACAAGTTTTATGATGCATTCGAGTGCCGCAGCACGGATGACCTGGTGGCCATATCCAATACGGGCCGGGTCTATACCGTCGCCGTCTCCAGCCTGCCGTCCGCGCGCGGCGACGGCCAGCCGATCACATCCATGATCGATCTGGAGCCGGGGGCGCACGTCGCGCACATGATCGTCGGCGTGCCGGAGGATCGTTTCGTCCTAGGCACGTCCCGGGGCTACGGTTTCATCGCCGGCTTCAAGCACATGACGACGCGCCAGCGGGCGGGCAAGCAGTTCATTACGCTGGATGACAAAGACACCCTGCTCAAGCCGATGGCTTTGCGCAGCGGCGACCGCTACGTCGCCATGCTGACCGCCAGGCAGCGTTTCCTGATCGTTGCGCTGGACGAGCTGAAAACCCTGTCCGGCGGCGGGCGCGGCACGATATTGATGAGCGTCGACGACGCGGACACCATCGCGCAATGGGCGCCGGCGGGAGAGCAGGGGCTGCAGGTGGGCGGGGTGTACAGGAACAAGGACACGACGGTCATGCTGGACGCTGAAACGATGGCCGGCTACATCGGCAAGCGCGCGCGCAAGGGCAAGGCGCTGGACATCAAGATCAAGCAGCCCAACCTGTTCGCGATCTGAGTCCGCGCCATGCCGAAGCGGATTTCCGTTCTAGAATGCCGTATTCATCATCCTGTCTTTTTGTCGATACGAACGTCATGAGTTTCAACATCACCGTACACCCCAGCAAGCACGTATTCACCGCGGCCGCGGGCCAGTCAGTGCTCGACGCGGCGCTGGACGCGGGCATCGTGTTGCCCTACAGCTGTCGCAACGGCGCATGTTCCTCCTGCAAGGGACGCGTCGTTTCAGGGGAATATGATGCGGGGTCCAGCCCGGCGGAGATCCTTACGCCCGAAGAGCTCGAGCAAGGCTTCACCCTGTTCTGCCAGGCGGTGCCGACCTCGGACCTGGAGATCGAGGCGCATGAAATCCGGATGGCCGGCGACATCCAGATCCGCAAGATGCCGTCCCGGGTGATGGGTATGGAAAAACTCAATGACGACGTCATGGTGCTGACCTTGCAGCTGCCCGCCGCGGATCCTTTCCGGTTCTATCCGGGCCAGTATCTCGAGTTCATCCTGCGCGACGGCAAGCGGCGCAGTTATTCCATGGCGAACACGCCGCAGGAAAACAATCAGGTCCAGTTGCATTTGCGGCATATGCCGGGCGGAGCGTTCACCGATCATGTGTTCGGCGTGGGCGAAACCCAGATGAAGGTACGCGAGATCCAGCGTGTCGAAGGGCCTTTCGGCTCGTTTTTTCTGCGCGACGACATCGATGCGCCCATCGTGTTCCTGGCCAGCGGGACGGGTTTCGCGCCCATCAAGGCCATCATCGAGAACATGATCCGCGCGGGCGACAAACGGCCGGCGGTGCTTTATTGGGGCGGACGCCGTCCCAAGGATCTGTATATGCATCAATTGGCTGAAAGCTGGGAACAAAGACTGCCCGATTTTCGGTATATTGCCGTGGTGTCGGACGCGCTGGCTGAAGATAATTGGCAAGGGCGCACGGGTCTCGTGCACCGCGCCGTCATGCAAGACTTTCCCGACCTGTCGGGACATCAGGTCTACGCCTGTGGAGCGCCGATCATGGTTGAAACGGCGCGCAAGGATTTCATCCAATCGTGCGGCCTGCCGGACGACGCGTTTTTTGCCGATGCGTTTACATCTCAGGCGGATGCCAAATGAAAATTGCAGTGCTCGGTAGTGGGGTCATAGGGACGTCGACCGCATGGTGGTTGAATCAGGCGGGACATGACGTCGTCGTCGTCGATCGTGAAACGGGCTCCGCCAGGCAAACCAGCCGCGCCAATGGCGGGCAGATTTCCGTATCCTATGCCGAGCCCTGGGCCCATCCCCAAGCGCCCATGAAAGTGCTGCGCTGGATGTTCCAAGACAATGCGCCCATGCTGTTTCGTCCGCAATGCGACCCGCGCCAGTGGCTTTGGGCGGCGGCATTCCTGCGCGAATGCCTGCCTTCGCGCCAGGCCGGCAACATCCGGGCCATGGTGCGGATGTCGGAGTACAGCCGCCGTATCCTGCAGGAAATGCGCAGCGACCTGGATATCGCCTACGACCACCTTGAACACGGCATTCTGCATTTTTATCGCAGCCAGGCGGATTTCGATCATTCGCAACGCGGCGCCGATGCCATGCGCGATTACGGCGTCGACCGCCGCATCGTCAGCGCCGACGAAGTGATACGGATCGAGCCGGCGCTGGCGTCCGTGCGCCATACGATAGTCGGAGGCGACTACACGCCGGAAGACGAATCGGGCGACGTGCACAAGTTCACCGTGGCGTTGGCCGAACGGGCGGCCGCGGCGGGTGTGCGGTTTCTGTATTCCACGAAAGTCAATCGTCTCATGGCTGAAGGCGGCGAGATCGTCGCGGCCGAAACCATCAATCCCGAAGGCATATACGAAACCGTTAGGGCCGATGCCTTCGTGGCGGCGCTGGGGTCGTATACGCCCATGCTGGTGCGCCCCCTGGGCGTTCCGTGCATGGTCTATCCCGCCAAGGGGTATTCGGCGACGTTCGCGCTGCGCGACGAAAGCGCGGCGCCGATGGTCGCCCTGACCGACAGCGCCAACAAAATCGTGTACAGTCGCCTGGGAGCGACCTTGCGCATGGCGGGCACCGCCGAGCTTTCCGGTTATTCCAGGGCCTTGAATGAAAGCCGCTGCCGCGCCATGGTGCGCATGGCGCATGAATTGTTTCCCGAGGCGATCGACGTGGAAAACGTGCGGTTCTGGTCGGGCTTGCGGCCGGCGACGCCGTCCAACGTGCCCTTGATCGGGCGCACGCGGATCAGGAACTTGTATTTGAATACCGGGCACGGCTCCCTGGGCTGGACCATGGGTGCCGGATCCGGCCGTGCATTGGCCGATCTGATTTCGGGTAGAACGCCGGAACCGGATTTCCCTTTCCTTGCTTGAGTACACCATTATGAATGATCGATCTGTGCGTTTTTTCTCCAAGCCGGCGCGCTTGGCATGGGCGGGTGCGGGGGCGATGCTGCTGTGCTCTACGGTAGCCGTCGCCGCAACGGATGTCAGGGTGTGGCATGCCTTGAGTCCCCATAACAAAGACGTTTTCGAGGGCCTGGTCAAAGACTTCAACCGCAGCCAGAAGGATGTGATGGTCAAGCTCAAGGCCTTCGATTCGCCGGATGCCGTCGAAGCCGCGATCGAAGCGGCGAAATCCCGTGACGACAAGCCCCATCTGGCTCAACTGGACGATCATCGCTCCCAGAACGATCTGGCGTCGCGGGACTACGTTCAGCCTTTGCACGCCTTGCTGTCCAAGCATCCGATCAAGGATGCGAAGTGGTTCTTGTCGGAACAGAACACCTATCTGCGCGATACCAAGAACAGGCTGCTGGCGTTTCCGTACATGACCGAAGTGCCCGTCATGTTCTATAACCTGGATGCGTTCAAGACGGCGGGTATTACGCCGCCCGTGCCGCAGCGGGCCTGGAGCGGGTTGCAGGACCAGCTGGTGTCGCTGGCCAATAACGGATCGCGCAAATGCCCTCTGACGAGCGACCAGTCGGTCTCGGTCAATCTGGAGAACCTGGCGGCGGTGAACAACCAGCCTTACACGACCAGCGGCAACGGCCTGGTGAAGGGAACGCCGGCGTTTCAATTCGATGTGATCTACATACGTCACCTATCCCTCATGATCAGCTGGGTCCGATCCGAATTGATGCTCAAGCCCGAAAACGACGTCAAGGCGGTGGAACGGTTTGCGAATCGGGAGTGCGCCGTCCTGTTTTCCGGATCCGGCAATATCGGCTTGTTCCAGAACTCGCGCGGCTTGAACTTTGCAGTGAGCGGCCTGCCTTATTACCCCCAGGTGACGCAGACGCCGGGCAGTCCCTTCGTATCCGGCTCCGCGATCTGGGCGATTGCAGGCCATTCCAAAGAGCACGATGCGGCCAGCGCCCAGTTCCTGGAATGGCTGGCTCAACCCAAGCAGGCCGCCGAGTGGTACCAGAAGACGGGCTTCCTGCCCCTGACGCAGCAGGCATTCGCGACCACCAGCGCTTCCTATTACAAGGATCTGGGCGATTGGCGCAATCTGGCCGCCGCGTATGAAAAAGCGCCGGGGCAGACTTCGCGCGGCTTCAGGGTGAATAATTATCCGAAGATCAAAACCATGTTCCGCGCCACCCTGGATCGCGCGCTGAATGGCGAGCAGCCGGCCGTAACGGCGCTACGCTACGCGTCGGTCGAGGCCGGCAAGCTGATGCGCGAAAAAAAATAACGTCCGGGCTGCAGCACGCGGTCTTGTCGAAGCCCGCCGGTTACGCCCCGAGAGCCGGATGCCTGTCCGGTTCCCGGGGCGTTTTTCATGAGAAAAAAGTCAGCGCCAAAAAATACCATCCGTAGTCCCCAGTCTATTGTCGATAGCGTTCGGCATGCACCATGGATCCCAGGCGTGCCCATACGGGCATCCATGTACAGGACGAAATAGGTGCAAACATGAATCGACTGCTGTTGATGGCGCTGGCGTTGGCGGTGTTGCCCGGTTGCGCGGACCTGCCCGCGCAGCGGCTGCTTGCTTCGTGGCTGTCCGACAAGTCCGCCGGCTCCGCCGAATATCGGGAACCGGCGCGTTATCGCTTCGACTGGAGATTGTCGGGCGACCGCCGCGTCGGGCCGCTGCAAGTCTTTGACGACGGAGCGCGTACCTGGCTGCAATTCGACGCCGGGCAAGCGGTTCCGGCCATCTTTTCCCGTGATGCGTATGGAGATATATTATTGACATATCGCCGCGAAGGGGGCTATGTCGTCCTGGAAGGCGTCAGGCCGTTGCTGGTGTTGCGGGGCGGCGCATTGGAAAGCCGCGTTTCGCTGATCGATGCGTCCGATACGTCGTCGAAGGGGGAAGCGTCCGCGCACGTTCCCCCTGTCCTTGTCCGGCCCGCAAGCCCGCCGCAACCCCCGTTGCGCGAATCCGAGGCAGCCATCGACCCTGCTCAGACATGCGACGGGACCGCGTCGAGCGTCGTTGCGGCATCTCCATGTCGACGTTGAACCGCCGTCCCGTCACGCATGCCGTTCGCGCCACGTTTTCCTGTACCGACAGGCCCGGGCCGCGGCGCCGCGCAGAAGGGGGATTTGGTCTGGATGAAGCGCCGACCGCGTCCGTCATTTCGCTTTGGAAGCGCCGGCCGGAAATCGAACGTCGGCGTCCCATGTTCCGAAAGCCGCGTTTCGATCCGGCCCACGCGACGGTGATCGCGACGCAGGCGGATTTGCTGGCGATGCGGCCCGGCATCGCACGTCCCCTGAGCGCCCGCTTCGATGCGCCGGAGTTGGCCGACCGGATATGTCCCGTGCTCTTGAGCGACGACACGGTTGCGATCCTCGCCACGCCCGATGACGTGGGCGGCGATCATGCCGGCGAACTGGCGTGGCGTATCGCATTATCGGGAGGGCGGGATCCCTCGCAGATCGTCCGCTACGTATTGAGCGCCTCGCTATTGCTCGAGGTGACGCGCGGCGGCCTGAGTGCGCGCATTTCCTTCGCGGCGGATTCGGCGCGGGCGGCGTTATCACCTTCCTTGAAACACACCCTATAATTAACAGTTACTTATTAATTCGTGTTTCTTTCAATATGAAGACCTCCGAGATTCGCCAGAAGTTCCTGTCCTTTTTTGAATCGAAGGGCCACCACATCGTGCCGTCTTCTTCGCTGGTGCCGGCCAACGATCCGACCTTGCTCTTCACCAATTCGGGCATGGTCCAGTTCAAAGAGGTCTTCACGGGCAAGGAAACGCGCCCCTACGCGCGCGCCACCAGCGCCCAGCGCTGCGTGCGCGCGGGCGGCAAGCACAACGACCTGGAGAACGTGGGCTATACCGCGCGCCACCATACCTTCTTCGAAATGCTGGGCAATTTCAGCTTCGGAGACTATTTCAAGCGCGAAGCCATCCACAATGCGTGGGAACTGCTGACGACGGTGTACAAGCTGCCCGCGGAAAAGCTGTGGGTGACGGTGTACCAGGAAGATGACGAGGCCTACGACATCTGGCTGAAAGAGATCGGCGTGCCTGCCGAGCGCATCGTCCGCATCGGCGACAACAAAGGCGGGCGCTATGCGTCTGACAACTTCTGGCAGATGGCCGACACCGGCCCCTGCGGTCCCTGTTCCGAGATTTTCTACGACCACGGCCCCGAGATCTGGGGCGGGCCTCCGGGATCGCCCGAAGAAGACGGTGATCGCTATATCGAAATCTGGAACCTGGTTTTCATGCAGTTCGAGCGCGATGCCGCCGGCAATATGCCGCGCTTGCCCAAGCCGTGCGTGGATACGGGGATGGGGTTGGAGCGTATCGCCGCAGTGCTCCAGCATGTGCATTCGAACTACGAGATCGACCTGTTCCAGGCGCTGATCAAGGCGGCGGCGCGTGAAACCGGCACGACGGACTTGTCCGAAAACTCGCTCAAGGTCATTGCCGACCACATACGCGCGTGCAGCTTCTTGATCGTGGACGGCGTCATTCCCAGCAACGAAGGACGCGGCTACGTATTGCGCCGCATCATACGCCGAGCCTTGCGCCACGGCCATAAGCTGGGTCAATCCGGATTGTTCTTCCATCGGCTGGTCGCGGATCTGGTCGCCGAAATGGGCCAGGCCTATCCTGAACTGGCCGGCCAGCAATCCCGCGTGGAGCAGGTGCTGCGCCAGGAAGAAGAGCGCTTCAGCGAAACGCTCGAGAACGGCATGAAGATCCTCGATGCCGCCTTGGCCAATGTCCCCAAGGGCGGCACGCTGGACGGCCAAACTTTGTTCACGCTTTACGACACGTACGGCTTTCCGGTGGATCTCACCGCCGATATCTGCCGCGAGCGTGAAGTCGGCATCGACCTGGACGGCTTCGAACAGGCCATGGATCGCCAGCGGGACCAGGCGCGGGCCGCGGGCAAGTTCAAGGCCGCCGATGGCCTGAGCTACCACGGCGTGGAAACGCGATTCGACGGCTACGATCATCTTCAGGGCTCGGGTACCGTAACGGCCCTGTACGTCCAGGGCACGGCCGTGGAGCGTATCCAGGCGGGCCAGGAAGCGATCGTCGTGCTCGATGCCACGCCGTTCTACGCGGAGTCGGGCGGACAGGTCGGCGATACCGGCATATTGAATACGGGCGCGGCGGCGTTCCACGTCCAGGATACGCAAAAAATCCAGAGCGGCGTGTTCGGCCACCATGGGAAGCTGGAAACGGGCGTCCTGGCCGTGGGCGACGTCGTCCAGGCCTGCGTCGATGCCGCCCGGCGCGCCGACACGGTGCGCAATCACTCGGCGACGCACTTGATGCACAAGGCTTTGCGCCAGGTCCTGGGCGAGCACGTGCAGCAGCGCGGATCCCTGGTGGACGCCGAGAAGACGCGTTTCGACTTCGCGCAGGACGCGCCCATGACGGCCGAGCAGATCGTCCGGGTCGAACAGATCGTCAATGCCGAAGTGCTGGCTAACCAGCCGGTGCTTGCGCAGCTCATGGCATACGACGATGCCGTCGCGGGCGGCGCGATGGCCTTGTTCGGTGAAAAATATGGCGATACGGTCCGGGTGCTGGACATCGGCTTTTCCCGCGAATTGTGCGGTGGCACGCACGTGGCGCGTACCGGCGACATAGGATTGTTCAAGATCGTCTCGGAAGGTGGCGTGGCGGCCGGCGTGCGGCGGGTCGAGGCCATTACCGGCGAAAATGCCCTCAAGTGGGTCCAGCGCACCAGCGGTGCTCTGACCCAGATCGCCGCGATGTTGCGCACGCAGCCAAGCGAGGTGACCGAGCGCATCGGCCTGCTCCAGGGGCAGCTCAAGTCGCTGGAGCGCGAGCGGGATCAGTTGCAGGCCAAGTTGGCCGCGTCGGCGGGCAATGATCTGGCCGACAAGGCGGTCGTCATCGCCGGGCAATCCAAGCTGCTGGTGGCCAGCGTCGACGGCGCCGACCCCAAGGCGCTGCGGGGCATGGTCGATC
>Ga0265293_10013285_pt1 | contig 10717 bp, 10 predicted proteins | sample Munlanlewell138R_FD_192505 | JGI IMG/M metagenome (GOLD analysis project Ga0265293, IMG submission 192505) | Leachate microbial communities from a municipal landfill in Southern Ontario, Canada - Leachate well 138R | ecosystem: Engineered > Solid waste > Landfill > Unclassified | place: Canada... | reverse complement strand
CCACGCCCGTACCATCGACGAGCTTGCCCATCTCCTCGATACGGTCTGCTCCCCGTTCAGCGATAAGAGCCGGGTCTTGATCGCAGACGAGCAGCTCATCCGGGATGAAGAGGATCACCGACGTCTGCTCGACCTTCTCGCCAAGGACGGTAAGGCGATCGCGATCTTCCTCCTCGTCGATCGCTTCGATGAGGAAGCGCACCGGCGCTACAGTGCAGCGCCGGGATTCTGCGGCTACCTCTTCAGGGGGGAGGAGCTCTCGGCGCAGCTGCCGGAAGTCGGCTGCAAGCTCACGGTGCTGCCCACCCTCGAGGCCGACAACGCGATGGACCACTACGATTTCAGGGGGCTCCGGGTCCTGGCCGTCGACGACGTGCCCATCAACCTCGAACTGCTCGAACATCGACTCAGGGCGTTGAACATCCATGTCTCGACGGCCAGCGGAGGACAACAGGCCCTCTCGATGGTCCGGGAGCGCAGCTTCGATCTGATCTTGATGGACCTGATGATGCCCACCATGGACGGCATCGAGACGACCGGCCTGATCCGGTCGCTGCCGTCCATCGAAAAGAAGATGATCCCGGTGGTGGCGGTCACCGCGTCGGTGAGCGCCGAGGACGAGAAGCGTTGCCGGCTGGTCGGCATCCAGGACTTCTTGGTCAAGCCGGTACCTCAGCAGGAGCTGGTGGGCATCCTGGCCAAGTATGCGCAGGTCCACCCCACCCGACTGCAGGCGTTGGACACCGGCCGGACACCATCGGATACGACGATCATCGGCATGGACTGGCAGAAAGCACTGTTGGTCACCGGCGGGGACGAACAGCTGCTGCGTCATCTGCTCCGGCGGTTCGTCAGCGATTGGGGCGACCACCGGCGCCGCTATCAAGCGGCCCGGAGTTCCAAGGCAGAGGAGATCCGGTATCTGCACTCACTGCTCGGCGTCCTCAGCCTGCTGCACACCAAGGAGTTGCAGGCGGAGTGCGATCGCTTGCTGCACGCGGTGCGCAACGGGCGCGAGGAGGAGCAGGAGCTGCTCGCCGCCTCGTTCACGTCGATGATGGAGGCGTTCATCACCTCGGTGCGCGAGGAGCTGGTCACCTTCGATCAAATATCCTCCAAGAAACCGGCACCGACGTATGCCGGTGCCATCGCCGAGATCCTCGGCGATTTGGTCGAGCCGCTCTCCACCCGTAACCTCAGCAAGGTGCGCCGGCTGTGCGCCGCCTTGGAGGCGACTCCGACCGACGATTCGATTCGCGGCGAGGTTGAGCGTCTGTTGACGATGGTCCATGCATACGACTATGCCGGCGCCATCGAGCTGCTCGCCCTAATGGGGCATCGAAGAGGGATCGTCCATGCATAGTATCCTGATCGTCGAGGACAACCCCTTCCAAATCGAGCTGCTCTACGCATCGCTTGCGGAGATCTATGAGCTCTACGTCGCCATCGACGGCAACGAGGCGCTCTCGATCCTCACCCGGCACAGCATCGACCTGATCCTCCTCGATGTGGTGCTGCCGGACATCGACGGCTTCTCCCTCATCGCCCGCATCCGCGACAATCCGCGCCTTGCGCGCATCCCGGTGATCTTCATCACCTCGCTCAACTCGGTGGAGGAGCAGCAGAAGGGGTTCGAGGCCGGAGCGGTCGACTACATCGCCAAGCCGTACAACACCGTCCTGGTCAAGAGCCGCATCGCGCTGCACCTCGCCCTCTTCGACAAACAGCACAGCATGGAGGATCTGGTGGCGCAGCGCACCCTGCAACTGGCGCGTTCGCGCAACCTCACCATCCAGGCGATGGCATACCTGGCCGAGGCGCGCGATGCATATACGGGCGGCCACCTCGAGCGGGTGCAGCGCCTCTCCCTCTGCCTCGCCCAACAGGTCGCCCGGATGAGACCGGCCGAGTTGGATGGGCGACAGGTCGAAGCCATCCACATCGCCTCGATTCTGCACGATCTGGGCAAGATCCGGGTCCCCGATGCTATCCTCAACAAGCCGGGACACCTCACCGAGGAGGAGTTCGCCGTCATCAAGATGCATCCGCAGTACGGCGGGGAGGCGCTCAAGCTCGTGCTGGCCGAGAGCGAGGAGGATCTCTTTTTGACCACCGCCTACCAGATCATCGTCGCCCACCACGAGAAGTGGGATGGAAGCGGCTATCCGGCGGGTCTTGCCGGGCGCGAGATCCCGCTCAGCGCCCGGATCGTGAGCGTCGTCGATGTCTACGACGCCTTGACCAGCCGTCGCCCGTACAAGGAGCCGTACAGCCACAAGGAGGCGATGGCGATCATCTGCGGCGAGATGGCATCCTCCTTCGACCCGGAGGTGCTCGAGGCGCTGAGAGCCGTCGAGGACTCCTTCGACCTGATCACGCGAACGGTAGTCGAAGCTTGATGTTCGCCGGAGCGCAGACTATGATGACTCATGATCTATACCACCGAGTACCAAAGCCCCCTAGCACCGATGGTCATCATCGCCGATGACGAGGCGCTGCTCTCCCTCGAGTTCGGGAGCACCGAAGCGAGGGACCGGAACCCGATCATCGACCGGGTGCGAATACAGTTGGACGAGTATTGGGAGGGGAGACGAACTGAATTTTCCGTGCCGCTGAACGCGGTGGGAACCCCCTTTCAGATGAGTGTCTGGCAGGCGTTGTTGACCATCCCGTATGGAGAGACGCGCTCCTACGGCCGGATCGCCGCCCAGATCGGCAACCCCAAGGCGAGCCGGGCCGTCGGGATGGCCAACAACCGCAACCCCATCAGCATCATCATCCCCTGCCACCGCGTCATCGGAAGCGACGGACGCCTCGTCGGCTACGGCGGGGGGCTGGACAAGAAGGAGTGGCTGCTTGCCTTCGAGGCGGCCCATCGCCCGCTCTAGACGACGAGACGGACACCGAAGTGTCCGTCCGTGCTGCAGCGAGGAAAAATCGGTCTCAGCCGATCCTACTGCAGGGCCAGCAGGCTGAAGACCAGCGTGAAGAGAGCCACCGTCTCTACGATACCGATGACGATGAAGTAGTTGGCAGTCCCCTTTCCGGTCTCCGCAAGCGCGTCACACGCGTTGGCGCTGACCAGGCCCTGCATCCATGCCGAGAGGCCGATGGCCAGGCCGCCGAAGACGCCGACTCCGAAGGCGAGCGATGAGGCAGCGCCTGCGGCGATGGCCGCTGCGATGAAGTTCATCAACAGAAAGCCGTAGATCGTCTGTGTGAGCGGGGCGCCTGCGAAGGCGACCATGATGAAGGGGGCGGGCTTACCGTTGGCATAGCACTTCTTCCAACCGCCTACCGCCGCCTGGGATGCAGCTCCCGCACCCAGTCCTGATCCCAAGGCAGAGAGCGCCAAGGCACAGGCCATTCCGATAAATTCCAAGTTACCCATGTGAATCTCCTTCGTTGACGTTGGCAACGATTATTGTTCTTGTGCCGTCTGAGCGAACGGTTTATATGCGACTCCAGTCCACTCCATGCCGAGTTGTCCTGAGAATTCCAAGAGATTGAGCCGTACCCCATGGACCACTACGCTCAGCAGTCCCATGACGAGGTTCAGGCTGTGGCCGATGATCAACACCACGATGCCGGCGACGATGGCGGCGCCGCTGTTCATCGAGCTCGCCATCGCATTGAACGATTGGGCGATGGCCACGCTGGCCATGCCGACGGCGAAGAGGCGGATATAGCTCATGATGTTGCTGAAGGCGCTGATGGTATTGAGGAAGGTGGTGAAGAGCCCGCCCAGCCCCTTGACCATCCCCTTGATGAAGGGGGTGCCGGGGCTCTGCTCACCGAAGAGCACCACGAGGACAAAGCCGACGAGCACGACGGCGAAGACCGTCTGCACGTTGATGGCCGTCCCGATGACGAGCTGGAGCACCACCAGATAGAGGGCGAGGATCGCCACGAGCCAGCCGATGTCTGCCATCAGGCTCAGGTCCTTATGCGGCGCCTTCTTCACTACGTTGAGCGTACAGGCCAGCGAGAGCTGGATCGTGCCGACGATGAAGCAGAACTTCATCACCGTATTCTGCGCCGTCACCGTCTCGATGCCGAAGAGCTCCGGGTAGTTGGAGATCGTCGGGATGACCAGCTTCTGTAGGAAGGGGAGGTGCTCGAGAATCGCCTTCGAACCGAACCAGGTGCCGGTGAGTGCTCCCCATACCATCGTGGCGACCGAGAGTACGTAGATGAGCAGGACCAAGGTCGTCGGCTTCTTCCCCTTGATATGGATGGCGGCGGCTGCGAGCAGGAAGATCAAGCCGTAGCCGGCGTCGCCGACGATCATGGCGAAGAAGAGGGTGAAGAAGAGGAGGAACCAGGTGGAGATGTCCCCTTCGGTGTACCCGGGCACGGTGCCCAGAATGTCGAAGACCGGCTTGATGATGCCAACCCCCTTGCGGTAGCGCACCAAGGTCGGGGGGGTATCCTCCTCACCGACCTCGTCGAGGGCGTACGCCCAGGCATTGCTCCGGGCGAGGGCCTGGAAGGCATCCGCCTCATCGGCCGGCAGATAGCCGGCGATCCAACTCAGCTCCTCCTCCCGGTCCATCCCCTGGGCGATCTCCTCGAAGAGCCGCCGCTCGGAGAGCCGGTTCCGGTACTCCTTGAGGGCAGTCAGGTAGACACCGCCGCTTCGCAGTGCAGTACTGGTATTGGCAAGCGCCTCCTCTGCAGTCGTCAGCTTCTCCCGGATGTGCGCCGGGCCGGTTGCCGGGATGACCAGCTGGGTGGCCATCGCCGACGGGGGCAGCTCGAACCCCACCGTCGCGATCGCCTCCTGGGCGCCGACCGGGGAGAGGGGCAGATACGCGATCTCCGGATCGAGGGCGGCCAAATCCTTCTTGGAGAGCGTGTAGAAGCGTAGCTCGATGCCCGCAGAGCGGAGCGCCTCGATCTCTGCCGGATCGAAATCTCCCCACGGCGCAAGACGCTCGCTCTGCGTACGCAGGGCGGCGATCTCCTCCTCGAGACGCTTCTTCTCCTCGACAAGGTGCGCATAGCGGTCGGCCACCTCGGCCGAGGCTTCCGGGGAGAGCCGTTGCTGTTCGACCCGCTCCTTCTTGTCCTGCAGCTCACCGATGAGCGAGATGACGTGAGAGAGCGTGTCGCAGCGCTTTTGGATCTGTTGCGTCTCCTCGCTTGCCAAGACCTCGCTCTCCAGGTGGAGCAGGCCCGCCTTGCCCAAGGCCCTGAGCATGCCCCGCTTCTTGGCCGTCTCGACGACGATATAGGCTTTCTTCATCTCTACGATCATGCTAGGCCCCTTCCACCAATTTCTTCTTGGCGATCTTGCCGCGCACCACCGCGGCGGTCTGTTGATCGCCGAGGTAGATGCCGATGACGCGGATGTTCTCCTTCGCCTCGGGAATCTTCACCTTCTCAAAGAGGTTGACCCGCTGACTGGTGGTCCGCAGCTCTTCCTCGAGCAGGCGGATCTGTTCATCCAGGGTGACGATGAGGGCATCCAGGCGTGCATATTCGCGCAGGCTCTCGATGCCGCGGTCGACCCACAGCGGGTAGTACTCCAGATCGTAGGGGACGGAGGCGAAGGTCAACTCCTCGAAGACCGGAATGATGACGCCGGCGATGTTGCCCCGGCTCTTGACGATCGTGTCGATGGTGACCAACGTCTCGATGGAGCGATCCTCGGCGAAGAACGGGTTCTCTCCGTAGACGGCGATCCACGTCTGCATCTCGGTCACGAGGCGGCGCTGGGTCCGTCGGTGCAGCCGGATCTCCTCCTCGATCTGTCGGATGACCAGCTGCAGCTGCTGCTTCTTCAAGAGCAGCGTCGGCAGGTAGCGCTGAAACTGCTTGAGGCGATCCTTCTGGAGTTTTTGTTCGTTCTTGGTAAGCTTGACGGCCATGGACGCTCCTACTCGATCGCCTTCGGCCAGCGCGCGCGAATCAAATCGGTGCGCAGGCCGGTCTCGGCCGGCTCGAAGCAGTCGGCGAGGATCTCCCAGCCGAGGTCCAACGCCCCCTCAAGGGGGATGTTGACCGACAGGTCCATCATCCTGCGCTCGAAGAGGTCGCCGTATTTGAGCAACTTCTCGTCCCATTCGGTCATCATGAAGCCCATCGAGCGCTTCTCCAGCGACTCCTTGAAGGCGGCGTACAGCTTGATCATGCCGTCCATCAGGGCGCGGTGGTCATCACGGGTGTGGGCGTTGACCTGTTGCTTGAGCCGGCTCAGCGATCCAAACGGCTCGATGCGCCCGCCCTTGAGGTAGTACTGCCCCTCGGTGATGTAGCCGGTGTTGTCCGGCACCGGATGGGTTACGTCGTCGCCGGGCATCGTGGTGACGCCGAGGATCGTCACCGATCCGGCGCCCTCGAAGTCGACGGCCTTCTCATAGCGCGAGGCGAGCGAGCTGTAGAGGTCGCCCGGGTAGCCGCGGTTTGAGGGGACCTGATCCATCGTGATGGCCATCTCCTTCATCGCGTCGGCGAAGTTGGTCATGTCGGTGAGCAGGACCAGCACCTTCTTGCCGTCGAGGGCGAAGCGCTCGGCCACGGCCAGCGCCATGTCCGGCACCAGCATGCACTCGACCGTCGGGTCGCTGGCGGTATGGATGAACATGATGGTGCGGCTCATCGCACCGCTCTCCTCGAGCGTATCGCGGAAGAAGAGGTAGTCGTCGTACTTGAGCCCCATGCCGCCGAGGATGATCAAGTCGACCTCCGCTTGGATGGCGATGCGGGCCAGAAGCTCGTTGTACGGCTCGCCGCTGACGCTGAAGATCGGCAGCTTCTGACTCTCCACCAGCGTGTTGAAGAGGTCGATCATCGGCAGGCCGGTGCGGATCATGTTGCGCGGGATGATGCGTTTTGCCGGGTTCACCGCCGGCGTCCCGATCTCGATGAGGTTCCCCTTCATCTCCGGTCCCCGGTCGCGCGGTGCGCCGGTGCCGTCGAAGACACGCCCGAGCAGATCGGTGGAGTAGCTGACGCGCATCGGCACGCCCAAGAAGCGCACCTGATCGCCGGTGGAGATCCCCTGCGCACCGCTGAAGACCTGCAGGCTCACCAGATCGTCATCGAGCTTGATGACGTTGGCCATGCTCTGTCCCCCCTTGGAGGAGACGAGGCCGAGCTCCCCGTTCTTCACCCCCGCTGCGCGGACGGTGATGACGTTGCCGACAATGGATTCTATCTTTGAGTAGATCTTCTGCATACCTTAGCCCACCCTTCTCTCTTTTGTCGCGATCAGATCGGTGATCTTCGCTTCGATCGCCTTGAACTCTTCATCGAGGAAGGCTGTATTGTTCCAGTCCAGAAAACTCTGGCGCAACTGATAGAAGAAGGAGCGTACCTCGCTCTTCTCCTCAAAGACGAAAACGGTGCCGAGCAGGGAGAAAAGGCGATCGAAGATGTACTGCTGTCGATCGACCTGGACCGAGGCGTCCACCGGGTCGAAGGAGTTCTGCTGCAGGTAACAGGCATCGACGAGCTCCCCCTTCTGGTAGGTGACGTAATCCTCGATGGAGGTCCCCTCCTCACCGACGACCTTCATCATCTGGTTGATCTCATGGCTGGCGAAGACGACGGCACGCGCCGCCTCGACCCGCTTGGAGTCGATGACGCCGCCGTACTTGGACCACGAGGTCAGCGGGTCGATGGCCGGGTACTTGCGCGCATCACTGCGCTCGCGCGACAGGCCGTGGAAGGCGCCGACGACCTTGAGCGTCGCCTGCGTCACCGGCTCCTCGAAGTTGCCGCCGGCCGGACTCACCGTCCCGCCGATGGTGACCGAGCCGGTCCGTCCATCCTTGAGGCGGACTTTGCCGGCGCGCTCGTAGAACTCGGCGATCCGGCTCTCCAGGTAGGCGGGGAACGCCTCCTCGCCGGGGATCTCCTCCAGGCGTCCGCTCATCTCGCGCATCGCCTGGGCCCAGCGGCTGGTCGAATCGGCCAAGAGCAGGATATCGAGCCCCATCTGGCGATAGTACTCGGCAATGGTCACCGCCGTGTAGACCGAGGCCTCGCGGCTGGCCACCGGCATCGAACTGGTGTTGCAGATGATGATGGTGCGCTCCATCAGCGAGCGTCCGGTGCGCGGGTCGATGAGCTCGGGGAACTCCTTGAGCACCTCGACGACCTCGCCGGCGCGCTCTCCGCAGGCGGCGATGATGACGATGTCGACATCGGCGTTGCGGCTGGTCAAGTGCTGCAGCACCGTCTTGCCCGCCCCGAAGGGGCCGGGGGTGCAGTAGGTACCGCCCTTGGCCACCGGCAGGAAGGTATCGATGGTGCGGATCTTCGTCACCAGCGTCTCGGTGGGCCGCAGGCGCTCCTCGTAGAGCTTGATGGGCACTTTCACCGGCCAGGTGAAGACCATGGAGAGGTCGCGCGACGCGCCCTTGGCGTTCTCCACAACGGCGATGGTGTCGCGCACCCGATAGGTGCCCGCCTTCTTGATGCTCTTGACCGTCCACGGTCCGTCGACCATATCGAAGGGGAGCATGATCTGGTGGGTGAAGAGCCCCTCGACGACGGTGGCCAGCGTATCGCCGGCTCGAAGGGCGTCGCCCTTCTTCGCCACCGGCGTGAACTCCCACTCGTTGTCCGGGATCGGCTTGAGGTAGACACCGCGCTGGAGGAAGAAGCCGCACTGGGCGGCCAGCTCGGGCAGCGGGTTCTGCAGTCCATCGTAGATCTGCTGCAGAAGGCCCGGACCGAGCTCGACGCTGAGCATCTCGCTGGTGAACTCGACCTGGTCGCCGACGGCCACCCCACCGGTCATCTCGAAGACCTGCAGCGCGGCCTCATTGCCCTTGATCCGGATGACCTCACCCTTGAGCCGTTCATCCCCTACGTGGATGAAGCCAACCTCGTTCTTTGCGATGGCTGAATCGAACTCAACCGTCACCATGTTGCCGTTGACGCCTTTTACCCGTCCCATACTCTTAGCCATGCACCACTCCACTATCGTCTTGCGATCTCACGTTGAAGGTGAGAAAACAGTCGTTCGAATTCACTATTGCCGGCACTCCGGACAAATCGGCTCCTGCGCTCCAAGAGCTGGAGCTTCAGGACAAATGCGAGCAGCGCCTCGATGCTGAAGGCGGACAGCCCCACCTGCTCATCCAGCTGCTTGAAGGAGAGCTCAAGGAGCAGCAGCTCGCCCTTGAGCGGATCATCGGCGGCCAAGGCCTGGCGCACCGTCTCACAGATGCCGAGGTCGGTCTCATCACGGTGGGGGTAGGCGGCACCGCCGTACCCCTTGCGCCGGCTGCGCTGGGCCGCCAGCTCACTGCGCAGCAGACGCTGGTGACGCTGCCAGCTGCGGATGAAGGGGTGGTTGCTCTCGCCCCCCTCCACCGCCGTTTTCAACAACGCATGATCACGCCGGCTCACCTGGTCGGCCGAAGCCGCCAAAAAGGTATCGACGCTGAACGGGAGCGGCCCATCCAGACGCAGAAGGGGGAGCGTTGAGGCGTAGTAGTAATAGGAAGCCACCGCACACTCCTCAGCTGAAGATCAACGCCTCGATGGCGTGTGAAAGGTACGGCTTGAGCAGGGCGGCAGTCTCGGCCCCGGTGAAGTCGAAGAAGCTGGTCCCATCCTTTTCGGCCAGCTTGAAGCCGCCGTCGACCGCCATGACGGGGCGAATCTCAAGCCCCTTCTTCAGTTCATCGGCAAGCGAGGCCTTCAAGCTCTCGCCCAGCGCCTCAAACTCCGTCTTGTTCATCTCGAGGATCTTGGTCTCCGGCGTTCCGGCGAGGGTGACGACCGTCTTGATGAGCGAGACGACATCCTTGGAGGAGAGGGCCTTGGAGACGGTATCGACCAGGATGCGGTCCAGCTGGGCGGTGAGGGCGTCCCTCATCGAAATCTGTACGTCTCGGCTCGCCTGTGCAAGCGAGGCGCGGGCGCTCTGCTCCTTGGTGGCGATCTCTCGCTCGGCCTTGGAGAGGAGGCCGTCATGCTCCTTCTTTGCCTTGGCAAGGATCTCGGCCGCCTGCGCTTTGGCCTCTTCCACGATTGCGTGTGCCTCCTGCTGGGCAACCTCGATGCCATCCTTGCGGATGGACGCGACTAACTCTTGAATCTGCTGGGCCATCTGAATCCTACCTCGACGCGTGATTATACCTGCCCGGAAGGCCGCTGCACACACAGCATGCCTGCACCCTGGGGGCAAACTTCGATTATTATCGTGGATAGGCGAATAATATTCAACCAGTCTTGCCAATATTCCCCGGCACACAACGTCGTCTCTTCAGCCTTGAAGCAAAACCGCTTCCTCGCACCCTATACGGGCAGGAGGCGACGATGCTCTACTATATGAATCACAAGAGTGTGGGAGGACGGCTCTATCGAAGCCGACGCGATGCGGCCCTGCTGCTGACCCGATACAAGAGTGCATTGGAGGCGGAAGGCCGGCTACTCGTCGATTATCTCTTGCTCCCCACCTCGCTTGAGGCGCTCATCTCCTGCCCGTTCTGCATCAAACAGGGCAATGAGGTCCCTTCCCACCTGCTGCTCGACCTGCTGGCGCACCTGGCGCGCATGGGCCGGCTCTGGCCGTTCTCCGGCACCTGGGAACTCTACAACGGAGGGGCGAGCTACGCCGAGCTGGGCAAGAGCGGCTTCGAGCTTGCCCCCTACCCGCTTTCGGTGATCATCGCCGCCAAGAGCGGCTCAGACGCGGTCGGTTTCGATCAGGCGCCGTAACGCCTCGATGGTCAGCATGATCGCCGCCTCGGTA
>Ga0265293_10013284_pt1 | contig 10719 bp, 8 predicted proteins | sample Munlanlewell138R_FD_192505 | JGI IMG/M metagenome (GOLD analysis project Ga0265293, IMG submission 192505) | Leachate microbial communities from a municipal landfill in Southern Ontario, Canada - Leachate well 138R | ecosystem: Engineered > Solid waste > Landfill > Unclassified | place: Canada... | reverse complement strand
ATCTCCCTATAATCAATACCTTCTTTTTCTAGTTGGCTTATCTTATAGGCCCTGGCTAGGGCACTTTCAAAATAAGAACTCTTAAAATCCATCATTTCATTATTTATAATTACATATTCATATTTTGTTGCTTCCTTAAGTATATATCCACCTGCAAACTCACCTGATTTTATCCTATCTTCCAGGTCTTTTACAGTTTTCACCTCAACTAATTGGCCTCCATAAAAACTTTCTCTTATGGTTTCTAGGGCTATCTTAGCATTGCTAAGGTCTAAATATGCAAACTTATCCTGATCTTCTATAAGAGTATCATCAGGTTGTTCACTGAAGGGTGGTTCTTCAATCTCATTGGAAGAAAAAAAGCTATCCTTTATGGTAGGTATAGAAAGTCCTACGGCACATATTAGGCAAATAACCAAGGTGGAAATAATAAAACCCTTATTCCTTGTAAAATTCATGATTTCAAACTTAAGTACTATGAAAAATTCCCTCATTGATTATCACCCACCCTTTCAACAAATATATCTGCAAGGCTTGGTTCATAGACGGAAACCCTTTCTATATCCAGACCATGGTCAACTATGGCTTCCAGTAGCTTATGCTTATTTATGCCCATGTGTAGTTCTATAATGATAAACTTTTTCCTTGTTTCAATAACCCTGCCTATATACTTAAGCTTTTCCTCGAATAGTAGGCTTAAGTCTTCTGGAGACTTATCCATGGTGCTTAGGGTCAATCTGTTTTTACCGTAGTCTAATTTTATTTCCTTTAAATTTCCTGTAAGAACTATGGACCCCTTATCTATAAGTGCAATTTCTTCGCAAAATTCCTCTACATAGTTCATTTGATGACTGGAAAATATGACAAGTTTATTGGATCCTATCTGCTCATTTATTATGTCCTTTAGAATTTGTGAATTTACTGGGTCTAGGCCACTAAAGGGCTCATCTAGAATAATAATATCCGGATTACAAATAAAGGTTTCTGCCAATTGGACTTTTTGTTGATTTCCCTTTGATAGGGTTTCAAGCTTCTTGTCCTTATACTCCTCTACTCCTAGTCTTTTTAGCCAGTAGAGTCCATTTTTCTTGGCCTTCTTGCTGCTTAAGCCTCTTAATTGTCCTAGGTAAACTAGTTGGTCTAGGACCTTCTTCTTTGGGTATAGTCCTCTTTCCTCTGGCAAATATCCAATTTGATGTTCTCTTGGGTTGAATTTCTTTCCACCTAGAGTTATTTCTCCCTTATTGGCTTCAAATAAATCCATAATAATTCTTATGGTGGTAGTCTTGCCTGCACCATTTCTTCCCAATAATCCTAAGGCCTTTCCTGGTTCCACCTTAAAATTGATGCCATGAAGCACCTCTGTGCCAGAAAAACTTTTATGTAAGCCTTTTACTTCTAAGTTCAAATTGCCACCTCCATATTTGAAATTTGTTAATTAATTACTAAACTTATTATATCACTAAAATATTCAGGGCTCTACAATAGTAACCATATATCCTAGGAAAAGTTATTACAAATTTATTACAAAAAACCATTCCAATCTATTCCATATGGATTTTACTTATGGTATAATATGAAATCAAATAGCAAAACTTTTATTATATAGGAGAGGAGAATTTGATGGTCGAAAAGGATAACTCTAAGATAAGTGTACTTATTGTCTCTAGAGCAAACAAGGTGAAAAGATTATCCTTCCCTAAATGGTTTCCTAGAGTTGGGTTGTCAGTTTTAGTTTCAACAATTTTTATATCAATCATATATATGTCTATAGTACAGGCTAATCAGATGAAATTAAAGCTGGAGACTAAGGAGTTAAGCAGGATTTTAGCCTCCTTGGAAGAAGATAACAAGAATAAGACTAGTGAACTATCAAGAATTAAAAGTGAAAACAAGATATTACAATCTAAAACAATTGAAGTTGATGAAAAATTAAATGAGATTGAAGAACTTCAAAAAGAGGTAGAAAGAATTACTGGTGCTAAACCCCCTTCAAGGGGTGGCTCCCAGGGTAGGACTGTAGATATACATAGGCTCCAACCTGAAGAGAGTATGGAGTTTGTTTCTGAGGTCTTAGATGATACAAAATTAGAATTGGAAAATTATCTTGAAAGTGTAAAAGATAGGCTGGATTACCTAGATTGTTTACCAAATCTAAGCCCTACATATGGTAGGCTTACTTCTAGGTTTGGTGGTAGGAGGGACCCTATCAATAGAAGATATTCTTATCATTCTGGTATAGATCTTGCTAACTCCTCAGGGACAAGCATCAGGGCTGCTGGTAGGGGCAAGGTAATATTTGCTGGATACAAAAGGGGTTTAGGAAATACTGTAATCATTGATCACGGTTATGGCTACAAATCCCTGTATGGTCACAACAGTAGATTACTGGTAAAGGTTGGAGATAGGGTTTCAAAAGGACAAACTATTTCCAGAATGGGTTCATCAGGTAGGTCTACCGGCTCACACTTGCACTTTGAAATTCATAAAAACAATGTTCCAATAAACCCATATACAGTTCTCAAATAGAAAAAGGAGAGTGGACAAATGTTGAAAAAGAGAGATAGCGTTCAGGTTAGTGAAGATATAGATACTCTATTGGGAGAAAATATAAAGGTTACAGGTAAGATTGAAGGCAAGGGAAACCTTCGTATAGATGGAAATGTAAATGGTGATATTGATTATGATGGGGATATAGTTATAGGAGACTCAGGTACTATAGTAGGAAACGTAAAGGGACATGCTATCTCCGTAGGTGGAACTGTCCATGGAAATATTACAAGTGGTGCAAAGTTAAGCCTTCTACCTTCTGCCTTTGTTAAGGGTGATGTAAATGTTGCAAGTTTTGTAATCCATGAAGAAGCAAAGTTTGAAGGAAACTGCAAGATGGATCTTCCAGAATCCTTTACCAACAAAATAGATAATGAAGAATAAAAAATAGTAGTTAATGATATAACCCCTTCTTGTCTTGGATAAGGAGGGGTTCTTTATAGAGTATTGTCAGTGTAACCATCCTTTTGGAATAATTTGTTTTTATTTTCTTGTAAGATTTGCAAGACATTTTCTTCTGCCAAAGGTCTACTAAATAGGTAGCCTTGCATAAAATCACAGTTATGGTCAACAAGGTATTGCTTTTGTTCCTCAACCTCTACTCCTTCAGCCACAACAGCTAGTCCAATTTTATGGGCCATGGAAATAACATCCCCAACAATTAGCTGATCACACCACCTACCAGCTATCCCATCAATAAATAGTTTGTCAATTTTTACAGAATCAATATTTAGATCCCTAAGTCGGGCAAATGATGAGTATCCTGTGCCAAAGTCGTCTAGTGAAATTCTTATACCCATCCCTCTTAAGTTTTCAAGTTTCTCATTTACCAAATCAAAGTTTTCAACCAATATTGATTCCGTTATTTCTAGTTCTAAGTTTGAACCCTTGATTCCTGCCTTGTTTATGTTATTCTCTATAGTGATATTAAAATCATCCCGTAATAATTGAATACCTGAAATATTTACCGCAACCTTGATTTCTTTATAACCATCCTTGGTTAGCCTTCCTATAAAACTACAGGCTTTTTGAAGAATAAGGTCACCTAGGGGGCCAATTAGATGTTTTCTTTCAGCTACATCAATAAACTCAAGAGGGGAAACAAATCCAAGTTTCTCAGTTTTCATACGTGCCAGTGCTTCAAATCCACTGATTCTATTAGTTTTTAGATCAATTAAGGGTTGGTATTCCAAATATATTCCTTTAGTATTTTCTTCAGCAAGGGCCTTAATAAGTTCTCCTTCTATATAGTTTTCTCTGATAATTACTTTTTCCATTTTGCTGTTAAAAAATATGTAGGCATTATCACCTTCATCAATATGATTTAGGGCAATGGAAACATCTTTTAATATTTGATCCACATCCTGGTAGCTGTTATTTATCTCAAGGATTCCAATTTGTATATCTATATACTTACTCTCAGTTATGGAAATTTCATTTAGTACATTTGTAATTCTTTTTGCCAAATGGATTAATTCATCCTTGTCTTCATAGTCATTTACATAAACCACAAATCTATCAGCAGAAAACCTAAATGCCATATGATTTAAGTCTAAAATCCTTTCTATTTCAATAGACATTTTCTTTAGAAGCTTGTCACCATATTGGTAACCAGATAGTAAATTGACGGACTTAAAATCAATACAGTTGATTAGTAGTATTGCCCTGTTATAATCTTTCTTCCTTTCAATATCCTCCGTCAAATAATCTATTAGATATTTATTGTTAGCTAGGCCTGTTAATAGATCATAATAGGCCAATTTTATTAATTTCCTGTTTTCATAATACATATTAAAGATTATATATGCCACAGAAATCAATATTACAGATAGGCTTATTTTCCATACCATATTTATTGATTTTACAAGTTCCTCCATATCTCCTAAGGATTTAGTATAATGAAGAGTACCTATTCTTTCATTATTATAATTTACTGGAACATAGATATCGTATACCTCCTCATCACCAGTATTATCAATCTGACTGTAGTCATTATTTTTTAAAATTGTTTCTCTAACTTCTTCATCAACTATTTCATCTCCAATAGCCCCTACATTAGTACTATCAATAATTCTAAAGTTATTATCAATTAAACTAATTTCTACAGTTTTAGTGATTTCCCTCAGATTTTCAAGTACCTCTTGCACACGGAAACTTTCCAGAAATTCGTGTATTTTATCAGCTGAAATACCTACTTGGATTAAACCCCCATGAGCTAGCCTAAAGTAGGCATATTTATAATAAAATTCTGATTCTGTATCCCTTCTTATAGCTTCTACAAGACTTTCACTTTTGCTGCCCATAAATTCATAAACTGGATGCCCCTCATATGCCTTCCACCCTATATAGTTTCCATCGTTAGAATATATTATTTCACCTTCTGAGTTATAATAATATACTTTATCTATCTCTAAATTTTTAGCCATTTGATCAAGCAGTATATTACTAAATTCTCCATCGTGCAAGGTTATTGTTCTACTAGAAACCAGCAGTTTTTCTTCAAGCATCTGATTAATTATTTCATTTGCTTCAATGACTTTGCTTAAACTATGTGAGTGGTTTTTAGCAGAAATTATTGATTCTATTTTTAAATTATTGTATTGCAATTTTTTTATACCGTTAATAATGCTACTAGTAATAATTAGCATTATTACTAGTATTAGCAGAATAAAGATGGCTTTTGATCTGATTTTTTTAAATTTCAAGCCTCTTCCCCCTAATTCTGTAAAATAACATCTTATACCAAACTTACCCTATTTTTATATAGTATAATTATATAATTTAATACTTTAATTTGGAGCTGTATATCCTCCCTAGGAAAAACCTCATTTCTGTAGGGCTGCCCTATATGTCCATCCAAATTAAACAGCCTAAAGGATGACATGAAAAAAGTTATTCAAGTTTCAGCCCTGATCCCTTGGTTAAATAAAAACCTCACCCTATATTCCTATAAGGTGAGGTTTTTTTCTAATAATCTATTCCTGCTGCTTGAATTCTTTCTGGTTTTGATGTGGAGCAGGGTGTTACTCCATAGACCATGCCACAGTGTGGGCACTTTGTTTCTAGGTGGGTCATTTGGAATTCTTTTTCACACTCTACACATTTTATATCAACTTCAAAAGGCATAGGTCTAGTATTAAAGTCCATGGACCTGATTTTATCTACTACTTGTCTTCCATCTCCAAAACTTCCTGTACATCCTTCGTGCATTGTATATCTCTCCTTTTTAAAATCTTTCCACTTCTTAATTCTTCTCTCATTCCTTGTATGAAATGGTCCATTTCTTCTAGTTTTACTAGAAGTTCTTTTTCTTCCTGGCTGGTTTCTATGATTTTTGAAATCCCACCATTTTTTATTATAATTCTTCTATCTGCTATTAGGGCTAGGGTAGGGTCATGGGTTGCCATTAGGACGATTTTGTCTTCATCCACTAAAAGACTTAGGGCCTTTCTCCTATCTATCCCTGCATTTTCTATTTCATCTATAAGGACTATAGGGGCTGAGCTAAGGATGGCTGTATCTGCTATCATAAGTGCCCTGGACTGACCTCCAGATAGGGATGTGACTGGTGTTTCTAAATCAAACTTTTCCCCAGCCAGATTATTGGCAGCCTTTATAATCTTTTCTACTGTGTTTTCCACATCTTCCACTAGCCTACTTTCAGCATGGAGTTCCAAAAACTCTCCCACTGTTAGGTCCATTACAAAGTTCATATTTTGTGATAGTTGGGCAACCAGTTTGTTGTTTGATGAAAATCTCCACTTTTTATCTGGGATCTCCCCATCAATTAGTATAGTTCTCCCTGTTGGAGTGTCATTTTGGGCAGTCCATTCTATATCTGCAAGAAGTCTTGACTTACCTGACCCTGTGGGTCCTACTATAGAAATTATTTCAGACCTCTTTATAGTTAGGTTTTCAAAACCCTCTGGATTCCTATACTTATCAAAGCCAGGTAGGATGGTTAAGGATTGTATTCCTTCTTCCTCTTCTAGGCCAAGAAATTCCTTCATTTGATTTATATATGTCTCTAGGCCAGACAAGAGTCCTTCCTTATCTATAGCAAAATCTTCTACTTCTTCTTCTGATATGGTCTCCAAATACTCAGTAAAGGTTTTATCCTTATATTCTTCTATATTTAATTTGTTTTCTTCAAAGTAGCCTTCAATAAATGGATAGTTTTTAATTAAATCTCTTATGGGTGTTTTATTCATAGTCTTCACCTAAATCCATCTTTCTTACATTGCCCATTTGGAAGGCTTCCCCTATTCTGGTTTCACCTAAGCAATAGGAACATAGGGCTGCTGGCATAGGGAATCTTAGCTCTCTTCCCATGACTGAGTCTATCTTGTTTTCTTCATCATATAAGAGAGTGCTTAGCTCATAGGCTCCTTGGCCAGTTAAGCCGTTTATATGCATGGTTATGGCCTTTGGGTTTACTGAGTTTGTCCTAGATGCAAAAACTTCCCTTTCTGCCTGGGATACTATATCTCCCTTGGTGATTACTACTATATCTGCAGATTTTAGCATAGGTCCTATTTTTCTTGGTGTATTTATACCTGATAGGTTGTCTATGACACAAACCCCTTTTATTTCCTTTATATAGGGGGAGCACCTATTGCATAGGCCTGCTGACTCAGTTATAAGCATATCAAGTTTTCTCTTGATCCCCCATTGGACAACTTCTTCTATATTTGCTGCGAAAAAATGGTCAGGACAGAGGGCGCCTGATAGGCCCTTTTTTACTGGTATACCTGCCTTTTCATATAGAATGTCATCATCTGTATATAGGCAGTCAAACTTTACTACACCTACAGATATGTCCCTATGTTTTAAGGCATCTATGGTTTTTAATATTACACTGGTTTTCCCCGAAGAGGGTGGACCAGAGAATACTACTAAATTCAATTTGCTTCCTCTCCTTTTGCTGTGTGGAATATTTTTAGACATTTAAGGATTAATTCACCAATATCATCATGGCTATTGATAAAGTCCCAGCCTAGCCATAGGAATTTCCTGTCCTTGGTAAACTTATTGTCTACCTGGGGATGTACAGATGGGAAACCACCCTTGTCTGCTAGAAGTTCCCCTACCTCCTGTGACAAAAAGAAGTCAACTATTGGCTTGGTCTTTTCCTTTGATTCTTTCTTGGTCAATAGAAATATAGGGCTCAAGATAGCTCCATCTTCTGGCCATACTGGTTTTAGTGGGCTTGTATCCTTTACCATCTGTGTAAACAAGTATGGCATAACTGTAACAGTTGGTTTTTTCATATCACCACGTTTTATATTTGACTTTACCATTTCTGCTGGTGACATACTTCTTAGTAGGGTTTTACCAAGTTTCTTTATTCCTTCCTCTCCATAAAGCCTATATATGGTTAGTAGCATGGCATTGAAGAGGTCAAAATCATGAAGGGGCAGGGATACAGATTCTTCAAATTCTGCTTTCAATAAGTCTTCCCAGGTTTTTGGCATTTCCCTTCCATTAAGCTCATCTATATTTACAAGAAATACAGCAGGCACTCCCCCCATAACTGTATATTGCTTATGTGGGTCCCTGAAGTCTATTTCCTCATTCTGGAAATCAGGATTTAGTCTCTCAAAACCAGAAATATCTTCAAATATTCCTTTGCTCTTGTATTTTCCTATTAGGTTTTTATCGAAAAACAGGTCAAAACCTGCAGACATAAATATATCTGACAAGTCTTCTTCCTTATCCTCTTCAAATTTTGCCCTTAACCAGTCTACACCTATATTGGCTGATTGAAGCTCATAGTCTATTTTGAAGCCTAATTTTTCTTCATTTTCTTCTATCCATTGACTAAAGCCTTCAAGGAGCGGGATTCTTACAGGACAGGGTAGAACCCCCTCAATTTTTATATCCCCACCATCATCCTTCTTGGTGCCTCCCAAGGTCTTGTCCTCAGAGAAAAGATTTTGCTCTATGGCTTCAACTAACTTGTCTTCAAAGAGCTGAACATTGACCCTTTTGGATAAACAGGCCATTTCCATGGTGATGGTCCTTCCCATGATTTTTCTAAGCTTTTCATTCTTTAGCTGGTCAAAGCCATGGGCTACAAATATATCTATGGTTTCTGGATATTTTTCGGTTATATCATAAACCTTATCCTTTATATCGAAATATTTATTCATACTCAACCTCCTTATCTTAATGTTTCTTCATGAACTGATACTTACTCATGTTTTTTTATTATATAATATTATCATATAATATTCAATTTTCTTTTATATATCTTTTTCCCTCTTCATAGCCACCCATATGGTTGAATATTTTATTGTTATACTTATGAAAGTATGGAATCTTATGGATTTTTCCAATGACATCCTATATAATATAGTCACTATATGTCGGATATTGGTAAATAGACTAAAAGGGGGCTTATCTTCTAGTGGAAAAGATAAAATTAACAAAAAAAAATGATAAACTTAAGGCAAGGGGCCTTAAGAAAGAAAAGAAAGAAAAAACAGGTCCTAAAATAAAACGAGGATCAATCAAGGGAAGATTGATGTTTTTACCTATTGCAATTGTTTTGATTGTAAATATTAGTATTGGGCTAGTGTCAACTCATTTTACCAAAACTAGCCTGATAGAGGAAATGCAAAGAAATGGTGAGGTTTTAATAGCTGAATTCACAAACCGCCTAAGTGATAATGAAAAAGCCTTGGATGTGGTAAGAGAAAATATTGAAAAAGATATCCGTAATGTTGCAAGGTCAACCTACAGGATAAAGGATGAAATTTCCAACCATAGATTGATGGAGATAGCAGCTGATTTGCAGGTAGATCATATTGTATATTTTAGCCCAGATGGGGTAGGTCAATATTCAAACTTTAACCATTTTATTGGTTGGACTCCTGAAGCAGGAAGTTCCTTACATAGCTTCTTTTCTTCTAATGAAAAAGAGTTGATGGAAGATTTATCTAGGGATCCCAAAACAGGTTTTACCTTTAAGTATGGAACCCTACGCTTTGATGATGGAAGCTTTGTCCAAGTAGGAATTCTAGCCACTCAAATAACCATGATGACTGACCAGTTTAAGCATCAAAAATTAATCCAAAACCTGGCTGAGAATGAGGCCATAGCATATGCAGGATTTATTGACAATGACTTAAGGGTGACTGCCCATAGTGATTTTGACTACTTAGGCTTAGACTTATCTGCTGATAAGCTTGTTGAAAATGCTATAGTTGATGCTGTAAGCCAATCCACAGAAAGAGTTTATGGGGATACTAGGATACCTGTATACAATGTAGTTTCGCCTATTGAAGTGAACAATCAAGCCATAGGGGCCTTGAATGTAGGCTTCTCCATGGAACATATCAACGATTCTATTAAGCAAAATGCTATTTATATAACTGTAGCAGCTGGAATAGGAATAGCTTTGTTGGGGATTCTCTTGTTCTCCACCTCTCAGTATGCTATAAAAACTACAAATAACCTTAAAGATCTAATGGGTTATATGGCCAAAGGTGATTTTTCCAATGATGTTCCGCCAGACTTGTTAAAGAAAAATGATGAATTTGGGGAGATATCAGAGTCGGTAGATAGTATGCAAAGTTCTATAAGGAATATGATAAAAAATGTCCTGGGAAGGGCCCAGGGGGTTGCTGCATATTCCCAAGAACTAAATTCTACTACCTTCCAATCTACAGAAGTTTCAAATGAAATGGCTAGGGTAATCGAGGGGATTGCCTCAGCTGCTAGTGAACAGGCCAGGGAAACTGAAGAAGGTTTTAAGGCTGTTATGGAGTTGGAAGCTGCAGTAAACAATAACATAACCTTTGTTGAGGACCTAAACAAGTCTACCAATGAAGTAGATGTAATTAAAAATGAAGGTCTAGAACTTATACATGAGCTTGTGGATAAAACTGAAGAAACCGGGAAATCATCCACAGAAATCACATCAATTATCAAGGATACTGATGCAAGTGCAAGACAGATAGCAACTGCTAGTCAAATGATAAAAAGTATAGCGGACCAGACCAATTTGCTTGCTTTAAATGCTGCGATTGAAGCAGCCAGGGCTGGAGAGGCAGGCAGGGGATTTGCTGTAGTTGCTGATGAAATCAGGACTTTAGCAGAACAATCCAATGGATTTACTGAAGAAATTGGTAAGATTATTGATGATTTAACCAAAAAAACCTCGTC
>Ga0265293_10013283_pt1 | contig 10719 bp, 7 predicted proteins | sample Munlanlewell138R_FD_192505 | JGI IMG/M metagenome (GOLD analysis project Ga0265293, IMG submission 192505) | Leachate microbial communities from a municipal landfill in Southern Ontario, Canada - Leachate well 138R | ecosystem: Engineered > Solid waste > Landfill > Unclassified | place: Canada... | reverse complement strand
CAACTAACTCCACTAGAGTTCGCCGGCCGAGCGGAACCAGATACACCAACCGAGGCCATTCTCCAAGTTTGAATGGTCCGAAGAAATCAGGCAGGTCATGTCCACAGTTTGGTAAAGAGGGCGGCAAGGCAACTCCGGCAGAGAAAAAAACGCCATCCCTGGCACACATGAAACCTGTAACGCAACGGCAAAGGCCCCTCAGCCTCGCCCTGGCGTGGCTGTAGGATCGGGTACGGAGATTCGTGGCGAGGAAATTACAGCTATAGGATGAAACGCATCAGCATACCGGGCCATGCCGGTGCGCCTTATACCTAACCCCGACTCAGTGATTCCGCTGGTCTTTCAATTCCCTGGCACGCAGTTCAAAGCGCCGCGCCTGGCTGTCCCGGCCCCACACCTTATAAAGCGCCACCAGATTTTCCAGCGCAATCAACAGACTTTCCGGACCAGCCTCAGGCGTGTCATCCAGCCATGCCAGCGCCTGTAGAAAGACCGGTTCAGCATTGTGATATTGCCGCAGTCTGTAATACAACGTACCGATATAACCCGCGACTGCCGCCGCCTCTATTCGCCGTTGATCAAGCCGTTTGTGCAACGCATAACTTTTTTCAAACAACATCAAAGCCGACTGATTATCCTCTTCCGCCAGCCTGACACCGGCAAAATTTCCCAGGATCAAAGCCTGTTCGATAGATTCTTCTTGACCCAGCTCAGAAAGCCTTGTCAACGCCTGCTGGTAATACTGTGCTGCCAGTGCATATTCCTGATCATGTTGGTGTCGCATCGCCAGCTCATTCAAATGCATCACGCTATTCATCGTGGCCGGCCTCTGTGCTTGCAACCGCAATATTCGACTGCGGACAATCGTCGCCTGTTCGGCCTGTTCAGTTCTGTCATAGCTGCTCGCCAATAATCCCAGCACATCAAGCAAAGGCTGCTGTTGATCTGTAGTAGTTAAATGCTGAAGAGCCTGTTCCAGAATCGTAACGGCCTGATCAAACCGTTGTTGCTCAAAGTAGAGGCGGCCGGCCAGAAACGCCAGATCGGCATACGCCACCTCTCCGGGTTGTTGTGAGAAATCCGCCTGGCCGGGAAACCCCGCCATGGCTTCGTTCAATCGCGCCAGAGCCTGATCAGGCGATGTAATGCCCAGTATTTGCGCCTGCACCAGTACCGCTTGCCAGAGATTCCCTTTGCCCGTGCTGTTCAACGCAAGATAGCTGTCAATCGATTCATTCAACGCAGCCTGCGCCGCATCCGTCCGACTGGCCTGCTGCGCCAGCAGACCCTGATTGAACAGCAGCGCGGCGGTTTCCTCATCGGGGCTCTTCAGCGCCGCCTTGCTCAACTTCACTGCCGTATCGATGCTGGCCAATGCCGCGTTGATATCCCCCTGAGCGGACTGGATAAAAGCCAGAATATTCAGGCTGCTGGCCTGGCGCAGCTTGCCATTCGAAGCCGTTTCGGCCACTGCTAACGCCTGTCTGGCGGCAGTTTCCGCCTGGATGTGGTTGCCATCCTGATAGGCTTTTATCGCTGCGTCCTGAAGTGACTGCCAATCGCCCGCCATTGCCTGGGGTGTCAGGAACAGGGCAAGAATAAGAAAAAGAACCTGTCCCGGAATGATCGTGAACCGTATCTTCATGGTTCAAAAGCGTTTTTCAAGTTTCAGGCTGACCCGGTGCTTGCCATAGCTATACAACCAATCCACATTGCTTTTATTATGGTTGTAGTTAAATGTCAGACTTGGCGTCAGACCATAGAATGAATAACGTGGAATTCGCACAACAAACGTATAGTTTTGCTCAAAATCACGCCGCCTTTCGCCCAGTGCGGGCGTGAATTTATCGAACTGCCGCCAACGAAAAGAACTGAACAAAGTTGTGTCAAATTCCGCGTTGAAATTTTTGGATACTCCTAAACGAAAACCCTCTTGCTGGTGAGCTCCCATATATTTTTCTTGAGTATTGCGATCAACATAATCCAGCCCCCCGAAAAGTGTCCATTGATCGGGAATCAGTTTCCATAAAGTCAAATAAGTCGAGCTTTCAACACCATCCTGATCGGTGTATTCCGCATAGTTCAAATCTTTGATTTCAGATTCCAACTTGAAGGCTTTGTCCTTCCCGACAAAACGCATCCATTCAGCCCGTACGCCATAGCCGTCATATAAGCTTTTATTGCCATAACGGCGATGCTCAAAAACCGGCGCCAGCAAAATCTGGTTACGCTCATTGAAATAGCTGTAGCCAGCATTAAGATTAATAAAAATTTCGTTAAAATCTGAATGCTGATTATACGCCTGCCCAAAACTTATCGCGTTGAATTTGGCACCATGATTTCCAGTAAAAGACCAGCGCTTGGACAAGGTTGCTTCAAAATCCAACCCTTGCGTATCGATTGGATCAGGGCTGCCCTGCGTGACTTCATAAATCGGCACAATCTCACGCGTTTCTTCATTCCAACCATAATAGGTAACCGTCTGCTGAAACTCGGCAGAGTTATTAATATTAGTGGCATAACGTGGGCCAAGCGCAACAGAACCTTGCCAGGCATCGCGCTGCGCCAGACCTGCCAAATAAATATCAACGGTGTTACGAATATTCTCCGCCGCCTGATGCCCGGAACCCGCCAGTTGCTTGTTGACAGCTTCAAACAACTGTTTCGCCTCCCGGTTTTTTTGCCTTTCGGTCAATACCCGTGCCAGCTCCAGTTTCGTGATAAGGTTTTGCGGCTGCAAGACTGAGGCTTCTCTAAAATATTGCTCAGCCTGCTTAAGGTCACCCGTTACGCGTGATAATGCTGCCTGAGCAAATAAAGCCAGAGAGGGTTCATGATCTTTCAGACTAAGATAGGTTTCCAGATAAATCTGAGCCGCCAGCCACTGCCTTTGCATCACGGCTATATATAAAGCCCGCCCGACTTCTCCCGCATTTTTCTCTACCGGAATGACTTCGCCATTAATCACCATTGAGGGCAATTGTTCCGACTCTGCTTGCTGCAAGGGCTTTTCCTTCTCCCGCTGCTGCTGTTGCAACTCCTGATTTAAGCGCAGCCTAGTATCGCTGTCGACGGCATACACAGACTGGCAAAGCAGTAATGCTGAAAAGAACAGGATTTTTTTCATAAGGAGATTAATCGGGAAGATCAAAAAGGAAGAACCTGCCGCAGCAGGTTCTTCCAAGTAACCGATTACTTGGTACCACCAAACGCGGTATCAAGATCACGATTGGATGAAAATACAGCAATACCTGCTAATGCATCTACATTGGCTCCATAAAATCGGCCTGATGAGTTACCTGATACGGTACCGTTTGCCGTTGCGGAGCCAGAAAAAGTCCCATTGCCTGTATTGATTGCTGCATCGAGAGCCAAACTTGACGTAGTGCCAGAAACCGGCGCTCGACTCAGTGTACCTTTTAACGTATTGGAGTCGGATCCATGACCGGTACCGAATTTAGCCGTTAAAGTACCAGTTAGCAGTGTGCCGGTAGTATGGTAATTGTTAATGCCTTCTACAGTATAGGTGGCACTTCCTGTAGTAGGCGTTGATGCGCTGGCATCGGCACCGACATAAAAGACAGTGTGTGTGCCAGCAACTATTTCACCACGGGGAACTGAAGTGGATAAATTTTCTTCATGCCAATCTCCAAACCAAACATCCGGAGCAGCGGTTGAATCTATATTTTTAAATGACCAGATGCCTAGTTCACGGTGGCTGACAGGTCCTGAACCTGGTGCGCCATAAACCTCAACCAGCTCCCGACCACTGAAATTATAGACGCCAGTACTAGGATTCTGTGTTGCTGGAAGAGCAAAATGATCAGCGGCTACAAGTGTGCCGCCCAGAAAACCGGCAACACCAATTCCAGCATCACCGCCGATATCGCCAACAACTACATAGTTAGCATCACTGCTTTCACCAATTCCAAAAGCTTGCGCGCCAACACTCACAAAAGCGCTGGTGGTAATTGCCAGTGAAAGCACGGTTTTCTTCGCAATATTTTCTAACCTGAACATAACTTACTCCTTTAAATTAAGACCGGATTAAAAATCACATACACTAGGTCCAGATTCATGTATGTGAGTCATATATCCGCACTGACGACATTCAGTGCGGAGTATATTCTTTGCTACCGTTTAAAACGTTACAGTCAACCCCAACTTGAATGTTCTGCCAGGTGCGGCTGTAGCGCTTCGGCTTAAAGGGTCCGCGTAATACACGTTAGTCAGGTTGGTGCCGACCAGATCGATCGTTACATTGTCGTTGACGACGTATCCGGCAAATGCATCAAAGGTCAGGATGTCATCCCAGAATAGAGGGGACGCCAAAACTCCTCCGCTTTCTGGAGTGAACGCCTCACTGAATGCCTTATCATTTTTATAGTAATAGATGGCACGGGAACCTAACTCCAGGCTTTTATTAAAAAAGCGCGCACCTATTGTTGTATTGGCCATATACTTAGGCACTGCCATGGCAGCAAGATAGCCGCCAGGGAAACCATTATCGGCACATTTCTTAAGGGCGACATCTCCGCTGTAGGCTGCATCACTTATAGTCATTGATGCGAATTTTTTGTCGCAGACTTCATTCTTGCGGTTATACACCAGGCTGAAATCGGCAAAAATTATGCCGGAGTCATAACGCGCCTGTAGCTCCAGTCCACTCAGTGTCTGCTTTTCCAGATTGGAGAATCGCAACGAGCTGTTACGATCAATTACATTTTTTGTAACGTTATGAAAATAAGCTATTTTTATGTCGGCATAGGCATCGAAAATATTTGATAGGTTATGCACATAACCAATTTCGTTAAAGTGGGCGTGCTCTGGTTTCAACCCATTCGGCTTGGCGGATGCGGAGAAGCCCAAAGTCCCTTCAAACATGCTGGGAAAACGTAATGCTTCGCTGTAATTAAGATACAGACGACCATCTTTGCTTAAGTCTGCTGCAATGCCAAGTGCTGGCACCCAGCCATTATCTCGCCAGGTTTTTAAAGGGACTTCTTTCCCGACGAATGAAGTGGTAGAAGCTCTTATATAAGAATATTCAAACTCCTTTGGATCAAACTCACCGTTGAAGAAGGGGTTATTCTCTACCGAGAAATCTCCATTTTCATCCGCCAGCCAAACTGCTTCAAAATCAAGTCGCTGGGGGGTTCCCAGTGCTGATTCTAGAAATGGACTCCGACTTAGTTGTGACTGAACATCGGACTCAATAAGGTCGGGATCGGAATACCTAGAATTAATTCCTGATTCACCTTGTGTGGTATAGAGCTGACGGTAGTACTCTTCCATACGTTTGGCAAACACATCCTGCTGCTCCTTTGTCAAGGCGTCGGTTTGAAGCCTGTAGCTGATTAACCGATAAACTGGTGTGCTAATTGTGGAAAAGGCCGTATCACCCGCCTTGACGCGATCTCGACGAAAATCATCGTTTATCCAGTAAGACATGCGTCTGGCGCCGGCTGTAACCGTAAGCCAGGACTTGGGCTGCCAGTCAAAATTAAAATTTAATTCATACTCTTGTCGGCGACCACTGCGCGGCAAAACGCGATATGTTCCATAATTTTTGGTTTCTTCGTAATCATCTTTGCCACTCAACTTCTCATATTGGAAATCGCCGGATACGGTGAGATTTAGATTTTCGGTCAGATTGATACGGTTGCTCAGATGAAAACCTTGCCGGGTATGGCTCGCTTTGGTCAGCCCTGTATCCAGCAACGGAGCAAAAGGAATATTTGGATCACGTGGGCAATTATTCTCACCGTTTCGCCAGCAGGTTCCAAATACGGAATCGCTATAATTTCTAATAAGCGCATGCGGCAGTCCGCTGCCGCTATAGGTTGCAGAGTCAGTATCTGTCATCCAGATTTTGGCATTCAGATCTATATATCGGCTGCCGCCGGGTTGATATTGGTAATCAAGGTTATAGGCTTTGACGGCAACTTCACTCAATGGCCATTGTGGCAGCATGAATCGGTCTCCATCCTGTTCGAGAATCTCCTGAAGAGGGATCATGGATGGCATGATTTCCCCATAGGTTTGAGTGCTGTCACGATAGCCAATAGAGACTCCTTGCTCATCGGATATATTCAGTTTTCCTTTGAGCATCCAGGATTCCATCTCGCTGGAGGTGTTGGTAATCTCATTCCCTGGCTTATAGGCGTGTGCCATATAATGAACAAAATCTAATGCATTAAGATACGTATGTTCTAGCTGAGGCAGATAAAAGTCATGATTTTTTTTGCCGGCGAAGTAGTTACCGCGGTCACGGTAGGCATAGACGACTAGGGCTTCATATTTTTCCTGCCTAGCTGCCAATGCCAGGCGATAGGCTTGATCTTCAATATTCAGAATTCTATTGTCTTTTTTTTCCCTTATTGGAACGTTGGATAATGGATCCGAGAATCCAATACTTTGCCAGCCATTATATGAACTACCCCTTATATTCGATTGCTCGACAACATCACGATAATCCTGACCAATATAAGAAGTTGCCATTCTTGGCTTGACCGTATTATTGCTACCTTCTATTTTGAGGTCACCGCCCCAGGATTCACCGTCTTTTAAGATGTCCAAGACTTCAAGTGTTTTGGCTGCAACAGCACCGCCAACGCCCGTTTTTACATCCCGTAGCAGATTGGGGCCTTTAATGACCTGTACACTGCCAAGCAAATTAGGATCGATATAGTTGCGGTTAGATGCCCCGGCATAACCGCGATAAACCGTCATCGCCTGCTCGGCACCATCCACAGTCAAAGGGATCCGCCCCGGCCCCTGAATGCCGCGGATATTGGGATCGACCGCGCCGCTGTTGCGCGCATCGCCGCTGTAGACGTTGGCCATGCCCTTGAACAGGTCGGCCGGCGAGGAACCCTTGTAACGCTCGATCTGCTCCTTGCCGGCATAGACGCTGGAATAGTTTTCGTCATACACCGCGTCATAGCCCGCCGTATCACGGTCGAGTTCGACATTGCCCTTCACCACCACCGGCGCCAGCTTGGCGAGGCCCGGTTCGTCGTCGCCCGGTGCGTATATCCGGATACCCAGGCTGTTCGCTCCGGTGGGCTGCAGGTAGAACCCCATGTCCGTTCCCGCCAGCAGTTGTTGCAAGCCCTGCTCCAGCGGGAACCGGCCATGCAGCGCGGTGCTGCGTTTTTCGGCGAGGGAGGCGTCGCCCATGGCCACTTCGACGCCGGCCTGGCGGGCGAAAACGAGCAGGGCGTCGTCCAGGGCCTGCGCGGGGATGTCGAAGGCATGGAGGCTGGACTGCGCGGCGGAGACCGGTGTGTCGACGATATTAGCCGGCTGTGCGCAGAGGGCGGGGCTGGCGATCGCCAGGGCCAGGATGACCATCCGGGCCGCCCCGGCCACGCTTGCGGGTCTGGCGCTGTTGGGTTGTTGCGGCATGTAATCTCCTTCTTTTTGATTGATAACAATTTTCAATTGCATTAAAAGAACGAGGCGAGCGCGAGGACTCAATAGATTTATTTGGAATAAGAATTATTTTTTAAGACGGCGCCTTTTCTGGCCCATGCGCCGGGAAGGTTTCCGCTGATGTCGCACTGGAGGCGGGAGGGGCGTGAAGCTGTTGTTCGCCGAGCTCGGCGGCACTTGCCGGCCGCGACGGCATCCATTGTGTTGGGGCTGAGCGCCAGCCTGTGGTCTCTGCCAGGCTCGAGCTGAGCCAGCTCCACCGCGAGCGCGCCCGATGCCGCACCCCGGAGCAGTCGAGTCCTTTGCTACCGGGGCTGCCGGCGCCTGCTAATAAAGCACGGTAAGCCCGGGCAGTTCGACGATGCGCGCATCCAGCTCCCGGCTCAGGATCTGGGCGGCGTTGTCGAGGTTGCGCAGCTGAAAGACGGCGCTTACCGGCTGGCTTTTCAGTTCCTGGCGGGCGACGAGGATCCGCCCACCGCGGTAGTCGGCGAGGCGCTGGATGATCCGGTCGAGGGGCGCGCGGCGGAACACCAGCATGCCCTGGCTCCAGCTGGCCTCGTGTTCCGGGTCTATGTCCGCGACGGCGATGCCCTGGCGGGTGTCGAAGACGACGGTCTCGCCGCTTCGCACCTGATGGTGGTCGCGGCCCGCCGCCGGGCGTTGGTGAAGCCTGACGTCCACGCTGTGCTCGAGCACGGCCACCAGCCCGCGATGATCATCCTCGGCCCGCACCAGGTAGCGGGTGCCGAGAGCCGTGGCGGTGGCGCCCGCGACCTCGACGACGAAGGCCCTGGGCTCGCTGCCGTCGCGGGGAGCGGGAGTGAAGATGGCTTCGCCGCTGAGCAGTTGGACGCGGCGCTCGCTGGCGGTATAGCGGATATTCAGTGCGCTGCGGCTGCCGAGCTGGATGCCGGTGCCATCCTCCAGAAGGAGGTTGCGCACTTCGCCGGTGACCGTGTGGTGGTCACTGTGCAGGGGCAGCAGCCAGCGGCTGTCGTGGAGCACGAGCCAGGAGACGAGCAGCAGGGCGGCAAGCGCCACGGCGCGCGCCGGCCGCCAGCCGGCCGGCGCGAGCCAGGCCGGCAGCGCGACCGGCCCGATGCGCGGCGCAACGCGCTCGGGGATGGCCAGCGCGGGGTCGCTGCGGAGGATCTCGGCGGCCCGCCAGGCGCGCTCAGCCCGCCTGGCGGCCTCGGCGTGGCGGGGATCGGCCTGCCGCCAGCGGGCGAAGGCCCTGGCCTGGCGGGGCGACAGGCGGCGCTGCTGGCTGTGCATCACCCAGTTGGCCGCTTGCAGTTCGATGGCGTCCGCGTTGCGGTCGGGATCATTCACGGCAGTCCCTCCCCGGCCCTGTGGAGAACGTCGACGCCCGGCAAGGAGCACTGGAATAGGCCGGTCTGGACGGCGCCGCCGGCGGTGTCGCGGCGGGCCGTCCCGCCGCCTTTGGAACGGCATGATGGGAATGGATCAGCAGTCATCGTCGTCTCTGGCGAGGTGCCGGCCGATGCGCGACAGGGCCAGGGCCATGTGCTTCTGCACCGAGCTGGTGGAAATGCGCAGGTGGCGAGCGGCCTCCTTGTGGGTTTTGCCCTCCAGGCGGCAGAGGAGGAAGACCTCCTGGCTGCGTTTGGGCAGGGTATGAAGTATGGCCTTGATGCGGTCGAGGTTGATCTCGGCGAAGGCCCGTTCGTCGGGGCCGGCGCTTTCATCCTCGAGGGTCTCGAGGATGGCGCTGTCGGCATCGGTTTTGCGGATACTGAGCTGGCGCAGGTGGTCGATCAGCAGATTGTTGGCAATGCGGAAGATATACGACGGCAGGTTCTCGATCTGGTGCAGGTTCTTCTTTCCGGAGGCGCGCAGGAAAGTTTCCTGGACCAGGTCGTCCGACAATTCCGGGTCGCCCGTCTTCCAGGTGAGGTAATTGCGCAAGGGTATGGCATGTCGTGCAAACAGCTCTTCCAACACGGGGATGGTCCAATCACCATTTGACAGAAATAATAATGAGATTTTTTATCATTTTCCATGACGGAGTTGGCGTTTCCGGCTCGGCCCGCCGCGCCGGGCAAGCTCCGCCCGGCAAACTGCTACAATGCCAGGCTCCACCTCTCCGGGATTTTCACCATGGCCGCCATCGGGCGCTTCAACACCCTGCCAGTCGTCAAGCATACCGGCTTTGGCCTCTACCTCAACGGCGGCCCCGAGGGCGAAATCCTCCTGCCCAATCGCCAGATTCCCAAGGACCAGCCCAGCGAGGTGAACGACAGGCTGAGCGTGTTCATTTACCTCGACAGCGAGGACCGGCCGATCGCCACCTCGCTGACACCCAAGGCGCAGGTTGGCGAGTTCGCAAGCCTCAAGGTGAGCGACATCAACCGCGCCGGGATATTCCTCGACTGGGGACTGCCCAAGGATCTGCTGCTGCCCCATTCCGAGATCAAGCGGCCGCTGCAGATCGGCGATTACTGCGTGGTGTATTTATACCTGGACGATCACAGCCGGCGGATCACCGCCACCACCCACCTCGATCGCCACCTCGACCAGGTACCCGCGCGCTACGCGGTGGGCGACCGGGTCGATCTGCTGGTGGCTGCCCGCACCGATATCGGCTTCAAGGCCATCATCGACCACCGCCACTGGGGCCTGATCCACAATGCCGATGCCTTCAAGTTCCTCCGCGGCGGCATGCGTGAACGCGGCTTTGTCAAGGACGTCCGCGCCGATGGCAAGATCGGCCTCAGCCTCCAACCGCTGGGCGGCGAGGGGCGCGACGCGCTGCAGCAGTTGGTGCTGCAAAAGCTGGCCGACAACGGCGGCATCCTGGCGGTGAGCGACGGCAGCCGCCCCGACGAAATCAACCGGCTGTTCGGGGTGAGCAAGGGCAGCTTCAAGAAAGCCATCGGCGCCCTCTACAAGCAGGGGCTGATCACCATCCATGCCGATCGGATCGAACGGCAATCCGGCAGATGATGCCGTTGGCGATCGCCGCGACGGGGTTGTGCAACATCGGGATTTCATTTTTGCGCGAATTGGTCTAGGTTGGCGGATTGCTCTTGGAGCCTGTTCGAAGTCTCTCGAGAAGCATCGGATAAAGCCTTGGTGTGTTGACGAAGGTAACGTACCCGGGGCTGGCATCGGTCCCGGTGCGCTTCGTGCCTCAGCACACCCTATGCGGAGGAGATCGCGCATCGCGTGAAGCCATAGGGTACGTTGACGGAGGAAACGCACCGGCGGCCAGCATCGGTCCCGGTGCGCTTCGTGCCTCAGCACACCCTATGAGGA
>Ga0265293_10013282_pt1 | contig 10719 bp, 8 predicted proteins | sample Munlanlewell138R_FD_192505 | JGI IMG/M metagenome (GOLD analysis project Ga0265293, IMG submission 192505) | Leachate microbial communities from a municipal landfill in Southern Ontario, Canada - Leachate well 138R | ecosystem: Engineered > Solid waste > Landfill > Unclassified | place: Canada... | reverse complement strand
CATTGCACAATCTACTTCATTAAAAGTATAAGGTTCCGTTCCTAAAATAACTTTTCGCATTAGCTCTCCTTTAAAATTAATTAAACCTGTCAAATACTTTATCAAACATTTCTAATACATTTTCCGGACTTAATAGTTGTATTACTTTTTCACTTTCCTTTTTTAATTCGTCTTTATCTTCTTGTGTTCTACAACTCCATTTTTCTTTTATAATTTTTAATTTAAAAATAAAATCATCTAAGGAAGGCTCAACCCATTGTCCGCGATAATTAGACCTTTCTCTTTCTACTTTTTTAATATCATCCATTTTAGACTCAACTAAACAACTATTATTCTCATTTAAAAAATATCTCTGCCCACCTAAAGAAGGAGCTACTACTAATTTACCATTCACTATAGCATCAGCACAAGTTAATGAAAAAGCCTCTCTTCTAGACATTGAAAGATACACATCACAATATTTATATAAAGAGTAAAATTTATCTTCTTTTAAAGGATAGGCTATAGGTAATATTTTAGGAAATTCATTATTTTGCTTAACCATTTTAATATAATTAACTACGGTAGACTGTAAAGTTTTAAAATTAACAAAACTATTTGTTTTTAATATAAGTAAAACATCTTTATCATCTTTAAAAGCCTCTATAAAGCCTTTTAATAAAACATCATAACCTTTACCAATATGCCAATCAAAGATAGCTAAAAACACTAATTTATCTTTTGTCAATTCTTCCAAAAATTTATCTTCTTTTAAATCTCTTGGAACAACTATATGCGGTATTATTTCTATTGGAATTTTAACACCACTATTTTCAAAAGCATTTTTAGAATATTCTGATGCAGTAAATAAAGTATCAAAATTATTACACTTCTTTTCAGCTTTTAAAGGAATAAGGGTACTTTCCCAAACGCTATAAGCAAAATTTTTCTTAAATCTGGAATTGGTAAAAAGAATATCGGGGGTAGAGTGGTTGATAAAAACCTTAGGTGAGCCTGTGTTTAATACATGTTGTTGTTCATATTGCTTATAAAAATCTATAAGTGATTGATCAATATATTTTAAATTATCCTCTAAAGAATAATTAATATTGCTAAAACTAACATCCCTTCCTTGCTTAATCATCCATAAAAGATAACTACGCAATACGTTAGCATATCCACTTCCTTCATAGCACGAACCAAACCAATGTACTCCTTGCATATCCATAATTTTATCCTTTTTTATAAAAAAACACAGAGGCTGTACCCAAAATCAGCCCCTGTCATTCTTAAATAGTCGCCACTATAATATACGAAATTTTTTATTAAAAGTCAAGTGTTTTTTTAATTATTTTTATAAAATTTCATCTAAACGTATTTCTTCACAATCTTCTGTTTCTTTCATTAAATCCTCAAAAGATTTATCAAAGTAATCACCAATAACATCCCAATTAAATAAACCTTGATTTTTCATTTGAATAGCTCTCATATACGCCTTTTGACCTAATTCTTTTGCTAATTCAGGTTTTTGATAAAGTTCTTCTAAAGCATTAACTATTTCTTGTACATCAGCAATAGGTCTTACTAACTCTCTATCATTATTTGGAAATATGGTAAAATGATTTGTTTTTATAGGTATACCAGCATCTCCTATAATTTCTGGAACACTAGTAACATTATGATATACAACGGGTTTACCAACAGCCATTGCTTCTAAAATTGGTAAACCAAACCCCTCACCAACGGTAGTAGTAAGAAACACATTACAAATATTATAAATAAGATTAAGTTCAGAATCCGCTACTCCACGTGGGCCTTTTAAATTATCCGTAAATACAACCTTATCGGTAATACCAAAAAGTCTAATTAATTTATCAAGATTCCAACCAGCATGAAAATTACGTTGTGTATGCAAAAAAAGCAGCACATCATCTTTATCTTTTGCAAAAGTAGCAAATGCCTGTAAAGCAATTGGATAGCCCTTCCTTAGTTGATTTACACCAACACAATTATGAACAGCAATATCATTTACTAAATAAGAATGATCATTTTCTACTTCAAAATTATAAACTTTACCATTATAATTATAATTGTCTTTAGTAGTAACTTCTAACCACATATAGCCATCGTGTATTATTTTACGCTCATTAAACCTACCATAATCTCTAAAATGAGAATCTTTTATTCTAAGGCAATAAATATCTTGTTCATTACTACGCCTTTTACTTCTTTCATCAACCATAATACTACAATCAATATTATTACGTAAAAGAATATGTCTCATTTTATGAATTAAATTAAAAGAACACGAAACTATTGTTGTCTCATACTTTCTCTGATGCCCGTCTCCACGTTTCCAACCTTCAAATAACACTAATTGTTTATCTGGTCTTAATTGCATAAAAATACTATGTATATCTTTTCCGTTAGCATATTCTTTAAATAATTTTTTAAATAAATAACCTAAAATTGTATTGTTTATTTTAACAACCTGTGAACCACTTTCTGGATATTTATAAACTGAATAAGGTGCACCAATTTCCGCAGCAAAATCACAAACATCTTTAACATATTCATCTTCATCTATGTTAAATGTAAACTGTAAACCAGTAATTCCGCGATCATTGTTTTGTGTAATATAAGCACCAGAACTATTCTTTTTTGTAAAATTTCCTTCTGCCAAATAATAACCAAAAACCTTCAAAGAAAGTTCAGATAATTCAATATATCTTTTTATTTTATAATTTGAATATTTTTGATGTAAAATATTATTATCTGTTACTTCATAATTAACTTCATCTGTTAAAACAAAATCACATATATCTATTTTATCAATATTTTTATAATCATAATTAATAGGCACTAATACAAAATCACCAACTTTAACATCTTTTATTGCTTTAAAATCTGCGCCCTCAAATTTATCAGGAATACATACAGTACAATATTTATCAGCAACAGAAGTTGGTCTACAAATATAATTTCTATTAATTCTAGAAGGCATTTTACATAAAATATTTTCTCTGTCAATAGTTAAAATAGGGTGCTCAGGTGTTGCTTCTAACTTTTTATAATAACCATAAATTCCTAATGATACTATATTGCCGTCATAATCACGTTCAAAAATTTCAGTAACTTTTTCTTTATTTGCTAAATGTGTAAAAACCTCATCATTAACTTTAATATCTGAAATATTTTTATAAGAATAATCAGACATTAAAACTTTTTCATTAGGTTTAAAACACAAAACTATAAATTTCTTTTGTAATTGTTTTCTGTAACCTTCAATTTTAGAATCTTCTAAAGGATAAAACACCTTATCATCAAAACCATGATACACTTGATCTGGTACAAAAGTAGCGTCCGTTTTGGCTATAACACTTTGAGCATATTTACTTACTACTACAAATTTATCCGTATGTTTCTTAATAAATTCTACCCATTCAGGATAAATAGGTTCGCCATCTATGGGGCTTACTAATTCCCAGCGACATTTCTTACCAGTTCTTTCTTTATACAAACTTAATGCTTCTGGAATATGTGCACAAGCATCATAATCATTTAAAGTAAATAATATTTCTGGTTGTATATCCACTAATAAAGGAAATAATCTATTTCTACCATAGGGATCGTTTTGCATAGGATATAAGTGAAAATGCTCCCATTTTTGTTCTTCTACTGGATCACCCCAATAATTAATACCCAACTGAAAAATCTCATACTTACCTGTTTTAAGCAAATATTTAATTAAATTCTTAGCTACAACGCCAAAACCAGTGTGTGCACTAGCAGAATCACAATAAAATAAAATTTTCATTCTTTGTTTTTTTACCTCCACAACATCCTTTACATCATTTTTCTTACTCATTACTATCTCCTTTTATTTATTTAGTTTCCGTATTTCCATAGTATTGTTTGTCACGTTCTTTATATAACTCTTTTAACTTGTTTTCTAACAACAAAACATAAGCATAAGTTTTCAAATTAGAAACTTCTTTTGCTTTGTTTAATAACCTCTCAACGGTATTAGTATTAGTAATATTTTCAAGTTGTTTTTCTAATAATTCAATATCATTTACATTTTTAATAAAATACTCAATTCTAATATCAGACATGATATTTTCAAGAGTGTTGGTATTAGAATAATCTTGTTCACTATTAAGTGGTACTATTCTTCCTTCTAAAAATCTAACATCATTCTTATAGCGTCTAATATCTTTTGCATTAAAAAACGCTATGTCACCAGGATTAAGTTTTACCATAATCCTTTCCGTTTCATCTCCAAAAATCTCAAAGTACATAGTCTCATTCTTAGAAACATTTTTATACTCTACCAAAATATCCTCTTTCTTGCGTGGCATATTATTCTCCTTTAATTACATCTAAAAATAACTTATATATAGAATTCAAAATATTAAATCTGTTATCAATATCCTGAATATGTTTACTATTTAATTCTTTTTCTTTCTTACCTGCACATCTATTACATATAAAATAATAATTATCATCAAAATTATATGCTTTAATTATCTTGTTTATTTTAAGTTCTTTATAGTCAAACTCTTGATTACAAAGTTCACAAGTATGCTTCTTTAACCCTAAAGGAATAAGGCTCTTTAAACAAATTGGAAAATCTATATTACGATATTCTTTATTATTTAAAATATTATAGTGATAAATATAAGAATCTTTAATGGAAAAATAAAAATCTGTAATATAAATATAAGTTAAAATAAAATTATGAATATTATTTATCTTATCTACAAAAGATGGGTCATTTAAATCTAATGTAGTATTATAATAAAGATGTCCATAAATAGATATAACAGAAATATAAACACTATCTTCATATAAAGAAAAATTACAAATTACTTTAAACCTATAATTATTTTCATCTTTAAAATCAGATAATAATTTTATAATAAATGGATTCTGTAATAAAATTGTAGCTTGGTTTTCTTTTAAAAGAAATCTAGCTTTGGCAGGATTGATAGGAATAAGGGGTGTATTGTTTTTATCAAGCAATAATACAAACATAAAGATAACTCCCAAATGGGGTAAAAGAAAAAACTCCCCCCTAAAGGATAGAGGGGAGCTATAACCTAATTAACTAATTTCAAGATGATACATGCGCTCAGGAGCAATAGCACAGGCACCAACAGTCAGCCAAATAGCCATTTCCCAAGTTCTGGTTGTAGTGCCACGGAAATTCTCATAACCCTCTACACCAGGATTTTCAATACCATACTTCAAAACACCGTCACCAATTACTAAGATGTGGCTATCAGATATTTTCTGCACACCATAAGCATCTTTGTAAGATTTCAAATGGATAACAGGAACACCACGATAACGACCTAAGAAACCAGTGGCACGATATAACTCAGACTTCATATCATTAGGTAAATACTCTTTATCTAATGCTTCCAGAAAAGTTAAAGCACCAAAACGACCTATGATAGCTTTTGCACCAGCATTAGTATAATCTTCCAAATGAACAATAGCAGCATCTAACGCAGCCTTTTTTGTAGAAGCAGTATCACCAGAAGCAATAGTAGCGTAATTACTGTTCGTAGTAGTAGAAGTAACCGCTCTCCACGCAACTTCCCAAACCATACTATTCTGTGCACCTAAAATCTGATTAGTAGCATCAGTTTTTAAATCAGAAATAGTACCATAACGACCAGAGCGTAACTGCCCAATTTCTAATTCAGTAGCTACAGCAATGGTTTTCTTAGGCAAAGTAATAACTGTATTGGTTATTTGGCTTCTTGGAGCAAACGCACCAGGCTCAACCACATAAGCTACTAAATTACTAGGGGTTTTAAACTGAATCTCTTCACCAGGATTAAAATATCTAGTATCAGCTAACAAATTAATTAACTGCTGATTATAAACATCTTTCCGTACACTTTCAACTATTTTAGTTGCTAAAGCCCGTCTAGAAGCATCAACCGGATCACTCCAATCAATACCTTTTACCAAGGTATCTAATGCTTCTTGTTCTGCTTTAGTAAATTCTTTTGCCATTTAAATACTCTCCTTTAAATATTTGGAAAGAAAACATAAAATTATTAATTATAAAATTTCAAAAACTAGACTATCTTTCGTTGTATCGCCACCACGAGAACCATCATTAACGCGAATAACACGAGCAACAGATTTAGCGGTTTCCGTAGTTGCAGAAGCCTCTTCAATTAATTTGGCATCATCATTAACCTTCAAATAATCACCAAAAGCGCCACCGGTGCCAGAAACAGAAACATACATATCGGTTTCAAACTGACCAGCGGTATACAGAATACAAGATTGACCAGCAGCAATATCATCGTGATCAGTATCAGAATCTTCTGGAATATAAATCTTTTTACCAACAACACCTACTCGACCGGTAATATTATCATCAGAACTAGTTAAAGATGTTACCTTCATATCACCAGTAGAAGCATAACCAGGTTTATTAGAATTAGTAGAGGTTAAAGTGGCAATATCGCCAGCACTAAACTCACCATCTAATTTAACCCATTCACCAACCTCCATCGCAGCAGCAGCATAAACAGTACGTCTAGCGTTTTCGGGTACGTTAACTTCTTTTAAAAAAGCCATTTACTTATTCTCCATAAAATATATAAATTATTTTTTTCTTATTTATTATAACTTACTTAATGCTTCTGCAACTAAATCAATATCTTCGGATGCTTCTGTTTTAGCAACATCATTATCTACAATTTGCAATTCAGCAGAAGTATTACCTACGGGTTTAGTCTCCGGTTGCTTAATCGCTTTTGTAAAAACATCAAAAGCAACATCAGACATTTCCGTAACAACCTTATTAAATTCTACTTCTTCCATACCTACGGTTTTTGCGTTAATTTCTTTAGCATTTAAAACTTGAATACGAGAAGCCAGTAATTTTTCCGTTTCGATAGTATTTTTATAATTAGTAAAAGTATCGTTAGCAGTACTTAAATCAGCTTCTAATTTAGTTTTATCTTGTTTTAAAGTTTCTATTTCCGCAGTCATAGTTTTAATCTTATCTTCCGTAGACGCAGTAATTTTAGCTAACTCTTCTGCTAATTTTGCTTCAAAAGAGGCTTTACTATCAGCTTTAGCATTAGCCAATAAAATATCAACCACATCTTTAGGAAATACAGTTGTTTCAACAATTTCAGATTTATCCACTACAGCTTCTCCTTTAGTTATTTGTTTTACATTTACACTATCTAAAATTTCTTTTATTTCATTAAACAATGAATTTAAATCTTTTTGTGCTTCTTTACGTTCTTCATCGGTAAAAGCAGAATAAATAATATTATAAAACATATTAACTGCTTCATTCATTGCTATTTCAAATTTGCTTATTTCTTCTCTTTTACGCACGCGACTTTTTAAAGACATGTTTTGTGCAGCTAAAGCAAGAGCGGATGCGTCTGGGTCTGCTGGGGTATCAACTATTCCACCACCGCCAAAAGTAATTCCATGTAATATACGTTCAACCTTAGAACCCATTGCATATCTATTTTTTAAATGATCACAGTACATACTAGCTTTAGCGAATTTCTTACCACAAATACTACACTCTGCGGAATCAAACCATGTTTCCATAGAAATAAATAAAGTACCATTAGCGTGGCGTTTTCTTACTTCCTCTGCATAATCAGGAAACAACCATTTATACAATACTGCATAAACATTCATTCCTAATTTACCATTACCACTATCTTCCGCACTTACTATTTCCGTATCATAAAAAGTACCAACAATCTTTTGTTCGTTATGTTGCCAATTTAAAGGTTTAAAAATTGCTGTACTGTGTCTATCTTCAAGTTCTTCTTTTAAAAATGAATCACGATTACCATTAGAACCTTCGTGAACAAATCTAAACTTTAAATACATTAAATCATTATCTTTATTTACTTTTTTAGAAGATAATGCTTTTTCAAGTTTTTCACCATTACCAATACAAGTATCACTAATAGATTCTATATTACCAATAAAAATAGAGGGTTCAATTTCTAAAACACCCTTACTTTTTTCTTTTTGTTCTCTTTTATGGACTTCGTTCACTGTTTCTCCAAATTTTTTATAATACCAAATAGCGCATTGTTTTTGTGCGGTATCTTTTTTAACCCCGCCAGCAATTTTATCTTTTACACATTGCACATAAGCAGCAGGGGCTTGTGTAAAACTATCTTCTTGCTCTATATTATTAATCATATATTTTTTATGTAAATTATAAGATAAACTATATGTTCTATAATATTTTAGTAATTAAATCATTAAAACTAAAATAAATAAGGTTAAATTGCTTGTTTAAATTACTCAGATGAATTATTTAGATTAATTACTTATTCGGAAGAATTATTTGAGTTAAAATACTTAACTATATCGTCCTCAATTAAAGCATAGGGATAAAAATTTAAATCATCCATATAACCTTCCGCTCGTCCATAATTAGTTCCAGAAATACAACCTATACAAAGTAAATCTGGTAAATTCTGAGAGGGCCAAGCACCATTAAAAACCCCGCAAGCAGAACCACTAACTATTAAAAATGTACCTATAGTGTTATCGTAAGTAAAGGCAATATCTAACCAAGTGCCAGAAGGAAACCATACAGCATCCGTTTCACATCCAGACACTACATACTCACTTCCATTATAAACAGAACCTACAAATTTATAACTAGAGGCATCATAATATATCTTTAAAAAATTCTCTAAATAAATAAGATTAGCATCATCTACAAAATTATCATAAGCAAACATTGGCATATATCTAAACAGAATTGAACCTTGATGATTATTAAGTGAGGTTCCAGATGATATACCAATGCTATAAATATCACCACCATCAACTAAAATAGAACCAACAGAGTTAGTTAACCATTTATCATACCCATAACTATTTGTTAAAGTGGATGTTATTTCAGAATAAGCATCTAATTCTACTACTGGTAATAAAGAAAAATCATCTAAATAACAAATATCACCAGATGCTTCTAAATAAACTCTAATTTGTGTTCCAGAAGATACCGCTTTAAAAGTATTATAAATATTACTATAAGATGTTGATGTCTGGTTTGTACCACTATAAATAAAGGTATCTCCCACAGCATCATAAATCATAATACGCGCAATATCATCAGCAGCACCAACTTTAATATAACCATTAAAAGTATATTCCTGTCCATTTACCGTAACAATTTGATCACAATAACCATAACCACCATCAGAAGTTGCAGTTAATTTTACACAAGCATCACTTAATCTACCATCGTTAGTATCTGATGCTACGGTACAATCAGAACCATTCCAATCAGTTGTTGTATTTAAAGTTACTACATTTTTAGCTAAAACAAATTTATCAGCCCATCCTTCGTTAGTAGTTCCGGTAGTTCCAGAAATAATAACATCTATAGCAACAGCAGTTCCAGTTTTAAATACGGTATCATATTGTTTAAAAGAGGTCTCAGTTATATTAGGATATTTATATAAATCAACTATAGGATTTATTTCTCTAGCAACAAAATTAAAACTACCCTTTGAAACTTTAATAAAACTAGAAAGGTAATACTCTGAACTTGCTTCTAGAATCAAGGGGTTAACCATAGCATTACCAGTTCCACTTACAAAAATAGATTGAAAACCACTAAATTGCTCCGTAGAAACTTTAGCTGATGTATTTGTTATTGCTGTGTTTTTATAAGGCATAAGAACTCTCTAATAATTCAATACGTTTTTCTAATTCCTGAACTTTTTGCCATAAAATAAAAGAAACATCGTTCATATCTATTTCTTTTTGGTTTGGACTATTAAAAAACGCTTTACCAAAATCCTGCGCAATCATTCCGCGATGTGTTTTTTGTGCATCTTCTTCTTTTTCAACAAACTCAGATTTAAATTTAAATTCTTTAATAGGAACATCTTTAAAATTGGTTAAATTATAATAAAAATCTTTAATATCTGTTTTAATATTTTTATCAGAGCTCACGGTGAAAGATGAACTTCCAGCATTTATATAAGAATATGTGGCACCATTACCTATATGAAAATTACCTTTTGGTGCATTATAACCAAAACCAACGTTAGTACCGGAAATACTTATAACCTGATCCCAATTACTACCAGAATTATATTTATCTAAATTTAATATTCCTTTAGAATCTAATCTCCAATTATAAAAATATGTACTAGTATTATCTTTAATTAAAAATGAACCCTCACCTTCAATATCAGAACTTCCTTGTAATATCTCTGTTCCAGAAACATTTAAAACATTAGTATCTATCCCTGGTATCAAAGCATGTTCTTCATTTGCTATTTGCATTGAAGGGGAGCCAGTAGTAGATAAATGTAAAGCATTAACATTTGTATCTAATAATAAACTAGGGGTACTTTTTTCATCCATTTTCCATCTTGCTACTTCACCTATTTCTTTAATGTAAACATCATCTATCTGCACTTCAAAAGTATTTCTCCCATTAAAAATAAATTGAACTTGGGCAGCTCCTGGATTTGTTGTATTTAAAACATAATTGTGCGTTTGTGAACCAGATAAAGTAAAATTTGTTACAAAATAATCATTCGAGTTTCCTAATCTTGCAGAATTAATATGTGCCGTGCCACTATTAACTTTTGTTTTAAAAGTTATTGCATAATAATGGTCTTTTAATGTACCTGCTGTTATTGTCAATCTAGGCCAATTATCAGCTGTGCCAGCACCGGTTACAGCTACTTT
>Ga0265293_10013281_pt1 | contig 10722 bp, 7 predicted proteins | sample Munlanlewell138R_FD_192505 | JGI IMG/M metagenome (GOLD analysis project Ga0265293, IMG submission 192505) | Leachate microbial communities from a municipal landfill in Southern Ontario, Canada - Leachate well 138R | ecosystem: Engineered > Solid waste > Landfill > Unclassified | place: Canada... | reverse complement strand
GATGCCCTTTGTATGATAGGCATGAGCATGGACGAAAACTATCAGGACATTCGGGACTTTGTGGAATATATGAACGGGCAGGCCGATTCCCAATGGGGTAAACTTAGGGCTGAACATGGCCACCCTGAGCCTTATAACCTGAAATACATCGAAGTAGACAACGAACGCCAGATCAACCGCGCCTATGTAGAATGCATGAAGAAGTTTGCTCTGGCTGCATGGGAAGTCGATCCCGAAATGCATATTGTGGCTTCGCTCAATATTGGCACCAATCCTCAAAGCTATGAGCGCGGCGGAGAACAATATGCTTTGGCTTCGGAGCTTTTTGGCTGGTTTGTGGCTCAGGGCAAAAGTGACAAAATGGTATGGGATCCGCATTACGCGGGCTGGATAGGCTTTGCCGACCATCCCGAATTCCTGCGCGAAATGGGAGTCACCCTGCAAAGGGAACTGGCCAAAGATTATCCCGGACACAAACTGACTCTATGTCCCATGGAAGAAAACGGCAGCCGTTGCGACTGGGATCGCGGCCTGGCGCATGCTCACAACTGGAATAGCCTGCAACGTTACGGCGATTGCTTTACCGCTTTGGGTACAGCCAATACTTTTCAGCCTCACGGTCAACATTATATGTGGGATCAGGGACGGATTCACTACAGCAGCAATGAACTCTGGTTTCAACCTTCGGCCTACATAGACGAAAAGATGTCCAAAGACTGGCAACCCATAGTAGTGGAAGCCCTCAGCAGCGAAGAAGCCACGCTGGATGTAACCGCCAAACTGAGCGAAGATAAAAAGACCTTGTCTATTTATGTGGTGAACCTGAGCGACAGCCCCAGGGAAGCCCTCCTCAATGTAGAAGGCTTCAATTATGGCCGTAAGGCTGCTGTTTGGTCTATAGGTGATTGCGAATTGAACACCCTCAATACAGTGGACAATAAGTTGGCCGTAGCTCCCCGGAAAAGCGGTATAAATTTCGCCAAAAAGAACACCAAATACAGTTTTCCAAAGTATTCGTATACCATTATTACCTTACAATAAATATTTTTAAAATGAGAACATCATTATTTCTGCTTTCAATAGTCATGTTGGGGCTTACTACCCTCAGTGCCAAGGAGTATAAACTGCAATCGCCTGATGGGAACCTGCAGGTCCTGGTAAATGTTGATAAGGAAATTTCCTGGTCGGCACAACTTAAGGGCAAACCCGTTGTAGAAAAGGCTGTTGTTGCCATGGAACTTTCAGATCGGGTTTTGGGCGTGAATGCCAGGCTTACAAAACAGTCCGTCAAAGAGATTCAACAAGAGATTCAGGTTGCAGTTCCGCATAAAGATGCGCTGATAGAGGATCATTGCAATGAATTGAGCTTTAAGTTCAGGGAAAAATTCAGCCTTAGTTTCAGGGCCTACAACGACGGCCTGGCTTACCGTTTCTCGGAGACTTCCCGCAAGCCGTATGAGGTGCTGAACGAAAAAATGGATTTGTTTTTTCCCGCGGGAGCGGCCTGTTATTTTTCGGAAGAACACACAACATATTCGCACAACGAAAGCTGGTATCCCTATATTCAGCTGAGCGATATCGCTGCCGAACGTTTTTGCAGTATGCCTCTGCTGATCGACTTACCGGGACAGGCCAAAGTCCTGGTGACAGAGACGGCTCTGCACCATTACCCCGGTATGTTTCTCAAAAGCAATGGCAAAAATGGATTTGTAAGCAAATTTCCGCCCTATGTGTTGGAAACCCAGCCACCCCGCCGCGGGGCAGACCGTAACGAAATCATCAGCAAAGAAGCCGCTTATATTGCCAAAGTGGCCGCCGGCAGAGATTTTCCCTGGAGAGTGTTTGTCATTAGCGACAAGGATGCCGGACTGGTAGAAAGCAACCTGACTTATCAGCTGGCCGAGCCTTGTGTGCTCGAAAACACAGATTGGATCAAACCGGGCAAAGTGGCCTGGGACTGGTACAATGCCAACAATATTTTTGGAGTGGATTTTAAATCCGGCCTCAATACCGAAACCTATAAGTATTACATCGATTTTGCTTCGGACAACAAGATAGAATACGTCATTCTTGATGAAGGCTGGACTAAATCGACCACCGAAATCCAGGCCTGCAATCCCAATATTGATGTGAAAGAATTGATCGAATACGGCCAACAAAAAAAGGTGGGGATCATTCTTTGGGTATTGTGGAAACCTCTTAACGCCAACATGAAAGAAATTTTGGAAACCTACAGCTCCTGGGGAGCCAAGGGCATCAAGGTCGATTTTATGCAGCGTAACGACCAATATATGGTGGAATCCTACGAGCAAATTGCTTCCGAATGCGCCCGTTTAAACTTACTGGTCGATTACCACGGAGCGTTCAAACCTTCGGGATTGAGGCGGAAGTACCCCAATGTGCTCAGCTACGAAGGAGTCAAGGGCAACGAAAACAACAAATGGAGTGCAGACATTACGCCGGAACACAATCTTACTTTGCCTTTTACCCGCATGGTAGCCGGCCCTATGGATTATACCCCCGGAGCTATGCTCAATGCCCACCCCGTCAACCACAAAATTAGTTACGAACGTCCTATGGGATTAGGAAGCCGTTGCCACGAAGTGGCTAAGTACATCGTGTACGAATCGCCTTTGCAAATGATGTGCGAATCGCCTTCTATTTACAAAAAGGAACAGGAAAGCGTTGATTTTATTACCAACATTCCAGTTGTTTGGGACGAAACCCGGGTACTGGACGCTAAAGTAGCCGATTACATTGTGTTGGCTCGTCGCAAAGGCAAGGCCTGGTATGTGGGTGCTATGACGGATGCCAGCCCCAGGGAACTGGAATTTTCGCTTTCTTTCCTGGGCGAAGGCAACTACAGCATGACTTTGATGAAAGACGGCATCAACGCCGACCGCTACGCCCAGGACTACAAACTGGAAAAACGCAGCGTAAACAAGGCTGAGGTCTTAAAAATCAAGATGGTTTCGGGCGGAGGCTGGGCAGCGATACTGGAACCTTGAATCCAGAGCCGTTGACAAAACACTATTCCGGTACAGCATCGTTGGCTGTTGTGGCGTAAAGGCCGAGCAAACAGCCGGTGAAGCCGCCTGCCACATCGGTCGAAAGGATGTCTCCTGAAATGTTTTCGGCCAGGTTTACAAAATCGATACCGTTGAGTGAGTAACTAAACTCATAGTTGTCACCTCTGGCCGTTATTTTCAGACGGAGGGGGGCTTTCAGTTCAATTTTGGTACTGGCCAGGAGGCTTGAGCTCGTTTCCCTGCTTCTGGCTTTGCGCTCATTCCTTTCAAGCAGGAGATAATAGTCTTTGCCTTTTTTGGTGAGGCCAAAGACGTAGTTGAAACTTTCGCTTTGCAGCGCTACCAGGCCGGCCAGGTCTTTTTCGGACGAGGGACGGTAGTTCATGCTGACCGAAAAAGAGAAACTGTTGTGCATTTGCCGGTGCAAGAGAGCAGATGTAGGTTTGACTTCCTTGATATTTACGGGATAAGGATTGATTTTAAGGCCTTTTTCTGCAATCTCTATGAAGTCTTCGCGCTGTCCTCTCAGGCTTATCCAGCGGTAATCGAGTTTGTTGGCACTGAAGTTGTCGCAAAAGCTGAAGTTCCCGTTGGGGAAGAAGCCCAGCTGGCCAGTGTTGTTTCTTGTGATGCCGGTGGGCATTTTGAGCTTGGGCTCCAAAGGAAGCAGCCCATTGACAAAGACCGGGAATTCGCCCGACCAGTCGACGGGCAGGATAAAGGTTTCACGTCCTGTGTTAACGCGGTTCTTTTCGTTGGGACGGACAGCCAAAAAAACGCCATAATAGGTTTTATTGTCGGGTCCAAGCACCAAATCGGCATGTCCGGCCCAATCTACTTTGTTGGCCCGATCCCTGGCAAAATGGCGCTGAGTCAGGATGGGATTGCCGGGCGCCGGGGTGTAAGGGCCTTTGGGATTGTCACTCACAAAAATCACTTCACTATGCCATCCGCCAGTACCGCCTTCGGCACACATCAGGTAATACTTGTTGTTTTTCTTATAAATATGCGGGGCTTCAATCCAGATAGGCTTTTTGGACAAGTCTACACCTCCGTCCACGATGATTTGGTCGCTGCCGTGAATAATCTTATCGCTCTCTGTGTCGTATTCCCAGATCTTGATTACCCTGTGTCCGTTGTAGAGCTCTTTGCCCCGGTCCGGAGCGTCGTTGTGAACGACATAAGCTTTTCCGTTGTCATCAAAAAACAGAGAGGGGTCAATGCCGTTGAAATCCAGTTTGATCACTTCGCTCCATCCTTGCGTGGGATCCTTGGTTTTAACTACCATATTGCCAATGCCCCCGGCAATTTGGGTGGTGATCATGTAAAAATAATCGTTGTTGGGATTGTAGATTATCTGGGGGGCATAGATGCCGGCACTGATCCCGCAGTCATGAATTCTTAGCTGCGATTTACGGTCGAGTACATGACCTATTTGTGTCCAATTGACCAGATCGCGGGAATGAAAAATGGGAACTCCGGGAAACATGGCAAAAGAAGAGCAAACCAAATAATAATCCTCTCCTTTGCGGGTAATGCTCGGATCGGGGTAACAGCCCTGAAGGATGGGATTGTAGAACTCATCGGATTTAAGAGGATAATCCTTGTAAATCTTGTCGTTGCCCTGATACTCAAAGTTGGTGAACAGGGGAATGTTGGAAGCTTTGTTTGCCTTACCGGCTTTTTGACCAATGACTGAGGGAGTGATTGCAACAAGGAATAGTAGCAGTAATGGTCGTTTTAGAAAGCCGGTGTTTAGTTGTGTAAGTTTCATATATACAAGTGATTGTGGTTCTTAATAGGATTTGAGCCGGAGTGAGATTACTTAAAGACCAATTGGGCAAATTCATTCAAAGACCTGCGCCAGCTGAGCCATTCGTGAGCTGTTCCCTGCGATTCCGAATAAACAATATTGTCGATGCCTTTGGCTTTGAGGGCCTCAACCTGAGCTTTGGGCGTGTTTTCTTCTGTGCCCGTGCTGATGTAGAGCAACCTGATTTGCCGATTGAATTCCGAAGGATCTTTAAACAGGCCGTTGAAAGCTGTCTCCAAACTATTGTCTCCTCTTACGAAAAAGCCGCTGAAAGTTCCCATCCAGCCAAATTTATCCAGGTTGGCAGAGACTGTCAGGCAGGTTTGAAAACCTCCTCTCGAAAGCCCCGCCATAGCGCGGTTTTGCTTTTCTGTTTTGGTTCGAAAGTGCTGATCGATAAAAGGCAGCAAATCCTGAACATAAATCTGGCTGATGTCCCCCTGTGCCTGTCGAAGCTCTGGATTGGTTTGAATATCACCGCCGGGCATCACCACTATCATGGGAGCCGCCTTTCCCGAGGCAATAAGTCCGTCCATAATGTTGGCCATGTGTCCCTGGTTGGCCCAGCCGTTTTCGTCTTCGCCCCAACCATGCACCAGGTAGAGTACAGGATATGACTTGTCTGCTTGTTGTTCGTATTCGGCCGGGACATAAACGTTGATGTGACGTTCCATTCCGTTGAGTTCAGACCAGTAGTAGATGGAACGAATCTGGCCGTGGGGAATGTTCTTGTCGAAGCGATAGTAGTCGCCTTCGGGCCCTTCGGGGATTTCTATGCCCGACGACATCCAGTTGCTTCCGAAATAGGCCTTGGTGTTGCGATCCATCACTGCCACGCCGTCTATAAGAATGGCGTAGTAATGAAAGCCGACAACTTGAGGATCGGACATACAGGTCCATACGCCTTTGTCGTCTTTGGTCATGTCGTATTTCTTGTTGCATAAATCCACCTGAACAGTGTTGGCGGTGGGAGCCATTACTTTGAAGAGCGCCTGCCGGGTTTGAGCATTGACGGCCGGATACAATGCAAGGAAGGTGTTGGTCGAAGAGGGTTTGAAGCCTTCGGGCAGGCTTTCTGCCTGTTGACCGCGCATCATACCTGCAAACTGGGCAAAGCTGAAATAGCTAATCAGCAGAAAGATTAAAGTAAAAGAAGTTTTTTTCATGAGTATAGATGTTAAGGTTTGTGCATCAATCAGGTAGACAGTTGATTTCGTGTTTTAGGGCTGAAACCTGAGCCAGTCAATCTCTACTTCGGTTGCGGAGCGGAGCAGAACAATCAAATCGGCTTTACCGGCTTTGGTCTTTTTAGTTTTGAAGTCGTAGTTTGCCCAGTCAGAACCGGCAGGGAGCCTAAGATTGGCCAAAAGAGGCCCGTCGGGGCTGTTTAACCTGAGCTCAAGTATGCCGCCTTGTGGTGCCAGTGCCCTGATTTGCACTCTCTGCTTCTTTTTATTGCCAAAGTCGACGGCATTATACTGAACCCAGCCCCCCGGCTTGTTTAATTGTGTTTTCCATCCTTCAAAAGGGCTGCTTTTGTCAATGAAATGGATTAGGGCCCCTTCGGGGCTGAGGGCAGAATACCGGTCAGGTTGTATCGCCGTATTGGCAGGAGTCAATCCTACTCCACGCAGACTGGGGCGTACTTTTTGTATGCTTCCATCCGCCTTGAAGAAAAGGCTGTCTATGCGTATGGAGCGGTTTTTGTCAAAATCCGGAGAATAGTCGTTGTGGTGATAAAACAGATACCATTGGCCCTGGTATTCCAAAATGGAATGATGATTGGTCCAGCAAGCCGTGGGCGATTCGTCCATGATGACCCCCGACATGGTAAAGGGGCCCATAGGGTGCTTGCCGACAGCGTATTCAAGGCGTTCTGTTTTATTTTCAACATGAGGGAAAGTCAGGTAGTAGATTCCCTCTCTTTCAAAAACCCAGGGCCCTTCTTTAAGTCCTTTTTCCGGCAAGTTGGGTATAATGTAAGGCTCGGAATCCAGTTCAAACATGTTTTCCTTCAATTTGGCCACATAAATGTGCTGTTGCGACCAATAGAGGTAGGCCTGGCCGTCCTTGTCAATAAAGACGTTTGGATCTATTCCGTGTACACCCCTGATGGCTTCGGCTTGGGGCAGGTAGGGCCCTTCGGGCCGGTCAGCCACAGCCACTCCAATGCCAAAACCTTTTCGGCCATTTTGATCTGGCCTGGTGTTGGCCGGAAAATAAAAGTAGTATTTCCCCTTCCTTTTTACGCAATCGGGAGCCCACATACTGTACGATGCGGAATCGACCCAGGCAGGCTCGTACTGGCTAAGGATGCTTCCATGGTCGGTCCAGTCGCTGAGGTTCTCTGACGAAAAAACGTGGTAATCTTCCATACAGAACCAGTCTTTGCGCAGGTTTTTGCCCTGAGGCGCTCTGATGTCGTGCGAAGGAAACACATACATTTTGTTGTTGAAAACCCGGGCCGAAGGATCGGCCGTGAACTGATCCCGAATAATTGGGTTTTGCGCCGCAAGGGGAGTAAAGAGAGCGTCTGAGATAATAATTGTAAGGATTGAGCAGACAAAATGGGGCTTGAAATCAGAGATCGCAAGTTTTAGCGAAGTGATAAAAGATTGAAACGGAGCGCTAATCCGTTTGAGATTTAATAGTTCAAGTTTTTGCCTGTGACAGGAAGCATGCTCTTTATTAGTCATTGTTTTCAATAATTTGATCATTGATACGGAAATAATCAAAGTCGGCCCAACCACCGCTTTGTTTGCTGGCATAATTAAAAAGCCCGAAGCGATAGCCCATAAAATGCTCTACCAGGGTGTATTCCATTTTGAGGGGCCGACCGATTTCTTTCCAGGTTTTGCCGTTCAGGCTATAATAGAAGCGGGCCACATCGGTCATTTCACGAAAATCACAATCAATTCTCAGGTACACCTTTTTCTTTTTCAGCGGCAGTCTCTCAATTTCGGTGGGGGTGTCGGTTTTGTTGCTGGTCATAAACAAGTACTTGCGACCGTCTTCCATTTTGACACCTACCTGTCCGAACTTGCGTTGCAGGGCCACCAGACCGGCCACGTCACCGTCTTTCAAGTTGGAAACATCCAGCAGGGTGCTGCCAGAACTCCAGGGTCCAAAACTGCGTTGAGTCAGCGTGTTGCGTGACAGCAGGAAGCTTTGGTCGATTCGCCCGGTTTTCAAACGCAGGTAGCCCGGACGTTCGCTCAGCGACCAGAGGCTGTTGTCGGGATTATGATTCCATTGCCAGACCAGAGGCAAGCCGGGTTCGCCGGGTTTGCGATTGAATTCATCGTCGTTGACGATGCCCGGTTTTAGGCCCTGACTGGCCGGCAGATCCAGCTCATCGGGCACTTTGCCCTCTATTCCCAATACAGGCCAGCCTTCTTCCCAATGCACGGGAACCAGGTAAGGTATCCGCCCTACTGAACCATAATCGCGGAAAAGATAGGCAAACCAGCGCCCGTCGGGAGTGTCGATTAAACCGCCCTGTGCCACACCCTTGTCCTGCAAGGCCAGTCGCCCTTCCCAGGGGCCGTCGAGGCTGGAGGCGCGATGTATCACCACCGTGCGCATACCTCCACGGGGCCAGCATATATTGAACAAATAATACATGCCGTTTATTTTGAACAGCTGAGAACCTTCGGACTGCAAGCCCATCTGATTACCTGCCGGTGCGCTGGCGTTTTCGATTAACACTCGCTCCGTGTCTTTCTTAACACCGCTCAGGTCGGCCTCGAGCTCGATGATGCGTAAGCGACCCACACCCCAGATAAAGTATGCACGGCCGTCATCGTCAAAAAACAGGCTGTGGTCGTGGTAAGCCGGAGAAAAGGAGGTCTTTTTCCATTCACCCTTTTCCGGATCATCGGTGGTAAAAAAATAAGTTTTGTTGGTGGTTTGGGCGAAAGTGGATACGTAAAAAAGTCCCTTGTGATAGCGTATGCTGCTGGCCCAGGTGCCCCTGCCGTAAGTGCTTTTGCCATTGACCAGGTTCAATGCATCCACATCGTCCAGAATGTCGTAACAATAACTGGCCATTTCCCAGTTAACCAAATCCTTTGAAGTCATAATGGGTACTCCGGGAGCCATATGCATAGTGGTGCTGCTCATGTAGTAAGTATCGCCCACACGCATCATCGACATATCGGGCACATCGGCAAATATTACAGGATTTTGGGCTTTTTGGGTCGGAATTTCTGCGCTGCCAAACAGGCAAAAAAAGCTGAACAAAACGATTAAAAGGCGTTTACAGATCATAAGCTTGATTTTTGTAAAGTTGGAACAAAAGGAATGCTGTTAGTTGTTGATTGCATTGAAGGTAAAATTAGTGTTTTTTCTTGATTCTTTAAACAAAAAAAGAAAAAGCTTGTTTCTGAAGACAGAAGAGAGCCCGGAAAGTCAGAGAAAACTTCCCGGAGTCAAATCATTTACATCAGTCTCGATTATAGTTGCCAAAGCAGCCTATAATGTCCGCCAAAATTTAGACAGTTGTTTAAGGTGTAAAAAATCAATTAAATTTACACCATTAAAACAATTAAGTCATGAGAAAAAAGATTTCTGCCGAAATTAAGGCACGTGTAGCAATTGAAGCTGTTCGTGGTATGAAAACCATAAGTGAGATTGCCTCCCAGTACGAAGTTCACCCCAATCAGGTGAGTCTTTGGAAGAAGCAGTTTATTGAAAGTGCATCATCTACGTTTAGTCATCCCTCATCCTCCAAAGAAAAGCATCACACAGAAGAAACAGATGCCTTATACCGTAAGATCGGTAAGCTGGAGGTGGAGAACGATTTTCTAAAAAAAAAGTGGAATCAGCTGAGTGGTCTTTAACTATGCGTCGTGAAATGGTTGAACCTGATCATCCCCAACTTAGCATGGTGCAGCAATGCTTATTGCTTGGTATATGTCGCAGCAGTCTTTATTACAAGTCCAAACGCAGTATTAACGATGATGAGTGGCTGATTAAGCAAGCTATAGACCGTCAATATATGATAACGCCTTATTATGGAATACGACGAATGAAGGTCCATTTGAACAGCCTGGGATTTTCTGTAAGCCGCGAGCGGCTGGCTCGCTACTACAAAGAAATGCGTATCACGGCTATTTATCCCAAACCACGAATGACCACACGCAATGAGGAACATAAAGTGTATCCGTATCTGTTGAGGAATGTAGAGATAACTCGCGTAAACCAGGTCTGGAGTACGGATATCACCTACATTCCAATGCCTCAGGGTTATATGTATCTGTGTGCGATCATCGACTGGCACTCGCGTTACGTGTTGTCTTGGGGTATTTCCAACACACACGACAGTGAATTTTGCCAGGCATTATTGCGTCAAGCCATTGATAAGTACGGAAAGCCTGAGATTTTTAATACCGATCAGGGCAGCGAGTTTACCGCTTCAGGTTTTACGGAGATACTTCTTGAGAATAATATCCAGATAAGCATGGACGGCAAAGGAAGAGCCTTGGATAATATTTTTGTTGAACGTTTGTGGCGGAATGTTAAATATGAATGCGTATATTTGGATCGTCCCGAAAACGGAGCACAATTATTGCATTGCCTGACAGAGTGGTTTGATTTTTATAACTATAAAAGACCACATCAGTCTTTGAATTATGAGACTCCGGAAATAGTTTATCATGCAGCGGCATGAATAAAAGGAAGAAAGATGAAGTTTCTGTTAAATCTACACCTTAAACAAGGAGATAAACTGTTTGAATTATTACAGGCATTATAGGAGGATATGGAAGCCTGCGATTGGACATTGGTTTATACACCAGATTGACAATGAACTTGCCACACAACATGATTTGGTCCGTTCGCAAAAAAAATCATTAAGCCCACTGGATTTGAGAGACTCAA
>Ga0265293_10013280_pt1 | contig 10723 bp, 10 predicted proteins | sample Munlanlewell138R_FD_192505 | JGI IMG/M metagenome (GOLD analysis project Ga0265293, IMG submission 192505) | Leachate microbial communities from a municipal landfill in Southern Ontario, Canada - Leachate well 138R | ecosystem: Engineered > Solid waste > Landfill > Unclassified | place: Canada... | reverse complement strand
GGAAGCCTGTGTACTTATGAGCCTCAAATGGCCAGTGACGTCTTTGCGATGTATCAATCATTGGTAAATGATGCAGTTATTGAAGAAGAGCTACTATGGAAGAATACCCCCCAAGATAAAGTTGGAGACTACGACTATCTCTTAGAGGTGATCGACTGGGAAGCCAACGTTGACCCCCATTTTGGGGCAAAACACTTTATGGCTCCCCGTCCGGTACGCGATGAGAAAGAGATGCACAAAGCCGGCTACAGCGAGCAATGGATAGTTTACAAATCGGGGGCTTTTAGTGCTAAAGAATTAACTGTATTGCCCGGTGCAGAAGTTGTTATTAAAGACGCTGCGGCCTATGGCATGTATGTTATACAAGGCCACGGTAAGTTTGGTGTTTGGGATGTGGAGACCCCCGCACTAATTAGATTTGGACAACTAACTTATGATGAATTCTTTGTGAGTGAAGAGGCCGCAAAAGAGGGAGTAAGGATTGTGAACCCCTCAAAGGCTGACCCACTGGTAATATTGAAACACTTCGGAGCAGGGAATCCTGATCTTGGACTGTAAGTGGAAGAGAGTTTTGGATGGTGTCACTTAAAGATGTTGCCAAAATAGCCGGGGTGTCACCCTCAACGGTTTCGAGGGTGATAAACCGCACAGTTTTCGTCAGTGACGAAACCCGCTTAAAAGTGGAAAAAGCAATCGCTCAGGTGAACTACCGTCCAAACCTCCTCGCCCAAAGTCTTCGCCTAAAAGTTACCCGTAATATTGGTCTGCTGGTGCCGGAGATTGCCCATCCGGCATTCAGCCTCATGATAGACTGTATTGAACAGAGCGCTAGCCAACGGGGACTTAACCTCCTAATTTTTAACACCCACAGCGATACTAAAAGGGAGGCCGAAGCTATTGATATGCTTTTGGGGCAAAATATCAACGGCATAATATTCTGTCGTGTTTCTGATGAGAGCTACGTTGACGACCTCTCGCGTTCCTATTCTATCCCCATGGTTGTGATTGACCGTGCCTACCACAACGAAAAAATACCCAATGTAACTTTAGATAACTACCAGGCAGGAGCCTTGGCAGCGCGCCATTTGGTAGAGGTGGGCTGCCGAAAGATTGCGACTATTACGGGGAATTTTAAGATTAACCTCGCTAGAGACCGACATGCCGGCTTTACCGAAACGTTAGATAAATTGGGCGTTAAATTTGACGAAAGACTCCTCTGGCAGGGGATTTTTTCTTACGAGTCGGGCATAGACGGGACAAATTATTTTATCGACAATGGCCTAGAGTTTGACGGACTATGGGGACAAAACGATATGGTTGCCGCCGGCGCTCTAATGACTATGGTGCGGCGGGGCATACGGGTTCCGCAAGACGTCGCGGTGATGGGGATGGATGATGTCCACTTTGCCGCCATCTATAACCCACCGCTCACTACGATATCGCAACCCTACGATCAACTGTGTGATAAAGCCGTCGATTATATCGATAAGTTGACCAGTGGAGAGGCTATTGAGCAGCATCAAGTTATCTTGCCCCCCACTTTAGTGGTTAGAGAATCGACTAGAAGGAGTAGTAATGAGCCTTTATAAAGCACTCAAAGAAGAGGCATATTTAGCCAATATGGAGATTCCCAAACACAATTTGGCGATTTTTACCTGGGGGAATGTCTCGGCTATAGATCGCCAAGCAGGCGTTTTTGCCATTAAACCCTCAGGGGTACCCTACGATAAATTAAAAGAAGCAGATCTGGTGGTAGTAGATTTGGAGGGGGAAACAGTCGATGGAAAGCTACGTCCCTCTAGCGACATGGAGACCCACCGTATCCTCTACAGAGCTTTTGAAGGAATTGGCGGAATTACCCATACCCACGCGCCACACGCTGTAGGTTGGGCCCAAGCCGGACGGGACGTCCCCATTTTAGGGACAACCCATGCCGATCACACCCACTTAGCTATCCCCTGCACCCCTATGATGGGTCGGGACCAAGTCGAGGGAGACTATGAGTTGGAGACGGGTCTGCTGATCACAAAACTCTTTGCCGATAAGAATCCTTTAGAGCAACCAATGGTTTTAGTTGCCGGCCATGGCCCCTTCACATGGGGTAAGGATGCCCAGGAGTCGGTTTATAATGCGGTAGTACTAGAAGAGATCTGTAAGATGGCACTTTACACGGTGACTATTAATTCGCAAGTTGATGAGTTGCCCCTCTATCTAAGGCAGAAACACTACAACCGTAAACATGGCCCGCAGGCCTATTACGGGCAGGGTGAAAGTTAGAGTAACTTGACGTAGGATTTTACAATCTCACTGCAGTCGTTGGTATGGAACTCCACGACGTTCATCTCACGGCTGGCACTCTCTACCGAATCACTGGCATGGGCTGTGTTGACCATGATGTCGGTCCCCAATTCTCGTCTGATGGTCCCTTCAGGTGCTTTAAGGGGGTCGGTGGGTCCTAAAACGTCTCTAATTTTCGCCGTAGCATTCTCCCCTTCATAGACCAAAATCATACACTTTACACTGCCGGGTTCTTCCAGTTTTTCAACGGGAGTTTTACTGGGGCGCGAACCACTCATAAACTCAACGATTTGCTCAAATTGGTCTACAGCATATTCTGTACCAAAGCTCTCTTCAATTATCTTTAAGCTCATTGGCGATAACTCGATGTCGAAAGATTTTTCGATGAGCTCTTTCCCTTTTTTGGCAAAGACACCGGCTAATTTAGTTTTTAAGTTCTCTTTAACCGGGCCGTAAAACTCCATAGCTTGGGCCACAGAAAGGCGCATTACCTTAACCCCTACAATACGCAGTCCGGTGCGGCTGAACATATCTAAGATGGTGCCGGGGCGACTAGAGGCATATTTCCAGTTATCGGGTTTGATGATCACCAAGGTCCTCTCAACTTTATCGGGATTAGGATAAATGACATTCTCTATGATATTCGGCTGACCAGGTAGCCACGGGGCTAGCAATCTGAAAAAAGAGTCGGCATGTTCTTGGATACGGGGTGTTAAAACGGCTGGTTCAAAATAGGTAATGCGGTTAGTGTTGTTTTTGTCGTAAATTAAATCGGCAAAGGTATCGCGGATTGTCTCACCGGTAAACGACTCAATACTCCTATTCTCTGCATAGAGGGCACCACACACGTCACTGAGCTTTTTACAGGGGTCGACTCCCCTAAAGATGAGCATTAAAGTGCGGTGGGGGCGTCCTCCACTGGGGCCAATATTACGCTCAACGTAAGTGGCTAACATATTCATGGCCGAAGGGAATTCTGGTCGTGTTTGCCCGCGTAGACTCTCTGCGTAATCGTAGGCAAATTTTTTATCGGCGGCAATCATCTGAGCGCCAACCAAAGAGAGGTCACTCTGGCTTAAGAGTCGGCTAACAACACCACCTGTACGGCTCTTGGCTACGGTATAGGGGGTAAGTAAAACGTAAGAGAGAGTCTCTTTCATATCTCAGGGTCTCCTAAAAGTGTCTCTCCCATGATAAGAAATGTGCGAAAAATTGTCTATATCAGACAAAAGTTTCCAGAATAGGGTATAGTGGAGCGAGGAGGAAGTTATGGATAAGAGTAACAGAGAGTGGTATTGGCTGAACGAGCCACAACATACCCTCCGCGATGGTGTCCTGAAATTAACTTGTGCATCAAAAACCGATTTCTGGCAAAGAACCCACGAAGGGTTTCGCCGTGATAACGGGCATGCCCTGTTAACTAAGGTAAAAGAAGATTTCTCCCTCACGGTTCGCTGTGAATTTTTAGGGAAAGCCCCTTACGACCAAGCCGGCGTGATGGTACGTATTGATGGTGAAAATTGGATTAAAAGCTCCATTGAGTGGGAAAATGAAGTCTACTCCCGTCTCGGTTCAGTGGTTACCAATCTGGGTTACAGCGATTGGGCAACCCGTGACATCCCTTCAGATATTGCCGTCAAGTGGTACAGGGTGCAAAGTCGTGCTAGCGATATCTTCATCCAAACCAGTGATGATGGTAAAACTTGGGAGCAATTGAGGGTAGCCCACCTGCACGCCCATAAGGGGGAGTTGGCTATTGGGCTTTATGCCTGTTCACCCCACACAGGTGGGTGTGAGGTGACCTTCAGTCATCTGGAGATTGGCCCTAGCACTTGGCAGTAAGCGCCTCGAACTTGGCCACAATAGCGTCAAAAAATTGAGGAGAGTGGGGGGAGGTGTTCCACCCACTCGCTCTATAGATTTTTTCGCGCAGCGGCAGGTTTTCTAAGGTCTCTAAAAAAGCACTATCGTGGGGATCGGTTAGCCCTTCGGCATCGCGCGCTTTAAAGGCGAGCGCAGTGAGGTAGGCTTGTGCGATTAAGTCCCAAGGGAGACTTAACGTTTGTGCTTTTATAATGATCCCCATAAGGCGGTCTTCCCAGTGGAGCTTGCGCTTTAAATCGCGACCGACTCTGAAAACAGTATCACCTAGGGCTTTGTTACGGAAGCGATTTAAAAGGTCATCGATGTGACGGGTCAGTTCTTCGGCAGTGAAAACCCCCGCATAGAGGGCTAAAAGGACATCCATCGATTGGAGCATCGTTTGGCGCACTTGGCTTAAAAGTTCTGCATCCTCCAACACTTCAGCAATCAGGGTTAGCTCACTGTGCTTTTTAAACCCCAGGTAAGCGGCTGTGGCGTGTCCCATATTGTGGATATAGAGTTTCCGGTCTCCATAGGCCTCCATCGGAGAGACACCCTTCAAATCGGCTACCGGCGGTATGGGGTTGAGGAACGCTTCCCGATTCACAAAAAGGTCGTTATGGGGTTCTGCACGAATTACCAATGGGTCGCTTTTCGTTTGAATCGGCACCATCTTGCCTATACTGGTCTCAATTAACCCAACGTACTCTTTTAGGGGAAAATCGGATGGCAGGTGCTCTTTTAACAAATTCCCCACAAAATTAGCTCCGTTATGGATATTTTCTGCTAGGATAATGTCTAAAGGATGAGCCGGTTTTACCGCGTAACGTGCAATTATAGCGGTAGCAAGCTGCTCTGCGATATGGGGCCATACATTTTTGCCTACCGAGACTCCCATCAAGTCACACTCGCTAATGGCACGATTGACCGCCTCTTGGTCTTGGGCGTGTAGCGCCTTAACGCCTTTTATAGGTAGTTGTTTGACCTCTTCATGGAAAACTGTCTCTACGATGTACTCTCCTTTTGAGTTGAGTGCCCTAATAAGGGATTCATCGATGTCGATAAAAGTCACTTGGTAAGAGGCGCGGGCAAAGACTTGACCTACAAATGACCTGCCAATATTGCCGGCTCCCCATTGTACAAATAGTTTAGCCATCACATTCCCTCGGTAGCTTTAAAATAGGCCTTAAGAGCAGGCTGGAGGAGACGAGCTTTTTCTCCTGTGGCTTTCTCATGGAAAGTCCCTCCGTGGTACATACAAGTGAAACCTCCCGAAGTAGCTCCCCAGGCACAGATGTCACGCATCTCTATCTGGTCACTTCTCTTTTGATTAAAGTGGTGGGCTAGCGCTACTAGGGCGCCACCGACAAAGTTGTCACCACAACCGGTGGTATCTTTACGTAGAGAGGGGTCTTTAGCCATCATCTCATCAATATAGGTGTTCACGGGCATCGAAGACAAAGCGTGTTTAGCTATTAAATCTCCACGCGAGTAGATTAGTATGTCCAGCGCCCCCCGGGTAATTATTAGGGCTCCTACGCCCCAATTAATGAACGCTTGCGCAGCTTCGTAGATATCGTCTTTACCGCTCAATTTTAAGGCCTCTTCCTCATCAACCAAGAGTAGGTCAATATTTTTGTAGGAAGAGTCGTCCCCCAATGGCCACCTTTTACCAGGATTGGCCTCTTCATTCCTGAAGTCGTAGACCGTTCCCACTACTGTAATAATCCCCTTTGCTTTAGCCCTCGCGAGGACGAGGTGGAGTTCATCGTGGAGTTGAGGCACTAGGGCACTACCCCCCAGTAGGATGATATCGGCATCATAGAAGGAGTCATCTAAATCGGCGGCACCGAAGAAGCCTGCGGCCCCAATGGTGTTGACAAAAGAGCGCTCCCCCTTACCGCCTCGCTGGGTAGGGTCATCAAAGACTTCCGTTGTGGCTGTTCTGTAGTTGGCAACCTCCTTAAGGTAGGTTTTTAAAGGGGTGTTTTTGATTAAGTCACGCACTTTAACGGCCAACTCATCAACGCCTACAGCACCGTGGAAGGTCACAACGTGTCCATCTTCGGCCAATATTTGGGCGGCATGGACCAGTGCAACGACTGCCGGACCTCCCAAATTAACGACATCGGGGCTCCTCCCTTTTGTCAGCTCTTTTAAGATTTCACTGTAGGAACGCTTGGCAAATTGTTGGAGGTGTTCACTGAAAACGAGCCCTCCTTCAATAAGCCCGCCGTCACCGACTTCTTTGGTCCAAAGTTTCTTGAAAGCAGCATCTTCGTATGAGCAATTCATGTAAATTGAATCAATTAAACAACATCCAGCACCAGATATCTTCATGGTAACCTCCTGTTGAGGGCTATTATAGAGGATAAAAGAGAATGTTAGAAGAGTTTTTAGCCCATTGAGCATAAGCGGTAAATAGATTATCGTTTTGGCTATGCATAGAATTATCCTATTTGATCTCGACGGAACACTATTAGATACATCAGAAGGTATCTTCTTAACGGCCAATTTAACTATGGAGCGACTCGGGTTTGACCCCGTCAGCGATGCCGATTTACGTCAATTTGTTGGCCCACCTTTAGCGACTTGCTTTAAAGTGGCTTGTAGCCTAGAAGATAAATATATCGAAGAAGCTTGCTCAATCTACCGTGAGATTTATAGAGACCAAGGGGCCAAGTTTAAGGCACGAGTCTACAATGGGGTAGTGGAGCTCCTTGAGGCCCTAAAGGCGCGGGAGTTTACCCTAGCTGTAGCTACTTTGAAACACGAACCACTCGCAGTGGAAATCTTAGAACATTTTGGATTACTCCATTTCTTTGACACGGTCGTGGGGGCCGATCTGGAAGGTGAGTTAACCAAAGCCGACATTATTAAGAAGGCGATGTTACGCCTACGAGAGGAGAATCATAGCGAAGCGCTCATGGTAGGCGATACTCTTGTAGACCTGAAGGGCTCTCTCGAGAGTAACTTAAATTTTGTGGGTGTCGATTGGGGTTTCGGGTTTACCCGAGGGGAAACCCTAGAGATTAATGCCCACGTCTTGGGGATGCTACAAGAGCCTACCCAACTATTAAATTATTTGGCAGCAAAAGCGCGACCTAAAAGTATGTAGTGGCGGTTATTCTCCGCCATCTCCTCAATTTCACCAGTGCTTAGGCTCCGCACAACTTTAGCCGGTGTGCCCATTATCATGGAGTGCGGTGGATAACTCTTTCCCGGCGGGACAAGAGAGCCGGCTGCCACTAGGGAGTATTCGCCGATTTCAGCGCCATCTAGAATGATAGCGCCCATACCGATCAAAGCCCCCCGCCCGATTGTACAGGCATGGATTATAGCTGAGTGACCGATGGTGACCTCTTGCTCAATGCGGGTAAGCATGTCGTAGTTAACATGTATAACTGCGTTATCTTGAACATTGGTTGCGCGGCCGATGTAGATAGGCGCCAAGTCGCCTCTAAGGGTCGCACTGTACCAAACAGTACACTCCTCTTCTAAAGTGACTTGACCGACGATTGTGGCATTTTCGGCAATAAAGAGGGCTTGGTCACAATCCGGATAGTGATTATTAAAGGGGAGTATCATTGAAAAAGGCCTCCATTAAAAAATTGTAAGAGTCGTAGATCTGTTTTTGCCAGTCTGAGGCGCTATTGTGCCAAAATTCGCTCACGTAACGTCTCACGCCCAAAGCCCAAGCGGTCTTAAGTAAGCCAGGAAAGTCGACATGTCCCTCGCCATAGGGGATTTCCCTAAAGAGGCCTGGTAGGCTCTCTTTAATATGGAGAGCAACGATGTGTCCCTTCCCGCTAATAAGATCTTTGTGGGGGTCTTGTACCGCATTAACCACATTTCCTAAATCGGGGTAGATTTGGAGGTAGGGCGAATTGATGAGTTTAACGTAATAAAGGGCCTTCTCAACGCTGTTCATGAAGGGGGTCTCCATAGTTTCGAAGGCTAATATAACGCCATACTGGGCCGCTAAGGTGGCACACTTGGCTAAGTTTTCTTGGAAAAGGGCCCTTGTCTCTCCAGTAGAATCGCCATAGTAGATATCGTAACCGGCCAGTTGGATGATGGGAATTCCCAGAAAAGCGGCTAAATTCAGAGATTTTTCCATGATCTCTAAGGAACGCTTAGCTGTTTGTCTGTCGCCTAATGGATAGCGGCGGTGACCACTTAAGCAGATTGACCCGAAGGGGAGAATCTCACGGCTAAAAGCGAGCAAGTCACTTAGCTCTTGAGCCGAATAAGCGAGGCGCCCCAATTTTTCATCACTCTCATCAATACTTAGTTCTAAAAAGTCGTAGCCCACTTTTTTGGCGAGAAGGAGCTTCTCCTGCAGGGAAAGGGAGTCCACCATGGCCTTCTCGTAAAGTCCCAGTTTGTATCTCTTCATGGCGCCATTATAACAAAGAAGAAAAATAAAGACGAGGTTATTACTTGACTTTTTGCCCTTCTGGTATTTCGATTGTAGTATGGACAAGGTACATATAGGGCTGTGCATAGGAACGACCAATACCACTCTGACAGCCCTTAATTTAAATCGAGGAGAGGTGGTTAAAAGCCGTTCGCTGGCTTCCCAACGCATCGATACCCAAGAGGCTTACTCTTACTGCCAAGATTCCCACGAAATAGAACGGGTAGTGGGGGAGCTTTTAGATAGTGTCGACGAACCCTGGGCATCTCTGACTGTTACCGGACAGGTGCATGGTATCTTGTACTACGACAAGCAGGGAAAGGCCCTCTCCCCCCTCTATACTTGGCTGGACCAGCGGGGATTGGTAGAGCTTGAGGGGATCACCAGTCAGCAACTCTTATACCAAAAAGGGGGGGTGCTCCTTCCTTCCGGCTACGGTTTTTTAACCCACTATGCCAATGTGCGGATGGGGAAGGTGCCGGCAGGAGCTGTTGGTTTTTGCGGGATTCTTGAATACATTACCGGGCGCTTAATTGATCAACCTCTAACGGCCTGTGATACGAGTACGTTGGCCACCTATGGTGGATGGAGTGTTGTCGAGAGGAGATTTCAACAAAACCTCCTGAACGAGGTTACTAACGGTCTTTTTCTGACTCCTGCGCCCCCTTTCTCCATAGCCGGCTACACGCAGGAGGGGGTGACAGTTGCCTGCCCGGTGGGTGACAATCAAGCGGGATTCTTAGCCATGGTCGAGTCGTGGGAAGATACTGCCTTAGTCAACGTGGGTACTAGTGGGCAAATCTCATTTTTTAGCCGTAGTGCCGAAGGGAGCCCCACTTTAGAGTTACGTCCTTTCTTTGACCAAGGTTTTCTCCATGTGGGAGCGACACTCACGGCGGGTAAAGCTTATGAGAATCTGCAAAGCTTTGTTAAAGAGATTCTGCACGCCGCCGGTTTGGCGTTTAGTAGTGAACAAGTGTATGCTTTAATGGAGAGGGTAGCCAAAGAGGAGACCTCTTTAGTAGTCGATCCCCGTTTTAGTGGGTCACGTTTAGAGGCCTGGAGGAGGGGCTCTATCGAGAATATAACTCTAGATAATTTTTCTCTGGGCGATTTAGTGTTAGCCACAGTTGATGGGGTGATTGATGAGCTACTCAATTTCAACAGCCATTGTGTAGAGGAGATTGTAGCCACGGGGAGTGCTTTTTTGAAAAATAGGCTGTTTGTTAATGCGTTGGTTAAAAAATTTCCGGGGGTTGTCACGGTTGCCCCTTTAGAGGACGGAGCAGGCTTGGGAGCGGCGATCATCGGAGCTTTGGCGACCCAAGAGCTCTCCCTCGATAATTTGCCCAATATAGTGCAAAAAATAATAGGTTCGTAGGAGGCTTGTATGCGCAGGGTAGGTATTTATTACGCATTTTGGACCAATGAGTGGGATGTCGATTTTACCCCCTTCTTTAAAAAAGCGGCTAAACTCGGTTTTGACCAATTGGAGCTCAATGGGGGAACTTTGGTAAAGGCAAGTAGACAAACACAATTGGACTTAAAAAAGAGGGCGGAAGATGAGAACTTAGTCCTCTCCTACGGTATTGGCTTACCGAAAGAGCTCGATGTCTCCTCAACCGACGAGAGCGTCCGCCTAAAAGGGCTCACTTTTATGAAGAGGGTCATCGATACCGTTGCTAATATGGGGGGCGGGATGATTGGCGGTACCAACTATAGTTATTGGCCGGCAACGCTACCGGCATCCGCCACGTCAAAACAACCCTACTGGGACCAGAGTGTCAAGAGTATGCGGGAGTTGGCCCCTTATGCCGAAGAGCGGGGGGTAGTGCTCAACGTAGAGGTTTTAAACCGCTTTGAACAGTTTTTGATTAACGACTCCCATGAGGCTCTGAAGTACATGGCAGATGTTAACCATAGAGCTTGCCGTGTGTTGCTCGACACTTTTCACATGAATATTGAGGAGGACTCCTTTGGGGATGCAATTAAGCGAGTTGGTCCCTACTTGGCGGCACTCCATATCGGTGAAGCTAACCGTAAACTCCCCGGAATGGGGCGTATGCCTTGGCAAGAGATTAAAACCGCGCTCGATGCGATTAACTTTACTGGTCCCCTGGTGATGGAGCCCTTTGTAATGCA
>Ga0265293_10013279_pt1 | contig 10723 bp, 7 predicted proteins | sample Munlanlewell138R_FD_192505 | JGI IMG/M metagenome (GOLD analysis project Ga0265293, IMG submission 192505) | Leachate microbial communities from a municipal landfill in Southern Ontario, Canada - Leachate well 138R | ecosystem: Engineered > Solid waste > Landfill > Unclassified | place: Canada... | reverse complement strand
ACCTGGACCTAGCTTTCCGATGGAACAATGTGCTGGATAAACGCTACGCCACCACGTACGGCTTCAACATGCCGCGCTCCCATGCTTTTGTTGAACTGTCTTGGCGGCTTTGATCCACAGCGTTTGATGCGGCCAGTCCTGGCGCTGGCCGCGCTGCTGGCGCCGCTCAGCCTGCCCGCGGCCACGCCGCCGCAGCGGGTCATCGCGCTGGCGCCGCACATCACCGAGTTGCTGTTTGCCGCCGGGGCAGGCAACAAGGTGGTGGCCACGGTCAACAGCGCCAACGCCCCCAACGAAGCACGCGCGCTGCCCCGGATCGGCGATGGGGTGCTGTTGAACGCCGAGGCCCTGCTGGCCTTTCGCCCCGATTTGCTGATCGCTTGGCATCCGGTCACCGCGCTGCGCACACTGGAACCACTGCTCCATCGCACCGGCGCCAGCATCCAGTATTCCGCACCGCAATCGCTGGCGGCCATCCCGGACGAAATCCAGCGCTTCGGCGCACTGTTTCAAACCCAGGCGATTGCCGACCCGGCCGCCGACGCGCTGCGCCAACGACTGGACACTTTGCGCCAGCGCTACGCGGCACGCCCGACGCTGACCGTCTTGCTGGACCTGGGTGAGTTTCCGATCTACACCTTGGCCAACGACGCCTCCTTCAACAGTATCCTGGCCCAGTGCGGCGGCCGGAACCTGTATGCGGACAGCCGCCTGCCCGCCTTGCAAGTGGAGCGCGAAACCGTGCTCGCCCGCAACCCCGACGCGGTCATGGTGGCCGCCACGCCCGCGCTCACCCGCAAACGCCAAGCCTACTGGGCGCGGCTCCAACTGCCCGCCGCCCAACGTGGCCATGTGCTGCATATCGACCCGGATCTATTGCTGCGGCCCGGACCGCGCCAGATCGAGGCCGCCGAACAGGTCTGCGGGTTCCTGGAGCAGGTGCGCCAGGCCAACGGATCAAAATTGGGAACGGCCCGGTGATAAAAAAGCCCTGGTCTGCACAGACCAGGGCTTCGTTCAAAAACAGCGCAACGCTCAGTTCGTCACAGCGGGCGGCGCTTCGGCCACCGGCGTGAGGCCGGTTTCCTGCCAGCCGCCGCCCAATGACTTGTACAGCTCAACCAGATTGCTCAAGCGCAGTGTTTGTGCGGACAGCAAGGCCTGCTCCGCATTGAACACTTCGCGCTGCGCATCCAACACCTGCAAGTAGCCCTCGATCCCATTCCGGTAGCGGATATCCACCAGTTCGAAACTGCGGCGCGCGGCATCCGCCACCCGCTGCTGCGCCTGGATCTGCCGCTCCAGCGTTTCCTTGGCATCCAGGCCGTCCGCCACTTCGCGGAACGCCTGCTGGATGGACTTCTCATAGTTGGCGACCGCGATATGGTTTCTTGCTTCCGCAATATCGAGGTTGGCCTGGTTGCGGCCCGCCGTAAAGATCGGGAGACTGATCTGCGGGATGAAGCTCCACGCCAGCGAACCGCTGCCGAACAAGCCATCCAGCTGCGCGCTGGCCGTGCCGAAGCTGCCGGTCAGGGCGATGCGCGGGAAGAACGCCGCGCGCGCCGCGCCGATGCTGGCATTGGCCGCCAGCAACTGCTGTTCCGCAGCCCGGATGTCCGGACGTTGCTGGATCAAGTCGGAACTCAGGCCAGCCGGGATATCCGCCAGCAGCCGCTGTTCCGACAAGGGACGGGCAGGCGGCAGATCGGCAGGCAGGGACTGGCCGATCAACAGCTGCAGGGCGTTGCCGGCCTGGGCGCGATTCCGGTCGGCCACGGCCTTCGCCACTTCCGCGGTTTGCACCAGCGACTCCGCCTGGCTCAACTCGACCTCCGAGCTGATCCCCGCGTCGTAGCGCAGCTTGACCAGATCGAAGGACTCGCGGCGCACCGTCAAGGTATCATCCGCGATCTTCCAGGCCTCTTCGGCTGAACGCTCGTTCAAATAAGCATTGGCGATCTGGGCCACCAGCGCAATGTGCGTGCTGCGCCAGGCTTCTTCCGTGGCCAGATACTGGGCCAGCGCCGCCTGCGACAAATTACGCACCCGGCCAAACAAATCCAGCTCGAAAGCCGTGACGCCGAGATTGACTTGATAGGTGGTGCCAAGCGAGGCTTGCCCCGTTGGCGACTGGCCTTCCGCCACCCGGTTGCGGGCGGCCTGCGCATTGGCGCCAATCGCCGGGAACTGATCGGCACGTGTCACGCCATACTGGGCGCGCGCCACCTCAATGTTCTGGATGGCCACACGCAGGTCGCGGTTGTTTTCCAGCCCCAGTTCGATCAAACGCTGCAAGCGCGCGTCATTGAAGAACTGCCGCCAGCCGATGTCAACGGCACGGCGCTGCTCGCCGCCCGCTTGCGGCTGGCCGCGCTCGCCCCAGTCCGCCGGGACGGGCGCAACCGGCTGTGTGTACTCGGGCGCAAGAGAACATCCGGCCAGGGCCGCACTGATACTCAGCGCCAAAAATCGCATCTTCATCTTAATTTCCTTCCTGGCCGGCATGGTCGTCTCTCGGTTGGGTCGCGGCATGCAAATTGCTTGGCTTGGTTCTGAACAGGCGCGCCACCACAACGAAGAAGACCGGCACCAGGAACACCGCCAACACCGTGGCCGAGACCATGCCGCCGATCACACCGGTACCAATGGCGCGCTGGGCCGCCGAGCTGGCGCCGGTAGCGATGGCCAGCGGCGTCACGCCCAGAATGAAGGCCAGCGAGGTCATCAGAATCGGGCGGAAACGCAGGCGCGCCGCCTCAATGGCTGATTCCAGCAGCCCTTTGCCTTCCGCATAGAGGTCTTTGGCAAACTCGATGATCAGAATCGCGTTCTTGGCCGACAGACCAATAATGGTCACCAGACCCACCTTGAAGTAGACGTCGTTCGGCATGCCCAGCACCGTCACAAGCAGCACCGAGCCGAGCAGACCCAGCGGAACCACCAGGATGACCGAGACCGGAATGGCCCAGCTTTCATACAAGGCGGCCAGCACGAGGAACACGACCAGCAAGGACAGCGCCAGAATGATCGTCATCTGATCCCCGGAGAGCCGTTCCTCATAAGACTGGCCCGTCCACTCATAGCCAAAACCGTTGGGCAGCTCACCGGCAAGGCGTTCCATTTCATCCATGGCTTCGCCACTGCTGAGGCCCGGCGCGGCCTCGCCGGAAATCCGGTAGGACGGGTAGCCGTTGTAACGCACCACCTGGACCGGGCCGGTTTGCCATTCATAGCTGGCGAACGCGGACACCGGCACTGACTCACCGCGCTGGTTGGGCACGTACAGGTTCAGGATGCTGTCCGGGCTGTTGCGGAAGCGTTCATCGGCCTGCACGATGACGCGCTGGATCCGCCCCATGTTCAGGAAGTCATTGACCGTGGCCGACCCCAAGGAGGCGCCCAGCACCGAACGGATGGTGGCAAAGCTGACGCCCAGCGCCTCCGCTTTTTCACGGTCGATGTCCAGGCGCAGCTGCGGCGCCGAGGACAAGCCTTCCACGCGGGCGTAGGCAATCACCGGGCTTTTCTCAACGGCGGCCAGCAACTGGTCCCGGGCCGCCGTCAGCTCATCATGGCTTTGCCCGGCGCGTGCCTGCAAACGGAACGAGAAACCGGTGGCGTTGCCCAATTCCGGAATAGCGGGCGGCACGATGGAAAACACCATGGCGTCTTTGATGGCGCCGAAGAAGGTGCCGTTGGCGCGGCCTGCCTCCGCCTGCGCGCTTTCCTCCGCGCCACGCTCGGACCAATCCTTCAGCGTGACGAAGGCCAGTCCCGAGTTCTGTCCCATGCCGGAGAAACTGAAGCCCATGATGGTAATCACGTTCTCAACCGACGGACGGTTCAGGTAGTGCTGCTCCATGAACTCCGTGGAGTTCAGCAGGCGGTTGGCCGTTGCACCCGGCGGCGCTTGCAGATCGTTGATCACATAGCCCTGATCTTCCGTGGGCAGAAAGCTCGATGGCAAGCGGCCGAACGTGAACACCAGGATCGCGACCAGCGCCAGATACAACAGCATCCAACGGCCAGTCTTGGCCACGATGCGGCTCACCCAGTTCTCATAGCCATTGGTGGTTCTGGCAAAACCGCGGTTGAACCAGCCAAAGAACCCTTTTTTCTCGTCGTGATGGCCCTTCGGTATGGGTTTCAACAGCGTGGCGCACAGAGCGGGCGTCAGCGACAAGGCCAGGAAGCCCGAGAAAATGATCGAGGTCGCCATGGTCAATGCGAAGTTCCGGTAGATCACGCCCACCGAACCGCTCATGAAGGCCAGGGGCAGGAACACCGCCGACAAGACCAGCGTAATCCCGACGATGGCGCCGGAAATCTGCTTCATTGCCTTCTGCGTGGCCTGGACGGGCGGCAAGCCCTCTTCCACCATGATGCGCTCGACGTTTTCCACCACCACGATGGCGTCATCCACCAGAATCCCGATCACCAGCACCATGCCGAACATGGTCAGCACGTTGACCGACAGACCCGCCGCATACAGGATGGCGAACGTGCCCAGCAGCGCAATCGGCACCACCAGCGTCGGGATCAGTGTATAGCGGAAGTTCTGCAAGAACAGGAACATCACCAGGAACACCAGGATGATGGCTTCGATCAGCGTGTGGATGACTTTTTCAATCGATGCCTCCACGAACGGCGTGGAGTCGTAGGGAATCCCGTACGCATAATCGTCGGGGAAGTATTGCGACAACTCTTCCAGCTTGGCCTTCACACCGGTGGCGGCCGACAGCGCGTTGGCGCCCGGCGCCAGTTGCACCGCAAACGCAGACGCGGGCTGGCCATTCAGGCGGGACGTGAACTGATAGGTTTCCGCGCCGACCTCCACTTTGGCAACGTCACGCAGACGCACGACCGAACCATCCGCGTTCGCGCGCAATACGATGCTGCCGAATTCCTCCGGGGTTTCCAGCTGTCCGCGCACGATGACCGTCGCGGTGATCTGCTGATCGGGCGCATTCGGCTGATCGCCGATGGCGCCCGCCGCCACCTGCGCGTTCTGCGCCTGGATAGCCGCATTCACGTCCGCCGTGGACAAGCCAAAGCCCAACAACTTGCTCGGATCGATCCAGACCCGCATCGCGCGCTGCGACGCGAACAATTGGACCTTGCCGACGCCCGGCACCCGCCGCAACTCGGACAGGACATTACGCGTCAGGTAATCACCGAGCGCCACGGCATCGGTTTGTCCGGATTTTGACGACAACGTCCCGACCAGCAGGAAGTTGGTGCTGGCTTTTTCCACACGGATGCCCTGCTGCATGACCGCGGCGGGCATGCGCGATTCAACGCGCTTGATACGGTTCTGCACGTCAACCGACGCCATGTCCGGATCGGTCCCGGGCGAGAAGGTGACATCGATCTGCGCACGGCCGTAGGAGTTGCTCTCGGACTGGAAGTAAAGCAGGCCGGTGGCGCCGTTCAGTTCGTCTTCGATCAGCGAGGTCACGCTGTCCGAAACGGTCTGGGCGGAGGCGCCGGGATAGGTCGCGTCAACCGAAATGACCGGCGGCGCAACCGCTGGATATTGCGACACGGGTAACTGCGGCAAGGCCAATAGCCCGAGCAGAATGATGAATAGCGCAACGACCCAGGCAAACACGGGCCGATGGATAAAAAACTGAGACATGGTTGATGACTCTCTTTAAAAGCTGGCCTGACTGTCCGGCATCACGCGATGGCGCCGGACCGCCGCGTGATTACTGAGCTGCCGGCGAAGCAGGAACATTGCTTTCTGATTGCGCTTTCCAGGCCACGGGCTCAACCGGCGCGCCTGGACGGATTTTCTGGAATCCTTCCACGATGACGACATCGTTGGCTTGCAGACCGGACGTCACCACCCAGCGGTCCCCCAAGGCCGAGCCGGTCTGGACCGGCCGCACTTCCACCTTGTTCTCGGCGCCGACCACGAACACTGACGAACCGCCGCCCGCATCCCGCTGCACCGCCTGCTGCGGCACGGTAATGGTGGCCTCATCCACGCCCTGCTCAACGCGCGCCCGGACGTACATGCCCGGCAGCAAACGCATCTGCGGGTTCGGTACCAGCGCCCGCAACGTCACCTGGTTGGTGGTCGGGTCAACCGACACATCGGAGAACAGCAGGCGGCCGGACTGGCCGTAAACCGTCCCGTCCTCCATGACCAGCGACACCCGCGCCTCATTCTCCGCCACGCGTTTGATTGATCCGGCGTCAAAAGCGCTGCGCAGACGGTTCAGCTCCGAGACCGACTGCGTGATGTTGACGTAGATCGGATCCAGCTGTTGAACCGTGGCCAGCGGCGTAACTTCGCCCTGACCAACCAAGGCGCCTTCCGTTACCAGCGCTCGGCCGATACGGCCGGAAATCGGCGCCTTGACCGTTGCGTAATCCAGGCTCAGCTTGCTTCTCACCACGGCGGCGCGCGAAGCCGCCACAGCGGCTTGCGCCTGCTTGAAGCCGGCCACGGCGTTGTCATACTCCTGCTTTGACACCGCATTGGCCTTCACCAGCGGCTCATAGCGCTCCGCCAGGACCTTGGCCTGATACAGATTGGCCTCATCTCGCTGAAGGTTGGCCTGTGCGCTTTGGTAATCGGCCTGGAAAGGCGCCGGATCAATCTGGAAAAGCACCTCTCCCGCCTTGACGTCCGCCCCTTCCCGGAAAGCGCGCTTCAGCACCACACCCGCCACGCGCGCCCGGACTTCGGCCACACGGGATGCTTCCAGACGTCCGGGCAACTCATTGACCACCGCTTCCTTGCTGGGCGTAATCGTCACCGTGCCAACGGCCAGCGGCGGCGGTGCGGCATGTTGATCGGCGGCGGGGTCGGATTTGCCGCAGGCGGCCAAGGTCACGAGAACAGCAAGGGATAGCGCGCCCAAGGCATAAGAAGGTTGTTTACGGTGCATGGTGGTCCTTGATGCAATGAAGTCCGAGCAATGCAAAATAGAGAAAAGGGACGCGCAGGCAATGCGGCGCGTGCCAAAAGAAGACTGCCGGGCGACCCCGTGGCGGGGTCGGGAAACGCTGAATGTCGTTTCAGGGCAAACCCGAAGTTTACAAACATTCATGTTTGTTTGTAAAGAAAGCATCGATAAACAGATACAATTTTATAAGGACAAAGTGACCGGAGATTGATGACAATCTCCGGTCACTTTGCCTCTGCCCGTCCCGCTTCGGAGAACCCTTATGCGGCTTGATCATCGTCGCCAAAGCGCCAATATTGAAGACCGCCGTCAGCAAGGTCCCCGACTCGGGCGCACAGGCTCGATCGGCATCGGCACCATCGTGCTGGCGCTGGTCGCCATGTACTTCGGCATTGATCCAAACGTCGTACTGAATATGGCGGACAACGCGCCCGCCCCCTCTTCTAGTACCACACCGGCCACGGACGCTGACTATCAATTGGTTTCAAAAGTTCTCGCCGGCACCGAGGACACCTGGAAGGCCATCTTTCAGAAATCGGGCCAGTCCTATCAGGAAGCCAGGCTGGTGCTGTTCAGCGGCGCCACCCCCACGGCCTGCGGCACGGGCCAATCGGCCATGGGCCCCTTCTATTGCCCCGGTGACAACAAAGTCTATCTGGACACCCGCTTTTTCAACGACATGCAGACCCAGCTTGGCGCCAACGGCGACTTTGCCCAGGCTTACGTGATTGCGCATGAAGTCGGCCATCACGTGCAGAACCTGCTCGGTATTTCCCGCGAAGTCCAGCGCCAGCAAGCGCAGCTCGATGCCCAACAAGCCAATGCGCTGTCCGTCCGCACGGAACTCCAAGCGGATTGCTTTGCGGGCATCTGGGCCTACCATGCCCAGCATTACCAAGGCATTATTGAAAGCGGCGATATTGAGGAGGCCATCAACGCCGCGGCGGCCATTGGCGATGACCGCCTTCAAAAACGTTCGCAGGGCTATGTGGTGCCGGATACCTTCACCCACGGCAGTTCCGCGCAGCGGGTGCGGTGGTTTGAGCAAGGCTTCAAGACGGGCGACCCGGCCCGTTGCGATACCTTTTCGGCGGCCCGGCTCTGAGGCCCGCCGCCCCGCGCCCGCGCTGACCGCCCGGGCGCGTCCATGCCGCCGTGAGGTGGACGAGGCTGGCGCTTGGGCCCGTGGTCAATCGTAGATATAGTCCCGGCGGAAAGGATAGGTCTGGCCCGCCGGGCCATCAAGCTCCTGGTGATCGAAGTAGCGCTGCTTCTGGCAAAGCACCTGATGCAGCGAAATCCATCCCCGTTCGAAGCCCATGGCGCAGCCCGCCAGATACAGCCGATAGGCGCGCACCGATTTTGCCCCGGCTTCTCCGGTCAGGATTTCATGGGCCTTGTCGAGTTGGCGCTCCAGATTGTCGCTCCAGGCCCAGAGCGTGCGCGCATAATGCGGACGCAGGTTTTCAACATCCACCATTTCCAGACCGCCCTCGGTCACGCTTTCCAGCACCTTGCCAATATGCACCAGCTCGCCGCCAGGGAAAATGTATTTATCAATGAAGTCCCCCATGCCATAAGCCAGCTGCGAATTTTCCGTGCCGCCCGCGGTGATGCCATGATTCAAGATCAGGCCGCCGGGGCGGATCAACTGGTGCAAACGAGAGAAATAAAGCGGCAGGTTGCTGCGCCCGACATGTTCGAACATGCCAACCGACGCAATCTTATCGAACGGGTCGCTGTCATCCAGCTTGCGATAATCAAGCAGCAGCATCCTGACGCGCCCGCTCAGGCCTTTCTGTTCAATCAAGGCATTAACGTGCGCATGCTGATTTTTTGACAAGGTAATGCCGGTGGCATCAACGCCATAGTTTTCGGCCGCCCATAGCAGCAAACCGCCCCAGCCCGCGCCAATATCAAGAAAGCGCTCACCGGGCTGGAGGCGCAGCTTTCTGCAGATATGGTCAAGTTTGGCGTCTTGCGCCTGGCTCAGGGAATAGCCCGGCTCTTTGTAATATGCACAAGAATAGACACGCCGGGGATCTTGCCACAAGCCGTAGAAATCATCGGATAAATCGTAGTGAAACTGGATCTGGCTGGCATCCTTTTCCAGGGTATGCTGCAAAACGGATTGACTGCGCCGCTTTATCTTGGCCAACCAGTTGGCATTCGCAGGCTTGACCGGACTGTCTCCCATGATTGCCTGCGCCGCGGCCATCAATTGGCGCATTGAGCCTTCCAGCCCGATCCGGCCCTCCACATAATCCTCTCCGATCAGCCCGATATTGCCGCTGATCAAATGATTAATGGCACTGAGCGAGTGCGCCTGCAACGTCACTTCCGGGTGGGCGGCGCCAAGCACCGTTCCATCCGGTAGAACCGCCCTGATTGGAAAAGGCAGTTCAGCAAGTTTGCGCTCAGCCTGCGAATACAGAATATTCATGAAAACACCCTCATCGCGGGAGAAGAACCCCAGCCACTGGCCGACGACTCTCCGCCACCTTGACGGACGCTTTTGCGGCGCCGCGTGAATCGTCCTGCTTTGGCCCCACGTGAAGAACTCCAGCCAATGGACTGGAGTTCTTCACGTGAGGCATGCGCTTGGACAGGTGGCCAACATCCCGTTGTTAATCAATAGTGAAACCAGGGGCCTCACCGCCTTTGAAGAACACGCAACAATGTTTTGACTGAATGCGCCCCCGTCCGGGCGCACACCAAAGCACAGCACACGACAAACGTTTTCAGTTCATGATGAACTGAACAAAATCATACTCGCTACCCAGGGTATTGGGCTGACTTTGTTTTAGATCATTCGCAAGGCCATAGCAACTCGGGGCGGAGTGACAAGGAGCCTTGGGCATGGGTCAGCCACAGCTCGCCGTCTTGAATCTGGCATTGCAAACTCATATTCCGCGCACACTGCGCAGCCACTTGCTTCGTGGTCTCAGGGTCAAGGCCATAAACACGCAGTTTTTTTATCTTTTTCAATGCCTGCTGATGCGTTGCCCACCATAGCGCCGCGTTCTTGCCATAGATGTAAAGCAGTACCTGCTCCGCACGGGCGCTGGCTTTCTTCAACCACTTCTCATCCGGCAACCCCACTTGAATCCAGGTTTTCACCGCGCCGGTCGGATCTTTTTCATAGAGATCCGCTTCATCTTCCGTTGAAATCCCCTTGCCCATCTGCAATCCATCCGACGCATTCAACGCGAACGCCAACACACGCACCATCAGGCGCTCTTCGGTTTCGGAGGGATGACGGGCAAGAATCAAATTAAAGTCCTCGTAAATGTGGCGATCCATGTCCGCCACCTGTAATAGGGCTTTATAAACCTCTGCGCGTAGTGCCATTATCTTGCTTTTCTCTTGAGTAAATCCAAAACACCCCAAATGAAAGCTTGCGTCCAGATCCGGGGGCAACTGATGTATTGAAACAAAATAAATTGAATCAGTGAGTCTTATTTGTCATTTCTGACGTGCATTGTAAGGAATAGGATTTAGAATAGAAGCGCAATACAAAGTTGACGACTCATTATTCGGTCTGATCTGCATAACACTCGGGCCATCTGCTTCCGCAGACTTCGCACCAAACAAACCAACCATTCAGAGAACCAAAATGGCCAAAGACTCCTATCAGGCGCTGCAGGCTCAAATCAAGAAACTCCAAGAGAAAGCCGCCGCCGTTCGAAACAAGGAACGCATTCCTGTTATTTCACAGATTCTTCGCTCAATGGAAGAATACGAAATCACTGTGGAAGACCTGCGCGCAGCCCAAAACAAAACCAGCACGCCGCGCCGCGCTT
>Ga0265293_10013278_pt1 | contig 10723 bp, 13 predicted proteins | sample Munlanlewell138R_FD_192505 | JGI IMG/M metagenome (GOLD analysis project Ga0265293, IMG submission 192505) | Leachate microbial communities from a municipal landfill in Southern Ontario, Canada - Leachate well 138R | ecosystem: Engineered > Solid waste > Landfill > Unclassified | place: Canada... | reverse complement strand
TTGTTCTCGATACGAATCCAGAATAATATTGGGTGTCAATGTGATAGTGACATAGTAATATGGTACGTCATCTACATCATATACATCTCGTACTGCCATTGAGAACATATCTGGGTCAATCGGTGCGGTTGCCCACACGAATCTCCATTTATGCGGAAACATACATATATCAGTTTCGTTTCCGTCATAATCATAGAACAGTATCTTAGCATCTTCTTTTTTGATACAAAGAGACATCTGTACAATTTGCATATTTCGACCATCGTAATAACGAAGTGGGTTCCCTAATTTTTCAAGCAATTCGAGTGCGGACATAATTATGACCTCCTGTGAAAAAATAGGCTTTTGTGATGTACAAATTTCAAAAAAATTCTATATTTACCCCATGAAGTATCTTATTCTGTTATTGGTTGTTGCATCCGCATCCGCATCCGCATCCGCATATGCACAGGATAACATTGCGTACAAACGCAGTGAGTGGAAACATTGGATCGATGCGGACTCGGATTGTCAGAATACTCGACAGGAAGTCCTCATCGAGGAAAGTGTTATTCCAGTCATCCTTGACGAAAAAGGATGTAACGTTATCAGTGGTAGATGATGGCATCAACTTCGATCTCGACAATATCGAAAAATGGACTGATACAATGCTTGGAGATAAATTGGATGAACCGTTCTTCCGATTCTCCATGTTTGAAAATTATCTAGTAGGAGAAGAACGATGACCAAAGAAGAAATCGAACGCAACCTTATTTTCCTTTTCATGCGTGGTTCACAGGCGTATGGAACCAACAACGCTGAAAGTGATGAAGATTTCGGTGGTGTGTGTCTTCCTACACCCAGAGTAATCATGGGCATTGAAGAGTTCGAGCAGGACGAACAGTGGGTTGATGCCAATGGGGAAAAAATTGACAAGGCTGTATACAATGTTGTCAAGGTATTGGATTTGTTGTCGAAGACCAATCCCAATATCATCGATTTTGTATTCGCACCTGAGCACTGCATTGTTCATACAACTCCTGAATGGCAGAAGATTGTTGATATCCGTGATACGTTCATCACGAAGAAGGCTAAGTGGGCATATCAGGGTTACGCTGAATCTCAGTTGAACCGCATCGAAATGCACCGAGGCTATTTGTTGAATCCTCCCAAGTCTAAGCCTACACGGGCCGATTTCGATCTTCCTGAGGAAAGTATTTTCCCCAGAACACAGATTGACGTGATTGCACGAATCTCAACCGATTACGTGGCACCTGAGGATATGGACTCATTCTTCAATGAATTCAAATTCTTGTTCGATCATGAAGGTGCGATCATTTTCAAGAAATATGTAGATGCTGAACATCTTCCGTTTGCTATCAAGGATTACAAGAAGGGCCAGAAAGAATTTCTTCGTATGATTAGTAGCATTTCAGGTCGTTTCTTGAAGGATGAATTTGTTGGGGCCGCTCGTAACGAACTTCGTTATCTTGCAGCTCTTGAACAGTGGACTGCATACAAACGCTGGAGCAAGAATCGAAACGAGAAACGTAAGATTCTAGAACAAAAAAGTGGGTATGATTGTTATTCAGATGATACAGAATTTTTAACCAATGATGGATGGAAAAAATTCGATGACATTGATGATTCTAATACATTAGCAACCGTATTTTGGGATTGTCCTGACGGTGGATATTCGCATAGACCTCAATTCAAACTCGAATATCAGACATTTTATGACAAATTTGATGGTATTTATAATGGGAATATGTATCATTTTAGTGGAACCCATTTAGATACGCTTGTAACCGCAAATCATAATATGCTTATACAAGAGTTTTCACGCAATCTAAATACATCGGGTAAATGGAAGTTGAATATGGCATCTCATGTACCCGATGCGTTCAATATAGTACAAACATGTACTCCGGTTAAAAAGACCCGTGAATTACCAGTTGAGTTGATCGAGCTTAGTGATATTGCGTTTCCAATAACCGCTTATTTATCATTAATGGGATGGTATTTATCAGATGGTACATTAGAATTCAGGGATGGTAAAGTAAAATCAATCAAAATATCACAGAAAAAAGATAATCGTTTGTACCCATATTTTATTAGATTTTGTAATAAATATGGTAAATTACTAGGAGCTAAGGTATATGAATATACCAATGGTAATATTGTAGAAGCTTCGTTAGTAATAACACATAAAAGCATTCGGAACAAATTATATTACGAATGTGGTCATTATTCTACATCTAAGAGAATACCTAGATATGTAATGGGATTAAGTAAACGCTTAAAAGAAGTATTGTTCGATGCAATGGTAAATGGAGATGGTACTATTCGTAAACATAAAACGATTGATTCCAATATCATTTATTATACAACGAATAAATATTTGGCCGATGATGTGAATGAGTTGTGTTTTTTATCGGGTTGGTTATCGAATGTATATGGACCATATGAGCAGGTATCATCATTTACTAATAAGCCATCTGTTATGTATCAAGTATTCTGTGATAAAAATGCATCTCAAACTAAACGATTAATTAAATCAACTAATGTAACACATAAATCGGTAACCGATCAACGCATTGTATGTTTCTCGGTTTCAAATTCTACACTAGTTACTCGACGAAATGGCAATATCAGTATTCAGGGTAATTGTAAACATGCGATGCATCTTATTCGTCTTTTGAGAATGAGTGTTGAAATCATGGAAGGTAAAGGGGTTATGGTTGATAGACGAAATATCGACCGTGAATCTCTTATGGAGATCCGCATGGGCAATGTTCGGTTCGATGACGTATTGCAAGAATGCAAAACCCTCAAAGAACGTGGTGACAAAGCCTATGCAGAGAATATGGATCTTCCTGTATCAGTTGACGATGAGAAGATTGAAAAGGTTAAAACTGAATTGCTTCGAGAAGCATTCAATCGTTAACCGAATCGATTCTTGTTGAATACATAGTTCAAACAATCCTGACCCTCGCTTTCGGGGGCAGGATTTGATCCCCACTGCTGACATCCGACCTGTTTAGGTCCATTACTGGTGAGCATTCCACATACTGATGGAACATAGGCTTTAGGCACTATATCACAGCCACCGCCTTGATAAAATACAGCTCTTCCCTGTTTATTACCTAACATATGGCTATCTACGATTCTGCTGGTGCCAAATCGGATACCTTCGTTGCAATTGCATCCAGTGTTGCACTGGCAATTGATATTGTTACATGAGTTACAGGCCATAATTCCCCTCCAGACAAAGTTTATAAACTTAGTGTATACGGAGAGGATTCCACATGACTTACAAACTCAATCTTGAAAAAAGCCCTATCGATGAAAGAGACTGGATAGCAGAAAATTTCTATTCAGCTAGTTACACCGCACCAGAAATCGTTGTTCCCGTGGAACCAGAACCCGAAATTGTGGTCCCTGTCCCTGTTGTTCCAGTTGTTCCGGTGGTGCCCAAATCGAAATCTCGAAAAAAATCTTTGGACCCACGAGGAAGACGAAAAAATATCAAACTGTTCAGAAAAATATCCATCATTCACAAATCAGAATAACATAGGGAGTCGAAAGACTCCCTTTTCGACATATATTTACTACGTGTTATATACTAATGGTAACTATCTTGAAAAATGCAATCTCTAATTTTTACATCAAGTACATCAAACCAGTTCTTAAATTCATTCGAATTATTGATGAACTGGGTGATCTCAGTATTACGAACATTATGGTAATGATTTTCGTCTATAAATTCGCACAGACTCCAATGGAAACATTCTCCATTGAAGCAATCATGCCAGTAATCGGTGCAATGACACTATACTTCGGTAAAAAAATTGTCAACAAATCCGCTGGGAAAGAAGTAAATACTCAAGAAGTTAGCGATGAAGTCATTAAGAAAATTAAGGAATTTGCTAAGATGGACAGTGAAAAACATAAGGACCCGATATGAAATATATAAAAGACCCTAAAATAATAGCGATACTGGTATTGATAGTATGCATCGTACTTGAAGGAGTATTCGCCCAGAAAAAAATCACCGAGATTAATACTCGCAGTGAAACCGAAATCCATAAAATGGACTCTACATATCGTGCTGATAGTCTTGTATTCAGCATGAAATACAAATCGCTTGATAGTGCTTATTCGGTATCACTTCACGTAGTTGATTCATTGAATGAAACTATAACCACAAACATGAAAACATCCAAAACCACAATCCGGTATGTTTACGTAGATAGCACAATCGAAGTTATTGTGGAGGATACTGAATATATACAGATATCTGAACGTACAATTAAGACTCTTCGAGATTCAGTTGGTTCATCCGAGAAAAAGATTACAGAGTTGAACACTGAGATAACGGATCTTAAGAAAGAATTGGAAATTGCAAAGGCCGATACACATACAACAACCGAGACTCATGTGAAGGTAATCGAATACATCGATAAGAAATTTGCAGTATATGGAAATGTATTCGGAAGATCTGATCAAAGTCTGGATCTTGGTATAGGTGCTGAACTCGGAGCCGATTATAAAATTTTGGCACCTATCTACATAGGAGCAGCCATTCGAAAAGATGGCATCTATAAGACCGAAGGTTACAACGCAGTCGCCAAGGTCGGTGTGAAGTTCGAATTCTAATAATACATAATCGATTAAATTTCAATAATCCCATCATAAATACGTGGCGGGATTTTATTTTTAAGTATATTTACTTGTATGAATGATTTTGACCAACGCAGAGCACAGAAAGATTCGGTCTACATGGATATGGCCGAAAAGATATCAGAACTATCACGTGACAATAATACCAAAATCGGATGCATGATTGTTGCAGAAGATGGATCTCCTGTATCATGGGGATATAATGGTACTATGGCTGGGATTAATGATTCTTCAATTCCCCACTCACGTGAAGAAAAAGAAGTTTGCTACCTGAAGATCGATAAGAATGATCTTCCGAAACATCATAGCGTTTTAACCAACAAATACCCGTGGATGAGACATGCTGAACGCAATGCGATTAAGTATGCTATCGATCCCTCGAAGCTTAAAGGTGCTACCCTGTATGTGAATGCGTACCCGTGCGAAGCATGTGCAATAGAGATTGCAGATTCTGGCATAAAGCGAGTTGTAGTACGAACAACTACACATATAGATGCCAATTCCAGTATTCGAAATGATCGATCCCTGAGCGAAGCTATTATGGCACAGAAGCATATGCAAGTCTCGGTCGATGGAATCGAGTACACGTTGATACCAGTTTAATACGTTCCGAATATATTTCATTGCCATCTAAGGTTTGTATAAACAATAGATGGACCATTAACCTAACAAAAGGAACATTATATGGGAGTTCAACCAAAGTTTCATGGCGATATAATTATCAACGACAAAAACGGAAAAGCACTACGAGCTATCACAAGAGGCCAGCAAGATCTTTTAGAAGCACTGGACACCAATGATATAGTATTCGTAAATGGACCCGCTGGCACCGGAAAGACCCATGTAGCAACATGGTATGGAATAGATGGGATTGATAAAGGGGAATATGAAAACCTTGTATTAACAAGACCAATTGTAGAAGCTGGAGAAGAACTTGGATTCCTCCCCGGAACATTCGAAGAAAAAGTAGCTCCTTATATGCAGCCACTGTACGAAGCAATCGAATTGGTCAAAGGTAAACGACTCACCCCTGAAATGGTCTCACATATTGAGTCGAATTCTCCACCAGAAACATCAAAATATCGTAAGAAGAAGATAGGTAAGGGCGAAATGCAACCACCCCCTCCTCGTCCTAAGCTGAAGAGTAATGATGACTTCTACCGCAAAGTTAATGTATGTCCATTAGCATATTTAAGAGGGGCTACTAAAAATAAATCGTTTATAATTTTGGATGAATGTTTTACGGAAGATACTAATATAGGTTTCTCTGTGCATGGAACCAACCGAAAAAGTAAAATATCTACCATATATAAAAAAGTAATGTCCGGTCATAAGGTTGAGGTACTGTCCTTTAACGAAGATACAAAAGTATTTGAATATAAACCAGTTACCAATGTATTTAAGAAACGCACTGCTAATTTAGTGCATATAAAATTTAATAATGGAAGAAACCCAATTAAATGTACCGCATCGCATCCATTTGCAGTAATTAATACACCTGAATCTGATAATATCATATGGAAAATGGCATCAGAACTTACGAAATCTGATAAACTAGTTCGTTATACTAATGGACATAACTCAACTTGGATATATCCATGTGGTTCATATGATATATTATGTGGAATGTTGTTGGGTGATGGAACTTTAACTAGGAATAAATCGAATTCATCTAGATGGCGAGTTCAGTGGATACATGGAATGAACCAAAGTGGATATAATACTTTTAAAATTAATCTATTGAATGGTAAATATAGAACATCATTAAAATCTGGATATACAAACAAACCTCTTGTTGGTGGTAGCACTAGTACTATATCATTATCGGATGATTTTGTTGCATGTATGTATCGTACTGACGGGGGTATGCACAAAAAACATATATCGGCGGGTATTATTGATTATTTCACCGATAGAACAATGGCACTGTGGTATATGGATGATGGTTCATACAATAACAGGAGTGGATACATTACATTACATACTGAATCGTTTGATGATGACTCAATTGACGTGTTATGTGATGTACTAAGGAACCGATATGATGTATCGCCTAACATATATAATATACAGAATGATAAATATAAGATAATTAGTTTAAATAGATCCGATTCAGATATCATATTGAAACGTATTGCTGAATATATACACCCAGATTTATCATACAAACTTCCGTTTATGTCTAATTTTGATGAGTCATTATACACAATCGAATCAATTCCGTTATATACTGGATGTGATATAATTGAATCTATTGATCATGTAAGTGGTGAATACGATGTGTATAATATAGAAGTGTCTGATAATAACAATTATTTAGTCGATGGATTGTTGGTACATAATTGCCAAAACGTTACGAAAACTCAAATGAAAATGATGCTAACAAGGATTGGACGAGGATCTAAACTAGTTTTATGTGGTGATATCAATCAGAGTGATCTTGAGCATAAATCAGACTCTGGATTTAGACATGCACAACAGATTCTAAAAGGTGTTAAGGGAATCGGATTCATTACTCTTGATACTGATGATATTGTTAGGCATCGTCTCATCAAAGATATTATCATCAGATATGAAGAATCTGATAATAGACACGGATTTAATAAGCATGAAAATAAAATGTTTAGTAACCGTGAATATCTCGACAATGAATACGATTTTGACGACTCCGATGAGTACGAAAATGATTTAGAATCTTCGGATACCACGGAATCCGAAAATTAACTAATCTGATTCTATCAGGATGCCTTTCATGCTATTATAAACTAATAGTATGGAAGGATCTGAAGAACTTACTACACTAGTCAGTGCATTGACCTCGACAGAGCTATGGGAAGCTGTAGTGGTATTTACTGTCGGTTTCATTATCGTTAGTTTAATTAAGACAGCAGCTACCAATATTTTTCAATTTATTCTATTCAAGACAGGTCTACACGGAATCGGAAGCTATGTTGAGTACAAAGGTAAGCGTGGAATAATAACGCACATCGGAATACGAACCATATATATCGAACTCGAAAATGAAGAGGCTACTATGTATGTTCATGTATTGGATTGGAAAGATATACTTTTGATATTACCAGATTCAGTTAGTAAACAGCATCCTATTGATAAAAAAGGAAAATAATCATGCATGGCGGTGGATTTATATTCGTCTTATGTCCAAAGACGCTTCGAATTTTATTAGGTAAACGTAATACAGATACTGAGTGGCATCCGGGTGAATGGTTTACATTCGGTGGTACAATGGAAGACGGTGAAACTCCTAAAGAAACTGCGATACGTGAGTTTTTTGAAGAAACTAAACTTACTTCCGATAAATACAAGATCAGTGATGATTACATTTACAAAGCACACGATATTGATGATAAGAACAATATTCATCACATTCATATCTTCCTTGCAACAATGAATGGCGAACTTTTTCCTGAGATTGACATCGAAACTCAAGACTGGAAATGGTTCCCGATTCGAGACATTCCAAAAATAAAAGCACATCCAATTCTTTTTGAGATATTTAGCGATATTAACGCAATTTCCCACATCAAGAAAGCATTATTGCAAAATTGATAAAAATTTCCTTCATTATTTGCTAAATTTCACTGCATGTTGATTTCACTTACATTGCAATGATTCTATAAACTATTTAGTGGGGAAACATTATGGAAGACGGAGAACAACCACAATATAATCCTTGTCAGTGCAAGTGCATGTCTCGTGAAGAATTTGTACAATTCATGGAAATTCAAACGAAAGAAATGGAAAAACACAAATGGATCGAATCCGAAAAGGTTGGACATGACCTTGGTAACCAAGCCGTTATGGATTGGGTTAGAAAGTACGCAAAGCAGTTCCGAGAAGAGTACACTGCTACACATTAATACCTAGCCGCTACCAAGCGGTTTTTTCAGATAGGTATCATACAATACTCGATGTTCAGGTAACATTTTAGTATAGTCAAGTGAATAAAGATCGGATGGCATCTCAGAAATAATCTCTTGGATTGCTGTTACTGGTTCCTGATATTCCCATCTTCGTTTTCGCATAATGTAATTATAGAATAGGATATATGCATTCGCTGTTCGACAATATTCATCTTCATCTATATCCAGTCCATATTTACGTATGTTTAGGATTGCACGTCTCTCACAATTGAGTTCACAGTCTCGAAGTAGATCAATCGCTTTTTTAACGGATTTCGTGAGAGAAATCCCCTAGATCTTTAGTCTAGGGGATGAATCGAACAAATATTATCCCTGAGATTCTATATATTTCTTGATAGTATCTGTACTTGCATCACCTGTAGAACAAACAAAATAACCATCAGACCAGAATGTGTGTTCTACTCAAAATTGTTCCTTGAGTTGTGATCCATGCATCTTCCATAGTTGATTAGTCGATATTTGTTTGAGTCTACGAACTATAGAGACAATCGCAAGTGTGGGTGGAAACTGGATCATCATATGAATATGGTCTTTGTCCACCTCCATACTGACAATATCGAAATCATATCTATCAGAGATGTCCATGAATATCGACTTCACTACATCACCATAGGTGACAAGCAACCGCTTCCTGTACTTGACACAAAAGATCAAATGGACATGAAGTAGATGCTTAGAGTGGCTATCATGAAAATATTTTGATTTTGTCTGCATAATAATCAAAATATAAACTATATTGTATAGTAGAGATGAAAAAGACATACGAATACAGAATATACCCAACGGGTGAGCAGAAGTCGCTTCTAGCGAAGCACTTTGGTCATTGTCGTTGGATGTACAACTATGCGTTGTCCAGAAAGATAGAGAGCTATAAGCAAACAGGAAAGACTCTTTCCAGATATGACATTCAAGCTGAGATTCCTGTTCTGAAGAAACAGGAAGCGACCGAGTGGCTAAAGGAAGTGAACTCACAGTCATTACAGGCTGTACTTATCCACCTAGATACTGCATACAACAAGTTTTTCACAAAAGCAGGTGGATTTCCGAAATTCAAGAATAGTAAGTCAAAGCAATCATTTGAGATTCCTAAGAATCTTAAAGTGAATTTCGAGTCTGGATATATAGAACTACCGAAGTTCAAAACACCAATCAAGACGATGTTTCATCGTGAATTTATAGGTGAAATACGTACATGTCATATTAAGCGTTCCAATGCGGGTAGCTACTATGTGACCATTCTGGTTGAAGACGGTAAGGAACTACCCAGCAAACCGGAGATAAGAAAAGAAACCGCTATTGGTATTGATGTTGGTATCACGTCATTCGCTGTAACAAGCGAAGGTGAAGAGATAGCTAACCCAAGACATTTTGTTACCTGTCAGCGTAGATTGGCATCAATTCAACGTTCTTTTTCGAGAAAAATCAAATTGAAGAAGAAAGGTGAACCGCTATCTAAGAACGCTGAAAAAGTGAAGCGTGATCTTCAGTTGCTCCATGAGCATGTAGCTAACCAGAGAAAAGATTTCCTTCATAAAGTCACTGCACGACTGATCCGTGAGAACCAAACGATCTGTATAGAGGACTTGAATGTGAAAGGAATGATGAATAATCGTAAGTTGAGTAAACACATAGGAGACGCTGGTTGGGGAATGTTCTTCCAGTTCCTTCGCTATAAAAGCGATTGGTATGGAAGTAATATTGTAACAATCGGTAGATTTGAGCCTAGCTCGAAAACCTGCTCCAAATGTGGTTACATCAAGCACGATTTGACATTGAGAGATAGAACATGGGTATGTCCTGTTTGTGGTGAACACCACGATAGGGATGTGAATGCTTCTATCAACATAAGAGATTTTTCGTTTGTAAATACTGGGTCAGATAGGAACACCCAGAAATCAAAGCCTGTAAGTTATGGGATTGCGTTAGCAACCAGTGCAGGAAGAATGTCAGCGATGACATTTGAAGCCCCTGAGTCTTTAGCTCAGGGGTAGTTCACCCATCTATCCATTATAGTTGACGATTCATATCCACCTCGCATATGGGCAGTGTATGAAGGGTCGTTATCTATCCATTGTTCCATATGAGAGAACTCATGTACAAGCAATGGGATAAACAGA
>Ga0265293_10013277_pt1 | contig 10724 bp, 5 predicted proteins | sample Munlanlewell138R_FD_192505 | JGI IMG/M metagenome (GOLD analysis project Ga0265293, IMG submission 192505) | Leachate microbial communities from a municipal landfill in Southern Ontario, Canada - Leachate well 138R | ecosystem: Engineered > Solid waste > Landfill > Unclassified | place: Canada... | reverse complement strand
TATCGAAATTATGAAAGAAGTTCAATCCGAACTAAATCGTAGTCGCGAAGATCGCAAGATTATTTCCGAACAGCAAGAGCGTGATATTGAATCCTATAAAGAACAATTGGAGCAAAACGAAAAGGATAAGGCAAGTTTACTTTCCGAAAGAGAAATACAGACCCGGAAAATTGAATATTTAGAAAAAGAAATTGAACACCGCGAAAAAACTTTAAATGAAATGAAGCAGCGTCTTGATCAATTGAGTGAAGACGATATTATTGATCCTGATTTCAAAAGAAGAATTCGAGTTGTTCGCGATATGGAAAAAGACATTTTAAACCGACTGGCTGAGGAAGAAAAATTCTTTCAAAGAAGCCTCGATGAATTTACAAAAAAAATAGATGACAAGAAAAAAATAATTGATGATATTCGCGCTAATCTAGATCGCTTAGACCGCAATTATCAAAATAATCCGGATAAAAGTTCTTCAGCTCGCGATCTGTATGAACGCACAAAAGGTAAAAGTTTAATTGAATTCCAACTTCAGCGTGAAAGTTTAAGTGATTTGGAAGAAGATTATAACCGAGCTGAGAAGAAGTATCAAGATTTCAACAATTCGAAAAAAAGCGAATTGAGTAAAGTGAAGGCTAAAGAAGCAGAGATTGTCGAATATTATCTTAATCGTTTACGTAAAGAAATTCAAGAAAGCGAGGGATTCCGTCCTTTCCGGAGCGCTTTACAAGAACGAGAAGATCTCCAGCAGCAGTTGGAAGACCTTAAAACCAAACCGGTAACGGATAATGAATATCCATTTCCTGATAGTCTAGACGACAGTGCCATAGGTTTTGAACTGAAGACAGAACGTAAAGATCAGATTGAATTATATATCGATAAATTGGAAGAGGCGATCAGGTCAGAAACTCTAACTTATAATCAATATCATCAAAAAATAACTGATTTAAAAATCGAATTGGAAAAGCGTATTGAATATGAAAAGCAATTACGCAGCAAGGAAGAAGATGTGTCTGCTTTTTATTCTCATAAGCTGTCTATAAATGAAAGTTTAAAACAATTACAAAGCATTAAAGAACAAATTGAAGAAAAGCAAAGCAAATTAATTCAGGTTAATGAAGATCCAATGCTTAGAACGGAATATCTCAGACAAAAAGCGGAAATTAGTGATTTAGAAGTTCATAAAAACGATATTGAAGTTAAAATCGATTATTACCAAAAAACAATCAGAGAGTTGGAGGGAAAAGCGATTATTGACACGTATATGAAACTGATAAATCAGATAAATCAAATTCGTGATGCTAATAAAGAAATTCGGGAGAATGCGGAACAAATTAAACAGTCAATCCAACAGAAAACAAGGCAACTTGAACAAATGAAAGAAAAACTGCGTACATTATGAAAATAATAATTGATTCGTCAATTTCCCGAGTGCTTCCTGAGTTTTCAGTTATTGCAATGGCGATGGATGTTGAAGTTGAGGATAGCTCAAAAATAAAGGATTTAATTCTTCAATATGAAAAACAGATTCCAGAGGAATATTCATTGAGTGATGTCTTGAATATTCCTCTTATTAAAGAGGCCCGCGATGGTTATAAAAGATTGGGTAAAGATCCTAGCCGGTATCGATTGGCCTGTGAATCTTTACTTAGACGATTAGTTAAAAAGAGAGGCCTATATCTTATTAACAATATTGTTGATGCCGGCAATATTCTTTCAATAGAGACGAAGCGGTCGGTAGCGGTTCTTGATTATAGTAAAATTGAAGGTGACGTTGTTATTAGATTAGGAACTGAGACGGATGAGTTTACCGGCATTGGTCGCGGCCAGCTAAATGTTGTTAATATTCCGGTATATGTTGATAAACTCGGTCCGTTTGGTTCAACAACTTCCGATACTTATCGTACCATGATTCAATCTAATACAAAACAAATATTACTTATGATAATTTGCTTTTCTCATAGTTATTTAGAAGAACATAAAAGATTTGCAATCTCGCTGTTTGAAAAATACGGCTATGCACAAAATATTATCGATATTAAAATTCAAATACAAAAATAAGGAATGATTTAGTATGAATGAGATTTCTAATTTTATTAAAACAATAATGCAGAACGACTTGGAAACAGGTAAAACTGACATAATCTTAACCCGATTCCCCCCGGAACCGAGCGCTTATCTTCATCTGGGGCATGCGCGGGCGATTGTTACCAATTTTGAATTGGCCCAACATTTTAATGGTAAAACCAATCTGCGATTCGACGATACCAATCCCACCAAAGAAGAAACCGAATTTGTTGAGGCCATTATTGAAGATATTAAATGGCTTGGTTATAAGCCGGACAATATTTGCTATGGTTCCGATTACTTTGAAGCGACTTATCAATATGCGATTAAACTTATTAAAAAGGGGTTAGCCTATGTTGATGATTTATCCGCTCAAGAAATTAGCGATTATCGCGGTACATTAAATAAACCGGGCAAAGATTCCCCTTATCGAAATCGTAACATTGAAGAAAATTTAGAATTATTTAAAAATATGCGTCAAGGAAAATATCAGGAAGGGGAGCGTGTTTTAAGGGCAAAAATCGATATGAGTCATCCTAATATCAATATGCGCGATCCGGTGTTATATCGGATAATAAAGGCTCATCATCATCGTCAAGGTGATAAATGGGTAATTTATCCGATGTATGATTTTGCTCATCCATTGCAAGATGCTATCGAAGGAATAACTCATTCATTGTGTAGTATCGAATTTGAAAATCATCGAATATTGTATGATTGGGTTATTGATAACTGCGAAACTGAGCATCAACCGCAGCAAATTGAATTTGGACGTCTAAATATTACTAACACATCTTCAATTATGAGTAAAAGATATTTAAAACGCCTGGTTGATAAAGGAATTGTAGAAGGATATGATGATCCGAGATTGCCGACACTTGTTGCTTTAAAAAGACGCGGTTATACTCCGGAAGCAATTAAAAATTTTATTTTAGCAACCGGTCTTTCACGCATTAACTCCACAGTTTCCAGCGAAATGCTTGAACATTTTTTGCGTGAAGATTTAAAATTAAAAGCCAAACGAATTATGGCCGTATTAAACCCCTTAAAAGTGGTATTAACTAATTATCCGGAAGGTAAAATTGAATATTTAACGGTTCCGAATAATGTTGAAGCAGAAGAATCGGGTTCAAGGCAACTGCCGTTCTCTAAATATCTTTATATTGATCGTAACGATTTTTGCCTTAAAAAACCTAACAAGTATTATAAACGGTTAGCCCTTGATATTGAAGTCCGCCTTTTTCATGCTTATTTTATAAAAGCAGAAAAAGCGATTTTTGATGAAGATGACAACATTACAGAAATTCATTGTACTTATGACCCAGAAACAAAAAGCGGTACCGGATTTGATGGACGAAAGCCCAATGGTATCATTCATTTTGTTGAAGCAACCATGGCACAACCCGCTGTTTTTAATTTATTTGAACCGCTTATTATTGATGACGCCAATGATAAGAGGAACTTTTTAGAACGAATTAATCCTAATTCATGGATAACAAAAAAAGGTTTTGTTGAAAATTCGGGAATTGAATTTAAAGAATTTGATCGTTTTCAATTTATAAGAGACGGTTATTATGTTACCGATAAAACTTCAACCCCTGATGTACCGGTTTTTAATCAGATTGTACCGTTAAAATCAAAATATAAATAGAACGGAGATAAATATGTTAAGCAACTTGAATGAACAACAAAAGGCGGCGGTAATGGCGACGGAAGGACCGGTTATGGTTTTTGCCGGAGCCGGCACAGGAAAAACTAGAACTCTTACTTATCGGGTTGCTTATATGGTCGATGTCGCTGATATAAAACCGCATAATATTTTAGCGATTACTTTTACAAATAAAGCAACTAATGAAATGAAAGGGCGCTTGTTAAAATTAATTGGGATAAATTACTATGCGGTTACCATTAGTACATTTCATTCTTTTTGTGCGCATATTTTGCGACGGGAAATACCGATATTAGGCTACTCGCGTTATTTTACAATAATTGATGAAGAAGAACAATTAAAAATTATTAACCAGATAGTTAAAGAAAACAATTTAAATAAGAATGATTATTCAAGTAAAAAAATACAGAAAATAATTAATTTTTGTAAGTGCTTTGATATTCCTTCTGCAGACCCGATTATTGTAAAGACCATGGAACTATATGAAGCAAAAACTCATGAATTAAATTTATTAGATTTTGAGGATTTATTATTAAAGGTTGATTTCTTGTTTGCTAATTATCCCGATATATTAGAAAAATATACACAGCAATATCAATATGTACTGGTCGATGAATTTCAGGATACTAATTTAATCCAATATCGAATTATGAAAATGCTAACCCAAAAAAGCCGTAACTTTTTTGTTGTCGGCGATGATGATCAATCAATTTATAGTTTTCGGGGAGCGAATTATCACAATATCCAACTTTTTAAAAAAGATTTTCCTGAACATAAGATTTATTTTTTAACACAAAATTACCGCTCAACCCCGATTATTTTAAATGGTTGTAATCGTTTGATTGCTAATAATATAAATCGGGAAAAGAAAAATCTATTTTCGGAGATTAACGGCAGCGGCGACGATGTTAAGATTTATCAGGCTTATAATGAAAAATTAGAAGCCAATTATGTTATCGATAATATTTTATCTTATAGATTAAAGGGAGATCCATTTAGCTCATTTGCTGTTTTGGCTCGTAATAGCAGTCTTTTACGTAATATCGAATTAAATCTAATGCAAATGAGCGTTCCATATCGAGTATATGGCGGCATATCGTATTTCCGACGAAAAGAAATTAAAGATATTATTGCATATTTTAAACTAATTTTAAATCATGAAGATATCTATAGTTTTAGTCGTATTGTTAATGTTCCCAGTCGTTCAATTGGCGAGGTTACAATTAATAAAATCTTAGAAATAAAAGAAAAACATCAAATAGACTTGTTTTCTGCCATTGACTCTTGTAAAAGCATTATACCGTCATATCGATATCAGAAACTTGTTGAATTTAAAAATATTATATTAGAAATTGCTGATTCAATGAAGACAGAAAATTTAATTGATTTATATGAATTACTGCTTGTCAAAACCGGTTATCGTAAATATTTAGAGATTGATATTGCGGAAGAAGACCGGCTTGAAAATATTGAAGAGTTTAAGAGCGTACTGTATCAATATGATGAAGAATTCAATAATCTTTCGCAACGGGAAAAATTGGAATTGGCGTTTGATGAAGCGATGTTAGCTGAAGATAAAACTTTAAAATCAGGAAATAAAGACGATGCTGTTATTTTGTCGACCATTCATTCGGCTAAAGGCTTGGAATTCAAATATGTATTTGTTATCGGTTTGGAAGAAAATGTTTTTCCGATTACTTATCGGCAATTAAGTGATGAAGAAATGGAAGAAGAAAGAAGAATTGCATATGTTGCTTTTACTAGGGCTCAAAAACGATTATATTTAATAAATGCTCAAAACCGTTTGCTTTATGGACAAAGATTTATTAATAAACCGTCACGGTTTATGCTTGAGTTTCAAGGTATTGATTTTGATAAATATCAAAATAATAATATAACTTTAACTGAAAATGCCATGATTCACGAAGACGCACTTCCTTCTAAAACTACGAATGAATATCACACCGGCGATAAAGTTTATCATAAGATTTTTGGACCCGGTATCATTATAGCCGTCCAAAAGGATACAGCCCAAATCTTTTTTGATAATTCAAAATCATTAAAGAAAATCATTATGGACCATCCGGCACTCGGCAAAAAATAGAACAAATGCTTTTTCGTTTTAATTGTTGTATAATGTATTAAAATAAAGGCATTAAGGAAATAAGATATTATGTTTGGTTACAGAGAGCCAATGGGTGGTGCCAATGGATCTGAATAAATATTGAATGTTTTGGACGGTCAGTTCCGACTGCAGATTGGCTAACGCAATTAATAAAAAAATCGGTTTCAATATTTTGCCATTAGTCGGGGCGTTGACAACTAATCAATATGCCTTTATAATATAAATATGAGAAAAAAGGTAAAAAGAAACAAATGGATTAAATTCCGGCACCGAATTATTTTTGCTATCCTACGACCCATTTTTTGGTTTTTTTTGCGAATCCGCTATGGTTTTCGATATCAAAAATATCGATTACCGAAAGGGCCGGCAATTATTCTCTTTAATCATTCCACCAATTTAGACCCTTTTATGGTATGTATGTCAATTCCCGGCCCCGTTTATTTTATTGCTACCGATGATATTTTTTCTGTTCGCTTGTTATCGCCGCTTATTCGTTATTTAGTGGCACCAATTTCTAAAAGTAAAGCCATAAACGATATTCAAACGATTATGGAAAGTTTAAGAATTGTAAAAGAAGGCGGCAGAATTGCTCTGTCGCCTGAAGGTAATCGTACTTTCACCGGTGAATTATGTTATGTAAACAAAGCAATAGTTAAGTTTGTAAGACTATTAAAGATTCCTTTAGTTATACACAACATTATCGGTGGTTTTGGTGTACATCCTCGTTTTTCGCCTCATTTACGTAAAGGGCGAATGGATGGTTTTGTACGAAAAATAATAATGCCTGATGAGTATTTAGATTTATCCGATAATGAATTATATGAGTTAATAATTGAAAATTTAAGCGTTGATGAATTGGTAACTGGAAGAAAATATAAAAGTAAAAAACGTGCAGAAAAAATGGAAAGTCTTTTTTACGTATGCCCGGTTTGTAAAATGATATCTACCCTATATTCAAAGGAAAATCATTGCTATTGCCGTCATTGCGGGTTAACAGTCGAATACACAGAGGAAATGACTTTAAAATCTACTAACCCAAATTTTACTTTTAAAACAATCCGTGAGTGGTACCTTTTTCAAAGAGAATTTATACTTGCGATTGATGTTGAGTCTGTTGGCACGATGTTTTCCGATGTAAATGTAATATTAAAAAAAGTAATCAAAAATAAGATTAAAAAGAAATGTCTGTCAGGGCGGCTTTTAATTAATCAATCAGTTTTAACTGTGGAAAATCAAAATGTTCGAAAAGAGTATCCTTTAAAGTTGATTGATTCAATCGCTATATTAGGGCAAAATAAAATAAATTTTTATATAAACAATGAAATATATCAGCTAAAGAGTAATAAAAGTTTTAATGGATTAAAATATATGCATTTTTATCATATCGTAAGAATGCGAAGACAAGGAGTAAAAGATGAGTTTTTGGGAATTTGATATAAGTTTTTATCAGAGTTTCCAGTTGTTTGGCATTATGATTATTGTTTTTTTATTGGCTAATGTTATACGAAGAAAAGTTGGCTTTATCAGAAGGTCGCTGTTACCAACGGCAGTAATTGGCGGCATATTGATGTTAATATTAAAGATTTTACCAATTTTTGACGGGGTATTGGATGCCAAGGAAAATAATAAATTTCTCGAAGCAATAACTTATCACACACTGGCTCTTGGTTTTATTGCTATTGCTTTAAAAACTCTTGACAAACAAAAAAACAGGCACCGGCAAAGTGAAATAATGGATGCCGGTTTAGTAACGGTAAATATGTATATCATTCAAGGTTTAATCGGGATTGCAATAACAATTATCCTTTCTCTTCTGGTAATGAAAGATTTACTACCCGCTTCCGGTTTGCTTTTACCGATGGGTTTTGGTCAGGGCACGGGACAAGCTCTTAATTTTGGGACTGTATTTGAAACCAGCTTTGGTTTTACCGGCGGTGCCCATTTCGGATTATCTATTGCGGCAATTGGCTTTTTAGTAGCCTGTTTGGTTGGGGTTTTACATATTAATATTATGAAAAGACAAGGTAAAATAACGATAGGAAAGGAAGAACCCGTATTTATTTTTAACGAACAGATAAGTTCGCCAAACGAAATTCCCTTGACGGAATCGGTTGATAAGTTTACTATTCAAATAGCTTTAATCTTATTAGTATATTTTATAACCTTTTCATTTATGAATGGTCTTCATAAATTGATGGGAACAAATATCATAACGGAATTAGTCTGGGGATTTAATTTTATTTTAGGTTCGATATTTGCCATTTTAATAAAGGAAATTTTCAAACTATTCAAAAAGTTCAATTTAATGACCCGCGAATATCCAAATAACTATTTATTAAACCGAATTAGTGGTTCTTTGTTTGATTTTATGATTATTTCGGGAATTGCTGCCATTGAAATAAGTGTTGTAAAGACCTTGATATTACCGTTGATACTAATTTGTGTCGTCGGAACCGTTGTAACATATTTTTATGTTTTGAAATCTACCCGTTATCTTTTTCCGGCTTATCAAGAAGAAGCGTTTCTATCGCTTTTCGGAATGTTAACCGGTACGGCCAGTACCGGCATGATTTTACTGCGCGAAGTAGATTGTAAATTTGAAACGCCGGCGGCCGATAATCTGATATACCAAACTTTTTATGCGATTGCTTTTGGCTTTCCTATCATGTTGTTGCTCGGCTATGCGCCCCAAGGGGTCAAAGAAGCAATAATAACTTTAATAATTCTTGTGATTATGATGTTAATTTTCAATATTGCTTTATTCCGTAAAAAAATATTTAGAAGAAGGGCTAAACTAGAATAAGACTGGATATATATATAATAATAAAAAGTATATAGAACGACTTCAAACGTTGTATATACTTTTTATTATTGTCATAAAACTCTTTTTTTAGCATTAAATTTTCTTGCGGCTTATGGTATAATATACATAAAGCACATCCTGTGATTGTTAACTCATTTCACTTTGTTATAAATAACCGGGAAAGGATGTATTTAGTCATAGAGTTGAAATGGAAACATTAGATTTAAGCGAAGGCAAACAAGCAGTTGAGTCGAAAGAGTAATCTAAAGTCAACTCAAGATGATGGAGTTTGGCCGGGTTGCTGTTGAAAACAGAAAGTGTAGAGACGAACCAAAACGAGAAGTATTTAGTTTTCTTGGATTTACATTTTACTGCTGTTATAATTACGCCACCATAGTTTTTATTGTTAAGGTCAAAGCTACCGGGCGGTGTCTTTGAAGTAAACTTTAGAGAGCGGATAAACAAGAAATTTCTGTATTGATGATATCATCAAGAATTTAAAATTGAAGTTAATAGGAGATTACCATACTATAGGGTTACCTATAACTCTAACGGAATCAATAAATACTGTTATCATAGTTTGAAAGAATTATGTGAATGGTTAAACAAAAGAAGTGAACGAAGAAGTTTTAGGCAGGATAATCCCATAAAAAAGCAAATGAAGAAGGGAATATTCCCCAATTCGGATGATATGTCAATCGCTTAGACTATGCCTATTCTTGATTATAAAATAAAGCCGCGCATGTTGTTAAGGCATGCCCGGTTTGCAGCGGGGGATACCCTGTATGAGTTATCTTTAGCTTAAGCAAGTAGGGTTACTGTTATTAAAATAGTATTATGTAAGGAAAGGTTTATGAATCCACAAAAGAGAATTTATGAATTAGTTGAATTATTAAATCGTTATAGTTATGAATATTATGTTAATGATAATCCAAGTGTTAGTGATGCTGAATATGATCGCCGGTTACGAGAACTCGAAAAGTTGGAAGCGGAATATCCAGAATTAATACTGAAGAATTCACCAACACGACGCGTTGGTGCTCTTGGTTTGTCAAAACTTCAGAAAGTATCTTTTGATCAACCGATGTTATCGTTGGGGAATGCCTTTTCTTATTCTGAATTAAGGGATTTCGACCACCGTATCAAAAAAGAAGGCTTTAGTCCGGCTTATGTTTGTGAATTGAAAATAGACGGCATCGCCAGCAGCGCAAAATATGAAAATGGTATTTTCATTCTTGGGGCTACCCGTGGTGATGGTTATGTCGGTGAAAACATCACCGATAATTTGCGGACGATAGAAGATTTACCGAAGTATCTAAAAAAGAATATTGATGTTGAAGTCCGTGGCGAAGTTTATATGACTAAAGATGTTTTTCATATAATCAATGAAGAGCGGGCAAAACGCGGAGAGGAAATCTTTCGTAATCCCCGTAATGCAGCCGGCGGTTCGCTTCGTCAGCTTGACAGTGAAATAACCCGGCAACGACGCTTGCGGATTTTCAATTATATTATTGTTAATCCGGAAAATTACGGTCTTTCTGGGCAAGGCGAAGTTCTAAAATATTTAGAGGAATTAGGCTTTACGGTCAATCCCTATTATCGAATTTGTCCCGATATTGATGCCGTTATTGGATTTATCGCAGAATGGGAAGAGCGTCGTCATGAACTAGACTACGATACTGATGGTGTTGTCATTAAGGTTGATGATTTTTTCATTCAGGAAAAAATCGGCTATACAATCAAAAGCCCAAAGTGGGCTATCGCGTATAAATATCCGGCAATAGAAACGGAAACTAAGCTTATTGATATTATTTTTACCGTCGGACGGACCGGCAGTATTAATCCTAATGCCGTTTTGGCGCCGGTAATGATTGCCGGAACATTAGTTCAGCGCGCAACCTTAAACAACGAAGATTTTATTAAAGAGCGCGATATCAGAATCGGCGATTATGTTGTTGTAAGAAAAGCGGGTGAGATTATTCCCGAAGTAGTACGGGTTAATTTTAAGCGCCGCCCTCAAGATACGGTTCCTTTTCAAATGCCTGATTCTTGTCCAGCTTGTGGTC
>Ga0265293_10013276_pt1 | contig 10724 bp, 7 predicted proteins | sample Munlanlewell138R_FD_192505 | JGI IMG/M metagenome (GOLD analysis project Ga0265293, IMG submission 192505) | Leachate microbial communities from a municipal landfill in Southern Ontario, Canada - Leachate well 138R | ecosystem: Engineered > Solid waste > Landfill > Unclassified | place: Canada... | reverse complement strand
GAGCAACTGACTCTTAATCAGTGGGTCCCGGGTTCGAATCCCTGAAGGTGCACCATTTTGTCATTGATGAGCGTCACTCTTACAGGTGGCAGCTTTTTTACAGACCCCTATCTTTACCGAACCGCACCCGGCCGCGCCCCTCCTATTCCTCCTTAGCTCAGTCGGTAGAGCGCATGACTGTTAATCATGATGTCGCTGGTTCGAGCCCAGCAGGGGGAGCCATTAAAGAACGAACTTTTGTCTACCAAGACAAAGGCTCGTTCTTTTCATATTTAAGTCGGAAATCAGGCAAAATCTGCGAAAAACCATCGCTATTGACCTTACATCGGTAAAAAGAATGCTCACAATAACCCAGAGAAGCTCGAAGCGGAATGAAAATCCGCCGCGAGCTTCTTTTTTTTTATGCCGAAAACAACAGAAACGCTGGTGTACTTTTCTTCGTTCTTTACAGAAGCAAAGCACGACCAAAGAGGAGGTCCCTGTCGGATTTGAACCTTTTGTCTGTACTTTTCGCATTTCTTTACGGATGCTAAGAAACATAAAAAGGATTCAAGGGACGAGATTAAACCCTTTAGACCATACGTTTGGGAGTAACTAACGAATGGAAGAAGATCCTAAACGGTAGCCTCCAGCCGGATTTGAATGAAAAAACATATCATTTTACCTGCTTTCCGGCACAATAATGAATAGTTCAAATCTCCCCGTCGCAACTTTTACATAGTTAAAATCCTGTCGGGAGTATGCGTGCCAATCCGCTGGTTGAAAAAATAAAGATCTCGTTGAAAAATTCCGAAATGCATTTGGAAAACGTCGAAATATGTGATATACTATACTTGAATTATTATAACTACTTGACGGAAGCTCTAGCACGGGCGGAGGTACACGATGGCATATTCTTATAACAAGCTTTGGAAATTGATGATTGATAAAAATATCAATAAAACGACTTTAAGATCAAAAGCCAGAATTACATCAAATGCTATGGCCCGAATGGGTAAAAATGAACCGGTAAATATGGAAGTGCTTGCTAAGGTTTGTCATGTGCTTGAATGTGGAATTGAAGATGTTGTCGAAATAATCGACGATGAGAAAGAATAACGGGAGGTATTGTAATGTCGACCAAAATACCGAATACGCCATCTCCCAGTGTGCTGATGAATTCAATGCGTTCGATTGGATATACTTTTAAAACGGCGTTGGCTGATATTATTGATAATTCTATATCTGCGCATGCAAAAAACGTTTTTATAAGCATTCCGATCAATGACGAGGATTTATATGTAACAATTCTTGACGATGGCGAAGGAATGAATCGAGATGACCTTTTCAATGCTATGAAGTACGGGAGTGACAGAGAATATAAATCATCTGACCTTGGGCGATTCGGCCTTGGTTTGAAATCAGCATCGCTCTCACAGTGTCGCATATTGACCGTGGCGTCTAAGAAAGATGGAAATCTCTCTGCATTTCAGTGGAATCTTGATTCGATTATTCATGATACTGACATACAGTGGGGATGTATCGCATTAGATGAGGATGATTTTGCAGAAATCCCAAATATCAGCGAACTACAGCACCTGGCCGAAGGAACAATGGTTATTTGGCAGAATTTCGATATTGCATACAAAAAGAGCAACGGCAGAATCCGCGAATATCTGTCTGATGAAATGGCAGATGCCGAAAAGCATGTTTCCTTGGTTTTTCATAGATACTTGTCGAACAAATTCAAACCGTTCCAGATTTTTGTAAACAATGATACCGTCGAGGCGTTGGATCCTTTTCTTGAAGATCACCCCAAAACGGATTCCAAGAAGGTCAGCGAAATCAGCATGGAAGGCGGCGTCATCAAAGTACAGCCCTTCATTCTTCCTCATATGTCGGATATGACCAATACAGATATCAGAAAACTCGGTGGCATAGAAGCACTTCGCAACGATCAGGGCTTTTACATATACAGAAACGACCGGTTAATCATATATGGAAAGTGGTTTAGACTTTCAACGTCCAGCATCAGTCCAGAATTGATGAAATACGGCAGAATAAAGGTGGACATTCCCAATTCTTTGGATGACATATGGGATATTGATATCAAAAAGCAGAATGCAACGATTCCGAAGCAGGTATTGAATTATTTGAAAAAAGCGGTCACGGATGTGTGCTCACGATCCAAGGAAAAAACATCTAAAAGAGTAAGACTCACGCTCGACCGAGACGACAACAAAATATGGAATAAATCGCTCACAAAAAATCAGAAGGAATGCTTTTTTATCAATAAAGATTCAGAATTTGTGCGCCATTTTCTGGACGACTTTGATGACAAGGATAAAAGAAAGATCCTGAATTTTATTGACGCCTTGTCTTCGGCAATTCCTTTTGATGATATTTATAACTCTGTATGTAACAAAAACAATGCAACTGATTTGGAAGACGATCAGATGGAAGCTATTATTTTGGAAGGCGTTGCGCAATTCAAACGAATCAAGAGTGTTATTCAGAAGAATGATGAAGAAGTTATGGCTGTTCTGACACAATATGAGCCGTTTAATGACGAGGCGATCGCCGGACGTATCAAGGAGATTATTGATGATGAAAACTCGTGAGGAAATCTTTGACATCTATCTCAATCAATATTCAAATGACATTGCTGTGAGAAAAATCAGCAATCCTTTATTTGTGCCCGATGAACAAAGCATCATTGATTCTATGAAAAAAACAGAAGATATGTATTGCCCGTTTTTATCGGAAATCTCACTGAACGATTCTGAAAAAACGCTTGTGCTGAATAAAATCAAGGCCGTTCATTCTGTTTACCAAGAAGAAGGAGCTGCCCTTCTCGGAGATTATGAGCATGATTATCATTGGTATGAGAGTTTTCTTAAAGATAATGACGAGGAATATTATTGGAACCGATATAAGAATTACCTTCTGACACAAAAGCATTTTCCTCCGGAGATTATAACAAAACTGGAAAAAGAAACGCTTCAGAGAATTATGTCGTATATCGGGGATCCGAGCGCCATTTCTTTTTCTGTACGAGGGTTGGTCGTTGGTGACGTTCAATCCGGAAAAACTTCTAATTATCTCGGACTTGTTGCCAAAGCGGCTGATGCTGGATACAGAGTAATATTTATCTTAACAGGAACTATCGAGAGTCTGCGACGCCAGACACAGGAACGTGTAGAAGAAGGATTTGTCGGTTACGATGTTACTGCGGCGATGGACGTGGGTGTTGGCCGCGGTGACAGAACACCAAAATCCTTTACCAGCAGATTGAAGGATTTTGTTGCCGATGATGATCAGAACACAAATATCAAAATCAGCAACTATCCAAGTGAGCCGATGATCTTTGTATTGAAGAAAAATGCAAGTGTTTTGAAGAAACTGTTTACTTCCTTGAAAAACATAAACACCAACCGCCAGTACCAAAGAATAGATGTCCCGATGCTTTTGGTAGATGATGAGGCTGATAACGCAAGTATCAATACACGTAAGCCGGAAGACGATCCGACAAAAATCAATAGAAGCATCCGAGATATCCTTTCCCTTTTTTCTAAAAGCAGTTATGTCGGTTTTACAGCGACTCCGTTCGCTAATGTGTTTATCAATTATGACAGCGAAGTTGAAATGCTGAAGGATGATTTATTTCCACGTGATTTTATCTATTCACTGAAACCTCCATCCAATTATTGTGGATCGAGAAAATATTTCTTCAATCCTAACAACAATGTTCGTTTGATAAAAGATGGGGAAGAAACACTTTTTCCGATGAAACACAAAAAAGAATGGAATGGCAGAAGGCTATTTGATTCTGTATATCACGCAATAAACACATTTTTCATTGCTAACGCTATAAGAGATATCAAAGACGTCGACACCAACACAAAAACTCACCGGTCAATGCTGATAAATATGACTCGATTTACAAATGTTCAGCTGGTTATCAAAGACATTGTTAATGATTATTATTCACGAATGAAAAATGCAGTCAAGCAGACACATAAGCTTGATCCGGATTATGCGCTGACCAATGAATTGATAGCTTCTTTGAAAACTACCTTTGAGGCGGAACACAAAGAGATCATTGTCAATGGTTCGACCATTACTTGGAACGACGTGTATAAAACCATCTACCAGTCCATAAAAGATATAGAAATTGTTGTCGTCAATTCTTCCAAACAGTCATCGAGACTGAATTACGATGATCATAAAAACACGGGGCTCCGAGTCATTGCGATCGGCGGCCTTGCGCTATCGCGTGGACTGACGCTGGAGGGATTATGTGTAAGCTATTTCTATCGGACCACATCGACATTTGATGTGTTGATGCAGATGGGCAGATGGTTCGGTTATCGTGATGGATACAGCGACCTATGCAAGATTTTCATTACGAAAGAATCGGCTGAATATTATCGCTACATCTGCACTTCCATAGAAGATCTCCGTAAGGATATTGAAATCATGGGCAAACAGAATAAAAAACCAGAAGAATACGGTATCCGTGTACGGAATGACTCTATTGATCTTGGTATTACTGCTGCAAACAAAAGCAGGAACACCAAGAAAATGGTGTACCGAAAATCTTTTTACGGCAATATTTTTGAGACTCCGCATCTTCATCGTGATCTTGATATTATTGAGCATAACATTGATGAAACTCTGAAGTTCCTCTCAAAAATTGATATTTCTCAAAAAGGAAATAGCGTCAGGCATCCGTATTTTACGGGTATTCGGAAAATTGATGTTGTACAATTGCTGAACAGTATTTCTGTTCATAGGGCAAGCGAGAGTTATTTTGACAAGCAACAGATACTTGCTTTTTTGAATCGTACGGATTTAGAATTGAATAGATTTGATGTTCTGGTTATCGGAGGTAAAAAGGACCGCGCTAATCGCTTTATCTTTCCGGAACTGAATATTGATAATGCTTTAGTTTACAGATCGTATGATGTTCCCAATGATGATACCACTGTAATCAGAATGAGTTGTCAACGTGCACGTCTTGGCGGTCGCGAAGACGCCAAAAACGGTTTGTCAAACAGCCAAATTCCGGAAGGAGATAATATCCGTTCTCAGGATTATATGATAAGAGGACGTAATCCTTTGCTGATCATTTATTTCGTAGACCTGGATAATAGTGATTTGTTAGACGAAGACGCATACACAGGAGCATCTTCCAAAACTGAAAATGAAAAAGCCAGACGCGAACTGAAAACAAGAAAATACAATTATCTTGTCGGTTTTGCAATCGGATTCCCGAAAAAGAATGACGGCTTCAGCGAGAATATCATGTACACTGTAAACAAGTCAGTTAACTATTTTGACAAGGATCATGATGACGAAGGAGATGACGGTAATGAATAAAGAGGAAGTCAGAGAACAACTATCCCTTGTGATCAAAAACTCTGAATACGTCAGAGTAACCGATTCCCATCCCTTGGAATTATACCTTGGAAAAAACGAAAAAGGAAATCCGACATTACGTTTCAATGGCATGTTTCAGCCCGTGAAAGTTGTCGGCAATAGTCTGCTGGAAATAAAGCAAGTGAAAACAACCGATTATTACTCGCTTCTGTTCTGCTTCAACTCCACGGACAATTTGTCACTGTTCTATAATTTCTGTGAGGATATTATTTCTCAGACCGAAAATTATTCGGGAACAAATGGGTACATAGAAATTGTAAACCGTTATAATCAGTGGAAAAAGATGTTCTATGGTTCGTCAAAGCTCCTGAATGAAAACGAAATTATTGGACTCATCGGCGAGCTGATGTTTTTGAAAAACTATGCAATCGGCAAATATAGAACAACAACAGGATTGAATGGCTGGAGCGGTCCCGAACCGACACACAAGGATTTTTCCTATGGCGATGACTGGTTTGAAATTAAAACGATTAATTCTTTCAAGAATTCTGTTTTTATTTCCTCTATTGAACAGCTTGACAGCGAGAACGATGGACGACTGGTAGTTTACCGGATGGAAAAAATGAGTCCGTGTTTCAATGGGATTTCTCTGAATAATCTTGTAAGCGAAATCATGCAGTCATTAGCGTTGGACACAGATAAGGATATATTTGTGGAAAAGCTCAAGCAGGTGGGATATGCCTACAACGAAGTATATGATAATTACATCTATAACTACATTTCGGTAGACGCATATCTTGTGAATAGTGAGTTTCCTCGATTGAAAGCTAGCAGGCTTCCAGCTGGTATCGGGAAAGTCCAATACGAAGTTTTATTGAAGATGATAGAAAAGTTCAAGGAGATGATATAAACTATGATAGAGACGAGCTTTGAAGAATATCGTAAGGAATGTCTTGAGGACGTCCGTATCAATGCACAGATTGACGGAACACTACCAGATGAATTTTTCTTTTCTGATTCACTTGATAAACTGTCATCTATGGGCGAATTGGTGGATCCGAGAATCAAGCCGACACAGAAAAGATGCCGCAATAATAGAATTATGTCTTTCGATGCATATTGCTTTGATGAATCAGATAAATCTGTTGTACTTATTTCTAATGATTTCAAGGATACCACTGATTCCACGCTGACAAGAACGGATATTGACACTATCAAAGCTCGTATGTTGAATTTCCTGCAGGAAGCGCATGAGGAAAAATTAGGTGATTATTTTGATATCACAGATGAAATGCTTGTTGTCGGTCGTGATATTGGCCGGCGGATGAAGATTGATTATGTCGATCTTGAAAATGATAATTCCATCAATCAAATCAAGCTATATATTATTACGAACAAACTGTTGAGCGATAAAGTCACGTCCTTCAGAAGCGGCGATTTTCTCGGGAAGAAAGTTGAGCTGAATGTTTGGAGCAGCAAACGTTTCTTCGATCTGTATCAATCCGGCAGAGAAAGAGAAGCTATCATCATTGATACCGATAAATACGGTCTCGATGGAATTCCGTTCATCAAAGCTGAGATGTCCGGTAGTCTAGACTACGACGCCTACCTTGCTATTGTCCCCGGACAGTTTCTGCATAATATCTATTACGAGCATGGTTCCAGATTGTTAGAGGGTAATGTTCGCTCGTTCCTCAGCAATCGCGGAAAAATCAATAAGGGCATCCGCGAAACGATCCGAAAAGAACCGACGAAGTTTTTTACATACAATAACGGTATTGCGTGTACTGCAGCCAAAGTCACGCTATCCGCAGACGGAAGATTCATTACTTCTATGGAAGACCTGCAGATCATAAACGGTGGTCAGACAACTGCATCCATGACTTCTGCCGCACTGAAGGACAAGCTTTCTCTTGATAGTATTTTCATTCCGATGAAGCTGACTGTCATCAAGAATGATGATTATGATACGATGATTCAGAATATATCGAGATATGCAAACAGTCAGAACCCCGTCAAGGAAGCAGATCTCTTTTCCAATCATCCGTTCCATAGGACTTTTGAAGCCCTTTCCAAGAAAGTACCAGCGCCGATTTACGGCGATAACGTCAACAATACATTCTGGTATTATGAACGTTCCCGCGGCAAATTCGAACAGGAACAGATGAAGTTCGTCCGCAAGAGCGAGAAGGATGCTTTCCTGAGAAAGTATCCGAAATCTCAGGTGATCAAAAAGGAAGAACTGGCGAAATACTTTACTTGTGGTGAACTGTTGCGTCCTGACATTGTCAGCAAAGGATCCGCAAAGTGTATGTCGTTCTTCGCGGAATATATCGACGATAAGTATCAGAAAAACCAAGAATACTTTAACGACGAGTTTTATAAGATGGCAATTTGTTTTGTCATTCTTTTCAGAACAGCAGATAAGATTGTCAATAAGGCAGATTGGTATAATGTCGGCGGTTATAAGTTGAATATTGTTCCTTATACAATTTCGAAGTTGATTCACAGCATGCCGAAGGGATTTTGTCTCGACTATGAACTGATATGGAAAAAGCAACAACTCTATCCGTCCCTGAATGCTCAGCTTGAAAAAATAGCCCGGATCACCAATGAGTTCATTCAGAAATCAGGTGGCGTTATTGTAACCGAATATTGCAAAAAAGAAGAAACGTGGAAAAAGTATAAAGATTTTGAGATTCCGCTGGATGATGCGTTTGTAAATGATCTTGCCTCAAAAGAAATGATGGAGCAAAAAATCCAAAGCAGTGTCAAGGAAAAGAAACTCGAAAAAGAAGTAAACTGTATGGTCAAGGTTTATAACCTCGGCAGCGCTTATTGGATGAATCTTCTTAACGAGGGATTGAAACGACGCATCATATCCCCGACGGAGATGGATCTGTTAAAACTTGCGGCTGCTTTTGCCGACAACAAAAAAGTTCCTTCAGACAAGCAGGCAAAATTGATCTGGAAAATACGAGAAAAACTTGATCAAGCGGGAGTGCTGGTCTGAAAATGGTGAAATATGAAACAGACATATAACATAGTTGAAGTTTTCAGCGGCATAGGCAGTCAGGCTAAAGCACTGAAAAACATCGGCATCAATATCAATGTTCAGGCAACGTGCGAGTGGGATATGCATGCATTCATTGCATACGATGCTATTCATAATGGAACAGATCTAACAGAAGATGCCAGAAAAATGCTGTCGGGAAATGTCTTTGATAAACTGAAGGAATACACACTGAGCAATAACGGAAAAGAAGCTATGAAAGCACAAACACTTCATGCTTACGGTCCGGAAGTATTACAACGAATGTACTCGGCAATAAACAGAACTCACAACCTCGTAGATATTAGGAAGGTCAGCGGAGATCAGATGCCGGATGGCACGGATATTTTGACATATTCGTTTCCATGTCAGGATCTTTCCAATGTAGGTGCTTTTCACGGATATAATAAAGGGATTGATAAAGATTCCGGCAGCCGTTCCAGTTTGTTGTGGCAGGTTGGCAGGATTTTAACTGAAATGAAGGAACAAGGCAAAACGCTACCAAGATATCTCGTTATGGAAAATGTTCCGACCTTATTGTCGGAACGCCATATTAATAACTTCAACACATGGAAGTCCGACCTTGAAGCGTTGGGATATATCAGTAAGGAGTTTCAACTCAATGCGATAGATTTCGGCATTCCTCAGAATCGTCCCCGGTTGTTAATGAACAGCGTTTTTGTTGGCGATGATGAGAAGAAAAAGCTAAAAATCGAAGATCATTTTAAAAATTCAACGGGAGAGTCCATTGTAAAAGATTACGTGAAATCAAAATATTACAGGAACATCACTGTAAAGGAATTGTTACGACTTGCGGACAATCCAAGTTCACCATTTTGGCAGGAAGCAGTGGACTGCACACCGAATGACACACCCTCCAGAAGAAAAATATGGGATGAAAACCCACAGATTGTCAAAGATGACGGATCGTTAACCACGGAAACATTTATCCGGACGATCACAACAAAGCAGGACAGAAACCCTAATTCCGGCAACATTTTCTTTGACAGCAAAATTGAAGGCAGAGGCAAATTCAGATATCTTACGCCGCGAGAGTGTATGCTTTTTATGGGCTTCACCGATAAGGATTATGAGAATGTTATAGCAAACAATCCTGTTCTTAAAGCACATAGTTGTCTGTTCTCCCGTGATAAGATAATCAGAATGGCGGGAAACAGTATCCCGGTCAAATTGCTTGAGGGGTTTTTCTATCAGCTTTATAAGCTCGAAGAAATTAACAGCTGATTATGGGCGTTCACGATAAGGAAACTAGAAGCTAATGCTTTGTGTCTTGCAATTTCCCCGAAGATGAAAGCACAGGGAGTAAAAAACCGATGCCGCCTTTCGGAGATTCCGAGAGGAATCACATACGAGGTCGCCCCGCCTCGCATGGCATTGTACATCGAATACGCGGCAGACATTTACTCGCTGTATCTGGATTACTTCGATCCGCAGGACATATCAGGAATAATCATCCGGCAATCATCGATAGAGACACGTGTAGTCTTGTGCAAGCTGAAATCTTCAGACGAATCAGCAAGACAAAAAAATCCGAGCACTCTGTTACTGAGCAGGGAAAATACAGTGGCAAATATGCTTGGACAGAACTACTCATTTGCGGTGAATGCGGCAGCGCTTGCAGACGAACTTGTACAACAGTGAATGGAGCAAAGATTTACTACTGGCGAAGCATCAACAGAATCGACAACGGAAAGAAGTTCTGTAAGGAATCCCGTGGAACGGAGGAAAAGAACATGGAAAACAAAGGCCACGCAATAACCTACACGGAGAAAGACGGAATCTACTACCCGGACTTGAAACTACCGGAGCAAACGCACTACCCTATCGGTAAATATGGAGACCTGCGGCTTGATTACATTCAGAAACATCGTAAAGGTCTCTACACGACACTATTGGCGGAATGCAAGTTGAACGAGTATCCCGCATCAAAGACATGCCCGCTGACAGCGAGGTTGTGTCGATGGCCGCTTTTCTCCCGATGTGCCGGCGGTAGCGGGACAACCACTTTTGTCTATCAGACAAAAGTGGTTGTCTGTTGCTTTCCTGATTGACTTGTGATAAAATGAGAAGCACTGGTATATATTAAATAAAAGGAAGGGACGAGCGGTGCTTTCAAAAAAATATGCGAAGGACTACCGGCTGGAAAATGAGGTCGGGCCGAGCGGGAAAATGGTCACCCGGGTCGTTTACTGCGGCGCGTACTATGGCTTTTCCGCCGACCGGGACACGCTGCGGCGGGCACGGACCGTCATTTTGCTTTCCTGTCTGGGCTACTGGGTGTTCTTCTGGC
>Ga0265293_10013274_pt1 | contig 10725 bp, 7 predicted proteins | sample Munlanlewell138R_FD_192505 | JGI IMG/M metagenome (GOLD analysis project Ga0265293, IMG submission 192505) | Leachate microbial communities from a municipal landfill in Southern Ontario, Canada - Leachate well 138R | ecosystem: Engineered > Solid waste > Landfill > Unclassified | place: Canada... | reverse complement strand
AAGGTCATTGTGGAAGTCCCAAAAAAGTTGAAAAACGAACAAAAAAAGTTACTTCAAAAGCTTGGTGAGTCCTTTGAAAAAGATGGAAACGACCAAGGGCATGAAGGAAGAAGCAAATTTTTAAGCAACATGAAAGATATGTTAGGTTTATAAAGGTAAAAACCTTAGTAAAAAAGTTTTAAGAGGATGGTGAAGGATGAACCATCCTTATCTTTTGTAGGGGCTATTTATAGGAAGCTGCCGGCTATTGAATATCCATAGGAAAAGTGATAAAATGAGTCAATTGGCTAAATACAGTCAAGAGTAGACGAAATAGAAAAATACTTTGAAGGTGATAATGATGAATGGTTTTAAGTTTGGAATGGATATTGGTTCCACTACAATAAAAACAGTACTTTTAGATAGAAATAATCATATTCTTTATAAAAACTATGTACGGCATTTATCAAATATATGGCAGAGTGCAACGGAAGAAATAGAAAAGGTATGCAATGAATTTGAAAATGAGCAAGTGACTGTATCCATTACAGGATCCAGCGGTCTTGCTATTGCTCAAAATCTTCATTTGCCTTTTGAACAGGAGGTCATTGCATGCAGCAAGGCTGTGGAGACCTTAATACCTGAAACAGATGTGGTTATTGAATTAGGCGGAGAAGATGCAAAGATTACTTTTTATGAAAGAACAGTTGAGCAGAGGATGAATGGAACTTGTGCCGGAGGTACAGGAGCTTTTATCGATCAAATGGCCATTTTGTTAAAAACAGATGCGATGGGTTTAAATGAGCTGGCGAAAGAGAGCACAGTGATTTATCCTATTGCAGCCCGATGCGGTGTTTTTGCCAAGACAGATATTCAGCCTTTACTCAATCAAGGAGCTAAAAAAGAAGATATTGCTGCCTCTATTTTCCAATCCGTTGTGAATCAGACGATAACAGGCCTTGCTTGCGGGAGAACAATTAAGGGGAATGTTGCATTTCTAGGTGGTCCCTTATACTTTTTATCCCAGCTCAGAGAAAGATTTATAAAAACTCTTAATCTAAGGGAGGAAGAAATATATTTCCCTGAGGACGCCCATTTTTATGTGGGCATAGGAGCGGCTATTCTCTCTGAGAAAAATGAGCCGATAGCTTTTAAAGATTTATTATCCGGTATAAAAAATACGGAACATAATAAACTGGGGGATATCAAATATCTGGATCCCCTCTTTAATGATGAAGAAGAATACAAGGAATTTGATGAAAGGCACAGCAAGCATGTTGCCTTGCGAAAGGATATAAAAGAAGCTAAGGGAAGATGCTTCCTAGGGATTGATGCAGGTTCAACCACTACAAAAGCTGTTCTCATCGATGAGGATGATGCCTTGTTATTCTCCTATTATAAAAACAATGAAGGAAGCCCTCTTGACGCATCGAAAGAAATGCTCAAGGAACTCTATAGCCAATTACCAAAGGAAGCTTTTATTGGAAATTCAGTAGTGACAGGATATGGGGAAGGCTTGCTTCAAACAGCCTTATCCGTAGACTATGGCGAAATTGAAACCATGGCCCATTATACTGCGGCCGAACATTTCTTGCCGGGAGTAGATTTTATTCTGGATATTGGCGGTCAAGACATGAAGTGCATGAGAGTTAAGGATGGTGTCATTCACAATATCATGCTTAATGAAGCCTGCTCCTCAGGTTGTGGTTCTTTCCTTGAGACCTTTGCAAAGTCCTTAGATATAGAGATCCAGGATTTCGCTGAGGAAGCCTATTTTTCAACAGATCCTGTGGATTTGGGCACCCGATGTACTGTATTTATGAACTCCAAGGTCAAGCAGGCTCAAAAAGAAGGCGCAACTATTGGTGATATTTCCTCTGGATTATCTTATTCTGTCATTAAAAATGCCCTTTACAAGGTTATTAAATTAAGAAATCCGGATGAAACAGGGGAAAAGGTTATTGTTCAGGGTGGAACATTCTATAATAATGCTGTTCTAAGAAGTATAGAACAGATTCTGGGCAAAGAAGTCATCAGACCCGATATAGCAGGGCTGATGGGAGCCTTTGGAAGTGCCTTGATTGCTAAGGAAAAGTACGTGGAAGGTCAGATTTCGGACATATTAGCTGAAGAGGAAATCGATAGATTTGAAACCAAGATTCGTTTTTCGAGATGTAAGGGTTGTGAAAACAACTGTAGGCTCACCATCAATATTTTTAATACAGGGAAGAGATTCATAACAGGTAACCGCTGCGAAATCGGTGAAGGTCATGAAAAGGTTAAAGATGACGATCACAACATGTTTGACTATAAATATAAAAAATTATTTGATTATGAACCACTTGATGAGGAAAAAGCACCAAGAGGTATCATTGGTATTCCACGTGTTCTAAATATGTTTGAAAATTACCCTTTTTGGTTTACAACACTGACCAAACTAGGTTTTAGAGTTTTGATATCCGAAAAATCCTCTAAGTCCATCTATGCTATGGGTATGGATACCATATCATCGGATACTGCTTGTTATCCTGCAAAGCTTGTTCACGGTCATATCAAGGAACTTGTCAACAGAGGTATAAAAACAATATTTTATCCTTCTATTAATCACGAGGTCATTGAAAGCATAGGATCCAATAATCATTACAATTGTCCTATTGTAGCCTCCTATCCTGAAGTCATAAAAAACAACATGGACGATGTCCTAAAAGAAAATAATGTGACATTCTTGCATCCATTTTTGCCTTATGATAATAAAAGTAAATTAGCAAAGAAGCTCGTTGAGGTTTTTAAAGATTATCATATCAGCTTAAAAGAAGCTAGAGAAGCTGTATCTGCCGGTGAACAAGAGGATAAAAGATTTAAAATGGACATCAAAAATAAAGGCAGAGCTATTTTAAGTGAGTTAAAAAGAGAAAACAAGCAAGGGATTGTTTTGGCCGGCAGGCCTTACCATTTAGATCCTGAGATTAACCATGGTATTCCTAATGTTTTATTATCCTATGGATTTTCTGTTCTCACAGAAGACGCAGTAGCTCATTTAGGAAAACTCAACAGGCCTATTCGTGTTCTGGATCAATGGATGTACCATTCCAGGCTTTATAATGCTGCTTCTTTTGTCGGAAGAAATGAGAACCTCGAACTTATTCAACTCAATTCATTTGGTTGTGGTTTAGATGCTGTGACGACGGATCAGGTAGATGAAATACTTTCAGGGCATAACAAGCTTTATAACACCATTAAGATAGATGAGGGTAGCAATTTAGGTGCTGCCAAAATCAGAATACGTTCTTTAAAGGCTGCTATGGAAAAGCGGGATGCCCATGGAATAGAAATTAACTACGAGGGTACTCAATTTAAGAGGAAGGAATTCACAAAGGACATGAAGCATTATACCATCTTATGTCCTCAGATGGCTCCTGTTCACTTTCAATTTTTAGAAAGCGCTCTCAATTCAGAAGGTCATCATTTAGAAGTATTACCTTCAGTAAGGCAGATGGCAGTAGAAGAGGGCCTTCGCTACGTCAATAATGACGCTTGTTACCCTACCATAATCGCATTAGGCCAGATTATAGAGGCTTTGAAATCTGGGAAATATGATTTAAATAAAACAGCAGTTATTGTATCCCAAACAGGCGGCGGATGCAGGGCGAGTAACTATATTCCTTTACTTCGAAAGGCTCTTGCGGAAATGAATATGGAACATATTCCTGTGATATCGGCAAACTATGTAGGGCTGGAAAAACATGAAGGGTTTAAATTTACGTTAAGCATGATCAAAAAAGCCGTTATAGCAACGCTTTATGGGGATCTCTTTATGAGGGTTGTCTATAAGACAAGACCTTATGAAAAGGTAAAAGGAACAACCAATGCTCTATATGAAAAATGGGCTGCCAAATGCCAAGTAAATGTAAAAAACGGCAACATCAAGGAATTTCGCGAAAATGTAACAGGAATTGTTCGGGATTTTGATGCTATTGAAGTTGTTGATAAAAAGATTCCAAGGGTTGGCGTTGTGGGAGAAATATTAGTAAAATATCACCCTGCTGCTAATAATGATATTGTTAAGATCATTGAAGATGAAGGCGGAGAAGCGGTGGTACCTGACTTAATCGATTTCTTCCTTTACGGGATGCACAGCAAGACCTTTAATTATAAACATTTATCAGGGAAATTTTCTACAATGTTTACAAATAATATTGGTATTTGGTATATTGAAAGGATAAGAAAGATTGTAAGAGAAGCTCTCCTAAAAAGTAAGCGTTTTGAAGCACCTTTGAAAATAGAACAAATAGCCGAAAAAGCGCAAACTGTATTATCTTTAGGACATCAATGCGGCGAGGGATGGTTATTGACGGGAGAGATGATTGAGCTTATTGAGAGTGGTGCCAGTAACATTGTCTGCTTGCAACCTTTTGCATGTTTACCTAATCATGTGACCGGAAAGGGTATGATAAAGGCATTACGAACTAACTATGAATATGCGAATATAGTACCTATTGATTATGACCCAGGAACCAGTGAGGTTAATCAGCTTAATAGAATCAAGCTCATGATGTCTACTGCATTTAAGAATTTGGAGAATATGAAAAATCAAGATAACAAGGATTCTGTAGGCATTGAGGAAAAAGAAAGCAAAGAGAGATTAAGAAATAAACTAAAGAGAGAGAGGATCAATAAATGCGAGCAGTTATAACGGTTGTAGGTAAGGACAAGATTGGAATTATAGCCAGCGTCACGACGATGCTTACAGAAAAAAATATTAATATTTTAGACATCAGCCAGACCATACTTCAAGATTTCTTTACGATGGTGATGATAGTTGATACTTCTAAATCCACTATGAAATTTGAGGAAATTCGTGAAGCTTTAAAATATCAGGGACAAAAATTAGATTTATCCATCAGGATACAGCACGAAGATATCTTCAATTCAATGCATACTATATGAGAAAGCGGGATTTAAACAATGATTAATTATAACAACATTATGGAAACTATATCCATGATTGAAAGAGAAAAGCTGGATATAAGAACAATAACCATGGGCATTTCTTTATTGGATTGTATTCGAGAAGATAGTCGTACTTGTAATCAAAAAATTTATGATAAGATTACTAAAAAAGCGGAGCATCTTGTAAAAACAGGCAATGACATAGAAATGGAATATGGTATTCCCATTATTAATAAGAGAATATCCATTACCCCTATGGCCTTAATAGCTCAGGCAACATCTGAAACCAATTATGTTAAATTTGCTGAGACACTCGATAAGGCAGCTAAAGAAGTAGGTGTGAATTTTATAGGTGGTTACTCTGCATTGGTCCAAAAGGGCTACACCAAGGGTGATGAAATACTGATAAAGTCCATACCGGAAGCTTTAAACAGCACTGAGAGGGTTTGTTCTTCTGTCAATGTGGGCAATACAAAATCAGGTATCAATATGAATGCAGTCCGTGAGATGGGACAAGTGATTGTGGATACAGCAAAGCTAACAGCTGACCGAGATAGTATAGGTTGTGCTAAACTTGTCGTCTTTGCGAATGCAGTTGAGGATAATCCTTTTATGGCAGGTGCTTTTCACGGTGTTGGTGAACCGGATTGCGTTATCAATGTTGGCGTCAGTGGACCCGGCGTTGTTAAGGTTGCATTAGAATCATGCAAAGGTAAACCCTTTGATATGGTTGCTGATATAATCAAAAAAACATCTTTTAAAATAACAAGAGTGGGTCAGCTTGTTGCTACTGAAGCATCCAGGAGACTTGATGTTCCTTTTGGAATAGTCGACTTATCCTTGGCACCAACTCCCGAAATAGGGGACAGTGTTGCCAGAATACTTGAAGAAATGGGTCTGGGGGCTTGCGGAGCTCCGGGAACGACAGCTGCTCTTGCACTTTTAAATGATGCTGTAAAAAAGGGAGGCATCATGGCATCCTCCCACGTAGGTGGTCTCAGCGGAGCTTTTGTACCTGTCAGTGAAGACGAAGGTATGATAGAAGCGGTCAAGTCAGGGGCTTTAACCTTGGAAAAATTAGAAGCAATGACATGTGTTTGTTCTGTTGGACTTGATATGATAGCTATCCCGGGAGACACACCTGCTGAAACGATAGCAGCCATGATAGCAGATGAGGCGGCCATAGGTGTTATCAATAATAAAACGACAGCTGTAAGAATCATACCTGTTATAGGTAAAGGAGTAGGTGAAGAAGTGTTCTTTGGAGGGCTCCTTGGAAGTGCACCCATTATGAAGGTAAACAGCTTCTCAAGCAAATTATTTATTGAGAGAGGTGGAAGAATACCTGCTCCGGTGCATAGTATGAAAAACTAAGTTCATAAAATTATAAGGTGGTGATTGATATGGGAAGACATGGCGTTATTGTCAACAGAAAGGGTAAACAGGATGCGAAAAGGGCTTTAATGTTTACAAAATATGCGCGATTAATAACAGTGGCAGCAAAAGCAGGAGGAGATCCGACTTATAATATATCTCTGCAAAATGCTATAGAAAAAGCAAAATCCATTAATATGCCCAATGATAATATTCAAAGAGCGATAAAAAAGGGTACAGGAGAGCTGGCCGGAGAAAACTACGAACTTATTACTTATGAGGGTTATGGACCGGGTGGTGTAGCCATCATCGTAGAAACACTGACAGATAATAAAAATCGAACAGGCAGTAGTATAAAGCACTATTTTGATAAGTATGGTGGGAGTTTAGGGGTTCCCGGATGTGTGATGTACATGTTTGGAAGAAAGGGTTATTTCTTGATTGAGAGAACGGAAGAAATGATAGAAGATGAGCTTTTAGAAGTGGCCCTTGATGGTGGTATGGAGGACATGATTACAAATGATGATAGCTTTGAGTTATTCTGTGATTCTGAGAATTTTTATGCACTTAAAGATATCCTTGCTAAAGCCTCTTATGAATTTGTAGAAGCAGATATTGAGCTTATTCCTTCTATTAATGCAGCAGGGTTAACAGATTCAGATAAAATTACTCTACAAAGGCTCATTAATATCATTGAAGAAGATGATGATGTACAAAAGGTATACCATAATTGCAGTGAGGATTTTGAAGAGCTAGAATAAAAAAAGGGGCATGTAGTATCACCATGCTTCTTTACATATATCCCTCTATCCTGATATAAGGTGAATAAATACGAAAGTATTGCGCAAAATAGGATTGGAGGTGGTGAATAAAATGGATATTACATTATCACAAAAGGAAAAGACTTTATTAGAAGATCAAAAGAGCAGTGAACAAATCTGTATAGAAAAGTACACGAAGTATGCCAATCAGACAAATAACAGCCAGTTAAAAGGAATATTTAATTCCAATGGCCAGCAGGAAAGAACGCATCTTGATACGATTAATCAGTTATTAAACGGAAAACTTCCCCAAATGAATCAACAACAAGGCGGAAGTCAAAGTCAAAGCTCCGGCCAAGGTCAGAATACGGGGCAAGGTCAAGGTCAGAATCAAGGACAAAATCAAGGTCAGAATATGAACTTTGGAATTAATATGAACCAAAAACAAAATAACAATGCTGATTTATCGGAGAAAGACATGTGCACTGATTTATTGATGACTGAAAAATATGTTTCCGGCGCCTATGATACGACTATATTTGAATTCAGGGATTCCCGTGTTCGTGATCTACTTAATCATATACAAAAAGAAGAACAGCAACATGGTCAGGCTATTTCTCAATATATGATTAACAATGGAATGTATACAGTTCAATAGTAAAACAAGAATTTGATGAAGTGTAAGTAAAAAATAAGATACTTTCAGAGTAGAGAGTTTAAAAAATAAGACTTTCTACCCCTTGAAAGTATTTTTTTATGGTTAAAAATAGTTATGCTGGTGATATTTGTGGGGTTATACCCCTCTTTCTTATATGTTATTATGATACAGCATAAGGAGGGTAAAAATATGAAAAAACTTTTTATTGGTCTAGCCCTAGTATTGATTCTTTCAACAGGAGTCAATCCACTAAGTGTCGAAGCTGCGACAAAGTCCCATACAGTTTTGCGAGGAGATACCCTTTGGAAAATAGCTCAAATGTATAAAGTAGGTACGTCTGAATTAATCAGAGCCAACACTCAGTTAAAGAATCCCAATTTAATTTATCCGGGAATGAGAATCACAATACCTACAGAGTCTTCTTTTCAACCAACGGTGACATCAGCTTCTACCCAATCTTCAGGGAGAGCCTTTGAGCTGGAAGTTATAAGATTAGTTAATGTCGAAAGATCAAAAAACGGCTTAAAGCCTCTTTCTGAAAATTGGGAGCTATCAAGAGTAGCTAGGTACAAGTCAGAAGACATGATGAGTAAAGGGTATTTCTCTCATACTTCACCTACCTATGGATCTCCCTTTGACATGATGAGGAACTTTGGAATAAGATATCAGACAGCAGGGGAAAACATAGCTTATGGGCAAAAAAGTGCAGCGCAGGTTATGGAAGGTTGGATGAATTCATCAGGCCATAGAGCCAATATTTTAAATGCTAATTTTACTCAAATTGGAGTAGGTTATGCAGTAAAATCCAACGGGACACCTTATTGGACACAAATGTTTATTAGACCATAATAATTTAGGGCAAAAATACTAGAATTGAAAAGAGCAGGGAAACCTGCTCTTTTCATCTTGTTAAGGGGTATGATACAATGGTCCTAGTATGAAGAGTTCCTTGGGGATGAGATACATATGATTATAACAATTAAGGGGAGATTTGATGAAAGTTATAAAGTTTTTTCATATTTCCGATATCCATATCGGCATGAAATTCCAAAGCTATTCCGAAAAAATACGTGAAAAATTGATTGAGGCTAGATTTACGGCATTGGAGAAGGCGGTCACTGAAGCTGATGCCAGGATGTGTGATGTATTAGCCATAACCGGAGATTTGTTTGAATCGATTAAGGTTAGCAAGAAAAACATGGAGAGAGTCCAACAAATATTAAAAGCTTTTAATGGAGAATACATCTTTGTTTTGCCGGGAAACCATGATTTTTATGATTCGAATTTGAAGCTTTGGGGAGACTTTGCTCAACTATCTTCAGATAAAACAGTCTTATTTACGGAGAATAAAAAGCATGAGATGACGATAGGAGACATAAAGGTTACTGTCTATGCGGCACCTTGCGGAAGCAAACACAGTGAAAGGAATAATCTAGGCTGGATTAAAGATGAAAAACTTGATGCTGACACCTTAAACATTCTACTAGCCCATGGTGCTATTAAAGATATTTCACCTGATTTAAACAACAACTATTTTCCAATGACCCTTGCCGAGCTCAAGGATATTCAAATGGATTGTTGTTTGTTGGGGCATACACATGTGCCCTATCCTGCCAAGGATGAGGTGCATCATCATACAATATTTAATGCTGGAACGCCCGAGCCGGATGGTCTCAATTATCGTTATGAAGGTTCAGGCTGGTTTATAGAAATAGATGAGGAAAAGAATGTTCATGCAAAGAGAATAGGCTTAGGTTCCTATAGGTTTTTTGATACAGCCTTGGAAGTCAGCAATGATTTAGATGAAGCCGACCTTATGAAAGCATTGGATGCAACAGAACCTCAAAACTCTATCATCCGCTTAAAATTAACGGGTTATTTGGATAAGGAGTCCTATGAAAATAGATATGCACTACTGAATCCTTTAGGAGATAGGTTTTTATATTTTGAAGTCAATGAAGATGAGCTCAGACCGAAATTTACGGCAGCAATGATCGAGGAATCTTTTATGCAGGGTTCCTTACCTTATACATTTTTATTGAAGTTACTGAAAGAAACGGATGAAGAGACAGCACATTATGCCTATGAATTCATGATGGAGGTAAAAAATGATTAAGCATTTGAGAATAAAACAATTTGCCGGTATAGAGGATTTAGAAATAGATATGAAAGAGGGATTAAATGTCATACTTGGACCTAATGAAGCCGGAAAAAGCACTCTTGTAGATGCACTTTACGCTTTATTGTTTGTGGATGCCAAGCTTAATTTAAAGAAGGTCAGTTCAAAGCAGTTTATGGAACGGGCATTGCCTTATCAAAAAAGTGACTATGCCGAAGGCTCATTACACTTTTCATTTGACGGTGACGATTATATCCTAAGCAAGCTTTGGCATCATCAGAAAAATGAACTTCATATGACAAAAAATGGGATGAAAATATTAGATAAATCCGTGATAGAAGACGTTCTAAGGCGATATCTTGTTTACGGAGAGGGGACCTATGCCCATGTTGTTTTTTCAAAGCAGGATGCATTCAAACGTGTTTTTGAAGCCATAAAAGAAGATAGGGAATCTATCAATAATATAGAAGCGCTTTTAAAAAAAGCATCCATGGCTTTAGACGGTTTATCCATTGAAGCCTATCGAAGCCGTCTTTCAGATATTCTCAAAGATTTAACCGGCAATTGGGATTTTGAGCGCAATCGACCTGTGGGTAATAGGATGTCCGATGATCCTCACAAAAGAAATGTTGGGGAAATACTATCGCATTTTTATAAGATTGATTCGGCCAAGAAAGATTTGGAAAAGGCTTGTGACTTAGAAGAAAACCTAGCAAATTACAAAAAAGAGATGATATTGTCAGAAAAGAGTATTGATAACATTTTAAAGAATAGTGACCTTGATGAGGGTACAGAGTCCGAATTAATCCAAGGTGGTATGGCAAAAAAAGAGCTTGAGATGCTGGAAAATGAATATAAAGCTTTAATTGAGATCAATAGGGAAT
>Ga0265293_10013271_pt1 | contig 10728 bp, 5 predicted proteins | sample Munlanlewell138R_FD_192505 | JGI IMG/M metagenome (GOLD analysis project Ga0265293, IMG submission 192505) | Leachate microbial communities from a municipal landfill in Southern Ontario, Canada - Leachate well 138R | ecosystem: Engineered > Solid waste > Landfill > Unclassified | place: Canada... | reverse complement strand
ACCCGGCTCAGGGATGTTTTCGCCCTTGACAATTGCCTCGTAGGTTTTGGTCCTGCCCCAGATGTCATCCGACTTAACGGTCAGGATCTCCTGGAGAGTATAGGCAGCCCCGTAAGCTTCCAGAGCCCAGACTTCCATCTCGCCGAAGCGCTGCCCGCCGAACTGGGCCTTGCCGCCGAGCGGCTGCTGTGTGACCAGGGAGTAGGGCCCGATCGAGCGCGCGTGGATCTTGTCGTCGACCAGGTGGAGCAACTTCAGATAATACATAATTCCAACTGTTACGCGGTTCTCAAATGCTTCGCCGGTACGGCCGTCGTAAAGGACGGTCTTGCCGTCTGTTTCCATACCTGCCGCCTTGAAGGCCTCGACTACATCCTGTTCGTCGGCTCCGTCGAAGACGGGTGTGGCGATCTTATATCCCAGCTTGTCTGCCGCCGCGCCCAGGTGCAGCTCGAGAAGCTGACCCACATTCATTCGCGATGGAACGCCAAGCGGGTTCAAGACAATATCGAGCGGGGTGCCATCGGGCAGGAAGGGCATATCCTCTTCGGGCAGGATTTTTGACACGACGCCTTTGTTGCCGTGGCGGCCTGCCATCTTGTCACCGACTGAAATTTTTCTTTTTTGCGCCACATAAACGCGGACAAGCTTGGTCACGCCATGTTTCAATAATTCATCATTGTCACGCGTGAAAGTCTTAATATCGACAACGACGCCTGATTCCCCGTGGGGAACCCGAACGGAGGTATCACGGACCTCACGGATTTTCTCGCCGAAAATCGCCCGGTAAAGCCGTTCTTCGGGTGTCAGCTCCGTCTCGCCCTTGGGCGTCACCTTGCCAACCAGAATGTCGCCGGCGTGTACTTCGGCACCGATCCGGACGACGCCTTCCTCGTCCAGATCCCTCAGCGCGTCATCAGCGACGTTGGGGATTTCACGTGTGATCTCCTCAGGACCCAGTTTGGTGTCGCGGGCTTCACACTCGTACTCCGTAATGTGGATTGAAGTGTAGACATCGTCGCGGACCAGCCGTTCATTCAGGAGAATGGCGTCCTCGAAGTTATAGCCTTCCCACATCATGAAACCGATCAGGACGTTGCGGCCCAGCGCCAGTTCACCGTGATCCGTTGATGGTCCGTCGGCAATAATCTCGCCAGCCTCCACACGGTCACCCGTGCTGACAAGCGGGCGCTGGTTGATGCAGGTACCCTGGTTGGACCGGTCATACTTCTTGAGTTTATAGCTGTCAAATTCCTGATCGTCCGTGCGGACACGGATCAGGTCGCCTGCCACATGCTCGACGACACCGCCTCTTGTCGCGATGACGCAGACGCCCGAATCCTTGGCGGCGCGATGCTCCATACCGGTGCCGATCACAGGCGACTCCGTTTTAATCAGGGGAACGGCCTGACGCTGCATGTTTGAACCCATTAAAGCCCGGTTGGCGTCATCGTTGCCCAGGAAGGGGATCAATGAGGTGGCGACCGAAACGAGCTGCTTGGGCGATACGTCCATCAGATCGACCCGGTCGGGTTCGAGTTCAAAAAACTCATCACGGAAGCGGCAGGAGATTTTTTTGCCGATGAAACGGCCTTGCTCATCGAGCGGCTCGTTGGCCTGCGCGATGTAATAGCGGTCTTCCTCGTCAGCGGTCAGGTAACGGATTTCTCCGGTAACAAGGCCCGCCGCCTTGTCATAAACGCGGTAAGGCGTCTCGAGAAAGCCGTAGCGGTTAACCCGTGCGTAGGTCGCAAGCGAGTTGATCAGGCCGATGTTGGGCCCTTCAGGTGTTTCGATCGGACACATGCGCCCGTAGTGGGACGAGTGGACGTCGCGGACCTCGAAGTTGGCCCGTTCGCGTGAAAGACCGCCCGGACCCAGGGCCGACAAGCGGCGCTTATGCGTCATTTCAGCCAGGGGGTTGGGCTGATCCAGGAACTGTGACAGCTGGCTCGAGCCGAAGAACTCCTTGATGGCCGCGGAGATGGGCCGCGTGTTGACAATGTCCTTGGGAGCGGCCGCTTTGATATCGGGAATGGTCTGCATGCGTTCACGAACGACACGGTCCATGCGGGAGAATCCGATCCTCATCTGGTTTTGGAGCAATTCGCCCACCGAACGGATCCGGCGGTTGCCCAGGTGGTCGATGTCATCGGGCTCACCCACACCGTACTCCAGGCCGATGTAGTAGCTCATCACGGCCAGGATATCGTGAAGGGTCAGGTGGTGGGGAATCAATTCCTGCCGGCGCGCCGCCAGCTGCTGCTGCAGCGTCTCAACCGGGTCGGCGGCTTCCGCGGCTTCCTCGACGATTTCGCGCAGGACGGGTGTATAAACGGACTCCGTGATACCGGCTCCGGCATAATCGACTGCCCCGGCTGTTTCATGCCCAAAGAAGCGTGCCAGGTATGTTTCCGCGTCGACCCGTTCATTTCCGACGACCCGGAGCTGGTGGTCAAATTGCGTCACCGAATCTCCGATCCGGTGAATGGGGAAGACGTCAACCGAATTAATGCCTGCCTGCTGGATGGCTTCCGCGGCCTCTGCCGTGATAATTTCGTCCGCCAGGGCAAGCACTTCACCGTCGCTGGCGATGATATCTTCAGCCGCCAGATGGCCGGCCAGGCGTGAAGCGAGGGCAAGTTTTTTATTGATTTTGTAGATGCCGACCTTGGCCAAATCGTAACGGTTCGGCTGGAAAAAATTATTATGAAGGAGGGTCTGAGCACCCTCCCGTGTATAGACTTCTCCGGGCCGCAACTTGCGAAACAGCTCCTGAAGCCCTTCATCGCTTGTTTTGCAGCCGTCTTTTTGCATGGTCATGAGCAATGATTCCTCACTGCCCAGAACTTCGACGATCTCCTCATCCGTGCCAATACCAAGCGCGCGCAATAGGATGGTCAGGTGGAATTTACGCTGGCGGTCAACACGCACCCAAAGAATCCGCTTTGAGTCCGATTCGAACTCGATCCAGGCGCCCCGGTTGGGAATGACCTGGGCTGTATAAAGCTCAACCTCGCTCTTGTCCCGGATGATATCGAAGTAGGCGCCCGGCGAACGGACGAGCTGGCTGATGATGACCCGCTCTGCCCCGTTGATAATGAAGCTGCCTGTCTCCGTCATCAGCGGAAATTCCCCGATAAACACATTCTGCGTTTTGATGTCGTCATTGACGCGGTCATGCAGCTGGACTTGCATGTACAGCTTTGCCGCATAATTGGCATCTCTTTCCTTGCACTCTTCAATTGAATAGGTCGGATTGTCAATGTCAAAGTCACGACCGACAAAAGAAAGCTCGATATCTCCCGAAAAGTCAGTAATGGGCGAGGATTCCCTGAGAACTTCCATCAGCCCTTCTTCAATAAACCATTTATAACTGCTTTTCTGGATTTCAAGTAAATCCGGGATATCGAGGATTTCGTCAATCTTTGAGTACGACATTCTCTGCACTCGTCCGTATTGAACGGGCTTTATCATCGGCGATCACCTCACAAATCGGACCGGCTTTGTTTCGCTCGCATCGCCTTCCGGCCTTGACGATGCTTCATCACGTGATATAATTGCATCATCGCAGGGCTGGTGGACCACGGGTTCTGTGGTTGTTGGCACGCAAAAACAGCGCCGGCGACACATCGAATCATTCTAGCACGCTTTGATTTCCGAGTCAACAGCTTTTTTTATTTAAGGGAAAGAGATTGATGTGAAAGCAAAACGGTCACCGCGTTTTATCGCGACCATCTTAATCGTGCGGGCAACACGCGCGGTCATGCGGCTGTTCCGTTTAAAGGCGACCCACTTTCCCGGACAAATGGCCAGGAAACTCTGCCCCGATTTCCTGACACGCATTGAAAAGCCGGACCGGATCCTGGCAGTAACCGGAACCAATGGCAAAACGACGGTCGCCAACCTGGTCGCCGACCTGGCTGGTGACCTGGGCCTTACTTTCGCCCACAACGCTTACGGCAGCAATATTGAGGAAGGGATCATCACCGCCCTGCTTGACGCGGCAAGCCTGACTGGCCGCAAAAAGCTGCCACTTGCAATTCTGGAGATTGATGAGCGGGTAACCCGCGTCGTTTTCAAGAGCCTGCGGCCTGATTATCTGCTGGTCACCAATCTCTTTCGCGAATCCTATCTTCGGAACGCTCACGGCGAATTCATTTTTGATGTTTTGAATGAAAGCATCCCGCCCGCGACCCATCTCATTTTGAACGCTGACGATCTTCTCTCCCAGCAGCTCGGTCAGGGCCGCCTCCACACGTCATTCGGCATCGGCCGGCTGCCGGGGGAAGCGGCCATTACCTCCAACCTGATCCGGGACGTCAGCCTCTGCCCCCAATGCAAGGGCCCTCTGACGGACGATTTCATCCGCTACCACCATATCGGGCGTTCACATTGCGAGGCCTGCGGATGGAAGTCACTTGTTCCCGACTATGAGGTGACATCTATGACACCCCATTCCTTCACCATCAAAAACCGCCTGAACAATGAAAAACTGCCTGAGGAGTCTTATCCTTTCAAGGGGGAAAACATTCTTGATCTTTACAATGTCCTGGCGGCTGTCACCTTGTTCAGGACACTTGGCTATGGCAGAGAGGAAATCACGCGGGCCCTGGCGGAGTTGACCATCGGCGGATCAAGAAAAGAAGTGATCCGGGCGGGTGAGAAAACTATCTACCGGATGCTGGCAAAGGGCAAAAACCCCATTGCCGTCAGCCGTGTCCTGGACGCGCTCTGTGACATTCCCGGACCCAAACAGTTTATTCTCCTGGTTGATACCAGTGTTGGGAAGATGTCGGAGGAGGACAACACGGCCTGGCTTTACGATACCGACCTTTCCATCCTGGCCCGCGAAGACGTCACCCGTGTCATCGCGGGGGGAAGGCGCGCGCAAGACATACGGACCGCCCTTCTTTTTGCCGGTGTCGAGCCCGGCAGGATCAAGATCAGCCGCGACAAAAAAGAGACGGCGCAATTTGTAATGCGGGCTCAGGGCCCGGAAACAGTGGCCATTCTCTATGAACTTTACTCAGAACCGGTATCGCGGCAAGTCTCCAGTGCCTTGAAAGAGGCCTTCTTGAGACAGGAGCCGGAAAGCAGGGGATCACGCCATGAGAGTTGAAATTATTTACGGGGAGCTGGCCAACCTGCTTGGTGAACACGGCACACAGGAACTGCTATCGCGGACATTTGGAGAGGACAAGCTGGTCCGGACGGCATTTCCCGCCTTGCCGGCCTTCCTGGATGATGGCCTTGATTTCGTCTACATGGGTCCCATGACCGAGCGGACACAGCGCCTGGTACTGGATCTTTGGCGCGGCCAGGAAGGCCGGTTCAAAAAGGCCATTGAAAGAGGTACCGTCTTCTTCTTCACGGGCAATGCGCTTGACCTGCTGGGACGAAGCATCCGCTACGAAGGCAAGGAAACGGTTGAAGGACTGGGCCTTTACCCCTTTGACACATTCTGCCGCCGCTACGACCGTCACAATGAAGTTGTTTGCGCCAGCTTCAAGGAAATGCCGGTCATGGGCTTCCGTTCGCAGTTCACGACCCACACGGGTGATGCAGCTGCCCACCCCTTTCTGCTGACCGCTTCCGGTTCAGGCATGAATCCCGAGACTGCGGTCGAAGGCATTCATGACAGAAATTTCTTCGCGACCGATCTGCTCGGCCCTTTCCTGATCCTCAATCCCACCTTCACCCGCTGGCTTTTTAATCTGGCAGGCTATAAAGGCCCCCTGCCTTTTGAAGAGGAGATGGTTGCCGCGGCAAAAACAAGGCTGGGGGATTTCATGGAAACATTCGCCAAAAAAGGCAAGGCGGCAAAATTTATTCAGTCTTACCTGCAAAAGGAAAACCAGATTCTGAATCCATCCGCTGACAAGTAAAGGAAAAGCTTGAAAGAAAGTGACCGGAACACTACGGCGCGGGGTGACCGCGCCGCAGTGCTTGATTGCCGCGATCAGCCCGCGGGCGTGAGCTCAGGTATTGCCTCTTTCGGTTCGGCAGGCGGCCGGCCGAAAAGGGCGCTGAAAAAGTCTGTTTTGCCAACAAATTTCATGCCAAAAGGATGGCGGGTCAATTGAGCGTCATTGGAGATCCTCTCAACCCACTCATTGAGGTGCATCTCTTTCAGTGATTCCCGTATCCTGCCCGGCAGTTCCGGCTCTTCGCCGTACCCTTCGAAGTACATGATGTGATACCCATGAACCGTCTTGACGATCCCCGTATCACCTTTTTTACGGCCGTCTTCTGTACACCAGTTCTCGAACTCAGCCACCATGGTTCCGGCGGCGACATCCTCGTAAAGGCCGCCTGCAGCCTTGCTGCCGGGATCCTGGCTGTGCTGAATGACCAGCTTGACGAAAGAGGCTTCGGTCCGGTCGCCGTCCATGTATTCTCTGAGAACCTTTTCCGCTTCCTTTTTCAACTCTTCATCCGTTTTCGCGTCCGCGTCATTTTCCGGATTGCGGATCAGTATATGGCGGACCGAATAGGGCTTGAAATTGTCGCGTGCACGGCCGATAAACTGTACCAGGGTCACAGTACTGGTTCCCTCGATAACTTTGGCGTCACCTTGTTTTCGGCTGCCGTCTTTCAGGAAATCCAGCACGGCTGTACTGATCCTCCCCGCCCGCTTCTTCTGCAAGGCAAGGGCATCCGGATCCTCCTCAAGTCCAGCCGCTTCTTCCTCTGAAAGGTACTTGAGAATTGTTTCCTGGAAGGAGAACTCTTCCAAATCGCCCAGAGCCAAGCCGGCTGTTTTGACCAGATCGTCCATAGCCTCTTCTTTGTCATCGGCCGTCGCGTCCTCATCAGTTTCCAGATTGAAGACATAGGAATAATAGGAATACACATCAAGATTGTCCTTGTATTCCTGGTAAAATTCTTCCACCTTTTCGTCGGACAGATCAGCCTGATCACGGATGAAATCCTCGTAGTAGTTGATCAGCATGGAATTTCTCAGATCACGCTCAATCATCCGCAAGGAGACGCCCGGTCCATAATAAAGCTTGACCAGACTGCTGACGCTGCGTCCGCTTGTAAGCGCCATCTGCGTGAACTGTTCCTCCAGGGACTTGGCGTTGGCATCCATCTCGTCCATTTGGTCCTGGTCCGGTTCAAAGCCCTGCGCGTCAATTTCATTGAGGGCGGAATACATGAAGGCAAGGCTGGGAAGGATCTGGTTGATGAATTCCTCCCGAATGGTCAGGCCGGAGTCGGGACCGGATTCCTGGTCGAGAATCTTCTGGAATTCTTCACTGAAGGCCAGCCCGTATTGCTCGGAAGCAGTCATATTACCTATGACAATGTTCAGATCGGAAGCTTTCAACCTGCGGTCGCCGATAGTCAGCGCCGTGACCGACCTGGTCAGCAGCCCGGTTGATGAAACAAGCCAGACCAGCAAGCCAAAGGCGATCAGGACGGCAAGGATGGAAAGCACGATCTTCTTCCACACCGAGCGCAGCTCGATTTTTTTCTTGTGGCCATCAGATCCCTTCATCCGGGCGAGGCGTGATTTTCGCTCAGCCCTTGCTACCTGGTGTTTCCAATCGGTTGACGTTTCTTTTTTAGCCATGTATTTACCTTCTTCAATAAGCGGTGTGCGGCACCGTCGATTATCGGTTCACGCGTAGGAAAGTGTAGCACATGGGACATGGATTGAGAAACAAGCTGAAAGCATTCAAACCCGGTGTACAAGCTGAAGCCTCGAGGGAAGGTCTTCGAGGCGGTTGAGCCAGAATGTCGGATTGAGGCGTTCAATTTCCTCACGGTCCATGGCTGTCCAGCCAACGGCGGCAAAATGACTGCCTGCCCTCTTGGCGCTTTCCAGATCACGCGCGGTGTCCCCGATGTAAAGGACATGGTCGGCGCGGGTGACTCCCAGCCTTTCCATGGCAAGCAGGATGGGGTCGGGATCCGGCTTGTGCCTGCTGGTATCTTCCGCGCAGACCGTTACATCAAACAGGGTTGTCAAATCAAAGGCGTCCAGGCAGACAGCCATTCCGTCACAGCGCCTTGCCGTGACAAGGCCGGTATAAAAACCATGCGCGCGCAGTACTTCCAGCATGGGGACGACACCATCGAACAGGGTGCTGTGCGATGCCGTACGCGGAACGCTCCAATTGATGTATTCCTCCATCAGGATGTCACCATGTTCGCCATAGCGGTTGAAGGTGGTCAAGAGGGGTTCACCGATGGTTGACAGGATTTCCTCATCGCTGGGGATCCAGCCCAGCACTTTATTAAAGGCATGGCGGTGCGATGCTATGATCAGCGGTACGGTATTGATCAGCGTACCGTCCAAGTCAAAAAGAACCGTGGATATTTCAATTTTGCCGCAAGCCTTATTGGTCATGATCCACATCTGTCTCCAATTCCGTCCTGGTCACACGGATGCGGACAATCCGGTTGTCGGATATGGCCAGGACATGGAAGGTCAGGGCGCCGTATTGAACAAGGGGGCGTTCGTGCTCTTCGGGAATTCTGTCCAGCAGGTCGATCACAAGGCCCGCGACCGTATCATACTCGTCATCGTCAATGGGAACCCCCGTGATCCGGGCCAGGCGGTCCAGCGGGTAGCTTCCCTCGACCAGCCAGTTGCCCGGCGCGATCTCGATCATCTCCTGCTCGACCTCATCGTATTCGTCCTCAATATTGCCGACAATCTGCTCAACCAGGTCCTCGATGGTCAAAAGGCCTGCGGTGCCGCCGTATTCATCGATTACGATGGCCATTTGGATATGGTTCAGCTGCATCTCGCGAAACAAGTCGCTGATATTTCTCGTTTCAGGGGTAAACCAGGCAGGCCGCATTATGGCGGAGAGTGCAAAACTGTCTTCCCCCCGGGTCTGTTCCCGGTAAAAGAGGAGGTCCTTGACATGCAGTACGCCGACAATGTTATCGACCGACCCCTCGTAAACGGGGAAGCGGGTGTACTTGGTATCGTAAAGAAAAGACATGGTCTCCTCAAACCCCGCCTCTGCCGGCAGAGCCTCGATTTCCGTCCGGTGGGTCATGATTTCAGCCGCGATCTTGTCATCAAATTCAAAAAGGTTGGCAATCAGTTCGCGGTTATCGTCTTCAATTGCGCCAACCGCGTGACCGGCTTCCAGCATTTGCAAAAACTCTTCCTCGGTTGGCGCCGGTTCCGGTATTTCAATATCCTGCAAACGCAAAATTTTCAAAATCACTCCGCTGATTGAATACAGGAAAAAATCAAGCGCAGTTGCCAGAAGGATCAGCGGGGCAAGAAAATGCCAGCTGTGCCTGGCAAAGATACCGGCTTTTCTTCCGGCCGCCCTTTGCGGAACCACAAGTCCGAAAAGGAGAAGAAGGAAGGTTAAGAGAATGAAAAGGGCGGCGGTCAGCCAGGATGCTGCGGACTGGCTGTTCACTCCGGCCAGTCCAACAATGACAGGGATGACAAAGACCGCGTTCCAGCAAAGGCATGCGATGCCGGTGAGGATCTGGGAGAGGGCGAGCCGGCGGTGGAAACGTGCCGGTTCATCCAGGAGTCGATGGAATACACCCTTCACCTCTTCCGGTGATATTAAGCGGACGGCCTTTCGAAAGGCCGTGACAAGGCCAAAGAGGATCAGGGTCAGGGCTGCGACAAGGAGGGCCGTGCCGATGGGTATACCGCCGCTTGCGGTAACTGTCTCAATCGCTTGTGCTGCTATGCGGCCTGGCATTTTCATGGACCTCCATTAGGCACCCTGTGTCCCGTCACGGCCAGCCTTCTGATTAGAAAAGAAAAGACCAGTCATAATCAGGCCGATCTTCCTTCTGACGGCCCGCAGCCCCGTTTCTTCGGCACTGCGGGCCAATCGCTTTGCTTAATCTTCTTTCTGCGCCGCCGCGACAATCTTATCCGAGATATTCTGAGGGACCTGCTCATAGCGGGCAAACTCGATGGTAAACCAGCCGCGTCCCTGTGTCATCGATTTCAAATCAGTCGCGTATTTGGCAATTTCCGCGCGCGGCGCCTCCGCCTCGACAACCTGGTGTCCCTGGATGGTATCGGCATTGATGCCCAGGATGCGGCCGCGGCGCTTATTCAGGTCACCCATGATATCGCCCAGGAAATCGTCGGGAATGTGGACCGACAGCTTGTCGATCGGTTCCAGCAAGACAGGATCTGCCTGAGGCAGTCCGGCCCGGTAGGCAAGTCGGGCGGCCAGCTTAAAGGAGAGCTCATTGGAGTCAACGTCATGATAGGAGCCGTCCACCAGGGTGGCCTTGAGGTTGACGACGGGATAGCCGGCAAGCACCCCTTCGGAAATCGCTTCCAGGAGCCCCTTTTCAACGGCAGGGAAATAGTTCTTGGGAACAGCGCCGCCGAAGACTTCTTCCGCGAATTCAAGACCTTCCTCGCTGCCGGGCTCAAAAACAACCCAGACATCGCCGTACTGCCCATGGCCGCCGGTCTGCTTCTTGTGCCTGCCCTGCACTTTCACCTTCTTGCGGATGGTCTCGCGGTAGGCAATGCGCGGTTCGCTCAACTGTGCCTCGACACCGAATTTTGACTTCAGCCTGGATGAAATGACATCCAGCTGTACCTCGCCCAGACCGGACAGGCGGAACTGCCGGGTCTCCGGGTCGTTGACAATATCGAAGGTTACATCCTCATCCTTGAGCCGGACAAGCCCCTGCATGATCTTTTCCTCCTCCCCCTTGTTGACGGGGGAAATGGCCAGGGTCAGGCAGGGTACGGGCATCTCCGGC